>JAABUX010000151.1_pt1 | contig 120968 bp, 96 predicted proteins | sample 5561851 | NCBI WGS metagenome assembly JAABUX01 (sample SAMN10711883, study PRJNA513361) | rock metagenome | isolation source: Antarctica rocks | place: Antarctica: Victoria Land, Richard Nunatak red sandstone | collected 2016-01-03
GTGGTTTCGAGGATCAACCGGCCCATCGGGTGGAGCGCGGTGAGGTCGTCGAAGCCGACCTTTTCGCTCAACTTGTCGGGGTCTTCGTAGTTGATCGCCTCGACCCGGAGGAGGGCGAAATAGCGCTCGTTTTCCTTGGGGGGGCGGATCTGGCCGGCGACGATCGCGCCGGTCTTCAGGCCGAAGCGGCGGATCTGGCTGGGGGAGACGTAGATGTCGTCGGGGCAGGGGAGGTAGTTGTAGTCGGGGCTTCGCAAGAAGCCGAAGCCGTCGGGGAGGACTTCCAAGGTCCCCTCGCCGAACATCAGGCCGTTCTGCTTGACCCGTTCCTTGAGGATCTTGAAGATCAGGTCTTGCTTCTTCAGCCCGGTGTATTCGGCGACCCCCTCGTTCTTGGCGGCGCGGATGAGCTGGGGCATCGTCATCTTTTGCAGTTCGGTGAGGTGGATCTCGCCCCGCTTGATGTCTTCGTAGCGGTCGTGGATCGCGTTGTCGCCGAACTCGTCGTCGTCCTGACCCGGAGCGTCGAAGTCGCCGCCGACCGAAACATCTTGCGGTGCGTACGCCTCGGGGATGGTCGACTCGACCTCTTCGACCGGGTCGTGATCGAGGCCCTGCCCGAAGCTGGAAGGGGCTTCGCGGTCGCGGTCGCGGTCGGAATCGGCCTCGGGGCGGGTCCGGGCGGGTCCGGGGGCGTCTCGACGCTCGGGGCGCGCGGCCACCGGGGCGGCTTCACGCTCGCGGTCGCGTTCCTGCCGGTCGCGCGCCAGGCGGTCGCGGAGCGACATCCCGCGTTCGGGTCCGGCGCCGGGCTCTCGGTCACGGCCGCGAGGCGGGGCGGGGGCCGGTTCGCGGTCGTTGGGCCGGTCGTCTCGGTTCATGGCCGACGGACCGGGATCGAGCGGGAGCGGCTGCTGTCGGCTGGGGGTCGGTTCGGAAGGGTTTGATTCCGGAGAAGTTTCCAGAGCGTCGTCCGACGCGACGCGAGCCGCCGTGGCAGCCTTGCCGCGAAGTCTGGACGTGCTGGAAGACTCCCGACGGGGGCGAGTCTCGTTGGCCATGGGAATCAAAGCTCCTCAAGTCGGTGAGTCGAGTCGGTCGAGTCGGTGAGATGACCAGCCTGGTCGGATCGGTCGGTCGGTGTCGTCGGGGCGAGTCGGTTGGTTCTTGGAAAAAGGGCGGGCGGGCGAGGGAACGGTTCGTTCGCCGGGAAGATCACGCCGAGGGTTGACCCCGGGGGCCGGACTTGGCTCGTGAACCGGCCTTGCCGTCGGCGGCCGCCGAGGGTTGGATGTCGGGGGCGGGGTCGAGCTTGGCGTCGAGATCAGCTTTCACCTCAACCTCATCCTCGATGGGTTCGAGCCTTCGGGGTTTCGGGACGGGCTTGAGCAAGGCGGGCCAGAGCGCCTTCGCGGCGGCCCGGAGGGCCTCGGGCGAGTCGTTGTTGGCAAGGATATGGTTGGCCTCGGCCCGCTTCTCGGCGAGCGGCCCTTGCGCCTTTTCGCGGGAGGCCAGGGTCTCGGCGGTCCACCCTCGGGTCGCTTCGAGCCGGGCCAGGCGGTTTTCGGGGGTCGAGTCGACGAATACCACGGTGTCGCAGAGGTCGTTCCACTCGGCTTCATAGAGGATCGCGGCGTCGAGGATCACCGCCTTGTGCTTCCCCCGGCGGACTTCGCGGCCGATGGCCCGCTCGAAGGTCCGACGCATCAAGGGATGGAGGATGTCTTCGAGCCGACCGAGCAGGAACGGGTCGGCGAAGACGATCGTCCCCAGGGCCTTGCGGTCGACCGGCCTCCGCTCGCCTTCGGTGGTGTACGGGGCCAGGACCCCTTCGCCGAAGACTTCGATGATGATGTCGCGGCACGGGTTCTGGTCGAGGAGGGTGTGGCCGATCGCGTCGGCGTCGAGCACGAACGCCCCGAGTTCGGCGAAGGCCGAGGCCGCCGCGCTCTTGCCGGCGCCGATGCCGCCGACCAGGCCGATCACGGGGGTGGGGCCGCTGATCCAGGGACCGGAAGGGCGGCGCTGCGGTTTGGGTGTTTGCGGGTGGCGACGGGGCATGATGGACTCGGATCCACGCCCGGCCGGCGGGCGGGCGGAACGAAATGGGGCGGGTCACTCCGCCGGCCCGATGGAGATCGGGCCGACGAGGGAGAAACAACCGGCGGGGGCCGGGATCGGCGAAGGGGCCGAGGCCGAAGTTCGTTGTGGTTCCTCCTTGAGCCACGAGCGCACGAGCATCGAGGCCGGAGGACGTCAACCGCCGCGGATCTGTTCGTCCGTCCGGTCGCGCGAAGCCGCCTGGAGTCGAATGGGCGGGGTCGTTGGGAGCGGAGAATGGGGCGAAGAAAGAGGGGCGAATGGTTGATGGAGTTTCTTTATACGATAAACTCCGGCCTTCCGCAACCGCTTTTGATTAAGCCCCTCGGTTTTTCTTCGATGCGTCGTTGCGAAGGGGACCGGGTCAAGCCTCGGGCAAAGTCACCGCGTCGAGCCAGTTCGGCCCCGAGGCGACGTCGACCTTGAGCGGGATGTCGAACCGGATCGCGCCGACCATCGCCTCGCGGACTAAGCTCGCCAACGCGGGGATCTCGGCTTCGGGGGCCTCGAACACCAGCTCGTCGTGGATCTGGAGGAGCATCCTGGCCTGGAATTTCTCGGCCTTGAGGCGTCGATCGACCTCGATCATCGCCTTCTTGATCAGGTCGGCGGCCGACCCCTGGATCACCGCGTTGACCGCCGTCCGCTCGGCCAGGTTCATGTTCCGGCCCGACGTCCCCTTGATCCCGTTGATGCTCCGACGACGACCCAAGATCGTCTCGACCCGCCCGTGCCTGGCGGCGTCTTCGAGGGTCTGCGTCATGAACCAATCGACGCCCGAGTATTCGTTGAAGTAGGCGTCGATGAACGTCTTGGCCTCGTCCTGGGTGATCCCGAGCCGGGCGGCCAGGCCGAACGGCTTGATCCCGTAGATGACGCCGAAGTTGACCGTCTTGGCGACCCGTCGCTGGTTGTGGGTGACGTCGGCCTCGGCCACCTGGAAGATCCGGGCGGCCACGGCGGTATGGATGTCGATGTTTTCGTTGAAGGCACGGACGAGCGCGGGGTCTTTCGTGTAGTGCGCCAGGATTCGGAGTTCGATCTGCGAGTAGTCCGCCGCGACCAGGCTCCACCCGGGAAAACCGGCGACGAACGCCTGGCGGATCTGGCCTCCGTCCTCGGACTGGATCGGGATGTTCTGGAGGTTGGGGTCGCTCGAACTGAGCCGGCCGGTCGCCGTGACCACCTGGTTGAACGAGGCGTGGACCCGGCCATCCTCGTCGGCGATGTCGGCCAGGGCGTCGAGGTAGGTGCTCTTGAGCTTGGAGAAGTGGCGATGCTCGACCAGGAGCCGAGGCAAGGGGTGCTTGGCGGCGAGGTTTTCCAAGACCTCGGAGTCGGTGCTCGGCTCGCCCCCGGGGGTCTTCTTATAAGAGGGCAGTTTCAGCTCGTCGAAGAGGACCGCCCGGAGTTGCGGCAAGCTGCCGATCTGGAACGGGTGCCCGGCCATTTCGTAAATCGACGACTCGATCGCCTTGATCTTGTCGGCGAACTCTCCCGAAAGGATGCGGAGCCGACCGACGTCGACCTTCACCCCCAAAGTTTCCATCCGGGCGAGGATCGGGATCAGCGGGCGCTCGATGGCGGCGTAGAGGTCCCAGAGGTTCTCTTCCCGGACCCGAGGAGTCAAGATTTCCTCGACCCGCCAGGTGGCGTCGGCGTCCTCGCCCGCGTACTCGGCGACCTTGGCGACGTCGACCCGGTCCATCGTGATCTGGGTCTTCCCTTTGCCGATCAAGGCGGTGATCGGGATCATCGGGTGGTTGAGCAACCGCCGGGAAAGCTGGTCGAGGCTGTGGTTCCGCTCGCCCGACTCCAGGAGGTAGCTCAGGACCATCGTATCCGTGACCGGCCCGTCGATCTCGATCCCGAGCCTCTGGAGCATGAGCATGTCATACTTGAGGTTCTGACCGATCTTCTCGGTGTCCGGGTTGGTCAACGCGGGGCGGAGGGCCTCCAGGGTCGACTTTTCGTCGAGCACGGTGCTGCCCATCGGCCCCCGGACGGGCAAGTAATAGGCGACTCCGGGTTCCCAGGCGAAGCTGAGGCCGACGAGGTTGGCGTTCAACGGGTCGAGCGCCGTGGTCTCGGTGTCGAGGCAGAACCGAGTCTGCTTTTCGAGTTCGGCCACGAAATCCCGGAGCTTTTCGGGGGTGTCGACCGTCCGGTAGTCCATCTCCCAGGGGGTTTCGACGACCTTGACCGTCTCGACGATCTCTTCCAAGAAGCGATGGAACCCGCACTCGACGCAGAGTGCCCGGAGGGCGGTGGCGTCGTAGCCGTCGGACCTGAGCTCGTCCCAATTCAGTTCGATCGGTAGGTCGGTTTCAAGCGTGATCAGTTCCCGGCCTTGCTTGAGGGTTTCGCGGTGTTCGAGGAGGTTTTGCTTCCGCTTGGCCCCGGAAATCTTGTCGATGTTGGCGAGGATGCCCTCCACCGTGTCGAACTGCTGGAGCAGGCCGACGGCGGTCTTGAGGCCGATCCCAGGGACGCCGGGGACGTTGTCGACGGCGTCTCCGGTCAGGGCCAAGGTATCGATCACCTGGTCGGGGCGGACCCCCCAATCGGCCATCAGGCCGGCGGCGTCGAGGAACTCGCCTTTGCGGATGTTCAAGATCCGGGTGTGGTCGTCGATCAGTTGGCGGGCGTCCTTGTCCGAGGTGCAGATCACGACGTCGATGTCGCGCTCGGAGGCGCGTCAGGCCAAGGTGGCGATCACGTCGTCGGCCTCGGCGCCGGGGTGGAGCAGGACGGGGACGCGGAACGCCTCGAACATCCGCCGGACGGTCTCGATCTGGGGGACCAAATCCTCGGGCATCGGCCCGCGCTGGGCCTTGTAGTCGGCGAACGCCTCGGACCGCTTGGTCTTGCCCGCGCCGTCGAAGGCGGCGGCGAGGTACTCGGGCTTGCGGTTCTTGAGCATCCCGAGCAGGTCGCGGAACATCCCGAACACGGCGTTGGTCGGCTGCCCCGACGGCCCCGTCATCAGGGGGACCCCGTGGAAGTTCTGGTAGATCAGCGAGTAGGCGTCGAGGATGTAGATCGTCGGCCGAGGGGTCATCGTGCGGTTCGCGTCGGGGTTCCGGTGAAAGCGAAGTCTATCCGAGGACCGAAAGCGGCGATCATCGGGTCGGTTCGACCGTACCAAAATCGTCGTTCGCAAACGAACCCATTCACCTCGAAGCAGGGCCGGCTCGCGAGGAACCATCGAATCGGAGGCTTGCTTCGCCGGACGCTCGGAGCCACTTGACGGGATTCGTCGGTTTCTGTACAGAATGTTACTATGGAAGAATCAAACCCCTCCGAACTTTCGATCACCGGCCTCGAAACGGCGGATCATACCGTACCGGCTGATGTCCTGCTACGCACATTGGATCACCTACAACGGATCGTCTTCTTGATTGCCGCCGCCGAAGAAAAACGATCAATCGGTGATCGTCTCGCTTGGAGTCAAGAATTTCGACGAAGAAATAGTCTTCGGTGCGGTGTCCCCAAAGAGTCCAGCTATGCCATCCCTTTGTCGTTCGCACGATCTGGCAGCTTGTTTGAACGATCGGGCGAACCCACCCCACTTGATCGATCCTTGGGAATCCTCCAATCGGCGGCCAGAGGAGCTTGGGAAGAATTACAGCGGGCGATTCCCAACCACAAATACTTCTCTCGGGTCATGAATGAACTTGAAGCCATGCTGCCTCGACCAGGCGACCGTTGGAAACTCGCCTTGAAGACGGGTGGCCAGACCGTTGAAGTGGATTCCCGGACTTACCGAGCCGTTCGCGATTTTATTTCGCCCGACGTTGCCGAAGATGCCGTGATGACGGTGACGGGCGATCTAGTTCGGGTCGACATCCCCGCCAGAAAGGTTGTGATCCGCTACCAGCCCACAGGCCGCGAAATTCCTTGCCATTGCGAAGAATCCGCGATGGAAAGAGTCTTGGAAAATTGGTCCGAACCAATTCAGGTCAGCGGCAGATATACGGTTGATAGCAAGGGGCACCCCGTTCGCCTGACCAATGTAACTCGGGTGAGCCCGGTTGATCTCTCACCCATGACCTTCGATCAAGTTGATTGGTTAGGTCGCCGAATAATCATCAATCCACCCTTGATGCTCGAACCTTCGATGGACGAGGATTCCGGCCAACTTTATCTGCTGGTCGACGATGAATTGGGAATCCACGTGTTCGCGCGGACTCGCGAGGAGGTCGCCGACGAACTGGCGGAACAAGTCCTATTTCAGTGGGACACCTACGCACTCGAGTCGCCGGAAAATCTTTCGCAGGGTGCGAAACGGCTCCGACAGGGTCTACTTGCTAGGATGCGGGAGGATGGCCTTGCCACGTAGTCGTCAAGTCGTCCAAGCTTCTTTGTTGAAGAAAGGCTTCATTCAACAGGAAAGCGACCACCATTACTTTGTTTATCGCACCAAGAACGGACTGAAGACACGAGCCCGGACCAAGACGAGCCATTCACCCAAAGTTCGAGAAATTTCCGATAACTTGCTGACGCAAATGGCTCACCAATGTTTGCTGACCAAGCCTGACTTTTTGCGGTTGGTGGATTGCCCGATGACGCGGGACGTTTACGAATCAAAGCTGGTTGAGGCCGGCGAAATCGAGGAAGTTTGAGGGCCAACTCGGGAAGTCGTTTTCGGCCCTTTTTTTACCCCTGCCACCCAGACACTCTACCATAGGAGTTACGCGGTTGATAGAATTACGTCCACTATTTGGACGGCTTTTTGGTCAACCGCCTTGCCGCCAACTTACCTAAGCGGTGCAAGAGTCGAGTCGCACTCCTGGACATAATTCTATCAACCGCGTAACTCCTACATCAACTCGACGTGGGCATTTTCAGAGCAAGCCAACCCGTCACATCCCGAGGCGAAACGAACCTAACCTTCTCGAGGTTGCGGAGCGGAGGATGAAGTCTCCCTCGAATAGTATCGTGAAAAGGCGACGCTTCGAACACATTACCCAAGGGCACGGTGATCGAAGTTTGCAGGCCCGAAGACGTCCGACCGACGGGGTCGATCAGCGGATGACGCGGTCGCCGACCGTTCGACCGGCCAGCGTGGCCGAGTTGGCCGGTTCGAGGCCGATCCCGGTGGCCCAGAGGCTGAACGGGGTCTTGTCGTCCTGGATGTGGGCGTCGGACCGGGAGGGTTTGTCGTCGCCGTCGCTGGTGATCGTCAGCTCGTGCAACCCTTCGCCCAGGGAAAACGCGGGCGACGCCAGCATCGCCGTCGAGGTCGGGGCGACGGTCCACCGGGTCAACTCGACGCCGTCGGCCTTCAAAGTCACCTGCTTGGGCGTCTTGTGGGCGGCGACGTCGAGGGTCAACGTCAAGGGTTGGTCGGGCGTGGGGTTGTAGACCAGGACTCGACCCTCCCGCCCGAGCATAATATTGAGCTTCCCCCAGCGGAGGACCCGGTTGTTCCAGCCTCGGTCGTAGAGGAAGGTGGGTCGAGTCGGCCTGGGCAGGCGGTCGCGGTCGAACACGGCGGTGTCGGGGTCATAATAAATGCAGGACATCCGGAGGAGGTCTTCCGCCCGCTTGGGGTGGACCGGGAACTCGGGGAACGCCCCAGGTCCGTGGTGGAAGACGACGTACCGGAGGTCGTGCGCGGTCAGGTAGAGCCAGACGTAGGACCGGAAGTCGGCGTTGGAGGTGAACTCGAACCGCTCGTTATCTTGATGTTCGAGGAAGTCCGGTTTGGCCAGGAGGAAGGCGTTGAACGGCGAGTTGTAGGACATCAGGTTGTCTTGCCGGGTGTTGACGAACGCGGTGTAGCCCGCTGAGGTCTTGGCGCCGTGGATCGATTGCCAGTAGGTGACCAGCGACGGGAGCTGGAACGACCCGGCGTTGAAGTAGGGGACGTCGGCGATCGTGGCGGCGGGGTCGGCCTTGAGGATCGCCTCGTAGCACGGCGGGATCGGCGGGACGGTCATCGTCTGATAAGGGACGGCGTTGAGGTCGGCCAGGGTCGCCACCGTCAACACCCCGAGGATCACCCGACGCGCCCAGTGCGACTTGAACCGGGCCAAAAAGTGATGCAGCCCCGCCGAGGCCACCACGGCCGCCACCACCGCCGCGAACAGGTTGAACCGGGCGGGGACCCGGATCATCCGGAACCCGACGAAATACTTCTTGAGCCAGAACGCGGGGAGGCTGACGTCGTGGCCGAAGACCCAGGTGTGCGCCCCGAGCGAGAGCGTCAGCAACAAGGCGAACGCCGCCCACCAGTACCCTCGCCCCTTGAAGTGGACCCGAGCCAGCGCCGCGTAGGCGATCAAGCCCAGCGTCACCACGCCGAGGTACGACGGGATCGACCCGACCTGCCCCATCACGTTGGTGCTGAACGGCAAGGCTCGGCTCAATGCGTGGGCCGGCGAAGGGACGATATACCCCCAGAACGGCGCCCGGCAGATCCAGAACTCGCCGTCGGGGCGGCTCATCGAGAAGCCGTGGCGGATCGCCCAGATCTGGTTCGAGAACAGGAGCATCATCCCCGGCGCCGTGATCGCCGAGAACCCCGCGAACCATCCGAGCCGGGCCATCGCCCAGCCCCAGAAGCCCTCGCCCGACCGCCAGGCCGCGACCCACCGCCAGGCCACATACAAGCCCGCCGGGAACACCGAGAAAACGCCGAAATACGGCGCGCTCATCGCCACCAACAAGTACGAAGCCGCCGAGGCCGCCAACCCCCGGGCGCTCGGTCGGTCCACCCAGCGCATCCAGGCGACCAGGAAGATCGGGAACCACCCGACCGTGATCTGCTCCAGCTCCCCTTGCGAGAAGAAGAGCATCGGCTGGCTGAGCATCGCCAGCATCCCGCCCAGGGTCGCCACCCAGCGGTCACGGACGACGTTCCAGATCAGGATCAGAGTGCCCAGGCCGGTCAGCAGGAACGCGACCGTGCGGATGATGTTGTAGCAAAGCACGTCATTGGCGAACAAAAACGAAAGCGGGACGAACAAGAGCGTCTGGAAGTGCATCGGCGGCAAGGTGCCCAGGGCCGCGCCCACGGGGTACTGGATGTCGGGGCACCGAAACGGCAGCTTCCCTTCGAGCAGGCACGACTTGTTCCACCGCATCGTCCAGATGTGGGCCAGGGGGTCGACCCTCGACGGCAGGTCGGTCGCCATCCGAGGGATCGCCGGCCAGGTCGTCACCGTCAAGCAGGCCAGGTAGAAGACCGCCGACGCGGCCAACCAGCGCCGGCCTGGGGTCATCGAGGGCGGGGTGGAGTCGACCTCGGGTGTCGCGTCGGTCGCCATGTCAGCCTTCCTTGGCCGGGATGAAGCGAGATTCGTCCCAGAAATCCCCTCGGCCCGATCGTTCGACCGGGAAGCTTTTCGAGTTTTATCGGAAACGACGCGATCCTTGAATCGCAGATCGCCGCGATTCCGTTTCGATGCTTCACGATTTCTTTGCGATAATCCCGGGCCTTGGAGACTCCTCTTGTCAAAGATGACGACCTTTCCGATGATCCCGAAAATCGCCCCGAAGGTCGCGAAACTCGATCCTTCGCTCGGGGTTATACACTGGATGGATGCATAACGTCACACGAAGAGCGGGCAGGACATCGCTCGGAGTCGTGGGCCAAGAATGATCGAGCCTTGCTCAACAGGGTTTGACCCCCCCGGGTTCGCCTGACGGTGATAGTTCGCTCGCTCCGAGTTGTCGGCGTGACTTTCCCCTTCGCGGAGCGATTCCGATGGTTGTATGCACCGGTTCACCTTGGCGATCCGCCCTGATGACGGGTCCTGTTGAGACGACAACTTCGATGATCACCAACCCGATTTTCCTCGTCGGATGCGTCCGATCGGGTACGACGCTGCTGCGTCTCATGCTCGACCACCACCCGGACATCGCCTTCGACCATGAGTTTGAGTATGCGATCGACTTGATCCGCCCCGATGGCCGTTACCCTTCGCTCGACAAGTTCTATTCCTACCTCGAGCTCCACCGGATTTTCTTGGACAGTGGCCGGACGATCGACCGGGGCCTCGACTTCCCCGAGCTGGTCGATAGTTTTTTGCGGCAGAAGCGCGACGAGGCCGGCAAGGAGTTGGTCGGGGCGACGATCCACTATAGCTACGAGCGGGTCCTGAATATCTGGCCGGACGCCCGATTCATCCACATCGTCCGGGACGGTCGCGACGTCAGCCTCTCGATCGAGGCTTATGGCTGGACGGGCAACGCCTACTCGGCGTCGGATTGGTGGATCGAGGCCGAGCGATCCTGGGACAACCTGTGCCGCGACGTCCCGGTCGATCGTCGCGTCGAGGTCCGGTTCGAAGAGTTGATCGAGAAGCCGGAAGAGGCCTTGACGACGATTTGCGACTTCCTGGGCCTCGACTATTCCCCCGAAATGCTCACCTACCCGCTCCACAGTACCTACGCCCCCCCTTCGCGACGCCGAGTGGAGCGTTGGCGGGCGAGCGACCCCGAGACCATCGCCCTGATCGAGTCGAGGGCCGGGGCGATGCTGGCCAAGCGGAAATACGAGGCGAGCGGGCTTCCCCTCCCGACGATCACTCGCGGGGAGCACCGCGCCTTGATCCGCCGAAGCCGGATCGAACATGCCAGGAGGCGACTCAAAGACCGCGGCGCGATCCTCTTCCTCGCCGACTTGATCTCGCGCCGCCTGAATCTCCCCCGGCTCCGCCGCTGGGTGACCCAGCGGTTGCACGCGCTCGAGCGCTCCCAGCTCCAATGAGTCAGGGCCGGGTTGATCAAGCGGCGAACCGGGATCGACGGATGATCATTATCCACGGATAGAACACGAATAAGACTGCTGTTTTTTTCCTATCCGTGTTTCATCCTTGTCCATCCGTGGCTAAAATCAACCGCGTATCAAGGTCGAGACTTGAGCGGGGCGTTGCGGACGACCTCGCCGTTGATCCTGGCGCCGTTGACCCACAAGGCGTCGGCGGGCGCCCCTTCGAGCCTGGTCCCTCGCTCGGTCACGACCAGCTCGTCGGGGTCGAGGCTTGGGGCGTAGCCGATGGCGAATCTGGGCGAAGTCGAGGCTTGCGACGGGGCGATCGTCGCCCTCCGCGACTTGCCCGCCTCGGTCCAGCGAAAGGTGTTGTTCGACAGGTCCAAGGTCATGTAGACCCGCCCCTTGTTGGTCTTGATCGCCGGTCCGTGCTCGACGCCCAAGCCGGACGCGCCGACCCCGAGCGAGTCGAGTACCAGGTTGTCGGCGAACGTCCCGCCCAAGAACGGGGCGTGCGACCAGCCCCAATGCACCGGGGCCTCGGTCGGCGAGGCGTGGAGCCGGATGGTCTCGCCCCCCCCGTAAAACTTGTTGCCAAGGACCCGGACGCCGAACATGTTGCCCGCCAGGACCAGGTTCGCGGCCAGGGCGCTCCCCCGGCAGTCGACCGTGTTGTCCTCGAACGTTTCCCGGACGAACCCCGTCGCGATCGACACGGCGGTCGCGTCCTGGGCGATCGGCTCGTCGAGGAGATACAACCGAGGGCCGATCGGTTGGGCGATCGTCCGCCATTGCCCGGCCTGCGACCCCGCCAGGATCGCCAGGGCATCGCCGGTCGAGGCGGGTCCGCCTTGAGGCTCGAAGATCGCCAGGACCCGGCCATCGGGGGAGATCCCCGCCGGTTTCCCCTCGTAGTGGAGCCGATACGCTTCGGTCAAGATCAGCTCGGGGGCGTTCTGGTGCGGGTGCGGGTCGTCCTGGCGGGGGCCGATCCCGCCGTCGACCACGTTGTCGGCCACCCGGTCGTTCGCCCCGCTCTGGGCCAGGACGAGGAACCGCCAGGTCTTCCCCGAAGGCCCGACGTCGTGCGCCCGGTTCCGGGCCAACACCAGGTCGTGGGGATAGAGCGCCGCGAAAACCCCCTGGCTGTACGTCCTGGGCAAGGTCCCGAGGAACTCGTTGTCGACGACCGACCAGGGGCCGCGACCGAACAGGACCGCCCCCCCCTTGAGCCGGCAACGCTCGATCCGACCGCTCGACGCCCCGAGGAAATTCACAAGCTGGATCGCTTCTTCCCAGTCGGTCGACGCGGTCGGAGATTGGAGGTCCAGGCCCATCAGCGCGACCTGATGGCGAATCTCACCACCCTTTCCACCGTCGCGGCGGCCCGCCGTTGCGACGACGGCGGGGCCGTGGTCGACCTCGCGGTCCCAGCGGATCGGGCCGTCGAACCGGACGGCGAACCCTTCCAGGGTCGTCCCCCCCGAGTGGATCACCATCGCCGCCGTCCAGGGCTTCGCGTCGGCCTGGGAGAACCGCAAGGCCGCCCCCGGGCCGACGATCTTGATAGGTCGGCTTAGCACCAACGGGCGGGTCAAGCGATAAGTGCCCGGGGCGAGCCGGATCGTCCCGAACCGTTCGGCAAGCTGTTGGAGGTCGTCGCCCGGCTTCGCCTCGGTCGAACCCGGGGGCAAGCTTGGGGCGACTTGCCCGAAGTCGACCGGGCCGCCGGGGAACCGGACCACGTCCTCATGCCCCGAGGCGTCGACCAGCCGGAGCGTCATCGTCGAGCCCGACTCGTCGCGGGTCGGCATGAACCCGAGTTCGAGCTTGCCGGGCGATGGGCGAACAAGCCGCATCCCGAGCGGACCCGGCCCGGCGTCGAGCTTGACCGCCTCATCGCGTCGGAACCGCCAGGTCGAAACCACGCCGTCGCTCAGGGCCGCGCCGACGATCGACCGACCGGGGACCAAACCATCCACCTCGACCCGGACTTCTCCCCTGGGAGCGGACCCGAGCGGACCTTGGCCCAGCCACTTCCCTCGGGCCGTCGACCCGGCCAGGTTGTCGGGCTTGGCGGGGCCGATCGGCTTCGGAGTCGGCGACTTGCCGACGACCACCGAGGTCGAGTCGGTCCGGTCGTCGCCGTAGGTGATCGTCAGGGCGAGCGACTTCTTCTCGGTCAGGTCGGGCGAAGGGCTGAAGAACAGGTCGCCTCGGGTCGGGTCGTCGCCGCGTCGGACGAACTCGGCGCTCGAGGCCCCTTGGGGGTTCAAGCCCGACCGCCACTTCGGCCCGCTCGCCCCGGCCAGGCCGACGGAAACCTCCTTGATCTCCGCTTTCGGCCGCAGCTTGCCGATCGCCAGGTGGGCATCTTCCAGGCCATCCGGGCCGACCCCGACGCCCAACCCGGTCCGATCGTGCCCGGCCGGGGCCATCCACTTGGCTTCGACCCCCAGGCCGGCGACTCGAAGGTTCGGGTCGGCCTTGCCGCCGGGGAAGTAGGTCTCGCCCGATCGCCCGTCGTCGAGCTTCCATTTCAACTGGAACTCGCGGCCCACCTCGCGCCGGAAGGGTTCGAGGTAAAGGTCAAAACTGCCCGGCTTGGCCCCCCGATCGACGCGGACCGCCGCCTTGTTGGTCACCACGTTGTTCCAGAGGTCGCTGCCATAGCCGCCGAGAACCACCTCGGTCAAGTTTCGACCCGCGGGCAACCCCGACAAAACGATATGAACATCCTGGTAACCGTTCGGGGCCGGCCCCGGCTCGCCCCCGACGAAGTCGCGCCCGTCCTGACCGACCCACTTCGCCACCGGCCCCGCCGCCACCGCGAAAAGGAGAGCGAACGACCCCCCAACCCACGCGAGGGCGAACGCCCAAAGCCGAAGCGAGGCGAAGTTCAACATGATGATGGTCCTTGGATCGAGAAGGGGTCGGCAAATCTCGGGAGTCGCAACGATGTGTCCTGGTATTCTTTGTCCTTCGAGACCTACGAGAGTCGCCCGACGGAAAGATCCCTTTCCAGACAAAAAAATCTCTTGGGTGGCAGTTCGGGCATAGGCCGAAAAAATATTGTTTCGGGATAACCTTGTGTTGAGACACAGTATCTTATCTAATGAATCTTGGGATCAACCTTGCGAGACGATCCCGCAACTCTCCGCCTTTCTTCCGGGAATACTCGTTCAAGTATGCTAATGCAAGATTAATTCATCGCGCTTTTATGCCATCATGAAAAGATGATAATGATGCATCGTCGTGGTTTCACACTCATCGAGTTGTTGGTGGTCATCGCCATCATCGCCGTCCTGATCGCCCTGCTCCTGCCCGCCGTGCAAGCGGCGCGCGAGGCGGCTCGTCGGACGCAGTGCGTCAATAACCTGAAGCAGCTCGGCCTGGCCGTCCACAACTATATCTCCTCCAATGACACAATCCCGCCTGCCGGGGGGGAGGATGTCACCGGCAACAACGGGGCGAGCGGCTCCTCGCTGGTGCCGCAGACCGCGTCGAGCAAGGTCCGCCTCCTCGGCTACCTGGAGCAGCAGTCCCTCTCGAACGCCTACAATTTCATGCTGGGCGACGTATTTACGAGCGGCGTGACGTTCAACTTCACGGTTTGCGGGACCAAAGTCAACGCGTTCCTTTGCCCCTCGGACTCCAACCCCGGCAACTTGGGCACCGTCTATCAGGTGGCGACCACCCTGAACCCCCCGACGGTCGGGACGTCCAATTACCCGATGAACGGCGGCTCGAATCGGAATTATACCGGCGGGACCGTCAACGGAGTGGCCCGGTTCATGGGGGGCAACACGTCCTTCGGCCCCGTGGTCTCCCTCGCCGGCATCACCGACGGGACGAGCAACACGGCCCTCTTCGGCGAGTTCATCAAGGGTCGGAGCCTCAACAACCCACCCACGTCGGGCGGGAAGACCGTCGATTATCAGCTCACCACTCTCAATAACGGGAGCTTCTTGGCCGACATCGCCGCCTGCCAGGCGTCCATCGCCTATGCCTGGGATTACCGGGGCGAGTACTGGAGCGAGCAAGATTCCGGACGTGGTGGCGGCCCCTACTACCACATCATGCCACCCAACAAGCAGTCGTGCGACAATGCGCCCCCCGGTGCCTCTTCGGGGTCGCCTGACTCCTTTATCGGCCTGAGTTCGTACCATCCGGGCGGCGTGAACGTCGTTTTCTGCGACGGCTCGGTCAAGTTCATCAAGGACAGCATCAACATCCAAACTTGGTGCGCCATCGGGACCGTCAACGGCAACGAGGTTGTCTCCGCCGACCAGTACTGAGCTGAGAATCCCTCCACGACGGGGCGGGTTTCGGCTGGGAAAGCCCAATCCCGGAACCCGCCAACTGCGGAAGACTGTCGGCGAAAAGGTGGATCGCCGGTAGAGTCGATAAAGAGTGCCGTTCCGGGATGACGATCCGTTGGGAATCATGAATCCGCGAGTATCCCGCGACGGCCAAGTCGCCTTCGCTCGCGCCGGCGCAATCATCGCTGAAGACATGCCAGTCATAGCCCAGCCATTGGGATATCAAGTCCAAAGGGATTGCCGGTGCGGGTCACCGCTCCTCGGGGATGATCTGGTTATTTTTCATCGTTGTGAATGGAATCACGAGCACTGTGGCGGATCTGGTGCAGCACAACGGCGTCACCGCTGATCGAAAAGAGTATACGATAGGTTGCCGGTTTCTTGCCGTAGATCATCTGACGAAGTGGGATGCCTGCCCAATCCGATTCTTCTTCGGCGATCGGATGTCTTTCGGGAAATTTGTTGAGTTTCGCGATTGCCTTCTCGAGACCGGCATACCAGCGTTCGGCGGATCTGACGGAAGTCTCCCGCTTCCGGCGAACGACCTGGATCGCATCCGCGTTGGCCCTGATGGTGACGACGACGCGGTAGGTCACCGTCCTTGTTTCTCGTCGAGTATCCGCCGGATCTCGGCAAGCATGCTTTCCGCCGGGATGATCCGGCCAGACTTCAAATCCTCGATGGAATCCTTGAGTGCTTCCATCCGCTCGAACCGATCGGCCCGTTCGATCAGCTTTTGGTAGGAACCGGAGTCTTGCACGACCAACTCCGCCTTGCCATTGACCGTCAGGACGACGGGTTGCCCCGACTCCTTGAGCTGTCGAAGAAACTCCGGGGTGTTTCGCTTGAAATTCGAAAGTGAGTTGATGTCGCGATTCAGGTCGATCATTGTCGCACTCCAAACACGCAATTTGCATCAAATTTAATGTTAACTCGGGTCGGTTTTCGCTTCAAGGGGATCTGCAAGTCGGAACAAATTAGGACATCCACGACGAGAAGTCCGGCGCTTGCTTTTCCCCGAGTTTTCCCCGACGATCGCTCGGTCGGTTCGCCATCGCCTTGACCCCGGTCATCCCGCCTCCCGAATGAGGACGTTCCTGAGTGTCGACCCGCACCCTCAAGCCCGCCGATTCGTTGGCCCCCCGGATGCCTTACCTTTGGGCCGGGCGGGGGGACGTGAACGCTTTCTTCGGGTTGATGCTCGACAACGTCGGCGACATGATCTTGATGGCCGGGTTGTTGATCGAGGTGTTCGGCTTCCCCCGCGACTTCGTCTTGACCCGGATGATCCCGGGGACGGCGGTCGGGGTCCTGGTCGGGGACTTGATCTTCACGGGCATGGCGTTCCGACTGGCGAAGCGGTCGGGCCGGGGCGACGTGACGGCGATGCCCCTGGGGCTGGACACCCCGAGCACGTTCGGCTCGGTGTTCCTGATCCTGGCCCCGGCGTTCGCGGCGGCGAAGGCGAGGGGTTTGGACCCGACCGAGGCGGCGGGGCATGCCTGGTTCGTCGGGATCGCCATGATCCTGGCCTCGGGGGTCTTCAAGCTGGCCTGCGCCTTGTTTTCGGGGTCGATCCGGCGATTGGTGCCTCGGGCGGGGTTGTTGGGTTCGCTCTCGGCGATCGCCTTGGTCCTGATCAGTTTCTTGCCGCTCCTGGAGATCGCCCGGGCCCCGGTGGCGGGGATGGCGGCCTTGGGGGTGATCCTGATCACCTTGACGGCCCGATGGCGGTTGCCGGGCAATGTCCCGGGGGCCTTGGCGGCGGTGATCGTGGGCGGCTTCGTTTATTACGCGATGTGGGCGATGAGGCTGGGGCCTGGGCCGGGGGGCGGCGAGATGGCTCGCCCTCCGCTGGCGTTCCGACCGGCGCTGCCGATGCCGATCGCCCCTTGGTGGGATTGGCTGGTCGTCCACTGGCGCGAGGCGGCGGACTTCCTGCCGGTGGCGATCCCCCTGGCCCTGGCCACGGTCGTCGGCGGGATCGACTGCACCGAGAGCGCGGCGGCGGCCGGCGACGACTACCCGACCGGGCGGATCATCGCCGCCGAAGGGGTCGCGACGATCGTCGGCGGGATCTTCGGCGGCGTGATCCAGTCGACCCCCTACATCGGCCACCCGGCGTACAAGGCGATGGGGGCTCGCGCGGGTTACACCCTGGCGACGGCCTTGTTCGTGGGGGCGGCGGGGGTCTTCGGCACCTTCGACTGGATCTTCTACCTCATGCCCAAGGCGGTGGTCTTCCCGATCCTGATCTTCGTCGGCCTCGAGATCACCGCCCAGTCGTTCCGGGCGACTCCGACCCGGCATTACCCGGCGGTGGTCCTGGCGTGCGTCCCGGCGCTGGCGTACCTGGCGACTCTCGCCGTCGGCCAGTTCTTGCCCGAAGCCAAGCCGTTCGAGCGGATGTCCCCCGCCGCCCGGCATTATTTGCAAACCGTGACGATGCTTTCGGGCGGGTTCATCGTCTCCAGCCTGCTCTGGGGGACGACCCTGGCGCACCTGATCGACGGCCGAGTCCGCCCCGCGATCGCGGCGCTCTTGCTGGCGAGCGGGTTCTCGCTGTTCGGGGTGATCCATTCGCCGCTCCCCTCGGGGCCGATCGTCCCGCCGGGCGAAGCGATCCAACAACTCAAGGCGATCGGCCGGTTCGAGACCTCCTCGCTGCAAACCCCCTACCACTGGGCGGCAGCCTACGCGATGGCGGCCCTCGGCCTGGTCGCCTTGAAATTTTGGGGCCGACGCCCCGACCCGACCGCCTCGCTCGACCTCGTCCGGTCGGATTGAACCTGGTTGGACTCGCCCGAGGCACGATAGTTGCCGCTGGGTGGAAGCACGCTTCCCGCCCGGGGTGTCTCTTCGTGCGAGGCGACTCCCCTCGCCTTCCGGATCTTCCCGTCTCCCACGTCGACGGCTGGGGGCGCTCGCCCTCGTCGTGTTTGTCTTCCGCATCGGGTTTTGGTAAAATTGAATCCTTATGTACAAGGGTGTCGCGGTAAGCCCCGGCGTCGTGGTGGGGGTCGCCCATCGGGTTGAACCGGTCCTGGGGGTGTCGGACCCGCAACCGCTCGACGACCCGTCCGGCGTGGCGGAGGAAATCGAGCGGTTCCACGCCGCCGTGGCGGCCTCGGCGAACGAACTCGAGGCGATCGTCGTCAAGGTTGCCGAGCAGCTCGGCCCCGACGAGGCGGACATCTTCAAGACCCACCTCCAGATCGTCAACGACGAGTCGATGCTGGCCAAGGTCCGGGGGATGATCGAAGCCCGGCTCATCACCGCGCTCTCGGCGGTCCAGGCGGTGTTCCAGGAGTACGCCGCCAGCTTCGCCCGGATCGAGCAGGGCTACTTCCGCGAGCGCGTGTCCGACCTCCGAGACGTCGTTTCCCGGATCGGGTCGCACCTCACCACGCCCGGCCCGGCGGCGATCGGCGACAACGCTTTGGGCCGGCACGAGAGCCTCGACCCGGTGATCTTGGTCGCCCACGAGATCCTGCCGAGCCAGGCGATGAGCCTGGGGAGCCTGGCCATCGCCGGGATCGTCACCGAAGCCGGAGGCGGGACCAGCCACGCCGCGATCCTCGCCCGGAGCCGGGGCATCCCCGCCGTCTCGGGCGTGGTCGGGATCACCGCCGCCGTCCGCTCGGGCGACCCGATCATCGTCGACGGCCGCGAAGGCTTGATCTTGGTCCGGCCCGACGCCGAGACGATCTCCGCCTACCGCAAGATGCAGCGCGAGTTTTTCGACCTCAAGGACCGCCTGGTCCTCAACCGAGACCAGCCCGCCGTCAGCGGCGACGGCGTCCGGATCGAACTCCTGGCCAACATCAACAACCCGTCCGACGCCCAGGCCGCCGAGAAGGTCGGGGCGTCGGGCGTCGGCCTGTTCCGGACCGAGTACCTCTTCCTCACCCACCAGGACGTCCCCGACGAGGAAGAACAGTATCAGCACTACCGCCAGATCATCGAGGACTCGCCGAATCGGGTCGTCACCATCCGGACCCTCGACCTCGGCGGCGACAAGACCGTCCCCTACCTCGGTCGCCGCGACGAGGCGAACCCGTTCATGGGCTGGCGGTCGATCCGGCTCTCGTTCGAGCACCCCCGCCTATTCGAGCGGCAGATCCGCGCCATCCTCCGAGCCGGTCGGCACGGTCGGGTCCAGATGCTCTTCCCGATGATCACGACCTTGGAAGAACTCCGCCACGTCAACCGACTGGTCGCCGAGACCCGGCGGAACCTCAAGCGCGAAGGGGTCCCGTTCGGCGAGGATGTCAAGACCGGCGTCATGATCGAGGTCCCCGCCGCCGCCATCTGCATCGACGCCATCTTGCGGGAAACCGACTTCGTCTCGATCGGCTCGAACGACCTGATCCAATACCTCGTCGCCGCCGACCGCGACAACCCCAAGGTCGCCCACCTCTGCGAGCCCCTCAGCCCGGCGATCTTCCGGGTCTTGCGGATGGTCCTCGAAGCCTGCGGGCGCACCGGGACACCGGTGACGGTTTGCGGCGAGATGGCCGGCCAGCCCCGGTCGGTCCTGGCGCTCTTCGGGATGGGCTTGCGGAAGTTCTCGATGAGCCCGGCGTTCATCCCGACCATCAAGGCGCTCCTGGCCTCGGTGACGACCACCCAGGCCGAACGGTTCGCCCACCAAATCCTCCAACTGAAGACCAGCGAGGAGATCCGAAGCTACCTCACCGCGAGGCTCCACGAGGTGTCGAGCGACCTCGAAGTGTTCGAGACCGGCTGACCCATCGTCCTCCGTCCACCATCGAGAAAGGATGCCCAAATGCCTGCTCGCCGTCGAATACGCGCCTCGCTGGCCTTGCTTATCGTGGGTTTGATCACCACCGGACCCGGCTGCTCGTCGAAGCCCGCCGAGGTCGATACCGCGATCGTTTCGCCCGACTCGGCGGTGAAACCGGCCCCGGCCCCGACGGCCCCCGAAACGGCGACGCCCGCGCCGATCTCTCCCCCGGCCCCCGAGGCCAAGCCTTGATCGGCCTCGGGTTGGTTCCCTCGGATGGGTCGGTCGTGATAAACTATAACGCGGCCTCCCTCTCTGATCTCTTCTCGATGAACCCCCGGATAAGGACCGAGATCGCGATGAATCGCTCGCAACCGCAAGTTCGCCGCAACTTTCTCGCCCGGATCGGCGCCCTGGCCGCCTCCGCCTCGATGGTGATCGTCCCGGCTTCGCTCCAGGCCGACCCGTCCAAGGCGCCCGCCGCCGCGACGACCGGGACGATCAAAGGCCGCTTGGTCTACGCCGCGGGGCCGATCCCCACCCCGAAGGTCGAGGTCAAGAAGGACGATCCGAGGGTCAAGGACGCCATCTGCAAGGTGGAAGAGCACGTCAACCGGGAGCTGGTCATCGACCCGGCGACCAAGGGCGTCGCCAACGGCTTCGCCTACCTGGTCAAGCCGACCGGCGATTATGCCGCGACCGAGAAAGAACTGCTCGCTAAAAACCCTCAGGTCGTGTTCGATCAAGTTCATTGCGAGTTCATCCCCTACGCCGCCGTCGTCCACAAGGATCAAAAGCTGATCTTCAAGTCGAGCGACCCGGTTGGTCACAACATCCGGTTCAACTCATTCGCCAACGGCGGGTTTAACCAGATGGTCCCGACCAACGGCCAGTTGACGATCCCGATTAAAAAGGAAGAGCGGCGGCCGACGCCCCTGGAGTGCAGCATCCATCCCTGGATGACTGGCTACTTCTTCATCGTCGACCATCCGTTCGCCGTGGTCACCAAGCCTGACGGCTCATTCGAGATCAGTGGCGTTCCCGCCGGCCCTCAGCAACTCGTGGTTTGGCAAGGCAAAGGCGGGTATGCCACCGAGGGCGGCAACAAGGGGATGAAGGTCGAGGTCAAAGCCGGTGAAGTCTCCGACGTGGGCGACGTGAAGATCACGAAGATCAAGTGAGTGATCTTTCGAGCCGCTCGACCACAAACGCCCCCTCGCAACCGGGCTTGAAGCCGATGTGAGGGGATTTGCACGATCGTGCCCGGTGCTTGAGCAGGTGGCATCGCCCGAAGGCGTAATCCGAACACGAATCAAGTTAGGCAACCGAGGCGGTGCCAGGGCGCTACCGGATTTGCCTGCTTCTTTGGCAAGGATGCAACTGTTGCCGGTAAATCGTTGAAGGGAAGCGACTCGTTTCGTGGATTTATTGTGTGGAACAAGATTTGCGACGTGACCGAATCCGCTCTCACCCCCTGAGATTGAGGATTTGGGTTTGGGTTCGTTTCGCGTCCCGAAACTCAAGCTGACGCACCGAGATTTTTCGACCCCGCACCATCTCCCGTCCTCGCGGACCTGACCACCGCCTCGGCCCGGTCCGCTCGGAGGATCAAATATGACCAGATTCGGCGTTGGCGAAGCGAGCCGGAGACCCCGGGTGGGACGAAGCGGGGCCGCCGCCCCGGCGGCTTGCCTGGCTGTCGCCCTCGGCTTGATCCTGGGTCGCCCGGCGCCCGGGCAACTCGGTCAGGACGGTTTCCGACCGGCCGCTTCGCCTGGGGTGAAGGTCTATTTCGATTCGAGCCACACCGCCGACGCCCTGCTCCGAAGCGCCGAGAACCACGTCAAGGCGGGGGATTTCGCCGAGGCGATCGAGATCTATCAGCGGGTGACGCAGCAGTTCGGCGACAAGGTGGTCGAGGCGTCGGGCCAACCGCGTGACGGCGACTCGCGGTTGTCGATCAACGCCCGCCAGGAGTCGCAGCGTCGGATCGCGTCGCTCCCGCCCGAGGCCCGGGGGTTGTATCGCGCCCGGGTCGACGCCCAGGCGGAGCTTTGGTACCGCCAGGGGCTCGAGACGCGCGACCGAAGCCTGCTCCGTCGGGTCGTCGACCAGACATTTTGCTCCTCCTGGGGCGACGATGCGCTCGACCTCCTGGGGGACCTGGCGTTCCAGGAAGGCCAGTTCGCCGAGGCCCTGGCCGCTTACACCCAACTGGTGCCCGAGCGGGCGGTCGCGGGGGCGGGCCTGGCGCACCCCGACCCGAGCGTCGACCTGACCCGGGTCCTGGCCAAGAAGCTGCTCTGCCGGGCCGCGATCGGCGAACACCCGCCAAGCCCCGACGAGATGGTCGCGTTCGCGCAGGCCCACCCCGAGGACTCGACCTCGTTCGCCGGTCGGAAGGGGCCGATCGCCCGCGACCTTTTCGAGGCCGTCCGGGGCGACCACCTCGGCCCCCCTGCGCAGGCCGACGGCCGCTGGCCGACCTTCGCCGGGGCGTTGACCCGGAACCGGGTCGCCCCCGGGCCGATCGACGTCGGGTCGCTCCAGTGGCGGGTCGACCTCGAGCCGGTCACGGTGTCGAAGGGGGCCAGCTACCGGATGCGGGCGAGCGGGATGGGCAACGGCGCCTCGCCGACGGCCGACCGGCTCCTGGCATACCACCCGATCATCGTCGGCGACCAGGTTTTGGTCGCCAACGACCGCCGGATCGTCGCGTATGACCTCAACGTCCGCCCGAGCGACCCGGCGGTTGCCGGCTCGGCGCAGGCCGAGACCGCCTGGAAGACCCCCGACCTCAACGCGGCCTCGGCGGCCGCTCGCGGCTCGAGCGGGTTGCCTCGCTTCACCCTCACGGCGGTCGGGCGTCGGGTCTACGCCCGGATGGGTCCGCCCGCCGGGGGGAACCTGGCGTTCAATGCCAGGGGGATGAACACCCCCTCCTCGTCGCCCAGCTACATCGTCGCGGTCGACCGTTCGAGCGACGGCAAGCTGATCTGGAAGCGCGAGGCGTCGGAGATCGCCTTGCCGAAGCGCCCCGGCAACGGTTCGAGCCGGTCGGCGGTCTTCGAAGGGGCGCCGGTGGCCGACGACCGATCCGTCTATGTCGGCCTGACCGACCGCGTCGAGATGACGGCGAGCTACGTCGTCTGCCTCGACGCCGACACCGGCGCCACCCGATGGATTCGCTACGTCTGCGAGGCCAACGCCAACGCCGACCCGTTTTCGCCCAACTTCGAGATCGCGCACCGCCTGCTCACGCTCGACGGCCCCACCCTGTACTACCAGACCAACCTCGGCGCCCTGGCGTCGCTCGACGCCGAGACCGGCGGCGTCCGCTGGCTCGCCACCTACCCTTGGTCGGGCCGAGGGGGCTTCGGGGCGGGCGGGATGGGCGGCTTCGGGATGGGGTTCAACGGCGGAGTGGGCGGCGGCAACTCGTCCGCCCAACAGCGCGACCTGAACCCGGCGATCGTCCACGACGGCCTGGTCATGATCGCCCCCGACGACACCGCGAACATCTTCGCCTTCGACGCCTCCAGCGGCCGGTTGGTCTGGAAGACCGATGCCATCGCCGAAGACGTCAAGCTGACCCACCTCCTCGGCGTGGCCAAGGGGAACCTGATCGCCACCGGCGACCGCGTCCTCTGGTTCGACGTCAAGACCGGCAAGCTCAACCACTCCTGGCCCGACAAGACCACCGGGGCGCAAGGGTTCGGCCGCGGGCTTCTGGCCGGAGAACGGGTCTACTGGCCGACCAAGTCGGAGATCCACATCTTGGACCAGGCGACGGGCCTGCAGACCGACTCGCCGATCCGCTTGAAGGAAACCTACGGCGTCGAAGGGGGGAACCTGGCCGTCGGCGACGGCTACCTCGTCGTGGCCCAGACCAACGCCCTGGTCGTGTTCTGCCAGAACAGCCGGTTGATCGAGCGCTACCGCGACGAGATCGCCCGGGCCCCCGACGACGCCCTGAACTACTTCCGGCTGGCCCAGGCCGCCGAGGCGATCGGCCGCGACGACCTGGCCCTGGAAAGCCTCGAACTGACGCTCCCCCGGGCCAGGACCTCGGAGACCGTCGACGGCGTCCCGTTGTCCGAGGCGACCCGCGAGCACCGCCGCCGTCTCCTGATGAAACTCGGCGAGAAGGCCAAGCTCGCCCAGGACTGGCCCGAAGCGGCCCGACGATTCGACGAGGCGAGCCAGGCCGCGCCGGTGGACCGCGACCGCCTGTCGGCCCGGCTCGAACTGGCCGAGGTCCAGGTCCTCAGCGGCGACCCGCGAGGCGCGGTGCGGACCTGGCAGAGTCTTTTGGGCGACGAGCGGCTCCGGGCCTTGACCGTCGACGCCACCGACGGCCACCGGACGGTCCGCGCCGACCTCCTGATCGTCGACCGCTTGAACGCGCTGCTCCGCGACCGGGGGCGCGACCTCTACGCCGAGTTCGACGCGGCGGCGGTCGACCTCCTGGCCCGAGGCAAGGCCCGGCAAGACCCCCGGCTCCTCGAAGACCTGGCGCGAAACTACCCCGCCGCCAAGGTCGTCCCCGAAGCGACCTTGACCCTCGCCACGCTCTACGACAAGCTCGGCCGCCCGAGCGACGCCGCCCGGGCCTACAAGCGGTTGCTCGCCGGGGCGGGCGACGACGTCACCCGGGCCAGGGCCTTGTGGGGCCTGGCCGGGTCGTTCGAGGCGCAGAAGCTCTGGGTGCCCGCCCGGGAAGCCTATCTCCAGGCCGCGACGAGGGCCGCCGAGCTTCGGGTCGACGGGGCCGGCGATCGCCCCTTGTCGACCTTGGTTTCCAACCGACTTGGCCGCCCTCCGTTCGACCGGATGCTCGGCGATCGGGGCGAGCCAAGCGTCCCGGTCCCGCTCAAACGGCGGTGGGATCGCCACTGGTCGGCGTCGAAGCTGATCGTCGCCGACGGGACGCCGCCTTCGCTCGAATCCGCCCGGATCTTCCTCGCCCAAGGCGGGGCGATCCGCCCGGTCGACCCCAACTCGGGCGAGTCGCGCTGGACCCGAAGCCTCGAAGGCGAACCGACCTGGGTGGGCTACCTCGCCGACCGCGTGATCGCCGCCACCCGGACCCGGATCGTCGCCTTGAGCTTGACCGAGGGGGCCGTCGAGTGGCAGTACGACCTCGGCGTCGGGACCGCGGGCCGAGGCGGCGTCGACCCGTTCGCCAAAGAGCCGGGACCCGAGGCCCTCGACCTGGCCTCGGCGACCCTGGGCGGCTTCCGGATCGTCGGCAACCGGATCTTTTGCCTCCGGGGCGACCAGACCTTGCTCGCCTTCGACGGCGACTCGGGGCTGCTCGACTGGTCGTACACCCCGCCGTCGGGCCGGATCAACCCGAAGCTCCACGTCGGGGCGGGGCGGATCATCCTCCAGGTCCGCAAGCCGAACAGCGTCCTGGTCCTCGACACCGCGACCGGCCGCCGCCGGGGGGAATTCCCCCGGGTCGACGACGAGGAGTGGGTCCGAGACCCGACCCCGATCGACGACGACCACGTCGCCATCGTCGCCGACCGCCTGACCGTGGCCCTGTTCAGCCTCGATCGCGGCGTCCCTTCCTGGGTGTTCCGCGAGACCGGCGAACTCCCCAAGTATGGTCCCCCCCGGTTGATCGGCGACGGCGACCGCCTGTTCGTGCTCCACGACGGTCGGGAACTGATCCGGCTCGACCCAGGCACCGGGGCCAAAGGGTGGTCGAGGCTCCTGGGGACCGAAGACCTGAGCGAGCGGCCCGAGGCGATCGCCCTCGGCGACGACCGCGTGTTCGTGGCGAACGGGGCGACCTTGTCCGCCCTCAAGATCGCCGACGGCACGCCCGACTGGAAGCGACCGCTCAACGGCCCGCTCGGCGGCTGGGCGCTGGCCTTGACCGACCGGAGCGTGGCCGCCTACCCCAACCCCCAGCGCACCCGGGAGGACGAGGGCGCCTCGTTCCCGCTCGTGTTCCACCGCCGCGACGACGGCCAGCTCATCCAGCGCTTGCAGTTCCCCGCCAGCCCGTCCGACCTCAGCGTCCGGTTCTCGCCTCGAGGGGTCCTGGTCGCCACCTCGACCGGGGTTTGGTCGCTGGGCGATCGTCAAGGCATGGACGGCGCCCGGGCGGGCCGTTAACCTTGCTTGGGTAAGATTGCCGGTTTTTGACGATTGGATGTTCGCTGCTTCAAACTTCGTCTCGGACCGATCCCTGGACTGAATCGCAGATGGCAAATTGCGGATTGCAAAACCTGAATTTGTTTGTGGTAATTCTTCAACGTTTGCAATTTGCAATCCTGCGATTTGCCATGATTCGGAGACTTCCCGAGACCCTAACGACTTTTCGGAGCATCCCTCGTGGCTGACGAACCACCACCCGGCAATGGGACTTTCCAGCACGACGACCTCGTCGCCGTCGACCGCCTGAAAGCGGCCTTCGCCAACTTGAAGACCGAGATGGGCAAGGTGATCGTCGGCCAGCAGTCGGTCCTCGAAGAGCTCTTGATCGCCATCTTCGCCCGGGGGCACTGCCTCCTGATCGGCGTCCCCGGCCTGGCCAAGACCTTGATGATCCACACCTTGGCCGACGCCCTGAACCTGTCCTACAACCGGGTCCAGTTCACCCCGGACCTGATGCCGTCGGATATTACCGGGACCGAGGTGATCCAGGAGGACAAGGCGACCGGCGTCCGGGCGTTCAAGTTCCTCCGAGGGCCGATCTTCGCCAACATCGTCCTGGCCGACGAGATCAACCGGACCCCGCCCAAGACCCAGGCCGCGCTCCTGGAGTCGATGCAAGAGCGGCAAGTCACCGTCGGCGGCGAGCGGCACCGCCTCCCCGACCCGTTCTTCGTCCTGGCGACGCAGAACCCGATCGAGCAAGAAGGGACCTACCCCTTGCCCGAGGCCCAGCTCGACCGATTCATGCTCAACATCCTGGTCGGCTACCCCGACGAGGAGGAAGAGTTCGACATCGTCCGCCTGACCACCTCGACGATCAAGACCAACGTCTCGAAGATCCTCTCGGGGACCGACATCTTGGAACTCCAGGAGATCGTCCGCAAGGTCCCCGTCGCCGACCACGTCACCCGATACGCCGTCCGACTGGCGCGGGCGACCCGCCGGGGGCAGGACGACGTGCCCGAGTTCATCCGCGACTACGTGAGCTGGGGCGCCGGCCCCCGCGCCAGCCAATACCTTGTGCTGGCGGCGAAGGCCCGAGCGGTGCTGTATGGTCGGTACTACGTGGCGACCGAGGATGTCCGGGCCGTGGCCGGGCCGGTCTTGCGGCACCGGATCGTCACCAACTTCAACGCCGAGGCCGAAGGTCTCAAGCCCGACGACATCGTCGGCCGCTTGATCAAGCACGTCCCGGTCGATGAGCGTGAGGCCGAGCACAGTGGAAAACTACCAAAGATTTTTAAATCCGCAAACCTTGGCTAACCTCGAAGGGTTGGACTTGCAGGCGCGGATGATCGTCGAAGGGTACGTGGCGGGGCAGCACGCCAGCCCATACCACGGCTTCTCGGTCGAGTTCGCGCAGCACCGCGAATACGTCGCGGGCGACGACATCCGCCACGTCGACTGGAAAGTCTGGTCGAAGACCGACAAGTACTACCTCAAGCAGTACGAGGAAGAAACCAACCTCCTGACCTACCTCTTGCTCGACACCAGCGAGTCGATGGGGTATGCCTCGGAGGGGAATGTCAGCAAGCTCCAGTATGCGCAGTATGTCGCCGCCGCGCTGGGGTATATGGTGCTCCGCCAGCAAGATTCGGTCGGGATCGCCCTGTTCGACGACGCGGTCCGGCGGATGGTCCGCCCTTCGGGGCAGGCGTCGCACTTGAAGGAACTGCTCAAGGTTATGGACGTGACCCCGGCCCGCGAGAAGTCCGACCTCGGCGTCGTCTTCCACGACCTGGCCGAACGGTTCAAGAAGCGAGGCGTGGTCGTCGTCCTGTCCGACCTTTTGGACGAAGTCCCGCGCATCCTGGCGGGTCTGAAGCACTTCCGCCACCGCCGCCACGAGGTGATCGTCTTCCACATCCTCGACCCCGCCGAGGTCGACTTCCCGTTCCGCGACGTCACCTTGTTTCAAGGGATGGAAGGGATGCCCGACGTGGTGGCCGACCCTCACGGACTTCGTCGGGCGTATCAGAGCGAGTTGAGGACCTACCTCGAAGCCCTCAAGCGAGGCTGCCAGGCGATCGACATCGACTACGTCCCCTTGCAAACCGATCAGGACCTCGACGGCCCGCTCTCCAGCTATCTGGCCTCGCGGGGGCTGCGGGTCCGATGAGCCTAAACAAGAAGTGGGCATGTAATGCCATCCAGGTCGCGGCAACATTGGGCGATCATTCGCAGTCGGAATCTGGACGAAATCCTCGCGGCGCATCGAAGCATCGGTGGCACCGATCGTGGTCGCCGATTCGCCACCCAACAGGTCAATTACGCCTTTGCCGTGCTGCTTTCCTCGGAATTCCAGGGGTTTTGCCGCGACTTGCATTCGGAAAGCGTCGAGTATCTGATCCAAAACATCAACCCTCTAGCCCTACAATCTTCTTGCCGCAAAAATTTTTCGCGTGGTAGGAAGTTGGATCATGGGAACCCTAGTCCTAGCAACCTCGGAATCGATTTCGGTTCGTTGGACCTCGACTTCTGGCCCGAAGTGATCGCACTGAGCGCACGCAACACCGCTCGTAAAGATCGACTCGAAGAGTTGAATCAGTGGCGAAATGCGATCGCTCACCAGGATTTCTCGAAGTTCCCGGCCGGCTCGAGACTTCATCTCAGCAGGGTGGAGGCTTGGCGTAAAGCCTGTAACCAGTTGACCAGAGCCTTCGACAACGTCCTTCAGGTTCATATTGGCAATGTTACTGGAACACAACCTTGGTAGCGGGGACCACCGATGAGTGCGACATTTTCTGTAGGCGCTCGGGTGCGGGTGCCACTGGGCGGCAGGAAAGTCATCGGCATGATCGCCGAAGACCGTGGCTCCATTGGAGTTCAAGGCCGTCGCCTCTTCCGAGTCCTCATACCCGTCGAGCCCGATGAATCGATCTCTTTCGAGGTTCCCGAGGATGAACTCGAGCTGATCTCGTCCGCTCCTGAGCTTGAGCGGGAACTCGACCCGGATGCTGTCGTCAACTACCTGAAGGGAGGTGGCTTGACCTCGATCCTGCGATCTAACCTGTCCGGTGGTAAGAACCAACCGAGGGTCTGGCTCTGCCTGGATCACTTTGGTCACATGACCCACACTTTCGTCCCAGAGCGAGGTTTGTTGGGAGGCGAAACGATCCCATTTATGGCCGTCGAGGGGAAGCGCATCTTCCAACCGAAGCGGGAGGAAGTGCTCGCATTTCTCCACAGTTTCGGCCTTGATCGACCCAAGGCCGAAGAGGTAATCGCCGCGGTGGGGACGTACCCTCGATAAACTCGTGACAGTTCAAGGGTGATCGAATTATTAGGAGATCGCGAGTGATTTGGGCTTTTGGCTTCGCCAACCTACCGCTGTTGCAGATCGGGATCGCGGCGGCGAGCTTGCCGATCTTGATCCACCTGCTCAATCGCCGGAAGTACCGCGAGATGCGCTGGGCGGCGATGCGGTTCTTGATTGCCGCCCTGCGGAAGAATCAGCGGCGGGTCAAGGTCGAGCAGTGGTTGCTCCTGGCGGTCCGGACGCTGGTGATCTTGCTGGCCGTGGCGGCGATGGCCAAGCCGTTCCTGGAGAGCCTGGGGGCGGTGGTCTTGCCCGGCCAGCGGACGCATCGGGTCATCGTCCTGGATGGGTCGATGAGCATGGCGTTCGTGTCGGGGGATCAGCCCCGATTCGAGCAGGCCAAGACCCTGGCGACGCAACTGGTCCGCGACGCCCGGAAGGGGGACGTCCTCAGCGTCGTCTTGATGGGCGAACCGCCTCGGGTGGTCGTCGGTGACGCTTCGCCTTCGGCCAACGGTGGCGAGGTCATCAAGGAGATCGAAGCCATCCGACGCCCCGACGGCGCGACCGACCTGGTCGCCAGCTTCGAGGCGGTCGACCGCGTCCTTGGCGTCTCGACGATCCCCCGCAAGGAAGTGATCTTTATCACCGACCTTCAGGCCGCGAGCTGGCGGAAGGGGGGGCCGGACGGCGTCGGGAACTCGAACGCCGACCCGCTCAAGCGTGCCGTCAGCAAGCTCGACGCCCGCCAGGTGGCTTCGGTCGTCATCGACCTGGGCAAAGCCGGCGGCGAGAACCGGGCGGTGGTCGACCTCCGACTCGACGCTCCTCTGGTCACGGCGGGAGGCCCCGCGCCTCGGGTGATCGCCACCGTGAAGAACTTCGCCGCCGCGACCGCCTACGACGTCAAGGCCCGGTTGTCGATCGACGGCCAGGTCGGACCCGACCAATCCGTCCCCGAGATCAAAGCCGGGGAAGAGGGGACGTTCGCGTTCTTGCCGGGGTTCTCCAGCGCGGGGGATCACCTGGTCGAGGTCCGGATCGACGACGACGCCTTGCCGACGGACAACAAGCGGAGCCTGGTCGTCCCGGTCCGCGACGCCTTGAACGTCCTCCTCGTCGACGGCAGCCCCAAGCCCGAGCCGTTCGCCGGGGAAACCGACTACCTGGTGCAAGCCCTCAGCCCCGACGAGAAGTCCGCCGACCCGGCCTTGGGGGGGAACGGCTCGACCGCCACGACGATCCGGACCGAGGTCGTCAGCGAGTCGCAGCTCCGATCGCGCGACCTGTCGAGCTTCGACGCGGTGGTCCTCTGCAACGTCGCCGAGTTCGACCAGGCGGAAGTCTCGGCCTTGGACGCCTTCTTGAAGCAAGGGGGCGGAGTGGTCGTGTTCGGGGGCGACGCCGTGGACGCGGAGAACTACAACGCGACGCTCTTCAAAGGGGGGCGGGGGATCTTGCCCGCGTCGATCGAGGCGACGGTCGGCGACGCCCAATCGAAGCAGGGGGCGTTCGAGTTCGACGCGAAGGACTTCAAGCACCCGATCGTCAACCCGTTCCAGGGGGCGCCCGCCAACGTGATCGCCGGGCTGACCGGGGCGAAGACCTGGCAATACGAGAAGCTCAAGATCCCCGATAACGGCTCGCAGGCCAAGGTCGCGCTCTTCTTCAATAGCGGCGACCCGGCGATCGTCGAAAGCCCGAGGTTCCGGGGGCGGGTGATCCAGGTCGCCACGTCGGCGGACGTCGGCTGGACCACCTGGCCGCTCCACCAGAGCTACCCGCCGATCATGGAGCAAATTGTCCTCGAAGCCGCCGCCGGCCGGTTGTCCGAGCGGAACGTCCGCGTCGGCCAACCGCTCGACCGGGCCATGCCCGCGATGGCCTTGGGAGCCGGGGTCAATGTCGTCCGCCCCGACGACGCGAGGGTCGACGGAAAGCTCGGTCCTGGCGGCGACGTCAGCCTGTTCCACTTCGAGGACACCGACTTGGCCGGCCTCTATCGAGCCAAGTTCGCCGCGCCCCTGGACACCGAATCCCTCTTCGCCGCCAACCCCGACCCCAGCGAGTCGGACCCCGCCAAGCTCGACCGGGCCGGGCTGCTCGAAGCGGTCCCCGGCTGGAAGCCCACGGTCCTGACCAACTGGAGGGACCTGAGCCAGAGCGCCACGTCGGTCGGCCGCCGGGGCGAGTTGCACCGCCCCTTGCTCTACGCCCTGCTGGCCATGCTCCTGGTCGAGACGTTGATGGCCTGGTGGTTCGGCCACCACCGACGATGAAAAATACAACCTTAGCCACGGATGGAACACGGATAGGAGGAGTTATTTTAGTTTTCTTATCCGTGTTTCATCCGTGGCTGACAATTCCCCTCACGAGACGACTTTGATGGACTGGCTGCTTCGGAGGTTGGCGGAACGGTTGGGGGTGACTCCGGCGGGGGTGGGGGAGTCGTTCCAGCCCCACATCCGGGCCGAGCAACCGTTGTCGCAAGGACCGACCCTGCTGATCCTGGTGGGGTCGCTGGCCTTGATCTTGTGGGTCTACCGCCGGGAAGGCTCGGCGCGACCGGCGACCAAGCTGTTCCTGGCCGGTCTCCGGTTCTCTCTGGTCTGCCTCACGCTGTTCATGCTGAGCGAGGCCGTGCTGTCGATCGACCGGACGGGTTTGCCCTACTTCGTCGTCATGGTCGACGACTCGGCGAGTCAAGGGGTGGTCGACCAGTACGCCGACTCGAAGGCGAAGCTCGAAGCCGAGGCGCTGGCCAAGGTCTCGGGGCGACCCAAGGTCGACCGACTGGCGCTGGCCCAAGGATTCCTCGCCCGCGACGACGGCAAGTTCCTCCGCGAGTTGCAGAAGAAGCACCGGGTCCGGTTGTCGCTCGTCTCCAACTCGACGCGGACGCTGGCCGACATCGACAAGCCCGAGCAGATCGCCGCCGCGATCGACAAGCTCAAGAAGGTCGAGCCGACCGGCGAGCAGTCGAGGCTCGGCTCGGGCATCCGCCAGGTCTTGACCGAACTCCGGGGCGTCGCGCCGACGGCGATCGTCCTGCTTTCCGACGGCCAGACCACCGAGGGGGAGACCGTCGCCAAGGCCGCCGAGTTCGCCGCCCGCAAAGGGGTCCCGCTCTTCCCGATCGGCCTGGGCGACCCCGACGCCCCCCGCGATATCGAACTCTCCGAACTCCTGGTCGACGACGTGGTGTTCGTCGACGACCTGGTCCGGTTCGAGCCCAAATTGACCGCCAAGGGGTTCGCCGACCAGGAGTTGACCGTCCGGCTCAAGCGGCGAAAGACCTCGAACACCCAAACCGAGGCTGCGGAAGAACTGGCGGTCATCAAGGTCAAGGCCCCCCCCGATGGGGTGGCGACCCGGTTGGAGTTGCAGCACCGGCCCAAGGAAACCGGGGTCGTGACCTACATCGTCGAGGTCGACCCGCGGCCCCGAGAACTCCAGGACGGCAACAACCGGGTCGAAAAGACGATCAACGTCCGCGAGGAAAAGCTCAAGGTGCTGTACGTCGACAGCGAGCCTCGCTACGAATTCCGCTACTTGAAGACGTTCTTGGACCGCGAGAAGACGATCGAGTTGAGCGTCGTCCTCCAATCGTCCGACCCGCAATACAACAACCAGGACAAGGCCGCTTTGCCGACGTTCCCGTCGTCGAAGGAAGAGTTGTTCGACTTCGACGCCGTGATCATGGGCGACGTCGACCCCGGCTTCCTCAGCGGCTCGCAGATGTCCCACCTCGCCGAGTTCGTCACGGACAAAGGGGGCGGCATCCTCTTCGTCGCCGGGGAGAACTACGACCCGCTGTCGTACCGGGGGACGCCGCTGGAAGCGCTCTTGCCGGTCGACCTGAACGGGGCGAGGAACCCGACCGCCGTGGCCGGGGGGACGACCACGAGCTTCCGGCCGAGCTTGACCGTCGAGGGGCGGTCGAACCCGATCTTCCGGTTCGCCGATGACGACGCCGCGAGCGCCAAAATATGGGCCGGTTTGCCCGAGTTGTTGTGGTATTTCGAGGCCCCCAAGAAGAAGCCCGCCGCCGTGATCCTGGCCGAGCACCCGACGCAGAACGGGTCCGACGGGCCGTTGCCGATCATGGCGTACCAGATCGCCGGTTCGGGCAAGGCGATGTTCCACGCGGTGGATGATACCTGGCGGTGGCGGTTCCGCGCCGGAGATCGGTATTTTGGCCGGTTCTGGACCCAGACGATCCGCTTCCTGGCCCGGTCGAAGCTGCTCGGCCAGAAAAAGGCGGAACTCCGGACCGAGCGAAGGCGCTACTTGAGGAACCAGCCGGTTGAGGTCAAGGTCCGCTTCCCCAACCCCGGCGACGCCCCGGGCGGCGGCGAGGTCGCCGTCGAGGTCGAGCACCAGGGGCACGGGTCGAGGAGGCTAGTCCTCCGAGCCGCGACCGGGTCGAAGAACCTGTTCGAGGGGGTGATCCCGCAGGTGGTCGAAGGCGAATACGAGGTCCGGCTGCTCCCGCCTCCGGTCCTCGAAGGAGGCTTGCCGACGACCCGATTCAGCGTCGACCCGCCCGCCGGCGAGCGCGAGCGGACCGAGATGAACCAGCCCGAGCTGATCCGGGCGGCGAGCCTGTCGGGGGGCAAATTCTACGTCCCGACCGCCGCCGGGGGCCTCCTGGGCGACCTCCCCACGCCGCAACAGGTCCCGCTCGACACCGACCCGCCGATCGCGCTCTGGAATACCTGGCCGGTCCTGGCGTTGTTCCTGACCTTGCTGGTCGCGGAGTGGGTTCTCAGGAAACGGGCCAAAATGGTATGATTTGTTTCGGGTTGATCGTCGTCACGCCTTGAATCAGCCGAAGGCGAGGGAGGAGGCCGGATGCGAGGTCCCATCGAAGCTCGGATCGCCGCGCTGAGGAGTCAGGTCCGCCGCGTCCTGGCGCTGCACGGGGCGAGCTTGGTCGTGCTCGGCGTGGTGGCGGCGATCTTCGGGGCCGGCCTGGCCGACCGCGTCGCCAACCTCGTCCCCGAGGTCCGCCTGGTCCTCCTGATCGGCGTCGGTGTCCTCGCGCTCTGGCTGACGATCCGCCGGGTGGTGCTCCCGTTGGTGGTCCGGTTCGCCGACCTCGACATCGCCCTTCGCGTCGAGGAGCGCTGGCCGGGCCTGAACGACCGCCTGGCCAGCACGATCCAGTTCCTCGGGATCGACCGCGACGACGCCACCCAAACCGCCACCGGCCACCGAGGCTCGCAGGCCCTCCGCGACGCCACCGTCAACGAGACCTTGGCCGAGGTCGAGTCGATCGACTTCCGCCAGGTGATCGACCCCCGGGCCGCTCGCAAAGCTTTGGCGATGGCGGGCCTGGCCTTGACCTTGAGCGGCGCGATGATCGCCGTCGAGCCGACGCTCTCGGGGATCGCGCTTCGCCGCCTGTTCCGCCCTTATGGCCCCGAAGCCTGGCCGAGGCAGACCCACCTCAGCATCCTCGCCGATACCCCCGCCAAGCTGGCCCGGGGGATGGCGTTCCCCCTGGTCGTCGGGATCGGGGCCAACGAGCGGATGCCGTCGTCGGGCAAGGTGACCTATCGGTTCGCCGACGGCGAGACCCGGACCGAGTCGCTCCGGGTGGCCGACGACCGGACGTTCCGAGGGCGGCTCGAGGCTGTCGCCGTCCCGTTCACGTTCCAAGTCGAAGCGGGCGACGACCAGACGAACCAGACCGAAGTCGCCGTCGTCCCGCCCCCGAGCCTCGAACAGATCACGGTCCGCTTGATCCCCCCCGAATACACCGGGGTCAAGCCGCAAACCCTCGCGGCGGGGAATACCCAGATCCGAGGCGTCGAAGGGACCAGGGTCGAGGTCCAGGGGCGGACCAACAAGCCGGTCGCCGAAGCCAAGCTCCGCCGGGGCGATGCCGCGGCCCTCGAGCCGGTGGCGATCACCGGCAACGCCCGCCAGGTGGCCACCGCCTTCACGGTCAAGGAGTCGCAAGCGTTCTGGGTGGAACTCAAGGACACCGAGGGATTCAGCGGCCAAGAAGTTGTTCGGTTCGACGTCCGAGCCGTGAAGGACGAGCCGCCCCGAGTCACGATCAACAACCCGTCGCACGACCGCGACGTCCCCGCCAAGGCGACGGTCCCGATCGAGATCGGCGTCGAGGATGACTACGGGATTCAACTCGTCCGCCTGGTCTACAAGGTGGCCTCGGGCGGGTCGGAACCGAGCCAGGACGGCGTGATCCCGCTCTGGGCTCCCGCCGACCCGGTCGCCGGCGCCGAGCCGAACCCGCCGACCCGACGCCAGGACGTGGCCTACCGCTGGGACCTCGGGTCGATCCCCAACCTCAGTCCCGGCACGATCGTCACGATCTACGCCGAGGCCCGCGACTTCGATTCGATCCGAGGCCCCAACCTCGGCAAGAGCCGCGAGATCCGGCTCAGGATCGTTTCCAAGGAAGACATCGACCGCCAGTTGGAAGACCAGCAGCGGGCCATCCGCGAGGAGGTCGACCGCATCCTGGCGATCCAGAAGCAGGCCAAGGCCCCGGTCGACGACGCGATCCGGACCCTGTCGAAGACCGACAAACTGCCCGCGCCCCTCCGCGATCAGGTCAAGAACGCCGAGATCATCCAGCGCCAGGTCAACAACCGGATCAGCAACAAGACCGACGGGCTGGACCAGAAGCTCCGCCAGTTCGCCGAAGACTCGCGCGACTTCGCCGCCGACAATGCCGACGCCGTCCGCCAGATGGACGAACTTCGCGACGGCGTCCAGAAGATCAAGGACCGCAACCTCGGCCCCGCCGAGCAAGCCCTGACCCGAGCCACCAAGCAACTCGATCGGCCCAGCGACAAACTCCCAAACGAACCCAAATCGCCGCAACCTCCAAGCGGTCAACAAGATTCGTCGAAAAAGCCCGACAACGGCGAGGCCGATAGCAAGCCGACCAAGCCCGGCGACGGAACGAAGCCAATCGGCGAAGCCAAGCCCAGCGGCGAAACGAAGCCAACCGGCGACGCCCAAGCGGGTGACCAAACGAAGCCAACCGGGGAGGCCAAGCCCGGCGACGAAACGAAGCCAAAGGGCGACTCGAAGCCGGGTCAACCCGAGGCCAAGCCCGCTTTGGTCGATGCCGAGAAGAATCAAAAGGCGATCGCCGACGAACTGGAGAAGATGCTCGCCGGTTTGAGCCAGTTCGATACCATTCGAACCGCCGCCAAGGAGGCCAAGTCGCTGTTGGATCAGCAGGAAGCGGCGATCAAGCAAGCCGCCGAAGCCGCCAATAAACCCGACATGGCGGGCAAAGGGCAGGACGGTTTGACCGCCGAGCAGAAGGCGGACCTCGGCAACCTCGCCGCCAAGCAGTCCGAGATCGCCAAGGGGTTGCAAAACCTCGAAAGCAAGATGGACGAGATGGCCAAGAAGCTCGAAGCGACCGACCCCCTCGGGGCCTCGGCGCTCCGAGAAGCCGCCGCCCAAAGCCGGAAGCAGGCCACCGCCGCCAAGATGGGCCAGACCGCCGACCAGCTCGACAAGAACCAGATGGGCCAGGCCCAGGCCGGGCAGGCGCAGGCCAAGCGCGACCTCAAGAACCTGGTCGATTCGATCCAGGATCGCCGGAGCCGCGAACTGTCCCGCCTGGTGGCCGAACTCAAGAAGGCCGAAGGCGACCTCAAGAAGCTCCGCGACAAGCAGGCCGCGAACCTCAAGAAGACCCAGCAAGCCCGAGCCAACCCCGACCCCAAGAAGCGGGCCGACGAGCTCAAGCAACTCGCCAAGGAGCAGGCCCAGATCCAGGACGAACTCAAGAAGCAGGTCCAGAAGCTGGCCAAGCTCAACGCCGAGAACGGGGCCAAGGCGGGCGAGAACGCCGCCGGGGCGATGGCCAAGGCGCAGGCGGGGATGGAGCAGGACCAGGGCGATCAGGCCGAAGCGGGCGAGGAAGACGCCCTCAAAGACCTCAAGGAGGCCCAGGAGGAGGTCGCCAATGCCCGGAAAGACGCCGAGGACCAACTGGCGATGGAGCAGATCGCCAAGATGGCCGACGCCCTCAAGTCGATCGGCGAGCGGCAGAACAAGATGGTCGAAGAGACCGTCGCCTACGAGAAGACCCGGACCGACGGCGGAGGCAAGCTCACCCTCGCCCAGCGCAACGGGGTCCGCGAGGCCGGTCGGGTCCAGTCGGGCCTCAAGGACGAGGTGACCGAGCTGATCGACCGCCTCGGCGAAGGGGCTCCGGTGTTCGGCCTGACCTTGAAGCGGGCCGCCGACGCGATGGAAACCGCCTCGGGGCGACTGCAAACCGGGAAAACCGACGAGCCGACCGTCCGCGCCGAGAAGCTCGCCGCCGCCCGGTTCCGCCAACTGGTCGACTCGCTCAAGCCCGACAAGGGGAAGGGCGGAGGAGGCGGGGGCGGTGGTGGCGGAGGCGGGGGCGGCGCCAAAGGCGGAGGCGACGGCATCCCCGCGACCGCCCAGATCAAGGTCCTCAAGTCGCTCCAGGAAGAACTCAACGAGCGGACCGACTTCTTCGACGAGATCCGCCGCCGCCAGAACGACCTCAACCCCGAACAAGCCGCCGAGCTCGACAAGCTCCACGAGGATCAAGGCAACCTGGCCGACCTCGTCCGCGACATGACCCGACCCAAAAAAGCCGACGGGGAGGAATAAGCCGATGCGTTCGATCCGCTTCCGGGTTGTCATGACCCTGGGTCTGCTCTGCCCGATCGGCCTCGCGGTCGGGCCGCGCCCGAGCCTGGCGCAAGACCCCGCCAAGAAGGATGAGGCCCTCGAAAAGCTCCTCGAAAAGCTCGACGAGCCCAAGGCCGCCGCCCCCAAGCCGACGACCGACCCCGCCAAGAAGCCCGACGATCCCGCCAAGAAACCCGTCCCGGCACCGGAGGGGAAGAAGGACGACGGCCTCGAAAAGCTCCTGGACAAGCTCGACGAGGCGAAGTCGGCCCCCGGCAAGTCCGAGTCGGAGCAACCCAAGAAGGCGGGCGAGGTCGGGTCGAAGGACCAGTCGCTCGACAAGCTCCTGGAGGGCCTGGGCGGCCCGGACGACAAGCCCGCCCCCGACGACAAGAAGCGGCAAGGCGGCTCGGGCGCGGGGGATGAGCCGCCTCCCCCCAAGGCGGGCGACGAGGCGAAGTCCGACAAGCTCGACGACGCCTCGAAGAAGCTCGACGACCTCCTCGAAGAGAAGACCGGCCGGAAGCCGAAGAAGCGGAACAAACCCGGCCAGGGGCAAGGCCAAGGGGGCGGCGAGGGGGGCGATCCCGAAGAAGGCGGCGGCCCGATGGGCGACCTGATCAAGCGGATGCGCGAGGTTGAGGACCGGCTCGGCAAGCCCGACACCGGCGCCGAGACCCGGAAGAAGCAGACCGAGATCGTCAAGAACCTCGACACCTTGCTCGAACAGATGAAGTCGTCGAGCCAGTCGCAGGTCACGAAGATGATGAGGGGCGGCCAGAAGCCCGGCGGACCGCCGCGGCCCGGCCAGGGGAACCAACCGGGGGCGACCGGCCAGGGGGCGTCGATGACCAAGCCCACCGCGCCCAAGACCCCTCCCAAGCCGGTCGAGCTGGCCAAAGAGGTCTGGGGCCAGCTCCCCGCCCAGTTCCGCGACGACATGAGCAACGTGCTCAACGAAAACCCGTTGCCGACCAAGGCCGACATGATCCGGCTCTACTACCTGTCGCTCGGCAAGAAGTCCGCGTCGAAGGGAGAATGACCCGATGCTGATCCTTCGAGAAGTTCGCCGGGCCGGTTTGGCCGCGGTCCTGGGAGTCGCCCCCTGGCTCGCGGCGACCCCGACGGCCTCGGTCGCCCAAGATCCGGCCCCGGCCCCCAAGGTCGACCCGAACGCGGAGGGCGCCCCGACCCAGCAACCGCAGGTGGTCAAGCCCGCGACCCCCGGCGCCGGCAAGGCCGACGCCCCGGCCAAGGAGGGCGGCGGGTTCGCCGAAGCCCGTCGCGGCGACGTCCCCGAAGGCGCCGCCGAGCAGGTGACGCCCGAGACCGACCGGGCCATCGAGCTGGGCCTGGCCTGGCTCGCCAAGTCGCAGAACACCGACGGGTCGTATGGCTCGGGGGGATATCGCGGCAACATCGCCGTCACCAGCCTGGCGGGCCTGGCGTTCATGGCCAACGGCTCCAGCCCCGGTCGAGGCCCCTACGGCTCGCAGATCGACCGGGCGCTCCAGTACGTCATGGACAACACGGCCCCCTCGGGGTTCATCGCCGTGCCCAACGCCGGGACGCACGGGCCGATGTACTCGCACGGCTTCGGGGCCTTGTTCCTGGCCGAAGCGTACGGGATGTCGAGGCGCCCCGAACTCCGAGAGAAGCTGACCAACGCCATCCGCCTGATCATCGACACCCAGAACGCCGAGGGGGGCTGGCGCTACCAGCCGGTCCGGAGCGACGGCGACGTCTCGGTGACGATCTGCCAGATCAACGCCCTCCGGGCGGCCCGGAACGCCGGCCTGTTCGTCCCCAAGGAGACGGTCGACAACTGCATCCGCTACGTCAAGCAGGCCCAAAACCCCGACGGCGGCTTCCGGTACATGCTCCAGACCGGCGCCAGCGCGTTTCCCAGGTCGGCGGCGGGCGTCGTCGCCCTCTACAGCGCCTCGGTCTACGAGGCGAAAGAGGTCGAGCGAGGGGTCGATTACCTCAAACAATACATGCCCGAGATCAAATTCGGCCAGCGCTTCAGCCATTATTTCTACGGCCATTATTACGCGGCGCAGGCGATGTGGATTCGAGGTGGGGCCGACTGGAACGTCTGGTATCCGGCGATCCGCGACCAGTTGATCCTGAAGCAGAACAAAGAGTCGGGGTTCTGGCCCGACAGCATTTGCCAGGAATACGGCACGGCGATGGCCCTGATCATCTTGCAGATGCCCAACAATTATCTCCCGATCTTCCAGCGCTAAGTTATCCCTTTTAATAAGGTCATCCTCTTGATATCGACGCTCGGACTTCGATCGAGATGGACCCAACCGGCGTCGTGTCTCGTCCTACTCGCCATGACCGGAACGGCGGTCGCGGACGATCCCCCGCTGCCGCCGCTCCCCAAAGCGACCGTCGCCGCCGTCCCCTCCGACCCGATCTTCGGGGCGCTCTTGACCGACGGGTCGATCATTTCCGGTCGGGTGATCCGGGTCGACCCGGTCGAGGGGGTGATCCTGGCCGGTCCCGACGGCGACGAGCGGGGGCTCAAGGTCGATCGCCTGGTCAAGCTGACCCGCGATGGCGGCCCGCCGCCTTCGGTGGTCGAAGGGGGGTCGGTCCTCCTTCCCCACGGCGACCGCCTGGCCCGCTGCGTCATCAACGCCTCGGGCGACACGACGCTCGACGTCCAGTCCGTCTCGATCGGCAAGCTCGCCGTCCCGCTCGACGCCATGCTCGGGTTGATCCTCGCCCCGCCCAACGAGATCGACGCCCTCGACGCCCTCGAAGCCAAGGTCCGGGGCGAACCGCGCGACGCCGAGCGGCTCTGGCTCAGGAACGGCGACAAGGTCGACGGCTTGTTCGCCGGGATGACCGAGAAGCAGGTCGCGTTCCAGCCCCCGTCGGGCCGGGTCGCCTTGCCCCGGTCGGGCGTGGTCGCCGTCGGCTTCAACCCGGGGCAGGTGGTCGAAGAAAACCCCCCGGGGCCGTTCTTCGAGTGGCTCCTGCTCGACGGGTCGCGGGTGGGCTTGGCCCAGAGCCGGGTCGATCGCGGGGTCGTCGTCGGGCAGACCCGGTTCGGCGTCGAGGTCCGGGTCCCGATCGGCGAGGTCGCTCGTATTCGGGTCCTGAACGCAAGCGTGGTCTACCTGTCCGACCGCGACGCCGACCGGGCGGTCTACGAACCCTACCTCGGGCCGACCCGGCCCTACCGCCGGGATGCCAGCGTGGTCGGGCCGTCGCTCAAGCTCGGCGGCCAGACGTTCGACCGAGGGTTGGGAACCCAGAGCCGGACCTTGCTCGCCTATCGGCTCGACCCGAAGGCGAAACGATTCCAGAGCACGATCGGGCTCGACGACGCGGCGGGACCCCTGGGCAACGTGGTGTTCAAGGTGCTCGTCGACGGGAAGCCGCGCTACGAGTCGCCGACGATGGGGGCCGGGGACGCCCCCAGGTCGGTCGACATCGAACTGGCTGGCGGGAAGGTCTTGATCTTGATCACCGAGTTCGGCGAACGAGGCGACGTCCAAGATAGCGGCGATTGGGTCGAAGCTCGGATCATCCGTTGATCGCCGAGGAAGCCTTGGGGCGGATCGACGCCGCCCCTCGCTTGTGTCATCTTCTCAACCTCGGGACGAAACGAAAGGTGGTCATGCTCGACAACGACTCGGACCCTTGCGCGGAGCCGCTGAACAACCTGGGGCACCTGTCCTCGGCGGTCGGGCACCACGTCATCAACGCCTTCAGCGCCGTGGTCAGCAGCGCCGAAATCCTTCGGATCAAGATGACCTCGCCCAAGCCGATCGACCCGTCGGCGCTGGCCGATATGATCATCAACACTGCGCTGGAGGCCGCGTCGGTCGCTCGCCGCTTGATCGACTACACGAGGCCGATCACCAACGTCGGCGAAGAACTCGTTTCGCTCCACCAGTTCGTGGCCGACTATGTGGCGGCCGAGGAAGCCTCGGGGGCGTCTCCGGGCATCATTTGGACCGCCAACCTGGAGCCGGTCCCGCCGATCCGGGGGCAGGTCATCCACCTCGGGACGATGTTCTCGCTCCTGATCGACAACGCCCGAGAAGCGATGGCCTCGAGCCCGACCAAGACGATCGCGCTCTCGACGTCGGTGGACGGTCGGGGTTGGGTCGTCCTCGAGATCCGAGACTCCGGCCAGGGGATGTCGGCGGACGCGATGGAACGCGCGGTGGAACCATTCTTCACCACGAAATCGGGCCACATGGGCGTCGGCCTGAGCATCGCCAACGGGATCTGGCGGCGGCACAAAGGGACGTTCTCGATCCGGAGCGTCCCCCAGGAAGGGACCTCGCTTCGCCTTTGCGTCGAGCCGACCGACGCTTGAGGGCGTTCGACCAGGTTAGCCGGACACCCGGGACGACATCGCACCCGAGACCGGGCCGGAAACCCGAGAGCTTTCGGGAAGGTCGGCTCCCGAGACGTCTCCCAGGCACTCCTGGGTGAGTCGCCTGAGGTCGTCGCAGAGAGTCAGCATGGTCAATGCGTGGGCACGCTCCGCCTCGGAGGGGGGGCGGGCCGGGTCGTCGAGCAGCCGGGTCAAACCAGCCCGCAAGGTGTCGAGCGGTCGGCAAATCTCCCGGCTCAAACAGGACGAGATCGCTTGAAGCTGGGACGAGTCGACTCGGGGGTTCATAGGCTCCATCCTCGGGGAATCATCCTTTGATCGTCGTAAGCTTTGGTCGGAATCCCTCGTGGAAACCGCCTAATCGCGAGCCGCCGCGACGAGCTACGTCACGCTTCGCTCTTTGCCCTTCCTTGATCCTATCATCGTTCATCAAAGCGCGAGGGAGCCTTGATCGACGGACGTCGCCGTCTCTTGAGCATGCAACCGACTTGATCCTCTTTCAAATCCGTCGAGTGATCGACGAAAACGACCTCGGGATGGGTCCGTTTAACTTAGTCGGGCGTTCGATGGCCGTCAAGCGATTGGTTGCCCGAGGGGAAGATCATCGAAACCCGCAACCAGCCGTCGGGCCTGTTCGGGTTTCAGAGTGGGCTTGGCGGCGGCGGTTCGAGGAGTTCGTCGGCCTGGACGATGGACTCGGCGAGCTTGGCCATCGGCATCCGTCGGTCCTGGCTTTGCCTCTGGAGGAAGCGGAATGCCTCGGGTTCGCTCATGGTCCGCCGGGTCATCAAGATCCCCTTGGCCCGCTCGATCACCTTCCGCTCTCGCAAGGTGAGTTCGAGGGTGTTGACGTTCTCGCGGAGGGTTTTCACCTCGCGGGTCCGGGCGACGGCGACCTGGATCGCGGCGTGGAGGCTCGGGCTGGTGACCGGCTTGAGGAGATAGTGGACGACACCCCCTTCGACCGCCTGGTCGATCAGGTTGGGGTGCCCGTGGGCGGTGAGGATGATGACCGGCGTGCCGGGGTCGCGGGCGATCTGGCGGGCGGCCGAGAGGCCGTCGAGGCCGGGCATCTCGATGTCCATCATCACGAGGTCGGGCAAGGTCCGGCGGCAGACCTCGATGGCGTGGTGGCCGTCGTGGACGACCGCGACGACGTCGTAGCCCAAGGCGTCGAGCTGCCCTTGGAGGCCGGCGGCCACCGGTTTTTCGTCGTCGGCGACGAGGATTCGAAAAGGTCGGTTCATGCGACCCATCTCCCAAAGCAAAAAGCGGGACGGAGTCCGCCAAGGAGCACCGGCGACCTTCGCCGGCTTGTTTTCAGGCCGCCCGGACCGAGGCGAGGAGTCGACCCGGGTCCCGAGCTGGGAAAGCGCCTGGTCGAACCTCGGCGAGCTTTCACTTGACGACCCCTCATTAGCCAAGCACAATTCATTCCTAAAAGCCTCATGAACCGACGGCGGTCGATGATTTTGGTTCCAATCGGTTCCCCCCTGGGCCGAGGTGGTGTCCTTTGGCTGTGCATCGAGATGTCTCGCTCTATTTCGACGACTTGCGGGTGGGCGACGAGTGGGAAAGCCCCGCCCGGACCGTGACCGAAGCCGACGTGGCGGCCTTCGCCGGGCTGTCCGGCGACTTCAACGCGATCCACATGGACCACGAAGCCGCCCGCTCCGGCGCCTTCGGGCGGCCGGTGGCCCACGGCCTGCTCGGCCTGAGCATCGCCAGCGGCCTGACGTCGCACTCGCCCCGGATGGCGACCCTGGCCTTCCTCGCCATCGACCGCTGGGCGTTCCTCAAGCCGATCGGCTTCGGCGACACCATCCGGGTCCTGACCCGCGTCGAGTCGATCCTCCCCAAAGCTCGGGGGCGCCGCGCCGAGGTCACATGGTTCCGCCGCCTGATCAACCAGTCCGGCGACACCGTGCAGGAGGGCATCACCCGGACCCTCGTCAAAGGGCGGGCCGCCGACGCCTCGACCGCTTCCCTCGACTCGACCGACGCGACGACCGAAGCGAACTGATCCCCCACCGGGACCTCGGAAGGATCGCCTCGCCCATGCAGTACCGGACCGAGATCCACATCGCGCCCGACCGCTACGTTTGCTTGCAACTCCCCGACTTCATCCCCGAAGGGCGGGCGACCGTGACTGTGACCGTCACATCCGAAGCCGACCCGGTCTCGGTCGATTCGAGCCTCGACCGAGACGCCGACGCCCTCGACATCGAGTGGTGGGACGAGTTCGACGGCGAAGACCCCCGGCGCTGATCCGATCAGGGCCGCCGAGGCGGCGGCTTGAGCCGGGCGAACGCCTCGACCTGGGCGACGATCGCCGGCTCGGTCGGGAGCCGCTCGATGCTGCTCGCGCCGAAGAACCCGGCGATCCCGACCGTGGTCCGGAAAATCTCGGCCACGTCGCCCGGCTCGGCGATCGGGCCGCCGTGGCAGAGGACGAGGATGTCGTCGCGGACCTGGAACGCGGCGTCGGCCATCGCCTGGACCCGACGCGCGGCGGTGGCGAGGTCGGGGGCGGTGGTCTTGGCGCCGATCAATCCCTTGGTGGTCAGGCCGACGTGGGGGACCAAGACATCGGCTCCGGCCTCGGCCATCAAGCGGGCTTCTTCCTCGTTGTGGACGTAAGGGCAGGTGAGCAGGTCCATCGCCCGCGCCTGGGCGATCATGTCCACTTCCTTGTCGTAGCCCATCCCGGTTTCCTCAAGCCCCTGGCGGAGCACGCCGTCGACCAAGCCGACGGTCGGGAAGTTCTGGACCCCGGCGAACCCGAGGTCGCGGACCTCGACGAGGAACTTGCTCATGATTCGGAACGGGTCGGTGGCGCAGACCCCGGCCAGGACGGGCGTATGCTCGACGACGGGCAGGACCTCGCGGCTCATGTCGAGGACGATCGCGTTGGCGTCGCCGTAAGGCATCAGGCCGGCCAGGCTCCCGCGCCCCGCCATCCGAAACCGCCCCGAGTTGTAGATGATGATCAGGTCGATCCCGCCCGCCTCGGCGAGCTTCGCGCTCAGGCCGGTCCCGGCCCCCCCGCCGATGATCGGCTTGCCTTCGAGCACCTTCCGGCGAAAGCCGGCCATGATCTCGGATCGCGTTTTCGTGTTCATGATGCGGTTGTCCTGGATTGGATCAGATCGAACAAGCGGCCGGCCGCGAAGTCGGCGAAGCTGGGGTCGTTGATCGCTTCGGGGCGGAGGACTACCTCGACGAGGGGATGATCCGCCAGGCCGACCCGGATGGCATCGAAGAGCGCCTCGTTCGCGGTGGGGTCGTGCCACGCGCTTCCGGGGACGTCGATCGCCGAGACCCCGCCCAGGGGGAGCAAGACTACCGTCGGGGCGATCGAACCTCGCAAAATCTCGGCCATCCGGGCGCCCAGGGCGGCGTTCTCCTGGGGCGTGGTCCGCATCAAGGTGACAGACGGGTTGTGGACGTGGAAGGTCCGACGGCCGAATCGCTCGGGGACGGTCGCCCTGGGGCCGAAATTCACCATGTCCAGCGCCCCGACGCTGACGACTTGCGGGATGCCTCGGGCGACGGCGGCCTTGAGCCGGTCGGGGCCGCTCGACAAGATCCCGCCGACCAGCTCGTCGGCAAGCTCGGTCGTCGTCAGGTCGAGCACGGCGTCGATCAACCCGTCGCGGACCAGGGCTTCCATCGACTGCCCGCCGACCCCGGTGGCGTGGAATACCAAAACCTCGACGCTCCGACCCGCCCCCCGGGCCAGGGCTTCGAGGTGGCTTCGGGCCCGGTCGACGCACCGCGTGGTCACGCCGAACATGGTCGCGGCCACGACGATCGGCCTGGGTTCGTTTTGGGTAGGCTGGACGCTCACGGCGGCTCGACCCTCGACCATCCCCGCCAGCGCATGCCCGGCATTGCCGAGGGCGGCCCGGGTCAGGCGGTTCAAACCCGCCAGGTCGGCGACCGGGGGGAAAAGCGCGATGTCGCTCCCTTCCAGGAACGGCCGGGTTTGCCCGCTCGCCAGGGTGCTGACCAGGACCTTGGGCAACCCGAACGGCAGCGCCCGCATCGCCGACGACGCGATCACCGTGCCCGCCGACCCGCCCAGCCCGAACACGCCGTCGACTCCCCCTCGACCGTGCAAGTCGACCAACAGCCGCGCCGCCCCCCGGGCCATCGCCGCCACCGCTTCGCCCCGGTCGCCCGACGGCTCCGCCCCGGCGAAGCGAAGGACCTCGTCGCGGCCGATGTCGGCTTCGAGGGTGGGCGGGCCGAGCGAGCCGACGTCGACGACCAGCGTCGGCAACCCTCGGGCCTGCAACAAGTCGCGGACCAAGCCGAGTTCTCCCCCCTTGGTGTCGAGGGTGCCGATCAGGACGACCGCCATCGTTCGGGCATCTCAAGAGGTAGAAAATCGGGTTCAAGCAGGTCGATCATTGGACCACGAGGGGCCGTCGCGGCGAAACCCTCCCCACCTCTGCCGAGTCTTTGGATTGAGCACAAGTCGGCCCGAGAACTGCAACACTTTCGAGGGATCTTCACGAAAATTTATTCCGGGAGACACATTCACGGTCGCTCCGGTCGGGTAAGATCATATCATCGGACTTTGGCCCGAGTTGATACCTCCGCCTCGACTTGGAAAGGTTGCCCGATGCGAGTGACCTTGGTGACCGAAACCTTCGCCCCCCAGGTGAACGGGGTGTCGCGGACCTTGGGGCAGTTGGTCCGCTACCTGGAATCGGTCGGCGACTCGGTGCAGGTGATCCACCCCAACTACGGCCCCGAAGCGGCGGGACGCGACCGGCTCCAGGTGCCGTCGGTCCCGTTCCCGCTCTACCCCGAGGTGAGGATTCCCCTGCCGCCGTTCGGCTCGGTCCTCCGCCGGGTCGACGCCTTCCGGCCCGACCTGATCCACATCGCCACCGAGGCGACGTTGGGCCTCCAGATGCTCCACCACGCCCGGAAGCGGCGCATCCCCGTCGTGTCGAGCTTCCACACCAACTTCGACCAGTACTGCGACGCCTACAAGGTCGGCTGGGCCAAGGGGGCGGCCTGGCGCTACCTCCGATGGTTCCACAACCGGACCTTGGAAACCTACGTCCCGTCGCGGGTGACGATCGACGACCTCATGGCCCGAGGGTTCGAGCGCCTGGTGCTCTGGCCCCGGGGGGTCGACGGTACCTTATTTCACCCGGACCGCCCCGGTCGCGCCCGGGTCCGCCGCGAGCTGGGGTTCGAGCCCGACGACGTCGTGATCGGCCACGTCAGCCGGTTGGCCCCCGAGAAGAACGCACCGTATCTGGCCCAGGCGCTACGAGCGGTCATCAAAGTCTGCCCGAAGGTGAAGTTCCTCATCGTCGGCGACGGCCCCGAGCGTCCGGTCTTCGAGGCCGCCTTGGGCGACTCGGCCCGCGTCGTCGGCTACAAGTCGGGCGAAGACCTGGCCGACCACTACGCCGCCGCCGACCTGTTCGCCTTCGCCAGCGTCACCGAAACGTTCGGGAACGTCGTGCTCGAAGCCTTGGCGTCCGGCTTGCCCGTGGCCGCTCTCAAGGCCGGGGGAGTCGGCTCGATCATCCAGGATGGGGTGACGGGGGCGCTCATCGCCCCCGACCAGCCCCCCGGGATCATGGCCGACGCCCTGGTGACGCTGGTCCTCGACTCATTCCTCCGACGCTCGATGGCCGACTCGGCCCGCCGGTATGCCCTGGAGCAGACCTGGGAGTCGATCATGGGTCGGCTCCGCGACCATTACCGAGAGGTCATCGAGCATGAACGCCAGCCGGAGCTTGCCGGGTCGGTCGCGGCTTATTGACGACCCATCCGCTCGAACTCGGCGAAATGGTCGCGGTCGACCCAGAGGCCGATCCCGTCGGGCGAGTTGATGTTCAGGCCGGTCATGGCGGATCGGCGGTAGCCCCGGTCGTTCAAGAACCGGCGGAGTTCGTCGAACGCGGGGCGGGCCACGAGGATCAGGCCGGGCGGGCGGGCTTCGAGATCGCGCGCGATCCGCTCGACCCGAGGGCGGACGCGGGGGTCGGCGCGGTGGAAGCCTCGGGAATAGTCTTCGAGCAAGGGGTCGGCGAAGAAGTGCCGGGTCGGGCTGGCGAGGCCCGAGTAGAAGTGGAGCGGGCTTTGCCAGCCCCAGATGTAGAGCGAAGGGGGACCGCCGGCCCAGACCGAGGAACGTCGTCCCAACTCGCGGCCCAGGTCGCGGAGGGCGACCCACTGCGCCCCTCCTTTGTACCTGGCCGTGAGTTCTTCGGGGGGGACGAGCAGGTAGTCGCGGACCTGGAGCCGGATCGTCCAGCCGATCGCGGCGAGCAGCGCGATTGATGCCAGCGCCGCGACCAGGGATCGGCCCAGCCGCTTCGACCGGAGACTTGAAACGACCCATCGCCCCGCATCCGCGGTGGCGACGGCGACGACCAAAGCCAGCCCGGGGGTCGGGAGCAGGTAATAATGCTGCCAGAATAGACCCGGCAGCGTGACCTGGACCGAGGCCGCCACCGTCCAGGCCGCGACGACCCGGTCGGGCGCGGCGGATCGGGGCCGGAACAGGAGCCAGAAGGTCGCGGGCGCCGCGGCGAGCCAGGTTGGCCAAGACCCGACGCCCCACCAGACCAGGTAGTTGGTCCGGCCAAACGGCGGAGGGAGCCGCCCCGAGGGGTCGGCGTTGCCGGTGATCCAGCGGACCCAGCGGGGCGGGGCGAATGCGTCGGGGACCTTGATCGTCGCCAGCGCCGAGCCGTAGTTCACCACGTCCTCGTAGGCATCACGCCCCGCCCCCTGCGCCACCAGCACCGCCACCGCGACCAGGCAAGGCCCCGCGAAGCCAACCACAAGGGCCAGCCAGTCACCCAGGACCGTCCGGACCTTGGTCCGACCCGGCCGAGGGCTTGCGAAAAGTAAAGCCGCGGCGAAAACCGGGCCGTTGATCGCGGCGACCTGCTTGACCAGCGCCCCGAGCGCGACGCCCGCCCCGGCGAGGGCGATCCACCCTCGGCGGACTTTGGGATTCGGTTCCCCCCAGCTTCGGACCAGCGCGGCCAGGCCGAGCATCCCGAACAGGTTCAAGAAGTGCTCCATGTTCGCGCCGTTGCCGAACAGATAGGGGTCGGTGCTCAGGAGGGCGAACAGGCCGCTCGCCAAGATCGCTGTCAGGTTGCCCCGAAGCCGACGAGCGACCCACCAGACCAGCCCGATCGTCATCAAGACCGGCGCGATCGGCATCACCCGGATCGCCGGCTCGTTGGCCCCGCCCGCCGCGACGGTCAAGGCGTAGAGCCAGTAGCCGAGCGGCGGCTTGTTCTCCGACAGGTCGCGGTACATCACCCGCCCGCGGCTAATCCCCTGGCCGATGTAGGCGTAGGCGGCCTCGTCGCAGTCCAGAGGCTCGGCGCGACCGACGACGACCGGATAAGGGGCGAACCCGACCAAGTCGCGGATCGTCGGGCCGATCGTGTGGCCTCGCCACCAGACGTCGAAGACGCAAACCAGGATCAAGCCGACCCAGGGGATCAGCCGGGTCCGAGACTTCGCCGAGGGTTCAATCATCGCCCGCCTCCGCCCGGGTTGGGCTGGGGAGCGATGAAGTCGACCCGGAACGTCCCGCCCTGGAACAAGGCCCCGCGCTGGACGGCCCGGAGCAGAGGGTCGGTCTCGGCCCGGGTCTCGGCGCGGCTCCAGGGGTTGATCATCCCCTTGACCGCGTAGACGCCGCCGACCGTCATCGCCGCGATGAAGAGGCCCACCGCGACGACCGACCAGCGGCGGGTCCGGCCCAGGGCCACGACCCCGAAGAGGTAGACCATCGGGGTGATCGGCAGCATGTGGCGGACCCCGAACGAAGTCCCCGCGAAGTCGGTCCGCCGGACCCCCCAGACGTAATACCAGACCAGGACGGCCAGCGACCCCGCGACGATCGAGGCCGACCACCGCTCGGATCGGCCCTTGGACACCATCGCCCCGATCAAACCAACCAGGCCGAACCAGAACGCCGGGAAGACGGTGAACGCCCCCTGGCGCCCGACCAGGAAGTCGAGGCCGAACAGCCACCTCGGCCCGGTTTCCTTCCAGACCCCACCGGGACTCGTCCAGAACGAGCCGGGGTACTCGAACGCGGTCGGGTACATCTCGGCGGGAAGGGGGGTGCCGGTGACGAGCGACTGCAACCCCGAGTGGAGCGCGAGCGGCCCGAATGCCCCCGCCAGGTAAATCCAGACCCCCGAGCGGCTCCGAATCAGTTGGACCATCGCCAGGCCCGCCACGGTCAAGGCGCCGACGGGCAGGTCGACCGTCGCCGCCAGCCCCGCCAAGAGCCCGGACGCGAACCGCATCCGCCCGGCCTTGCGCGAACCTTCGGTCAGCATGAACGCCCAGGCCCCGGCGACGCACCCGGCGGCGACCGAGTGGTTGTTGAACGTCACGGCATACGTCAGGAGCGGCGACGCGAGGCCGAACGCCACCGTCGCCAGGTCGGCCGCCCGGGGGGGGATGGCGACCCCCCGGAGCATGGCTCGGAGCGCGACCAGGGTCAAGCTCGAAGCCAGGCCGACCACGCCCCAGGTCAGGGCGAAGTTGCTCAAGAGGAATTGTTCTACCGGCCCGCTGAACCGAATCCCCCCGACGAACACCAGGGCCGCGTAGATCGGGCAGGCGATCGCGGGCAAGACCGGCGGCTTGTCGGAGTAGAAGTGCCCGTGGAACCGGACGATGTCGGGCGACCCGCTCCGGCGCAGGAGGGGCGACCGCTCGATCGCCAGCGTCCCACGCTCGACGATGGCCTCGATCGTCATGTACCGCGAAAAGACGTTGCCGCTCATCCGGGGCGACCACGTCAAAGGGGCCAGGATCAGCCAGTAAGCGAGACCCCAAACCCAGACCCGCCAGGCCGGCACGGGGCGGACGACCGGCCACCCGCCCCAGGGGTGGGGCGGTTCGCCGGTCGAAGCGGGAGCGGACTGGGTGGGTTGGCCGTTCACAGGGATGGTCCCGCGATCATCGCGATTGGAACGCGCGGAGCTTGGCGGCCCGGATGCCCTGGAACTCGGTCCCCGGCTTCCACTCGGGGAAGCGTTCGCTTTCGGCGACCCGCGCGCCGACGGTCATCAGGAGTTGAAGGTCCTCGACCGCCCCCGCTAGGTTCCAGTCGGGTTTCACCTCGTCGGTGGGCTTGTGGTAGTCGTTCTTGGTGTAGAAGTCGCGCTTTGCCTTGCCGTAGTCGGACGGCTGGCCGACGTAGTCGATCCCGCCCTTGGCGTTGAGCGCGGGGACGCCTTGCTTGGCGAACTCGAAATGGTCCGAGCGATAGAATCCGCCCTTCTCGGGCTCGGGGTCGCCGCCGACGGTCCGGTCCTGGCGTTTGGCCACGTCGATCAGGAGGTCGTCGAGCGTGGTGTTCCCCAGGCCGACGCTGACGATGTCTCGGGTCCGGCCCCAGAGGTTGATCACGTCCATGTTGATGTCGGCGAGGGTCGTTTCGAGCGGGTAGAGCGGATTCTCGGCGTAATATTTGGCCCCGAGCAGCCCCTTTTCCTCGGCGGTGACGGCCAGGAAGAGGATCGACCGCTTCGGCGCCGGGTTCATCGAGGCGAACCCCCGGGCCAGTTCGAGGAGCGCCGCGGTCCCCGAGGCGTTGTCGGCGGCACCGTTGAAGATTTGATCCCCGGTCAAGGCCGGATCGAGGCCGAGGTGGTCCCAGTGCGCCGTGTAGACGACATGCTCTTTCTTCAAGGTCGGGTCGGACCCTTCGAGTCGGGCGGCGACGTTCTTCGAGGCGATCTTGCGGATCGTATTTTGGACCTGGAAGGTCGCCGTCGCCCCGAGCGCGACCGGCCGGAACTCGCGGCGTCGGGCTTCGCGGGCGAGGGTCTCGAAGTCCAGCCCGGCCCCCCGGCAGATCGTCTTGGCGGTGTCGAGCGCGATCCAGGCTTCCACCGCCGTCCGGGCCGCGTTGTCGTCCGGCGCGGGCAGGTCGAAGTTTTCCCGGCCCCAGCTTCCCACGACCACTTGCCAGGGATAGCCCGCCGGGACGGTATCGTGGACGAGCAGGCAAGCCGCCGCCCCCTTGGCCGAGGCGATCTCGTATTTGTATGTCCACCGGCCGTAATAGGTCATCGCCTTGCCGCCGAACATCTTCGGGTCGAGCTGGTCGGGGTGCTCGGGGTCGGGCACGGCGGGGTCGTTGACGAGCATGACCACCGTCTTGCCGCGGACGTCGACCCCCTTGTAGTCGTCCCAGCCGTATTCGGGCGCGACCACGCCATAGCCGACGAACACGACTTCGGAGTCCTGGACCGCCGTCTCGGGTACGAATCGCCGCGACACCGCGACCCACTCCTCGGGCGAGTTGAGCACGAGCAGGCTGCCCGGGAATTGGATCACCCCCACGGTCTCCTTGGCCTGGAACCCGACCAAGGGGACATCCTGCACGAAGGTCCCGTCCGGGTTCCCCGGCTTCAGCCCCGCCTTGCGGAACTGCTCGGTCAGATAGGCGACGGTCTTCGCCTCCCCCGGGGTGCCCGGCCCCCGCCCTTCGAACTCGTCGGACGCCAGGACCTTGATATGGTCGAGGATCGCTTCGCCGCCCAACGACGACCGGGCCGACGACAGGTCCTGAGAAGTTCCCATCGTTGGCCAGGCCCCGACCAGGGCCACGCCGATCACGAAACGAACCCAACTTCCACCGCCGATGAGTCGCATCCGCCGCTCCTGGATCATGGATCGCCCACGTCGTCGATTCGGTTCGGGCGAGGATCGACGAGGCAATTCGACTCATGATACGGCGGATCGGGGTCCGAGGCGAGAGGCGGTATTTCTCGGACGGCAAGTCGGCGTCGTGTGGTCGTTGTCCCACTCATTCGCGACATGTCAAGCCTAGGCTTCGTCGCGATCGTCGGGGCCGATGGGGGGGCTGGCGTTGAGTTGATAACTCACATCGCTGATCGAGGCGACATCGACCAGCGACACGTTCGACGGCGCCGAGGCGATGATGGCCACGCTTTCGTCGGGGACGAAGATGATGAGTTCGGGGTGGTCGACAAGGTACGATTCCCCCGACGTCGCATGGATCGTGAAGGGGCGGAACGGCTTGGCTCGGCGGATCGCCCGGAGATTTTCGATTTCCACGGCACGCCCTTTCTCATCGGGTCTCGGTTGGACAATAGTTTGGGTGGAATTGGTATTTCGAGCCGATTCTAGCGGCGAGTCAATGGACGCGAATAACCGGTCCCCCAGGCGACTCCGGGGGCCGGTCTTTGACACATCATGGCAATCAAATTTCGACCGCTCGGGGTTCAATAATACCCGCCATACCCGCCATAGCCGTAACCACCGTAGACCTGCGGGGCGATCGGGACGCCGATCCCGATGTTCACGCCGCCGTAGCCTCGGTTGTAGAAGCCGGGGCCGAAGCCGCCGCCGCCGTAGCCTCGGTTGTAGAAGCCGTTGCCGTAACCGCCGTAGCCGAAGCCTCGGTTGAAGCCGCCGCCGTAGCCGAAGCCTCGGTTGCCGAAGCGTTCGCGGGATTCTTCGCGGAACTCGCGTCCGCCATAGAAGCCGCCTCGGCGGCCGTACTGGGCCGAGGCCGAGGGCGCGGCGGCCAGGATGGCGGCCAAGGTCAGGCCGACCAAGGCGAGGCATGCGAACCGGAAGCGGGTTTTCTTGGTCGAGGGGTTCATGGTCGTGCCTTTCTTCGCCCGGATCGCCAAAAGGGACCGGGCCACAAGGGGTCGAGACTGCTCGGGCCGCGTCGGGGCGGCCTTCACCATCAGTACGACGGCAATCGGCAGACCGTGCGGCCTGGTTTTGTCTACAATAGGACGGGATTTGGGCCGGGGCCGGTTCTCGGGCGAAACTTCCGGAGGCGGGATGGCATCAGGCGAGGCGGAACGGCTGGGTTGGGAGCTGGCCACCGAGTCGATCGTGGTCAAGATCCGCTGGTTCGGGATCGTCATGGGGATCGCGCTGGTGGAATCCCGGTCGGGCCTGCACAACCCGACGGCCGTCCGGGCTTGCCTGGCATTGGGCGCGGGCTACGCCGCGCTCGACACGCTGGCCTATCGCCGAGGGCTGGTGTTCCTCTGCCGGTGGCCGTTGTTCGTGTCGTTCATGGAGGCGGTCTTCATCGCCTTGCTTTGCTACAACGACGCCCAGTTGCAAAGCCCGTTTCGCTGGTATTACCTCCTCTCGATCATCTGCTGCGCCATCCGGTACCCGAGGATGGCCGCCTGGACCACCTGCGGGTTCCACTGCCTGAGCTTCGCCGCGCTGGCGTCGATCCTCGGCCGGTCGGTCTGGTCGAGGACCTCGGTGGACGAGACCATCGTCATCCTCGTCTGCGTGTCGTGGGCGAGTTCGTCGTTGGCCTCGGTCTTGAGGGCGACGGGCGCGCGGCTCGAACGGCTCAACTCCGACCTCCAGCAGCACCGGGGCGAGCTTGAAGTTCGCGTCGCCGAGCGGACGGCGGCGCTCCGGGCTTCGCAGGCCCGCGTCATCCACCAGGAGAAGATGGCCGCGTTCGGCTTGCTCGCCGCCGGGATCGCCCACGAGGTCGGCAACCCCCTGGCCGGGGTCAGCTCGTTGATCCAGATCATCCGCCGCCGCGACCCTTCGCCCTATACTGAGGAAAAGCTCGCGATGGTGGACTCGCAACTGGGCCGGATTCAGAGGACGATCCGCGACCTGATCGACTTCTCTCGCCCCGCGTCCACCATCCGGGGGCGGGTCCGATTGGTCGAGGTCGTCGACGAGGCGCTCGGGATCGCCAAGTATTACCAGAGGACCAAGGAGCGGGCGATCACCACCGCCGTTTCCGCCGCCTTGCCGCCGGTCCGCGGAGTCCGCGACCACCTGACGCAAGTCGTCCTGAACCTGGTCCTGAACGCGATCGACGCGACGGGCAAGGGGGGGCGCATCCAGATCGAAGGGGGGGTGGAAGGCAATTCGGTCGTCATCATCGTGGTCGACGACGGCCGGGGGGTCGCCCTGGCTGATCAGCCCCGGTTGTTCCAGCCCTACTTCACCACCAAGCCCCAGGGGACGGGGCTGGGGTTGTTCGTCAGCCGCCAGATCGTCGAGGAGATGGGGGGCGCCTTGACCTTCGAGTCGGTCCCCGGCCAAGGCACGACGTTCCGGGTCCACCTCCCCGCCGACAAGGTGGAACCGACCTTGCCGACGGCCTCGATCATCCCGCTTTCGCCCGCCCTGATCCCCGAGGTCCAACCGCGATGACCCGAGGAGTCGCCCCTCGACCGAGCATCCCGCCTCCAACCGCCCTCGAACCGCCCAAGGGGCGAGTCCTGGTCGTCGACGACGAGGAGATCATCGCCTCGACCCTGCAAGAATTCCTGGTCGGCGAAGGGTACGACGTCGCGGTCGCCGGCGACGGCCCGTCGGCGCTCGAAGCCCTCGAACGGTTCGAGCCCGACGTCGCGCTCTGCGACATCCAGCTCCCGGGGATCGACGGCCTGGACCTCCTCGAACGCCTCCTCCTGGTCCGCCCCGAGTTGATGGTCCTGATCATCACGGCCTACGCCACGGTGGAGACCGCCGTCTCGGCGTTCCGCCGCGGCGCCCACGACTACCTGATGAAGCCGGTGATCTTCGACGAGTTATTGGCCAAGCTCGACCGACTGATCCGCTTCCGCCGCCTCACCCTGGAAAATCAGGCGATGCGCAGGCAATTGCATTCCACCGTGGACGTCGACACCCTGGTCGGTCAGAGCCGGGCGATGCGGGTGGTCAAGACCTTGATCCGCAAGATCGGCCCGACCCGGAGCAACGTCCTGATCACCGGCGAGTCGGGGACCGGCAAAGAGTTGGTCGCCCGCGCGTTGCACGCGCAGGGGCGCGAGCCGGATTCGCCGTTCATGGCGATCAACTGCGCGGCGATCCCCAACGACCTCCTGGAAAATCAGCTCTTCGGCCACGTCCGAGGGGCGTTCACCGGCGCCGATCGCGACCGGGTCGGCCTGTTCGTCGCGGCGGGGCGGGGCACGGTCTTCCTCGACGAGATCGGCGAGCTGCCGATGGCGACGCAGGCCAAGCTCCTCCGCGCGATCGAGGCCAAGGAGGTCTTGCCCGTCGGCGCGACCCGCCCCGAACCGGTCGCGGCCCGCGTGGTCGCGGCGACCAACAAGGATCTCGAAGCCGAAGCCGCCGCCGGTCAGTTCCGCGCCGACCTGTTCTACCGATTGAACGTGGTGGCGATCAAGATCCCGCCGCTCCGCGACCGCCGCGACGACATCCCCGCGCTGGTGGCCGTCCTGCTCGACCGCCACGCCCGGGCCTTGGGGCGCAGGATCGACGGGGTCGACAACGCGGCGATCCGCCTCCTGTCGTCCGCCCCCTGGAAAGGGAACGTCCGCGAGTTGGGCAACGCGCTGGAACGCGCGGTGATCCTCGGCGACGGCCCCACGTTGACCGTCGACGACTTCCCCGCCGACCTCGTCCTCGACGACCCCGGCGACGACCCCGGCACCGACGACCTTCGGACCGCGCTCGACCGATTCGAGGGCCAGCACATCCGCCGGGTCCTCGACCGCGCCGGGGGCGACAAGCGCGAGGCCGCCCGCCGACTCGGCCTGGGCCTGTCGTCGCTCTACCGCAAGCTCGAAGGCGCGTCGGAAGGCTGACCTCCGAGTTCAGGTACTCCGCTCGATCCCATCCAAAATCGCCGCGATGATCCAGGTCGAACCCACACCCCGGCCGAGTCGGTCGATCCACCCCGCCTCGGCGTGCCACCGTCGAAACGCGGCGAGCAGCGCCCAGGCGACTGCGACCGTCGATGCGACCGTCGCGCCGGGATTCCAATCGACCCCGAAGTAGTTGGCTTCCAAAAAGATGACAAACCCCAGCACGGACGCGGCATACGCCACGAACCCCGGCTGGCGGATCACTTCGGGCCATGCAGGTCTCGGTCGCCGCAGCCGGAACCCGATCCCGGCCAAGGTCATCCCACCCAGAGGGACGGTGAGGAGATTCGAGGTGAAGTTGAGCACGTCCTCGGCGAGCATGGGGGCGACGGGTCGACTCACCCACTCGGGAAAGACTCGCCATCCCATCAGATGTCGCACGCATTGGTTCCAATAATTGATCCTGGTTGGGATGGCTTTCACGTAATCAACCCCGGGCGGCAACATGGCCACCGCGAGGCCCGCCGTCAAGATCATGGCATCGCCGATGCTGAACCGGCGACGGGGGACCGAAACCCCTCGCCCCAAAGTTGGTGAAGTCGCCATCTGCTCCGTCCTCCTCGAGGGATGCGACGTTCGATCCGCCGGAAAAGTCGCGGAATAGGGCACCGACGGTCGAACTGCTGTATTAGTTTGATAGTACAGAAATGTGACGACCGTATTTCGTCAATGGGTTGATTCGTGGACTACAAAAAGAGTTCGGATCGGACGGTTGCGAGCCAAGGCACGACCTTGCCGCGACCCGGAGGCGGATCAAGGCGCCTTTTTGTCCGGTGGGCGCCGCCTCGGGTTGGGTTTGCCGTCGGTCTCCCGTAAGCTCGAAGTGGCGCCTTGGGCCGAATCCATCCGATCCGGGCCGTGGACGCTTCCCGCTCTCCGGGTGGTGGGATTTGCAAGGCCGCGGCGAGCGGCCGAGTCGATGAGTCGGATGAGCGATTCGGGGCGAGGGCCGGGGTTGATGTTTGCTTGTCGATCAACATCGATCGAGGACGAGGCGAAGATCCAAGGGGGTATCTTCGAACGACTCGACGACGACGGGGCCCAGACCGGCCTGCTTATTCTGGCCCCGCACGGTGGTCAGGTAGAGCCGCCGACCGACTTGCAGGCCCTCCGGGTCTTCGACAAGCTTCGAGGCCGCCCCGTCTCGACTTGGCGATGCGAAGGCTATCACCCCGAGGGCGGCAAGGCGGCGTTCGACCGCTGGCACATCACCTCGACCGAGATTCGCGAAGCGAATTTTCCGCTCCTGGCCCGGGTCGCCCATCGCCGGTTCCGGTTCGCGGTGTCGTTCCACGGGATGGTCGACGACCGGATTCTGATCGGAGGATTGGCCCCGACCCGCTTGAGGACCGAGGTCCGCGACGCGATTCGCCACGCCTTGGGCCGATCGGAGGTCGCCGTCGACCTCGCCCTGCCCGGCGACCCCAAGGGGGGCCGAGATCCCAGGAACATCGTCAACCGCTACGCGCAGGCCGGAGGGGTCCAGATCGAACAATCCCTCCAAGCCCGCCAGGACCATTGGAAGGCCATCGCCGACGCCGTGGCGAAGGTTTATTCCTCCAGGTTGTAATCTCTGATCGCTTTGATCGACCCGCCACGTCGGGTTTCAATCCCTCGTGGCGGGTTCGAATCGGATCAAGGGCGGGTCGAGGCCAGCAATCGGCTCGTGCTGACCGACATGGTCGACGCCCCGCCCGGGAGGATCGTCGTCTTCCGGGTGGTCGAGGAGCCATTGTGGTCGACCGAGACGATCTTCACCTCGTCCCGCGAGCCGTCGAACTGGGTCACTTCCTGGTCGGTGACGGTCATCGTCCCATTTCGGGAGGATTCTCGGACCGAAGTCCCCACGATCGTCTCGGTCCCCAAGCCGGCCTGGGTGATGACGTGGTTGAAGGTCGTGGTCCGGCTCAAGCTCGGGGCCGTAGCCGGGTTGGTCTTCAACGTCCCGTCGGGCAAGATCGTCGTGGTCGATTTGCTGGTCACGTCGGTCCCGGTTTCGGTCTGCTGGACACCGTCGGGGAGCGTGATCGCTTTCGTGAAAGTTTTGGTCCCGTGGAGAACGGTCGCCGTCTCGTAGACGGTCCTCGTCGACCCGTCGGGTTCGTGGGTGACTTTCGAGGTCAGGGTTCCCGCCGCACCATCAGGGATGGTCGACGTGTCGGTCGTCAGGACTTTGCCGTCGGCCAGCTTCGTTTGGGCGACGGAGTAGGTCATCGGTGATCGATGGATTCGGCCCAGCTCGGCGTGGGAGGGCAAACCGCCCAGGATGACCCCGGTGGCGGGGCTGAAGAAGACCTGGCTCAGGACCAGACGACCCTCAAGCGGATCGGGCTGGGAAGGCCGGAATGCTCGCGAACGCTTCACGGTTCGTTCCTCGATAAGTCTCGGACTCGCCGGGTGACAACCAGGAAGTTCCGCCCCGGGATGGGGCGGACTGGCGTACCAGTCGAAGGTGCTTATCAAGGTGCTGAAAGGAGCATCGGCAAACGCGGTACCGGGCTCGAATGATCTAATCTGATTTGCGTAACTTAGTCAATGCAAGAAAGATCGGCGATGGGACCGGAGCAAGACCCCTCGGCGGCCCATGAATCGGCGAGGGAGTTCCCTGATTAGCATCTCAGAAAACTGATGTTCGATGCCTCTCGAAGCGGCGAAGAGAAGCATGATGTGACAATCAGACCGAGATGAACACCCCTGGGTCGACGTGGAAATAACGGGCGAACGCCCCGACTTGCGAGCGAGTGATCGCCCGCTTCCCCGAAAGGATCGCGGAGATGGTCGAGTCGGCGATCTGGGTTTCCCTCGCCACCTCGGTTTGCGAAACTTCTTTGTTCTCGATGAGGAATCGAAGCATCTCGGCGTCGGTCCCGCGAGGGATTGGGTGGGCTTCGTTTTCGTAACGCTCGATCAGATCGCCGAGAACTTCCAGGTAGTCGGCTTCGTCGGGCGTCCGTTCTTTCAAGTCCAACAACTCGTCGACCAAGGCGACGGCCCGGTCAAGTTCCTCATCCGAACGAATCGGTCGAAGCGGGTGAAAGTTGATCAGCTCAAAATAACGAGGGCCAGGTGTAACAATACCTGGAGAGATCGTGGCATGGGTCATCGTCACGATTCCTTGATTCGAAAAAATCGACTTTTGAAGATCCGCTTGCAGGGTAAATAATGCCGGCGCTTCATCGAGCCGGTTAGGATGCTTCCCGAGGCGGACAAGTGTTCTATCCGTCCTGCCAGTGAATCCGGTCGTAATCTTGATGGGTCAAGATGTACCTTACGTAAAACTTCTGGGTGTTGTAATGGATCGCTGCGATCAGCCGGTACTTTTGACCGCCGATGTTGAAGACGGTCAACTTGCCGACTTGGTCGGCGCTCGGGAAAGTTCGTCGAAGATCCGCAAACGAGTCAAAGTTTGTGTGTTCGACGATATTTTGGAATCCTCTTAAAGCCGATTCAGCATCGGGGCGCTTGTCCCAAAATTCGCGGAGCTTCTTGGCCGAGATGAAATGCACGTCCTGCCCTCCTTGGCAAGCAAATGGCGAGGTGAAGCATCCATGCTCCTCATTGCTTATGTGTCAAATTTACTTCGCATCTTGCGAAAAATATAGACCAATTTTCGCAACTTGTAAAACGACCGAACTGTAATGAATGAAAAAATTTGACATGGTCAAGCGGAGTTCGAGTCACGGAAGCTCCCCTGCTGAGTTGGCGATCAGACTTCGAGGATCTCCGCCGACTTCTTGTCCGCCATCTCGTTGACGCGGGTTTCGAACCGCTTGGTCAAGGTCTGGATCTCCTCCTTGCACTTCTCGAGTTCGTCCTCGGTCATCAACTTATCGGTCAGCTCTTTGTCGCCCGACTTGTTGGCGTCGCGGCGGATGTTCCGGATCGAGACTCGGGACTCTTCGGCCAAGTCCTTGACGCGGTTGACCAGCTTCTTGCGCTGCTCGACCGAGAGGGAGGGGACGTTGAGGCGGATCACCTTGTTGTCGGAGTTGGGCATCAGGCCGAGGTCGCTGGCCTGGATCGCCTTGACGATGTCGCCCAAGGCGGACTGGTCGAACGGACGGATCAGGATCTGCGACGGCTCGGGGGTGCTCAGGTTGGCCAGTTGCTTGAGCGGCGTGGACGAGCCGTAATAATCGACCCGGATCGAGTCGACCAATCCGGTGTTGGCCCGGCCGGTCCGGACCCCTTTGAGTTGGTCGGCCAAGAGCGTGATGCTCTTCTCCATCCGCTCCTCGGCCTCGAACGCGATCTCTTCGGTGCTCATGGGCGGCGATCCCTCAACGGTCGGTCAATCGATCGGCGACGGATGAAATGGTCGATGCGGGAGGTCAGACGACGTTGCTTGGTCGGGGGCGGGGGGTGGCGGCAAGCCAGGTCCCGATCGGCTCTCCGGCGATGGCGCGCTCGATGTTGCCTTCCTTCTTGAAGTTGAACACCAGGATCGGCAGCGAGTTGTCGAGGCACATCCCGATGGCGGTCATGTCCATGACCTTGAGTTCGTCGCGGAGGACCTGGTCGGGGGTCAGGTGCTCGTATCGGATCGCGTGGGGGTTCTTCTCGGGGTCGGCGGAGTAGATCCCGTCGACCCGGGTCGCCTTGAGCAGGACCTCGACGCCCAGCTCCTTGCCCCGGAGCGCCGCGGCGGTGTCGGTGGTGACGAACGGGCTCCCGGTCCCGGTGGCGAGGATGATCACCCGGCCTCTCGACAGGTGCGAGAGTGCCCTGCGTCGGATGAACGGCTCGGCGACCTCATCCATCCGGATGGTGGTCATCAGCCGGGTTTCGCAGCCCATCCCTTCCAGCGCGTCCTGGAGGGCCAGGCCGTTGATGACCGTCGCGGTCATCCCCATGTAGTGCGCCGTGGCTTCCTGGATGACGTCGGAACCTTTGAGCGAACCCCCTCGGAGGATGTTGCCGCCGCCGACGACGATGGCGAGCTCGACGCCCCTCGACGCGACTCGGGCCGCTTGGCGGGCGATCCGGCTGACCTCGTCGACGCTGATCCCGCCCTCGCCGGGGCGTCCGAAACTCTCGCCCGACAACTTGAGCAAGATCCGACGGAACACCGGGGGACCATAAGGATAGGCGACATCCATCGAAGAGGCTCCAGACGTCGTTCGGTGCGAGCGAGGGGAGGGAACGGCCGCGATCCGAACGGGCTCGCGGCGCCCCCACGGTCAAATTCAGGCTTCGGGTTCGGCGGACGCGGCCTCGACGTGTTCGCCGACGATGAACCGGGCGAAGCGGGATACCGAGATGTTCTCGCCGCATCGGGCGTTGACCTCGGTCATCACTTCGCGGACGGTCTTGGCCGGGTCCTTGACGAACGGCTGATCCAGGAGGACGCTCTCGCCGTACCACGAGTTGATCTTGCCTTCGGCGATCTTGCCTCGGATCTGCTCGGGCTTGTCCTCGGCCTGGACCAGGAAGATTCGCCGTTGTTCCTCGACGATCTTCGGGTCCATCTCCTCGCGGGTGACGCAGAGCGGGTTGCTGGCGACGACGTGGAGTGCCAGGTCCTTGGCGAACTGGCGGAACTCTTCGTTGCGGGCGACGAAGTCGGTCTCGCAGTTGACCTCGACCAACGCCCCCGACTTGCCGTCGTGGTGGATGTAGACCTCGACCCGGCCCGCCGATGCGGTCCGGTCCGCCCGCTTGGCGGCGTTGGCCTTGCCTCGCTCCTGGGCCAGGGTCATGGCTTTTTTCAGGTCGCCGTCGGCTTCTTTCAAGAGAGCTTTGCACTCCATCAAGCCCAGGCCGGTCGTCTTCCGGAATTCGTTGACTGCCTTAGCCGTGATCTCGGCCATCGGCGTTCTCCTTAAAGCAAGCGTCGCGGTGCGAGCGTTCGAAAGTCGGACAAGATGCAAGTGAGGGACGAATGGACGCGAACCCTTCGGGGCGTTTCGAGACGCTCCGAAGAGGCGATGGGATTGAGGTTGAACGGGCCGACCGAATCAGGGCCGCTCACCTTGCACGAGTCTCACAAAATCGTGCATGACAGATTGCAGCATTGCAAATTGCACAGAATTGCTTGATCGAATTTCCTTTGCAATCTGCAATTTGCGATCTGTCATGAATTCCTGGAATTGGTATTACTCGGCGGTCGGCATCGTGGTCGGGTGCTTTTCGGTCTCGGTGGCGTCGGGGTTGTCCTTGTTGCTGACGTCGGGCGGGGCCAAGGCTCCGCTCGGCTTGTCGTCGGTGACCGGGGCGGCGTTGCCGCTGTTTTCCAGGGCGATTTCGGGCGAGGGCGAAGGGGCCGGGGCGTTCTGCGCCCGGTTGTGGCTCCGGGCCACGGCGCCGCCACCGGGGTTCGGGCCTCTCCGGCTGTCGCCGCTCGGGCCTCGACGGTCGCCGCCGCCGCCGCCGCCTCGACGATCGCCGCGACCTCGACCACCGTCGCGGTCGCCGCCTCGGTCGTCTTCACGAGGAGGAGGCACGTCGGGCGCGGTGGCCTTGCCCTGGATGATCGCCTCGATGAGTCGCTTGACGACCAGCTCGATCGAGCGCATGCTGTCGTCGTTGCCGGGGATCGGCAGGTCGATGCTGTCGGGGTCGCAGTCGGTGTCGAGGAGGGCGACGACCTTGATCCCGAGCTTCTTCGCCTCGGAAACCGCGATGTCCTCGCGGTGCGGGTCGATCACGAGGAGCGCCTCGGGCAACCGGGTCATGTTGCGGATGCCCGACAGGTTGCGGTCGATCTTCCGACGCTCGCGAGTCAGGGTCGAGATCATCTTCTTGCCGTACGACAGCGCCTGCTCGCCGTCCAGGATCGTTTCCAACTCTTCCAACCGTTCGAGCCGGCTCCGGATCGTCCGGAAGTTGGTGAGCGTGCCGCCCAACCACCGCTCGGTCACATAGGGCATCCCGGCGCGGTTGCATTCTTCGACGATCGTTTCCGAAGCCTGCCGCTTGGTCCCGACGAACAAGATCAGACCGTTTTCCGAAGCCACCTTGTTGAAGTACTTCGAGGCGCGAAGCAGCCCCCGGACCGTTTCCTTCAAGTCGATGATGTGGATCATGTTCCGCTTGCCGTAGATGTACGGCTTCATTTTCGGGTTCCACCGGCTCGCCCGGTGGCCGAAATGGACGCCCGCGTCGATCAAATCCTTCACGGCAAGTGCCACGAAAACTCCCCTTCCACCGCAAAGTCATTCGAGCCGAGATCCCGAAGGTCAAGCATCCCCGGGCGGCCGTCTAAGAGCCATCCATTGTTTGTCGAAAAACGAATCAGGATCTTAACGCCTCGGGATCGTCGCGTCAAACCCCGACGAATCTCCGCCCGACTCCGTCCGACCGATCCCGGAAACCGCGTCGGTGAGGTTTGCCTAACCTTCCCATGTCAACTATACTCAAGCAGACTGGCATCCCAAGTGGAGGCACCCTTCGATGAGTATCCGCTCGTATCTCCAGAGCCGCTCGGTCGACTTCGACTTCCTGCTCCACCGGCCCACCCACTCGGCGACGCACCTGGCCGGGAGCTTGCACACCCCGGGTCGGTCGGTCGCCAAGGGAGTCTTGGTCCGAGGCGGTGATTCCTTCGTCCTGGCGGTTTTGCCCGCGACCCATCGAGTGGATCTCGCTCGGTTGTCGAAAGTCCTTGGGTTGGATGCCGACGAGGTCCGGATCGCCACGGAGGGCGAAGTCGAGCGGGTGTTCGCCGATTGCGAGCCGGGGGCGTTGCCGCCGTTCGGCCGGCTCTACGGCTTGACCACCGTGCTCGACCTCAGCTTGGCCCTCGGCGGCGACATGACCTTCATCGCCAACATGAGGCACGAGGGGGTCCGGATGCGGTTCGCCGACTACGAGGCGATCGAGGCGCCGATCGAGGCTCGATTCTCGGTCGAGGTTGACCCGGCTCGCGGCGACAATCATCGGATCGCCGGCTGACCGGGTCGCCGGTCGGGATGCTTTTCCGCTGTTTTGACTTCGCGCGATCAATCTGTCACCCTGAATCGAACCTAAGATTCATCAGGGCGAAGCTTCGGCCCGGAAAAGAGGGCATCATGCGACCTGAAAATGGCCGCCAAGCGACGGATTCGATGCGATGCATGGAGATCCGAGGGGGGAGCCGGGCGGTCGAGGAGTCGTTCGACGCTCCTGGCCTCGACGAATGGGTCTACAGCCGACCCTACGAATCCTCGCCCGGCGGCGGCGACGTCCATTACCTGTCGGTCTGCGGCGGTGGGATCGTCTCCCGCCTGATCCTGGCCGACATCTCCGGCCACGGCTCGGCGGTTTCCGAGGTCGCCGTCGCGCTCCGGTCCTTGATGAAGAAGAACATCAACGTCAAGAATCAAGGGCGGCTCGTCCGCGACCTGAACCGCCAGTTCGCCGAGGTCGCCAAGGTGGACCTCTTCGCCACCGCCGTCGTCGCCACCTACCTGGCGACCGACCGGACCTTGACGATCTGCAACGCCGGCCACCCTCGCCCCTTGATCCGACGCGCCGAGGGGGGCGTCTGGGACTACCTCGGCCAGACTTCGAGCCAGGCCGGCAACCTCCCCTGGGGGCTCGACGACAACTCGCCCTACGACCAGTTCCAGGTCAACCTCGGCGTCGGCGACCTCGTCCTGTTCTACACGGATGCCCTGATCGAAGCGGCCAACCCGTCGGGCCGGCAACTCGGCCCGGAGGGGTTGTTGGGCCTCGCTCGAAATCTGGGCGACCCGGAACAAACCCACGTCGGCCAGGCCCTGATCGAAGCGGTCACCGCTTACCGAGGGGGTCTCGACGCCGAAGACGACGTGACCCTGGTCACCTGGCGACACAACGCCACCGGCCCTCGACACCCGTCGATCCCCGAGAAACTCGACACGTACGCCAAAGTTTTCGGGCTGAAAGACTACTGATCCGCATCCCGGGGATTTTCAATGCATCGCGAATCGAGACAGAAGTGACGCGGTTGGGTTGACTTGGCCGGTCGAAAGGGGGATTTCCGGCCAAAACCCTTCCCGCCGATGGATCGGTGTTCAGGGACCGCCGTCCCCGAACGAAGCTCAAGTGCCGACGATGGCGGCTTCCTCGGCCTCGACTTCGGCGCCGGACTCGGGGGCGAAGCCTCGGCGGAGGGTGCTCTCGGTGACGGATCGGGTGAGGAGGAACTCGCCGAGGTATTCGGTCCCGCCCGCCTTGGCCCCGCCGATCCCGGAGAGCTTGAACCCGCCGAACGGCTGGCGGTCGACCAAGGCGCCGGTGATCGGTCGGTTGACGTAGACGTTGCCGACGCGGAGCCGACGCTTGACGCGGTCGATGTTCGCCGGGCTTCGCGAGTACAGGCCGCCGGTCAAGGCATAAGGGGTCGCCTCGGCGATCCGGATCGCGTCGTCGAGGTCCTTGGCCCGGAGGACGGCGAGGATCGGGCCGAAGATTTCTTCCTGCGCGACCTGGGCATCAGGCTCGACGTCGGCGACGATCAAGGGGGCGGCGTAGTGGCCTCGGTCGGCCATCCGGCCGGCGTCGCCCTCGAAGACGACCCGTCCTTCCATAGCCGCGATCCGGGCGTATTTCTCGATCCGGGTCCGGGCGTCGGCATCGATCACCGGGCCGACGACGGTCTCGGGGTCTTGCGGCGGGCCGATGGGCACGGACCGGGCGGCCTCGACGAGCCGGGCGACGAAGGCGTCATAAACTCCGCCCAAGACGATCACCCGCGAGCAGGCCGAGCACTTCTGCCCCGAGTAGCCGAAGCTCGACTGGAGGACGCCGACGACCGCCTCGTCGAGGTCGGCGTCGGAGTCGATGATGGTGGCGTTCTTGCCTCCCATCTCGGCGATCACTCGCTTGACGTGGTCCTGCCCCGGCTTGACCTCGCCGGAGCGGCGGTTGATCTCCAGGCCCACCTGCTTCGAACCCGTGAAGGCGATCAGGTCGACCCGGGGGTCGTCCACCAACGCCGCCCCGACCTCTTCCCCCTTGCCGGGGACGAAGTGGAGGACGCCCGGGGGCAGACCGGCCTCGCGGAACGCCTCGAACAGCTTGTAGGCCATGACGGGCGACTGCTCGGCGGGCTTCAAGACCACGGTGTTGCCGCTGACGATCGCGGCGGCGGCCATCCCGGTGGGGATGGCGAGCGGGAAGTTCCAGGGAGGGATGACGACGATCACCCCCCGGGAGATGCGCTCGATCGCGTTGGTTTCGCCGGGGACGTCGCGGCGGGTGGGGTCGGCCAGGCGGACCATCTCTCGGGCGTAAAATTCGCAGAAGTCGATCGCCTCGGCGACGTCGCCGTCGGCCTCGGACCAGGGCTTGCCGCACTCGAACCCCTGGATCGCGGCCAGCTCGAAGCGGTCGCGGCGGAAGATGGCGGCGACCTTGATGAGGATCTCCGCTCGATGTCGGGCCGGGGTCTCCGACCAGGCGTCGAAGGCTTTGCGGGCGGCGGTGACGGCCCGGTCGGCTTCGAGGGGGCCGCTCGAAGCGGTCCAGCTCACGGTAATCGCGTTGTCGCCGGGGCTGAGGACCTCGACCGAGCCGGTTCCCGCCCGGCCTTCGCCGTCGATCACGATCGGGCAGCGGTAGGGGCCGGCTTCGAGGTCGCGGCGAACCGTTTCGATCGCCTTCTCCATCGCCGACCGGGCTTCGGGGCGGGTGAAGTCGGTCACCGGCTCGTTGCGGAACGGAGCCATCGGGCCGGTCGGCTTGGAGGTACGTTTCAGGGGCCACATGCTTTGGTGATCCTCGGGGTTCCTGAGCAGTTCGTCCACTTGGGATCGACCGCCGGCGCTGGCCTTGAGGAAGGATTCGTTGGACGTGTTTTCGAGCAGGCGGCGGACGAGGTACGCCATCCCCGGGAGCATCGCGCCGTAGGGGGTGTAGACCCGGACCCGACGCCCCCGAGCGGTCAAGGCCCGCTCGGTCGGCGTGCCCATCCCGTGGAGCATCTGGATCTCGTAGGCGTCGTCGGGGACCCGGAGCGCCTCGGCGACCGCCATCGCGTAGGACAGGCTGCGGATGTTGTGGCTGCCCAGCGCCGGTCGGAGATGCTCGTAATTCTCCATCAGGAACCGGGCGCAGCGCTCGAAGGCGGCGTCGCTCTGCCACTTGTGGAGGTAGACCGGGACCGGCCGGCCCATCTGCCGGGCGTGGACGACCTCGTAATCCCAATACGCTCCTTTGACCAGGCGGATCGTGATCGGCGTCCCCCGGTCGAGCACCCAGTCGCGGAGCATGACGAGGTCCGCCTCGGCCTCGGGGGTGTACGCCTGGACGACGATCCCCACGTCGGCCCAGTCGCGGAACTCGGGCTCGGCCATGACCTGGCGGAAGATGGCGAATGAGAGGTCCTTGTGGGCGTACTGCTCCATGTCGACGTTGACGAACGCCCCTTGTTTTCGAGCAACGCGGAGGATCGGTCGGAGCCGGTCCAGGACGCGCCTGGTGGTGCTTTCGCCGTAGGAGGCGTCGAACCGGGGGGTCAGGCTCGTCAGCTTGAGCGACAGGTTGACCCGGGGGACCGGCCCCCAGGGGGATCGATCCAAGCCGGGGACCTCGGGTTCGTCGAGCAGGCGAGGGCTGAGCTTTTCGAGCAGGTCGACGCAGGTCCGGGCGTAGGCTTCGGCTTCCGCGTCGCTGATGACCGCCTCGCCCAAGAGGTCGGCGGTGAAGCCGACGCCGCGCTTCCTGAGCTTCTTGACCGTCTCGAACGCCTCGGACGGGGTCGAACCGGCGATGAACTTCCGGGCCATGTGGGTGGCCGAGGCTCGGGCGGCCATCGCCAGGATCTCCCCTCGGATCGAACCGACCGGCGCCAGGGCCACCCCCAAAGTCATGAACCAGGGAACCCGGCCCGATGCCTGGTCGAGATATTCGCGGAGGTGACGGCCCACGTCTTCGGGGGAGGCGAGCGAGGGGAGGGCGTCGATGAACCGGAACAATTGGACCTTGACCTCGGGGTCGCCCATGGTCAGGTCCATCACCCGGTCGTCCCACCACCCCCGCTCTCGGATCGATGGCCCTCGGCCGACCTCGGCGAACAGATTCCGACCGACCTCCCGCGCCTCGCGCTCCACGGTCGCGGCGGCGAAGCTGGCGGTCCGGTCGGCCAGGGTGATCGTCATGGCAAGTCGTCTCCGGCTCCGGGGTCGGGTCGATGCCGGTCGGATTCGATCCGGCCCGCGCTTCCGGTCGTGTCCTCGATATCCATGATTATAAGGCGAACGAGTCCAGAGGCCCGCGACGGCCTGCGCTATTTTTCGAGGTTGGCGCATCGGTGTTGAACCCGTTTGGTCGAAATCGTTGAGTTTTCGGTCGATTTCCGGTCCCTTTTCGGGGATGATCCGATCGAAGCCCCATTTTCCGCCTCTTCAAAGGAGAATCCACCGTGATCAAGACTCGCCGATCCCTGCTCGCCTCGGTGCTCGCCGTGGCCTTCACCCTGACCGTCACCGTCGGCACCGCGCTGGCGGCCGAACTGATGGGCACGATCAAGTCGATCGACGTCGATGCGAAGAAGTTGGTCGTCACCGAGAAGGACACCGACAAGGACATCGACGTCACGGTCAACGAGAAGACCGAGTGGGTCAACAAGAAGGGCGTCGTCGGCAAGTACGACATCGCCAAGGCGAAAAAAGGGCAGGTGATCGAGATCACCCACGAGGGCGGCGTCGCCTCGAAGATCGTCGCGAAGAAGGCCGCCCCCAAAAAAGAAACCTCGGCACAATAAGGGCGATCGGCCCAATCTTCCCGAAATCACCCAAACCCGGACGAGTCGCCGCTTGACTCCGCTCGTCCGGGGCGTTATGTTTGGAGCATCATAATTCGGTGCGCATCTTATCCAGAGTGGCTGAGGGACGGGCCCTGCGACGCCACAGCAACCGGTTCGCCATCACGGCGAATGCTGGTGCTAACTCCTGCCCTGTTGTGTGTTTGGTCGGTCGGCTCAACAGCCTTTCGCCGATCATCGCCTGATGGGACAGATAAGATGGACCGGGACGATCGCTCGTTTTTTCCGAGATGGGAAGAACGAACCTTCCACACCCGGCCTACCCCTTCGGCGACCCGCCGATTCCCTCCTTCTCGTCACCCTCGATAAGAACCGGCGCATTGGCGACGGCATCTCTGCCCTATTCAGAGACGTTGTCGCTCCGCGAACCAGGTTTCGACCCGGACGCGCTTCGCCGGGAAGCGTGGCGCGATGTCGGGTGACGTCGAAGGAGAATCCCCAGGTGTCGGCAGAACTGACGATCGGCCTCAAGTGTCGCCTTTGCGGCAAGATGTATCCCAAGGAAGCGCTCAACTTCTGCACCGACGACTTCGGCCCCCTCGAAGTCGTGTACGACTACGACGCCGTGGGTCGAGTACTCAACCGCGAGGTGATCGAGTCGCGCCGCCATAACATGTGGCGGTATCGCGAATTGCTCCCGATCGACGGGGCCCCGACGGTGGGCCTCCATGTCGGCGGGACGCCCTTGATCAAGGCGGATCGGCTGGCCAAGGTGCTCGGGGTGGCCGAGCTTTACATCAAGAACGACGCGGTGAACCACCCGAGCCTGAGCTTCAAGGACCGGGTCGTCGGCGTGGCGCTGTCGAAGGCGGTCGAACTCGGGTATAAGACCGTGGGATGCGCCTCGACCGGCAACCTCGCCGGGAGCGTCGCGGCGAACGCGGCGGCGGCGGGCCTGGAAGCGTACGTCCTGATCCCCGACGACCTCGAAGCGGGCAAGATCCTCGGCGCCAGCATCTACGGGGCGAAGGTGATCGCCGTCCGAGGGAACTACGACCACGTCAACCGGCTCTGCTCGCAGATCGCCTTCAAGTTCGGCTGGGGCTTCGTCAACGTCAACCTCCGGCCGTTCTACGCCGAGGGGTCGAAGACGATGGGCTTCGAGATCGCCGAAGACCTCGGCTGGCGCCTCCCCGACCACGTCGTCGCGCCGATGGCGGGCGGCAGCCTGATCGGCAAGATCCACAAGGCGTTCGGCGAGTTCAGCAAGCTCGGGATCGTCGACGGCCCGGTCCAGACCCGGATGTACGGCGCCCAGGCGACCGGCTGCAACCCGATCGCGCACATGGTCAAGTCCGACGGCCTCAAGGTCCGGCCGATCCGCGACCCCAAGACGATCGCCAAGAGCCTCGCCATCGGCGACCCCGCCGACGGCTACTTCGCCTCCAAGCTGATCCGAGACACCGGCGGCTGGTCCGAAGACGTCTGCGACGACGAGATCGTCGAGGGGATGAAGCTCCTCGGCGAAACCGAAGGGGTCTTCGCCGAGACCGCCGGAGGCGTCACCCTCGCCGTCGCCCGCAAGCTGATCGCCCAAGGCAAGATCGACCGCGACGGCTCGACCGTCCTCTGCATCACCGGCAACGGCCTGAAGACCGCCGAAGCCCTGCACGGCAAGCTCGCCAAGCCGGTCGTGATCAAGCCCAGCCTGGCCGAGTTCGAGGCTTTGGTCGGTGCCGAGTCCGAGGTGGGCGAGTTGGTCGGCGTCTAATTCCAGACTGAGCCACGGATAAACACGGACGGGACACGGACCAAAGCGATTTTTCGAGTTTGTCATCCGTGCCCTTCCGTGGCCCGAGTTCGATTCCGCCTTTGCGAAGGATTCATTCATGCCCGTCGTCCGCATCCCGACTCCGCTCCGCCCCCATACCGAAGGTCTCGATAGCGTGGACGCCGACGGCTCCACCGTTGGCGAGGTCTTGGGCCGGGTGTTCGAAGCCCACCCCGCGCTCAAGGAGCGGCTGTTCGACGGTTCCGAGCTGCGCCGGTTCGTCAATGTGTATGTCAACAATGAAGATATCCGCTACCTCGAAGACCTGGAAACCAAGGTCGACGCCAAGGACGAGGTCAGCATCATCCCCGCCGTCGCCGGGGGTTGACCCGGTTCGCCAGAATCCTTCTTGAGCGAATTGATAGCTTCCAACCGAGGTAACGCGATCGTCATGGCGACCGAGAACGGGGCGATCACGCCCGAGACCGACCCCCTGGACCGCTACAGCCGCCAGGTCCGCTTCCCGGCGATGGGGGCCGACGGCCAGCGGCGGCTGCTGGCGTCGAAGGTGACGATCTGCGGCTGCGGCGCCTTGGGCACGGTGCTGGCCAACCACCTGGTCCGCGCCGGGGTCGGCCATGTCCGGCTGGTCGACCGCGACTTCATCGAGACCCACAACCTCCAGCGGCAGATCTTGTTCGACGAAGGCGACGTCGCCGCCAATCTGCCCAAGGCCGAGGCGGCGGCTCGGAAGCTCCGGCTGATCAACTCCGAAGTGACCATCGAGCCGGTCGTCACCGACATCGACCACACCAACATCCTCGAACTCGTCGCCGACGCCGACTTGATCTTGGACGGGACCGACAACTTCGAGACCCGCTACCTGATCAACGACGCGGCGATGAAGCTGAATAAGCCCTGGATCTTCGGCGGGGTGCTCGGGTCCGAGGGGCAGACGATGACGATCCGACCCGGGATCACCCCTTGCCTCCGCTGCCTGATCGAGGACAGCCCGCCGCCGGGGATGACGCCGACGTGCGAGACCGCCGGGGTCCTCGGCCCCGCCGTCGCGGTGATCGCGTCGTTCGAGGCCGTCGAGGCGATCAAGCTCCTGACTGGCAAGCTCGAAGCCCTCAACACCGAGCTGATCATGGTCGACGTCTGGGACTGGCAGTTCCGCCGCCTCAAGGTCGCCGGCCTGCTTGGTAAAGTCGATTGCCCCTGCTGCCGGCGCCGCGAATTCGAGTGGCTCGCGGGCGACCTCGGCTCGCACACGACCACCCTTTGCGGCCGGAACGCCGTCCAGGTCGCCGCCCGCCGCCCCGAACCGCTCAACTTCGCCGAGATGGCCCGCCGCTTGACGCCCTTGGGCGAGGTGAAGCACAACGCCTTCATGCTCAGGTTCGCCGCCGAAGGGCACGACTTCACCGTCTTCCCCGACGGCCGGGCGATCATCAAGGGGACCAACGACATCAGCAAGGCGCGGTCGCTTTATGCCCAGTTCGTGGGGAGCTGAGGGGAGAGGAAGAATCGCAAAGGGCAGATCGCAAATCGCAAAGAATTCGGGACGATTTCTGAGCCGGCGAGGCAAACTTTGGCTTACCGTCGGTTCGAGGACCTCCCGGTTTGGAACGCATCGATCGACCTGGCGATTCGTGTTTACGACCTGGCCGAGTCGGGTCGGCTCGGTCGGTACGCGGGACTTCGAAACCAGATCGAGAGGGCGGCCCTTTCCATCTCCAACAACATCGCCGAGGGCTTTGAACGTGGGACGACGGCCGAGCTCATCTCATTCTTGTTCATTGCCCGAGGCTCGGCGGGCGAAGTCCGTTCGATGGTCGTCCTCCTGGAACGGATGAGTTCGGAGAGCGTCGACGACTTCGCCGACCTCAAAGAACGAGTCACCAACATTTCTCGACAGTTGGGCTCATGGATCGCTTCGCTGCAAAGCTCGAAGCTTCAAGGACCCCGAACTTTGACCGACCAGCAAAAGATCGAACAAACCAGTATCCGACGCCGAGAGGACTTCCTCAACCAACTCCACCAGATTCAGGCTGAGGGAAACCGTTCCAGCGGACAAGATATCAACCAGGTAGCCGAACCGCCAGATCCCACGACATGATCCGATCCGTGTTCGACTCGCCATGAACTTGCTTAGGAGTTACGCAGTTGATAGAATTACGTCCACTATTTGGACGGCTTTTTGGCCAACCGCTTTGCCGCCAACTTACCTAAGCTGTGCAAGAGTCGAGTCGCACTCCTGGACATAATTCTATCAACTGCGTAACTCCTATTGCTTTGCGATTTGCGATTCTGCGATTTGTCATTCTTCGCCTTCCATGCCCGATATCCCAGGATTCCCGCCCATGATCTACCTCGACAACGCCGCCACCAGCTTCCCCAAGCCCGAGCCGGTTTACCTGGCGATGGACACCTTCGCCCGGACCAAGCTGGCCAACCCGGGGCGGGCCGGGCACCGGATGGCGGTCGCAGCCGAGCGGACCCTGGACGAGGGGCGGCATGTGCTCAACCAGTTCTTCCGGGGTGAAAGCGTCGAGCGCTGGATCTTCACCCACAACTGCACCGACGCCCTCAACCTGGCGATCAAGGGGACCCTCAAGCCGGGCGATCATGTCGTCACGTCGGACCTGGAGCACAACTCGATCAGCCGCCCGTTGCGAAAGTTGGAGAAGGACGGGGTGATCTCGCTGACCCGGGTGGCCTCGGTGGATGGGTATCTCGACCCCGAAGCGATCCGTCGGGCGATCCTCCCCGGCAAGACGGCGATGGTGGCGATCACCCATGCGTCGAACGTCCTGGGCACCGTGCAGCCGATCGAGGCGATCGCGCCAATCGTCCGCGAGTCGGGGGCCTTGTTCCTGGTCGACGCCGCGCAGTCGGCGGGGATCGTGCCGATCGACCTGAAATCCACCGCGATCGACTTCCTCGCCTTCCCCGGCCACAAAGCCCTGTACGGCCCCACCGGCACGGGCGCGCTTTATGTCGGCCCCCGCGCCAACCCCCGAGCCTGGCGCGAAGGAGGGACCGGCGGCGACTCGTCGAGCGAGACCCAGCCCCTGGAGCTTCCGTTCCTGCTCGAAGGCGGCACGCCCAACGTCCTCGGGGTCGCCGGCCTGGTCGCCGGGATCGCCTGGGTCGGCGAGCGAGGCGTCGACGCCGGCCGAGAGCATGAGGTTGCCCTCTTGCAAAAGGTGGTCGATTGGGTCGAGGCCAACGAAGGTTGGGGATACGCGGGCCGGTGGGAGCCCGCCACCCACGTCGGGGCCTTGTCCCTGATCGTCCCCGACGGCCTGACGCCCCAGGAACTCGGGGCGATCCTCGACGGCTCGTTCGACATCGCGCTTCGCCCCGGCCTGCACTGCTCGCCGTATGCCCACAAGGCGATCGGGACGTTTCCCGACGGGACGCTCCGAGTCAGTCCCGGGCCGTTCAGCACCGAGGCCGACATCGCCACCTTCCTCGCCGCCCTGTCCGAGATCACGGCGGGCGTCTTCTGATCCGGGCCGACTTATCGGTCCAAGGCTTCCGCCCCGGCGGGTTCATGGAGGTCCTCGGCCTCGGCGGGAAGAGTCGAGGTTGAGGTCGCCGAGGGTGGCTGGCGGAGCAGGGCGGTCATCTCGGGGGAGATCCGGACCTGCTTGAGCATCGAGGTGGTTTTCGTCTCGGTCTTCTTCTTTTTCGTGGTGATCAAGTAACTCTCGACGTCGACGAAGGTCTGGTCGCAGCCGCCGCACGAGTGGAGCGTGGCCCGGGTCCCGTCTTGCTTGATCGACTCGGGGTCGACCGGCTCCCGGAGCCAAAGGGCGACGCTCTGGAGGTCGTCGACATGCACCGCCTCGGCGAACGGCCGGGCCGACTCGCCGGCAAGCTCGATGGGCGCCCGGGCCTTCGAGCACCAGTCGCCGCAATCCTCGCAGAACGGCTCCGCCGCGCGTGACCGGGCGAGCGCCCCGGCGACCAGGGCGACGGCCAGCGCCTCGACCCCCCACAAGATCCAGACGCCCCAGCCGGTGAGCGCCACCCGCTTGATCGTCACCCCGACTTCGCCGCGATAGATCATCGACCCGAGGAATCCCGAGTGGCCGGTCTTGGCGACGAGGAACTCGTCGGCCACCTCGCCCGAGCCGTGGGCCACCCGCCCGAGCAATTCGGCCTTCTTCTCGGGGGAAAGGTCGTCGGCGGCTTCGACCTGGGCTTTGTACCGGTTGCCGACCTCGTCGAGGAAGTGGAGGTAATGGCCGTAGTGGACCAGGCCCACGCTCGACAGCCCGCAGAGGAGTCCGATCGCCCCGAGGAGGTTGGGGTGTCGGAGCCGGAGTCGACCGATGACGAACGCCAGGACCAGGCCGATCAATAAACCTTGGAGCAAAGGCGTGATGATAACCAAGGTGGGGACCGGGCTCAGCTCCCAGGCCCAGACCACCAGCGCCGCGAAGATGGCGGTGACCACCCCGAGGATGGTCGCGGATAAGGCCGAACGGGCGTCGAGCTTCCCTTCGGGGCGGTAGTTATGACCGACGGGGACCATCTTCACTCTCCATTGAAATCGGTGGGAACGGATTCCGGCAGTGACCAAGCGGTACCAAAAACGCCGCGAGATTTGCATAAATCTTGGGTTATTGCAAGCGAATCTCCCTCCAGCATAGCTTTCGAAGCGCGGAACGTGCCCTTGAAGCATCACCGCCGCCCCATTAAACTGGACCGATGCACAGACCATCAGCATCGCTCATCCCGGGCGCGGGCTTATCGCTCCGGTGCTGGTCCGGCCCGGCCCGAAGCTTGTTGATCGTCGCGGCGGTCCCCCTGGCGCTTCGGTTTGTCTGGGCCGTCCCGGTCGACTCGCCCCCGCCCGAGCCTTGGCCGGCCCTGGCGGTCGACGCCAACACCGCGCCCGTCCCGGTCCTGGAAGCGTTGCCTGGGCTGGGACCGGCGCTCTCGGGTCGGATCGACCAGGCCCGGACCGCCCGGCCGTTCCGTTCACTCGACGACCTCGACCGCCGGGTCAAGGGGATCGGCCCCGCCAAGGCGTCGGGCTTGCGACCCTTCCTCCGGTTCCCCAATCCCGCCGAGCGTTCTCCAAACCGACCTTGATCCGACCTGGAGGATCGCACGATGCCCGACTTCCAGTTGGTGGCCCCCTACGAACCGGCCGGCGACCAGCCCCACGCGATCGACCAACTCGTCCAGGGGTTGGCCGACGGCAAGCGGCAGCAAACCCTGCTCGGCGTCACCGGGTCGGGCAAGACCTTCACGATGGCCAACGTCATCGCGCGGTCGGGACGCCCCGCGCTGGTGATGTCGCACAACAAGACCCTCGCCGCGCAGCTCTATGGCGAGTTCAAAGAGTTCTTCCCCCACAACGCCGTCCGCTACTTCGTCTCCTATTACGACTATTACCAGCCCGAAGCCTATATTCCCCAGCGCGACATTTACATCGAGAAAGACTCGTCGATCAACGACGAGATCGAACGCCTCCGCCTCGCCTGCACCAGCGCCCTGGTCAGCCGGAACGACGTGATCGTCATCGCCAGCGTGTCGTGCATCTATGGCCTAGGGTCGCCCGAAGACTATCGGAAGATGATGGTCAAGCTCCAGGTCGGCCAGACCATCGACCGCGACGAGATGCTCCTCCGCTTCGTCGACATCCAGTATGACCGCAACGACGTCGACTTCTCCCGAGGCAAGTTCCGCGTCCGAGGGGACGTCGTCGAACTCTGGCCCGCCTATGAAGAGGTCGGCTTCCGGATCGAACTGTTCGGCGACGAGGTGGAAACCTTGGCCGTGATCGACCCCACGTCGGGCTCCGTCCTCGAAAAGAAGCAAGAGATGTACGTCTACCCCGCCAAGCACTTCGTCCTGCCCGAGGAGCGGATCAAGGGGGCGGTCGAGGCCATTGGCGATGAATTGGAACAACGCCTCCAGCAGTTCAAGGAGCAAGGCAAGCTCCTCGAAGCCCAGCGGCTCGCCGCCCGGACCCGGTACGACATGGAGATGCTCCTCGAAGCCGGGATCTGCTCGGGGATCGAGAACTACAGCCGGCACCTCTCGGGGCGGAAGTCGGGCGAGACGCCGAACACCCTGCTCGACTTCTTCCCGCCCGACAGCCTGCTGTTCATCGACGAGTCGCACGTCAGCCTGCCGCAGATCCGGGGGATGTTCGCCGGCGACTTCAGCCGGAAAAGCACCCTGGTCGAGCACGGGTTTCGCCTTCCGAGCGCCCTCGACAACCGCCCATTGCGGTTCGACGAGTGGGAAAAAAAGCTCGGCCCCCGCGTGTTCGTCTCGGCCACCCCCGCCGACTACGAGATCACCATGTCCGGCGGCGAGGTGGTCGAGCAGGTGATCCGACCGACGGGGTTGCTCGACCCGATCGTCCGCGTCGAGCCGGCCCGAGGCCAAGTCCCCGCGCTCCTGGCCGAGGCCAAGCTCCGGATCGCCAAGGGGGAACGCATCCTCGTCACGACCTTGACCAAGCGGCTGGCCGAGGACTTATCCCGATACCTCGTCGAGCAAGGCTTGAAGTGCAAGTGGCTCCACTCGGAGCTCGATGCGTTCGAGCGGGTGACGATCCTCCGAGAACTCCGCGAAGGGGCGTTCGACGCCTTGGTCGGCGTCAACCTGCTCCGAGAAGGGCTCGACTTGCCCGAGGTCTCGATGGTCTGCATCCTCGACGCCGACAAGGAAGGGTTCCTCCGCTCCGAGACGAGCTTGATCCAGACCATCGGCCGCGCCGCGCGTCACATCAACGCCGAGGTCGTGCTTTACGCCGACACCGTCACCCGGTCGATGCAAAGGGCCATCGACGAGACGACCCGCCGCCGGGCGCTCCAGCTCGCCTACAACACCGAGCACGGGATCACCCCCGAGACGATCACCAAGGCGATCCGCCGGGGGATCGAGGAGGAGATCCAGGCCAAGAACGAGGTCCGCAAGGCCGTCGGCCGCGACGAGTCGACCGAGTCGGCCGAGGAGTACGTCCAGGAACTCGAAGCCGAGATGCTCAAGGCCGCCGAGGGGCTCGAATTCGAGCGGGCCGCCGCGATCCGCGACCGGATCATGGCCGTCAAGGCCGCCCAGACCGGAGGCAAAATCCGGCCCAATGCCACCGCCCAGGCCACCAGCGCCCGCGCCAAGGCCAAGGCCGGAGGACCGAAGCGAAGGACCCGCCCCAAGCCGCAGTCGATGTGACCCCCGGAGGACCATGAATCCCATGAGCCACCTTGATTTCGGCCCCGCCGAACACGCGAACGCCCGCGCGTTGGTCGCCCTCGCCTTGAGCGAAGACCTCGGCGAAGCGGGCGATGTGACCGCCTCGGCGACGATCCCGCCGGAGGCGATCGGCTCGGCCCGGTTCGTCGCTCGGACCCCCGGCGTGGTCGCGGGCTTGCCGGTGGCGGCCCTGGTCGTCGAAGCGTTCGGGCCTGATCTGCGGTTCGAGCCGGCCCGGAGCGACGGCGAACGGATCGAGCGGGGCGACGTCCTGGCCCGAGTTGAAGGGTCGATGCGGTCGCTCCTCTCGGCCGAGCGGACCGCGCTCAACTTCCTCCAGAGGCTCGGCGGAGTGGCGAGCTTGACCGCCCGGTTCGTCGCCGAGGTCGAGGGGACCAAGGCGGTCATCCTCGATACCCGGAAGACGACCCCCGGCTGGCGGGCCTTGGAGAAGTACGCGGTCCGGTGCGGCGGCGGGACCAACCACCGGATCGGCCTCTATGATGCGATCCTGATCAAGGACAACCACCTCGCTTACCTCCTCGACGGCGGCGACCCGATCGGCCAGGCTTTGCACGCGGCCCGAGCGTCGGCGGTCCCGGGCTTGAAGTTCGTCGAGGTCGAAGTGGACGACCTGGAGCAACTCGACCGGGCTTTGGAGTGCTCGCCCGACATCATCCTGGTCGACAACCTCGGGCCGGAGGCGCTCGCCGAGGCGGTCCGGAGGCGGGACGGGCGCAGCCCCGGCGTCCTCCTCGAAGCGTCGGGCGGCGTGAGCCTGGCGACGGTCGGGGCCTTGGCCCGGTCGGGGGTCGACCGGATCAGCGTCGGCGCGATCACCCACTCGGCCCCGAGCCTCGACGTCGGGCTGGACTTCGACCGGGCGATGGATTCGCCCCGAATCGGGCTTGATCCGACCGAGACCCGGGTTGACCTCGACGGGACCTGACGGGCAAACTCAACGGGTGCCTCGCGTCGATCGCCCGAGGCGGATCGGCAATGTCTCCGGGGCGAAGGGTCGATTGATGCACATCCGAATCTCTCTTTGGGTCATCCTGGGAATCACGGGGGCGCTGGTGGCCGGGATATCGAGACCGGGGGCGGGGCAAGGGGCGTCGGGGCCGGACCGGGCGAAGATCGACGCGGCGGCCGTGGCCAAGATCCCCGCGCCCGGGACGGTCGTCCCCGGCTCGATCGCGTTCGCCCCCGACGGCAAGTCGGTCACCTACCTCAAGGCCGAGTCCGCCAGCCTGAGCCGAGTCCTCTGGCGGGCCAACGTCGCCGACGGCTCGGCCCAGGTGATCGCGCGGCCCCCCGGCTCCGGCGACACAGACGCCGGCGTGTCCCGCGAAGAAGCCCTCCGCCGCGAGCGGCAACGGCTCCGCGAGACCGGGATCACGCAGGTCGCCCGAGCCAAGTCCGCCGACCTGGCCGTGATCCCGATCGGCGGCGACCTGTTCCTCCTCCGGGGCGACGCCCCGCTCGAGCGCCTGACCGAAACCCCGACCCCCGAGATCGACCCCAAGCCGTCGCCCGACGGGACGCGGGTCGCCTTCGTCCGCGACAACGAGCTGTTCGTCCTCGACCTCGCCACCAAGGCGGAAACCCAACTGACCCGGGGGTCTACCGAAGGGTTGACCCACGCCTTGGCCGAGTTCATGGCCCAGGAAGAGATGGACCGGGCCACCGGCTACTGGTGGAGCCCCGACGGCTCGAAGATCGCCTACCAGGAGACCGACGAGCGCCACATCCCGCCCTACTCGATCGTCCACCAAGGCGGCGATTCCCCCTCGGTCGAGACCCACCGCTACCCATTCCCCGGCGCGAGCAACGCCAAGGTCAAGCTCGGGGTCGTGTCGAGCCGGGGCGGCGAGACGACCTGGCTCGACCTCCCGGCCACCGAGTCGGGCGACTTCTACCTCGCCCGGGTCGACTGGGAGAATCCTCGGAACGTCCTGGTCCAGATCCTCGGTCGTGACCAGAAGACGTTGACCCTGGTCCGGGTCGACGTCGAGCGCGACAAGTCCACCACGCTGTTCGAGGAAAAGTCCGCCACCTGGGTCAACCTCCACAACGACCTCCGGGCGGTCGAGGGGACCGGCGAGATCATCCTATCGACCGAGCGGTCGGGGTTCCGCCACCTGGAGCTGCTCGACCGCGACGGACGCCTCGTCCGGCCTTTGACCGAGGGGCGGTGGCCGGTCGACGGGGTGGATTTCGTCGACCCGAGGCGCCGGGAGGTCTGGTTCTCGACCGGGGCGGAAAAGCCGCTCCAGCGCCAGGTCTACCGGGCGTCATTCGACGGCGGGTCGATCATCCCGGTCACGACCGAACCGGGGACGCACCGGGTGACGGTCTCGGGCGACGGAAACCACTATGTTGATGTCTTTTCGAGCCGGACCCAGTCGCCCACGACCCGTTTGCTGGCCCGAGACGGCCGGGTCGTCGCGGAGCTCGACGCCTCGGCTCGGAACGACCCGAGGGTGGCGGCCTATCGCCTGACCCCGCCCGAGATCGTCTCGTTCCGGGGCCGCGACGGCGTCGACCTGTTCGGGGCGTTCTACCCGCCCAAGGGAAGGGCTTTGGGGGCCAAGGCCCCGCTGGTGGTCTTGCTCTACGGCGGGCCTCACGTCCAGTACGTTTCCGACTCGTGGGCGATGACGGCCGACCTCAACGCCCAGGGGTTGGCCGAGCGCGGGTTCGCCGTCTGGAAGATGGACAACCGGGGGTCGGCTCGCCGGGGGGTGGCGTTCGAGTCGAGCATCCACCGGGCGATGGGGACGGTCGAGGTCCGCGACCAGGTCGACGGCGTCCGGTTTGTCGCCGAGCGTTACCCCGACCTCGTCGACGCGGGTCGGGTCGGGGTGAGCGGGTCGAGCTACGGCGGATACATGACGCTCCGGTGCTTGACCGAGGCCCCCGAGACGTTCCGGGCGGGGGTCGCCGTCGCCCCGGTGACCGACTGGGGCGGCTACGACACCTGCTACACCGAGCGTTACATGGGGACGCCCGCGACCAACCCCGACGGCTACCGCGACTCGTCGGTCCTGACCCGGGTAGGTCGGATCGAAGGCGCCCTGCTGGTCATCCACGGGATGATCGACGAGAACGTCCACTTCCGCCACTCGGCGAGGCTGGCGTCGGCCTTGATCGCGGCGTCCCGACCGTTCGAGATGCTCCCGCTTCCCGAAGAACGGCACTCATCCCGCAAAGAGGAAGGGCGGAAGTATGTCGCCGATCGCCTGGCCCGCTTCTTCGAGCAGGCGCTCGCCGAGCGGTCGAGGCCGTGATCGACCCTTGGTTCCTTCGATCGGTTTTATCGAGCCGAAGAACGGGGGAGCGGGCCGAGTCGCTTTGGTGAATGATGGCAATCATGCCTTGACCTTGAAATTATCACCTTCGATCGAGAACCACTCGGATCAATCGGCTTTCAGAGCCACTTGGAGGATATTACTCGAAGATTCGAACCGAATTCAGAACCCTAAACATTATCTGTTCCTATAATAGTGGGCACGAGCGACCGGCGGTCGGTCCTCATGCCCTCCCATCGTGAAATCGGTCAAGTTTGGCCAGTTCCTCGAATCGGCCCAAACCTTACTCTAGTGGAGCGGGGAATCGCTTTGATGGCGGAAAAATCAGCGGGGCCACCGGTTCGGATCATCGGGAGCCGAGAACTTCATCAGAACTTGCCGACGATCATGCGCGAGTTGGAAAACAACGACGCGCGCTACGTCTTGACCGTTCACGGCAAGCCCAAGGCGGTCCTGGTCGGGGCCTCGACGTACCAGGATCTCGTTCAAGGCAGGCAACATCCCAGCGAAGTACTCGTCGGGCTGCAACTGAGCGCCTTGCTCGGCACGACCCTCGATGACCAGTCGATCGACATCCTCAAGGAGCACCTGAGCACCAACCTCGACTCCGAAGCGACCTACAACATCTGAGCATCCTCAAGCACGAACTCCCGCCGCGGGCGCACCATCGGTTCGGGGTCAAGGTTCGTAAGTTTGACCAGCTTTCGGCGACATCGGGGCAAACGGCTTCGGACTTCGGACCGCCGATCTTCAAAAAATTATCCGCCATCCTCGCGGATTTTTCGACGTCCGACCGTTTGGGTTGTAGACTTGAGGCGATTCGGGAGAAAACTCCTCCCGAGGGTTGCGATGATCAGCCTGGTTTTGGCATTCCGAATGCACTCGATCTCCGACGCACCTCGGATCAACCCCCGCCGATTTCCCTTTTGAAATCCGATCGAGGAGTTTTCGATGGTCCCTCAAACCAAAGCGACCTGTTTCGCGGTGCGCGCCTCGCGGTTTGGCCTGGTCACTGCTTCCGCCTTGATCCTGGGCGTCGGCCTCTCCGGGTGCGGTCACCGGCGAGCCGCGATGCGACCCGTGTTCGGGACCCCGGTCCAGGCCAGTCCGGTCACGGCCGCCCCCGCCGATCCGTCGTGCCCGACCGGCTCGACGATGACCACCGTCCCCGACTCGTCCGAACCGTTCCTGACCCCGACGACGATCACCCCGCCTTCCGGCGCCAGGGCGAACGGCAACGGAGTGATCCGGGCCGGCGGCTCGCCCCCGGTCCCCGACGCCGCCGACGAACCGCCGCTCAACGCCCCCGACCTGACCCCGACCAACCCGACGTCGACCGGCGGTGGCCTTTCCCCCTCGACCCGCCCGAGTTCGTCGAAGAACTCGACGAGGCGCGACGGATCGACCCGACGTGCCCGGTTCACGCTCCAGGATCAGGTCAAGCCTTACGTCGAGAACCCCGAAGACCTGTTCGGACCCCCCAAGGCCGACCGCCCCTGGAAGTACGTCGTCCTCCACCACAGCGCGGGCGACGAGGGAGGGCTCGACCAGATCGACCGCGACCACCGCAAGATCCTCGGCTTCGAGGGGTGCGGCTACCACTTCGTCATCGGCAACGGCACGGGCAGCCCCGACGGCCGGATCGAGGTGGCCGACCGATGGCTCAACCAGAAGAACGGCGTCCACTGCCGGAACGGCAAGACCCCCGACGTCAACGAGTACGGGATCGGGATCTGCCTGATCGGCAACTTCGACCAGTCGGCGCCGACGCCCAAGCAGATCGCCGCCGCCAAGGCGCTGGTGGCCTACCTCGGCGACCGCTACGCGATCCCGAGCGACCACCTCGGAACCCACGACCAGTTCGCCAACGGCCCGACCGCTTGCCCCGGCAAGAACTTCCCGACCGAGGCCATCATCGGCTCCTCGCACGTCGCCCGGCGCTGATCGGTCCGGTTCTCAAGATTTTCCCGAATAGCGAATCACAGGATCGCAATTGAATCTGCTTTGCAATCTGCAATTTGCCATCCTCAATGATTTCCTCGATTGGCGTTCGATCAGGTCGCCTTCTTCGCCCCTCGCCGCACCGCTTCCAGGAGCAGAGCGATCACGCTCATCGAGTCGGTGATCGCCCCACCTTGGACCATCTCCCACGCAGTCTCCCAAGCCACTCGGCGCACTTCGAGCCGCTCGGTCCCTTCGGGCTCGCTTTCGCCCATCGTCAGGTCGGTGGCCCGATACAGGTAGGCCATCTCGTCGCTGACCGAGTTCGACAAGTGGGCCAGGCCGATCCGTTCGAGCCGACCCGCCCGCAACCCGGTTTCCTCGCGAAGTTCGCGGAGCGCCGACACTTCGGGGTCTTCCCCATCGTGCCCGCCTCCTTCGGGGATCTCCCAGGAGTAGGCGTCGAGCGGGTAGCGATGCTGGCCGACGAGCCAGATCGACCCGTCGTCGGCGACCGGCAAGACGCCGATCGCCTTGTTCTTGAAGTGGACGACGCCGTAGATCCCCGGCTTGCCGTCGGGCCGGAGGATCTGATCCTCTCGGACGCTGATCCAAGGGTTGTCGTAGATGGCTCGGGAACCGAGCGTGGTCCAGGGGTTGGCGGGTTCGGGGTGATCCATGATGGATGGGTCAACCCTTGAGGGCGGCTTGGAGCGTCACGCCCATGTCGGCGGGACTCTTGGCGACCCGGATGCCCGCCCCCTCGAGCGCGGCGATCTTGTCCTCGGCCTTGCCCGACCCGCCCGAAATGATCGCCCCGGCGTGGCCCATCCGCTTGCCCGGAGGCGCGGTCTGCCCGGCGATGAAGGCGGCCATCGGCTTGGTGAACTTGCCCGACTTCTTGAGTTCGGCGGCTTGTTCCTCGGCATTCCCGCCGATCTCGCCCATCATCAGGACGGCGTCGGTGTCGGGGTCGGCCTCGAACATCCGCAGCGCGTCGGCGAAGCTGGTCCCGTTGACCGGGTCGCCGCCGATCCCGACGCAGGTGCTCTGGCCGATCCCGAGGTTGGTCAACTGCCAGACGGCCTCGTAGGTCAAGGTCCCCGACCGACTCACCACGCCGACCCGCCCCGGCTTGTGGATATAACCCGGCATGATCCCGATCTTGCAGGCCCCCGGGGTGATGACGCCTGGGCAGTTCGGCCCGATCAACCGGGCCGAAGGGTGGTGCGCCTTGAGGTAGGCGACCGCCCGCGCCATGTCGAGCACGGGAATCCCCTCGGTGATCGCGATGATTAGGGCGATCCCCGCGTCGGCGGCTTCGAGGATCGAGTCGGCGGCGAACGGAGGCGGGACGAAGATCATCGTCGCGTCCGCCCCGGTCGCCTTGACCGCGTCGGAGCACGAGTCGAACACCGGGACGCCCAGGGTCGAAGTCCCACCCTTGCCGGGGGTCACCCCGCCGACGAGGTTCGTCCCATAGTCGCGGCACTGCTCGGAGTGGAACGCCCCCGCCTTGCCGGTGATCCCCTGGCAGATCAGCCGGGTATTCTTGTCAACCAAGATGCTCATGCGATGATTTCCGTGAGGTGGGGCCAACTCGCCGGGAGGATTGTGGGTTGGATGGTTGGTTCATTCGAGAATGGACAATTATCTTGACGGATCAATTGGCCGAGATCCGGTCCAGCCAATAATACGGTCGGCGTTTTTGGTGGGCGACCGCGACGATCCAGATTCTGTGATCTTGATCCAGATAATAGATCGAGTAAGGAAATCGCTTCAACAGACATTTCCGAGCCCCGGATGATCCCGCCTTGGCCCACCGTTGAGGGTCTTGGCGGATCACCCAGACCTTCTCCTCGACTTCATCTCCAAACGCGGTTGCCAGGTCGAACCGCCGCAGTTCATAGTAAGCGACGGCTTCTCGGACTTCAGTCCTGGCTTCGGGGTGGAAGACAACGGGCTTCACTTGCGTCTGGCTCTCAGTTCGGCGAAGACTTGCTCCGCCGGGACTCCTTCGACCTCGCCATGTCGAATTTGTTGGATGCGCCGATCGACCTCGACCTCCCAAGCGGCCTCGACATCTTCGACATCGGGCTCACTCGCCGAATCCAGGGTTTCGATCAGGTAGCAAGCCAGTTCGGCCCGCTCTTGCTGCGATAGCAAACCCGAATCGACTTTGAGGCGTTCAAGATCAAGGCTCATTCGGATACCTATTTTCGGTTGGGGTATCTTCTTACTTCAAATAGGTCGGCAACCGCCACTTGCCAGCCCGGGACCGCCGGTTCAGCCGTGGCAATGTCGCCGGGCCGGAAGATGGCGACCGGCGTTGAAGGGTCGGCGTGATAGGAAACCACCGCCCGAGCCATGCAGTCGACATCCCAGACCACCAGCGTCCCGGCCTCGAAATAGTCGGCCCGCTTGGCTTGCCTATCGATCTCCGCGTCGGGTCCATAGTCGTCGATGTTGCGAACCTCGACCGCGAGGGTTGGAGTGCCCTCGACGAAACTCATCCGGTTCAAAGGAGGTGGCCCCACATAATAAGAGGCATGGGGCGAAAACGACTGTCGACCGTTACGCAGCGGCGGGTTGAGCGCGTAAGCCAGGCCGCCGGTGAACGCGACGCCCTGGCCGCAAGCTTTGGCGTGGGCGTCGAGTTCAATAACAACCTGGAATGCCACACGCGCCGGACGGAAACCACTCGCGCCCAGGTGGACGATTCGACCTGCAATGAGTTCGGCCCGAGCTTCGACGCGGTACAGGTCGTCGAGGGTAGCCGGGGCGATCGTGGTCTTGGTCATGGATGGGACCTCTATCAGGGCCGTCCCGGTTCAAGCCGCGCCCTTGGCGGCGGCGACGACCTTCTGGGCGGCGTCGGTCAGGCCGACGGCGGTGATGATCTTCCGGCCGGATTCATCGAGGAGCTTCTTGCCGAGTTCGACGTTGGTCCCTTCGAGCCGGACCACCAGGGGGACCTTGAAGTCGATCTCGTCGTAGGCGGCGAGCAGGGCCGAGGCGATCGTGTCGCACTTCATGATCCCGCCGAAGATGTTGACCAAGACCCCTTTGACGTGGGGGTCGGCCAGCAAGATCCGGAACGCTTCGAGGACCGCGTCCTTCTGGGCGCCTCCGCCGACGTCGAGGAAGTTGGCCGGTTCGCCGCCGTGGTACTTGATCAGGTCCATCGTGCTCATGGCCAGGCCCGCGCCGTTGACCAGGCAGGCGATGTCGCCGTCGAGGCTGACGTAGCTCAGGCCGCTCTTGCCCGCCCGAAGCTCGTTGGGGTCTTCCTCGTCGACGTCGACCAGGTCGGCGATGTCCTTGTGGCGGAACATCGCGTTGTCGTCGAAGTTGAGCTTGGCGTCGAGGGCGAGCACTTCCCCCTTGTCGGTGACGATCAAGGGGTTGATCTCGGCGAGCGAGGCGTCGGAATCCATGAAGAACCGGACGAACGCCTTCAAGAACTTCTCGCCGTTCTTGGCGGCGGGTCCTTTCAAGCCTAATGCCTGACACACCTTCCGAGCCTGGAAGTCGGCCAAGCCCACGCCGACGTCGATCGGCTCGCGGTGGATCTTCTCGGGGGTGTCGTGCGCGACGATCTCGATGTCGACCCCGCCCTCGGTCGTGGCCATCAGGACCGGGCATTGCAGCTCGCGGTCGACCGCCAGGCCGAGGTAAAGCTCCTGGACGATATCGTGGCCGACAGTGATGAGGACCTTCTTGATCATCTGCCCCTCGGCGCCCGTCTGGTAGGTCACCAGGGTCTTGCCGAGCAACTCGCCAGCGGCCCGCTTCGCATCTTCCTTGCTGCGAACGAGTTGCACACCCTTGGCCATCCCCTCTTTGCGGGGCTTGAGCCCGCTGGCAATCTCCAGAGCCTCCCCCCGGTCGTCGTCGGGGCCGATCGCGATCCCCTTGCCTCGACCACCGGCATGGACCTGCGCCTTGACGACGATCAGGCCGCCGCCGAGCTTGTCGAAAGCCGCCGCCGCTTCGTCGGGCGTCGTCGCGACGATCCCCTCGGGGACGGCGACGCCGGCGGCTTTGAGCAGATCCTTGGCTTGGTACTCGTGGACTTTCATGGAGCTTCGGACCTTGCCTTGCGAATCAAAGAAGAGCGGTGATGGCCACGCCGCCGACGGTCGAGGCCCGTTCTACCATACCCCGACCCAGCTTCACCAGACCCCAGCGGCCCAAGACGAAACGAACCCAAATTCAGGGCCTTCGCGTCGAGCCGTCGAGCGGCCAACCCCCCAGACGGAACGAACCCAATAACCAATTGGGATCGGGAATCTTCGATGGCGGAACGAACCCAATCGCCTCGCGATCAACCCGATCCTTCGCCAGTCGGAACGAACCCAACAAGCCCGTCTCGGTCTCGGGCGGAACGAACCCAACGAGATGCAAATAGGAGCGAAAGTTCGAGTTACATCGAAGCGAACCCCATAATACTATCGTTTGGGGCGAAGGGTCATAACCGGGTTTTTCTCGAAATCCGCGAGTAGCCGATGCTCATCGGCGGCGAAATTCGTCTTCAACCTCGCGCTCGATCAGGGCGAGTTCGGCGTCGGTCGGGAAGATCGGGTCGCGCCGGAAGAGTTCTTTCGACGCTTCGGAATCAACCAAGTCGCGGAACTCCTCGACCCAGTAGGCGGCCTCGCGGGCGTCGAGCGACGACGTCCTGGCCTCGGGTTCGACCGGGCGAAGGGGGTGGTTCTTCCTGGCTTTCCGGGAATCCAACTCCGTCCAGAAAGCGTCGGCGGTGATGACCTTCGACCGGCGACGGGTGGCGGCTTGCTGGATTCGGTGGTCGGACGAGACCACGGTCAAGGTCTTGGGGCTGGAGTGATGGGCGATCAATTCCTCGATCCGCTCGTCGGCATTTTCCTTGTTGACGGCGTACAAAACCGTCAGCCCTTTGTGGTGGGCCTCGCTGGCCCGATCGCGCGGAGGCGTCGCGGCGTCGAAGACCACCGTCGTCAGGTGGGCTTCGGTGGCGTCGAGGGTCGCGGCGAGGTCGTTCAAGAAGCGGTGGCGGACCTGGCGAAACCCGTCGGGGCCGAACTTCCGCCCGAGCAGTCCGCCGGCGTACATCAGGTTGTAGCCGTCAATCAAGGTACGCATCGCGATGGCCCGCTTGGTGCGATTTCGGAAAGCCCATCTATCTTATCATAGCCCGCTTCCCGTCTTCGGACCAGGCTCCAACCGAAATCCGTTTGCTACGAAAGTGCCAACCTCGCCCGGGAAACAGAACACAGACAGTGGAGAAGAAAAGGGGTCAGGAGCGGAAAAGGGGTCAAGTACCGTTTCTTGATGAGAGAAACGGTACCTGACCCCCTTTCTGCCCCAAATCTGCCTTGCGGGTTATCGGAACGGACTTCCGAATCAGGACACTAGGGTGAGGGCAACGTTAGCATCTCAAAGCTCGCATGACCCGTATCCCGCATGTGGAGGTAGCAGAGGGCGAGTTTTTGCCCGCTGTGAGAGATGGCAAGAGCGACGCAGGAAGGCCCAGGGAACTGCCGGAGGACGCGCGGGGCATCTTGGTCGACGATCGTCCCGGTTGAGTTGAGGCAAACTGTCGTCGAGCCGCCGGTGGCCAAATGGCCACCGTCGGGCGTGAAGGCCAGCGCCCGAACCGAGCCCAGATAACCGGAAAGTCGGGATCTCTCTTTCCCGGTCTGGGCGTCCAGCAGCAGGATGGTATTGAAGCTGGAGACGGCGAGGAGCGACCCGTCGGTCGAGAAAGCCAGGCGGACGAGATTTTTTTCCATCGGGGGAAGCTCACGCCGGAGCGAGTGGGACTGGGCGTCCCAGAATCTCACGATGCGGTCTTCGCCGACGGTGGCGATTGTCCGACCGTCGGGAGTGTAAACCACCACGTCCATTCCTCGAGGACCAGCTTTCCAGGACGCTTTCAACTCACCGGACGCGACGTCCCAGAGCCGCAAGCGGCCATCGGACGAACCGGCCGCGATCGTTTGGCCGTCGGGGGCGAAGGCCAAGGAGATGCCCCAGGTGAATTCCGGGGCGCGCAAGACCCTTCGTTCCGCGCGCGATTTGACATCCCAGAGTCGGACCGAGCCGTCGTTCGAGCCAGACACGATGGTTTGACCGTCGGGCGATATAGCGACGGCGGTCACCATCCGATCGTGCCCGACCAAGGTGGCCAGGAGCTCACCTTCGTTTGCATCCCTGATCCGGACCATCGAATCGGCCCCTCCCGTGACGACCCACTCGCTGTTCGGAGCGAAGGCCACCGAGGTTTCGCCGTAACTCCGGCCGAGCGGCGGGTCCTCGCCCCAGCACCGCGCGGTCATCACCAGGACCCAACAACCAACAATCAGGAAACGAGCCTTGGGCACGATTATATCTCCATTCCTCACGTTCTGTCCGCCAAGGCTCCACCAATGAGGGGCTCACTGATGTTGTCCTGGCGGGACGGACGGACAGCAACTCTCGTTCGAGCCGATGGTTTGTCGTGGACGTCGGTCCCGGTCGACGGGGATTGATCACGGTCCAGGGACATCAAGGGTGATTTCGCCCTCGGTTCTTCACGATCACTCACCTCAAGGCAAGGAGGCAGGCGTATTCGAGATCTGAAACCGCAAATCTTGGATTTGCTGATACAGCTGCACGCTCTGGTCGTAGATGCGGTTCAAGGTGGCTGTGTCGGCGCCCAATTGCTGTTGGGCGTCGGCGATTGCCTGCTCGTACGCCGCCTCCGAGGCATTCAGCCCGATCTCTTGTTCTTGGAGAGCTTCAAACTCTCCCTCGAGATAGGCGGCCACCATCTGCCCGTCTGCCGTGGAATCCTGCGACAGGGAGGCGATCTGCGCGGTGAGGGTCTCTTCCTGAGCCGTCACGGAATCGATTCTCGCTTGGATGGCGTTGAGCACACCGGTGTTTTGTTGGATGGCCCGATTGTCGTTGTCGACCGCTGTCTGGGCATTCTGTTGAAGCTGTTGGATCTGGTCATATGCAGCCACCAACTGGGCGAGCTGAGCGACCATTTGGGATCGCTGCGGGTTGCCTCGATCCGTGGAATCGCTGGAGCCGCCGGAGTTGGAACCGCCGCTGCTGGAACCTGTCGCTGACGGGTCGCTCCCCGAGGATGCCGACGACCCGGAGGTCGGATCGGGTGGAGCAGCCGCCGGGGTGGACGAAGATCCCCCGGAGTTCGAGTCCAGGGCGAGCCTCGGAAGGACCGACGAGTTCGCGGCGATCGCGTCGGCGGAGCCGGTGGTCGACGAGTCGAGGACCGGCGGGTGCGGGGCGACCACCGTGATCGGCAAAGCGACCGGAGCGGTCAAGAGCGACGTGGGGCTCGCGGTGAGCAAGGCTCGCCCTTCGAGAGCTTCCAGGGTTTGGAAGAGAAGGGCGCGATGGGTCCTGAACCGATGGGTGCGGATCATGGGGAAACCTCGCTTGGTGATGGGGCCGCGCGGCGGAATGCCGGGAACGTCCGCATCTGGTGAAGAATCACGGAGAAGGGGTTGAGGCGGAGGTGAGTCTATCGATCGATCATGAGAAAAACAACTCAGATGTTAGGAATTTTATTTTTTTTCCGAAGCTGCTCAGACGTAGGCCAGGACACCGCCAGCATAAGGTCTTATCTCACTTGGGTTGTCCAGCAGGGCGATTGCACCCACAAGTCGTTTACTGGTAAGGAGATAAAAAACTCGACTGCCGAAAAAACGTCGAAAACGGCAGTTCAAATCGCCCTAAGCCTTCTCGTCGCATCGGTTTGCACCACGCAATCGCCCTGGGTTGTCCAGCCATTTCAAACGACGACTGGTGCTGTGGGTTTGCCGACGCCCGCGCCCAGGGTGTAGCGGACCTCGCCGTCGACGATCGCGGTGTGGGCTCGGCCTCGGACCTTCCAGCCGCCGAAGGGGCTGTTCTTGCTCTTGGAATGGAATTTGGTCGGGTCGATGGTCCACTCGGTGAGGGGGTCGATGATCGTGACGTCGGCGTCGGCGCCGGGCTTGAGGGTCCCTTTGGCGGGGAGGTTGATCAGGGTGGCGGGTTCGACGGTCAGCTTGCGGATCGCCTCGGGCCAGGACAGGTGGCCGGGTTCGATCAGGGCCAGGGCGGTGATCGGGATCAGGGTTTCCAGGCCGACGATCCCGAACGGGGCCTGGTCGAGCTCGCGCATCTTCTTCTCGAAGGCGTGGGGGGCGTGGTCGGTGGCCAGGAGGTCGATCGTCCCGTCGCGGAGGCCGCCGATCACGGCGTCGACGTCGTCCTTGGTCCGGAGCGGGGGGTTCATCTTGTAGTTCGAGTCGAAGGTCCTCAGCCGATCGTCGGTCAGGGTGAAGTGGTGCGGGCAGGCTTCGGCGGTGACCCGGACGCCTCGCTTCTTCCCCTCGGCGACGAGTTCGACGGCCCGCGCGGTCGAGATGTGCTGGATGTGGAGCCGACCGCCGGTGATCTCGGCCAGCCGGATGTCGCGCGCGACCATGATATCCTCGGCGGCGGCGGGCATCCCTCCCAGCCCGAGCTTCATCGACTCGAACCCCTCGTTCATCACCCCGCCGACCGTCAACTCCATCACCTGGCAATGCTGCATGATGCAGCGGTCGAACATCTTGGCATACTGCAAAGCCCGGCGCATCAGGCTGGCCGAGGCCACGGGGGCGCCGTCGTCGGTGAAGGCGACCGCCCCCCCGGCGACGAGTTGCCCCAACTCGGCCAGTTCCTCGCCGTTCCTCCCCTTGCTGACCGCCCCGACGGGGAAGACGTTCGCCTGTCGGGCGCGTTTGGCCTGCAAGATGATGAACTCGGCGGCGGCCTGGCTGTCGAGCGCGGGGCGGGTGTTGGGCATGCAAGCGACCGAGGTCAGGCCCCCGGCCAGGGCGGACCTGGCGCCGGTGGCGATGGTCTCGTCTTCCTCGTTGCCCGGCTCTCGGAGGTGGACGTGGACGTCGATCAAGCCGGGGCAAACGATCATCCCCCGTGCATCGATCACCAAATCCGCGTCGCCCGGCCCCTCGCCGATCGCCAGGACCCGACCGCCTTGCAAGAAGACGTCGGCCACCCGGTCGACGTCCTGGCTCGGGTCGATGAGGCGACCGCCCTGGATTTGGGTAACTCGCACGTCGCTAAACCTCAATCACACGCTGGTTCAGATGCTTCGGCCCTCAGCGAGCCTAACAACCCATGTCCGGGTCGGCAACCGCTCGCCTCCTCGACGACTTGGAACAGCTTACCGGGTCGGGTCGACCACTCAAAATTGGAGTAGGTCATCCCTCATTGCCGACGTCTTGGAAGGGTCAATCTCGCAGTCCGCGTTGGGGTTCAGATTTGATGGATCAATTCTCCAGGACGGTGCTCGGTTATCATGGCTGTGAACCAGACTTCGCCGAGGCTTTGCTCCGGGGCGAGATCAGCATCTCCGAGTGGAAGCCCAGCCAGAACGATTGGGACTGGCTCGGACACGGAATTTACTTCTGGGAGTATGCCCCGGAACGCGCGAAAGATTGGGGTAGAGGGGGCGCGGTGGTCGGTGCTATAATCCAGACCGGTCAATGTCTCGACTTGACCGACGTCCCATCGACCCGACGGCTGGCGAAACAGTTCGACCTCGTTCGGGCGAATTATGAAGCGAGGGGAGTGGCATTGCCCGAGAACAGGGGGATGCGGGGTGACCTGGATTGTATGATCATCAACGATCTGGTTGCTTCCACCAGCCTTTTGGGTCGGTCGTTAGAAACCATTCGCTGCCCTTTCCTCGAAGGTGAGCCCGCTTATCCCGGGTCGAGAATCCGCCAAGCATTGCATGTTCAGCTTGTGGTTCGGAACCACGCGAATATTCTTGGAATCTTTCGCCCCAATATCAAACTCGATGGAGGTGCTTCATGAATGAAAAATTCTGGCTCGAGGTCGATAAAGCCATCGAAGCGCGGGCCAAAGTTCCCAGCCATATTCGCTTTCAGGAGATGGTCGACCGGGGGGCGATCGACGAGGATGGCAACGTCATCCTCAGACGACCGGCCTGGGGGGGACAGATGACCCCGGACGAGAAGTACCCCGGCGAACATGCGGAGAAATCACGAAAGAGGGATGAGGCGGAAGCCGACTGACGGTCGGGCGGTGACGCCGGTCTTGGTCGTCACGGCGCCTCCGTCTTAGTCTTAGTCTCTCGGGCCGTCAGGAACCCGGGCGCCGACGCGGTCGGCCCATCGCCGCCATGCCCGGTCCATGTCGGCGACCCGATCGGGGTGCTGGTCGGCGAGATTCCGGGTCTCGGTCGCGTCCTCGGCGACGTGGTACAACTCCCAGGGCTTGCCGGCCGAGGCGACGAGCTTCCAGCCGTCCTTGTTCAACACGGCTCGGCCGCCTTCATGCTCGAAGTAGATCGCCTCGTGGCCCTCCCGGGTTTTGCCTTCGAAGATCGGGGCCAAGCTTTTCCCGTCGATCGGCTTGAGGTCGCGGCCGTCCAGCGTCTTCAAGGGGGTCGCGCCCGCCAGGTCGAGGCAGGTCGGCGTCAGGTCGATGACGTGGCCGACTTGGTCGGTCGCCGCCCCCGGCGAGGTCTTCAAGCCTCGAGGCCAGTGGACGATCATCGGGGTGTGGCAGCCGCCTTCGAACGCCTCGACCTTCCAGTAGCGGTAGGGGGTGTTCAGGGCGTTGGCCCAGTAGGCCCCGATGTAGCCCCAGGCCGCCTCCGAGCCGGGCTGGAACGTCCCTTTGTACCGGATCGGCTCGCCTTTTCGGGTCTCCGACGGGCGGTCGAAGCCGGATTCGAGGTAGCGCTCGGGCGAGGCCCCATTGTCGGCGACGACGAAGATCACCGTGTTGTCGAACTGGTTCGCGTCCTTGAGCGCCTCGACGATCGTGCCGACGCCTTGGTCCACCCGGTCGACCATTGCGGCGTGGACCTCCATCAGCGACGCCTGGTACCGGCGCCGATCGTCGGTCAATTCGGCCCAATCCGGCCCCCGGCCCATCAAGGGGGGGAGCGGCTGCGTCTTGGGGTCGACCAGGCCCATCGCCACCTGGCGTCGGTAGCGTCCTTCGCGGAGGGCGTGCCAACCGGCGTCATACTTCCCTCGGTAGCGGGCGATGTCCTCGGGTCGGGCGTGGAGCGGCCAATGCGGGGCGCAGTGGGCGACGTAGAGGAAGAACGGCGAGTCGGGGCGACGGGCCATCTCCTTGACGTAATCGACCGACCGGGCCGTGATGGCGTCGGTGATGTAATAGTCGTCGGGGACGTCGAGGACGGGCTTGGTCCCTTCCACGAGCGAGAACGGGTCGAAGTAGTCGACGACGCCCCAGATCGGCCCGTAGTGCCGCTCGAACCCCCGGTTGATCGGGTAGGTCGCCAGGTCGGCGAACGGTCGGTCCCGGTCGCCTTGATGGTTGAGCCAGGCGAGTTGCTCCCGGCTCCGGTCGTTCCCGGCGAGGGGGACCGTGGCGGAAAGGTGCCACTTGCCCGCCATCGCGGTCTGGTAGCCCGAGCTTCGGAGGTGCTCGGCGACCGTCGCGGCGTTTCGGCCCAGGTCTCGGCCGTTGTTCGCCAGGCCGACCTGGTGCGGATACAGTCCGGTCAAGAGCGACGCCCGGGATGGGCAGCACCTCGAAGCGTTGTAGAACTTCTTGAACCGGAGCCCGTCGGCCGCCAGTCGGTCGATGTTCGGCGTCCGGATCTCGCCTCCGTAGCAACCCAGGTCGCCGAACCCGAGGTCATCGAGCATGATCACCACGAAGTTCGGCCTTCCGAGCGCCGGGGGGGCACCCGGGGCCTGCGAACCCAGGCCGAGGATCATGGTCAGGGCCACCGCCGACGGGAGGGTCCGATTCATCGCGATCCCCTGGCGGGTTTCGAAGCGGCGAGAATGGCGCCGAGGCGACTTACTTGGTCGGTAGTTCAGCGTTGAACGTATTCTCGCCGGATTTCGCCTCGTAGGTCGATCGGCTGTAGTTCGCCTTGTTGCCGAGGCCGGGAAGGTCGAAGGAGATGATGTTTCTCCCGACGAGCGTCGAGACCGAGTAGGACCCATCCTCGCCGATTTTCGCGGAATTCGCCGAGACCATCCGCCGGTTGATGTTCGAGGGGTCGAAGGTGATGCTTCCCTTCTTGACGGGCTTGCCCTCGAACGTCACGACGCCTTTGATCGTCGCCTTTTCTTCGGACGACGAAGTCGACGGAGGTTCCCCGCAGCCGGCCATCAGGCAAAAACCGACCAATCCAACAGGAAGGCCGCGGAAGGATCGCCGATGGATCGAGGAGAGGCTCATGAATATCCCGTCCCAGGTAGCTGAGTTGATCGGATAAGCGGACGGGAGGAGCGTCCGCGACTTTCCATTTCAAAAGGATTGGGGTTGGATCAGTAAGCGTCGGCGGAGATGACTTCGCCCGAGCCTTTGGTCCCGAGCGCCCACCAGACGGGGACGTTGATCGTGCCCTTGATCGCCTTGGTCGAGCCGTCGCTCATCAAGACGTTGACGATCCCGGGGTGGCGGCTGCTGGCCGTCACCGAGGCGTCGTCGTCGCGGACCGCGCCGTAGCCGCAGCTCCAGGTGTTCGGCGGCATCGTGTGGGTATAGACCGTCATGCACGGCTGGCCCACGAACCAGTAGCAACCCGTCGGGTCTCGGCTGGCGAGGGTCGTCGGGGTGGGGGCGTTCTTGATGCACTGGTTGTAGTCGTCTTGCGGCGTCAAGAAGCCTTGCGTCCCCGAGCCCAAGGTGCTGGTGATGCTCGAAACGGATGAGGTGGGCTTCGAGGGGTCGAACGTGTTGGCGCTGTTGCCCACGTCGCCGAGGCCGAGGACATGCTCGCTGAACGCGGCGGTGTTGCTCAGGCCGTCGGTGATCGAGGCGAACGAGGTCGCCGAGGTGAGCTGGCCCGAACTCCGGTTGACCATCGGATAGAACGGGCCGGCGAACGGGTCGGTGTTGTAAGTCGACCGGGCGGTCGAACCCATGTTCGCATAGTAGCTGATGTGGGCCTCGGCGTTGGTCATCCGGTCGGAGTCGGACGGGCAGAGGAACACCGCGATCTTCGACCGCCAGGCGGTGGTCTGGTTGGGGTTGCTCGGGTTGACCAGTTGGTTCGTGCTGTAGAGGTTCAGGTTGATCGCGTTGTAGAGGGGGGTTTGTTCCATGTAAGGGAGCAGCATCACATGGGCCGAGATGTCGGTCCAGCCCCCGGCGTAATAGGTCCCCCAGGGCAGTCCGTTGACCGAGGAGTGGTAGTTGTGCATGGCGAGGCCGAACTGCTTCAGGTTGTTGATACATTGCGCCCGCCGAGCCGCCTCGCGGGCCGCCTGGACCGCCGGGAGCAAGAGCGCGATCAAGACGGCGATGATGGCGATCACCACCAGCAACTCGATCAAGGTGAAGCCGCGACGCGCCGAGGAGTTGGGAGAGATCCTACGCATAGGGAGAACCTCGAATTGCTTTTTGAGACGGGAACGAAGTGGGTATCGCCAATGTTATCTATTTCCCGGACCAACCTCAAGTTTTTTCATAAAATCCATATGTTCTTGATAATATACATATTATTTTAGCACTTGTGCATAACATACATCGCCGAAAGATATTCTCACGCCGGCTTATCCTTGAATGACCGCTGAAATCGATTCGCTTCCATCCCTTGTTGGCGGATTGGTCATGGATCGGGCGAGCCCGTCTTGCCGCTGACCAGATAGAGCACCGCCATCCGGACGGCGAGTCCGTTGGTAACTTGATCGAGGATGGCCGACCGCGGGCCGTCGGCGACCTCGGGGGTCAGCTCGACGCCTCGGTTGATCGGGCCTGGGGCGAGGACGAGCAGGTCGGGCTTGGCCTTGTTCAGCCGTTCCTGGGTCAGCCCGTAGAAGTGAAAGTATTCATTGAGCGACGGGAACAACCCGCGCTCCTGGCGCTCCTTCTGAATCCGGAGGGCGTTGACGACGTCGCAGCGGGGCAAGATGTCGTCGAGGTGGTCCGCGATCTCGCAGCCAAGGGCCTCGAACCCGCGCGGGACCAGCGTCGGAGGGCCGCAAAGGATCACCTTGGCCCCGAGCTTGAGCAACCCCCAGATGTTCGATCGGGCTACCCGCGAGTGTCCGATGTCGCCGATCAGGCCGACGGTCAAGCCTTCGAGCGTCCCCTTGGCGCGTCGGATCGTCATCAGGTCGAGCAGGGCCTGGGTCGGATGCTCGTGGGCGCCGTCTCCGGCGTTGATGATCGAGGCTTTGACGTGCCTAACCAGCAGGTGAGGCGCGCCCGGGGTCGGGTGGCGGACGACGAGGATATCGGCGCCCATCGCCTCGATGTTCCTCGCGGTGTCGATGAAAGTCTCGCCTTTGGTCAGGCTCGATACGCTCGCCGAGAAGTCCTGGACGTCGGCGCTGAGGCGTTTGGCCGCGAGGCTGAAGCTGGTCCGGGTCCGGGTCGAGTTCTCGAAGAAGAGGTTGAAGACGATCCGCCCCTGGAGCGCCGGGACTTTCTTCCGGCTCCGGTGCGAGACCTCGGAGAACGAGTCGGCGGTATCGAGGATGGCGGTGATCTCGGCCTTCGACAGGTCTTCGAGGCCGAGGAGGTGCTTGCGGGTCCAGGCGGTCGAGGGTGAGCCGGGGATCATGCCTCGTCCCCCGGTTCCGAGGGGGGCGTGAAGTCTTTGGGCCGGGTGGCCCGGACGATCTCGTCGACCGGGTCGATCGGCCGGACGCGGACCTTGATGTTCTCGGTCCAGTCGGTGTCGAGCTTCAACCCCACGGCGTCCGCCTCGATTGGCAACTCGCGGTGCCCCCGATCCACCAGGGCGACCAGGCGGACCCGGGCTGGGCGTCCCAAATCGCAGATGGCGTTGAGCGCCGCGCGGATCGTCCGCCCCGTGAACAGGACATCATCGACCAGGACGATATCCATCGCATCGACGGCGAACGGGATCTCGGTCCCATGCAGCACCGGCCAGTGCCGGGCCTCGGCCAGATCATCGCGATAAAGCGTGATGTCGAGCGCCCCCACCGCGATCGGCTCATCGATCAGGCTCGCCAACCGCTCGGCGATCGGGACCCCCCGAGTCCGGACCCCGACCAAGGCGATCGGGACCCCCGGCCGCCGAGCCGCCACGATCCGCCGGGCGAGGTCGTCGAGCAGGGATTCAAACCCAACGGCATCGCACACAAGCACTTCGGTCGGCGGCATCTCGACCCTTTCGAGGCGGGTAGCTCGATGGTTGATGCCGGATGGTATCACCTGGACGCCCCCAGTTCAATGAGCCGGAGCCGCCTGGTTCGCGTCTCGCTTTTCGCCGAGCGGCCAAACGCTTAGGATGAGAGCATCGAGTTCGCCGCAAAGCAGCTTGGCCCGACATGGCCTGGACGTGCCGAGGACGATTTTGGAGGTCACTGATCTGATGGCGGCCACTTCGACGACCGAAGTCCCCGGCCTCCGATTTAACGCCCAGGGTAAGTGGATGCCGTTCACCCAGTGAAGAGACCAAAGCTCGCGGTGAAGCTCTCTGGCTCGCCCTCGATAAGCTCGACGAGCCGGGCGACGACGACACCTTGAGCGATGAAGTTCTCCGGGCGATCGACAGCCACCGACCCGAGCGGCCTCTGTTCGAGGGGATCATCGGAACGTGACACGCCTGATTCCGCTCGACTCGGGGGTCGTTGGGTTCCTAATCTCAAAGCCGAGCGACCAGAAGCGCGAATGCGTCGCCTGGGTGCGCCGGCTCCGAGGGCAGGGGATCGCGTTCACCATCCCTGACATAGTCGATTTCGAGGTCCGGCGCGAGGTGATCCGCCTGAACGCTTCGGCCCAACTCGCGCGCCTTGACTCTCCGCGAGCCGCCTTCGGCGAGTCGCCGGTCCCTACCGAAGCCTGGCGAAAAGCCGCCGAGTTTTGGGCAATCGTTCGCCGGATCGGAGTCCCGACCGCCTCGCCCGACGCCTTCGACGGTGATCCGATCTTGGCGGCCCTGGCGGTGATGATCGGCGATCCTGGTCAAGAGATCATCATCGCAACCACCAACGTCCGCCACCTCGGGCGGTTCCCCGGTGTTGACGCTCGAACCTGGAGTCAGATCGCTTGAGGGTTTCCCGGAGCGTTCTTTGCGAGAGATCGATCGGCCCTGTTCTTGTTCTTTATCACGAGAGCAAATAAAAACTGACACCGAGTTTCCCCCAACTCTGAGTTTACCCTCAAAGGTTGCGATAAGCATCGCGTCGATGAGCGATTCGCACGACGAGGATCGTAAGGATATCGTCATCAATCGAATAAACGACTCGATAGTCGCCCGACCGAATCCGTCGGAGTGCTGGAGTATTTTCGAGCTGTTTTGATCCGGGAGGTCTTGGGTGATTCGAGAGTCGGTTCACCTTTTCAGTAATACGCCGACGATCTTCGACTGGGACTTTCTTCAATTCTTTGGCGGCTGAAGGAACGAACTCGATGCGATAAGGCATTGGGGGATGGCTATCTCAAAGTTCCAATTCCGCTTTGAGGTCTTCCCAGGAGATCCGGCCCGGTTCGGTCATCGCGGCTTGAGCCGCCGCAATGTCTTCGCGGTCTTCGATCTTCTGGAGGAGGCGAAAATCTTCGACCGTGACGACCACCGCGACGGGTTTTCCCTGCTTTTTGAGCAGGACACGGTGCCCTTGGGTCACCTTTCGGATCAACCCGGAGAACTTTCTTCGGGCTTCGCTCGTGGTCATTTTAATCATGAAAAAACCTGGTGCCCGAAGGCGAGTTGGCGAGGTGTTCTCACCGACCAAAGATCGCCTAGTACTGTACCGCTTGCCCTCTGTTAGAGGAACAAGACTCGAGGAAATTGTGCGTTTCTGGGCGAAGGTTGTCACCCGCGATGGCGACAGCTATTCGAGCTTCGATTCATCACGGGAGCGACGGGCCAACCCGGTCCAGGAGGTGGCCCGCCGCCAAAAAGCGGCTCGACGCCGAGAAGCGCCGGCGTGTGGTTCCGGGTACTGACCGGCGGTGACACGATGGCGTCGGATTCGACCTGCTCAGTAGCTGTCGGAGCTGATGACCTCGCCGCCGGCCTTGCTGGCGAGTGCCCACCAAGTTTGCTGGTTGACCGTGTTCTTGATGAAGCGGACCGAGCCGTCCAGGAGGCCGACGTTCACCCCGCCGGGGTGGTTCGAACTCGCGCCGACCATCGTCTCCCCCGGTGCCTGGTCGGTGTCGCTGTTGAAGATGCAGGCGTTCAAGTTGGGCGTCATGACGTGAGAATAACCTCCGCCTTGGCCGCACTTGTCGTTGAACCAGAAAGCCCCTTTGTAGTTGTACGGAGAAATCGTCGTCGTGATCTTGCAGACTTGTACATAATTGACGAGTGGGACGTAGACGTTGGCCGAGGGGAAGGTCATCGGGGCGACGAAGACTTGTTGCACGCCCAAGCTATTGTCGCCGCGCCCTTTAACCCATTCGCTCATGATGACGGTGTTCGACGTCCCGTCGGTGATGGAGGCCAGGGTGACGGCCCCCCCTTGGGCGGAGTTCGGGGCCTGCGAAGCCCCCAGCATGTAGGCCGGGCCGTCGAACGAGCCGCCGTTGTTGCGGTAGATCGTGCCGATGTTGTTCGGGTAGTTGGTGAATCCGACCTGCTTGCTCCCCGACCCGTTCTTGAGGGTGTAGTTCATCGTCGGGACGTTGCCGTCCGAGGGGCAGAGGAACGTGTTGATCTGGGTCACCAGGATGGTGTCGTTTTGCCCATTGGGGGCTTCACCGTTGAACGAGATGTTGAGCGAGTTGTAGAGTGCGGCCTGCTCGATGAACGGGAGGAGCCGGACCTTCAGGCCGAAGTTGCCGAGCGTCTGGACCGCGCCGTTGGCCGGGTTGAACACACCCGTGGGGGGCAGGCTGCCGTTGCCGCTTTCGTAGTTCATCACCGCCAGGCCGAGTTGCTTGAGATTGTTGACGCACTGGGACCGCCTCGCCGCCTCTCGGGCCGCCTGGACGGCGGGCAGGAGGAGGGCGATCAGCACGGCGATGATCGCGATGACGACGAGGAGTTCGATGAGCGTGAAGCCGCGACGACGCATGGAGGCGTTCCCTGGAGAAGAGGAGAAGTGGGACCGGGGCGGATGGCAACCCGGCTCGGTATTGGGAACGGGGGATTGATCGAATCCTATGGCCGGTGGGGGATGCCATCAAGGGGACTCGACCGAACAACCTTCGATCGGGTGTAGCTCTCGAATCTGGAGTTTTATCGGGTTCAAGAATTGCAAATTGCAGGATCGCAAATCGCAAAAGCTTGAAAGACCTTGGTTCCTGATTTTTTTGCGATCTGCGATCCTGCGATTTGCAACCTGAATCTCCAGATTCGAGAGTTATACCCCCTTCGATCGGCGCGAGTGGAGGCGGAGTCCGCCTGTTCGGCGGGCGGGGGATCGCTTAAACTGGTCGGTGGCGACTTCGCCGCCCGATGACCGGGTGCTTCGACTTGGACCGATGGAGGTTGACTTGGCGATGGAGATCATCCTGGCGAACCCCCGAGGCTTCTGCGCGGGCGTGAATATGGCGATCGAGAGCCTCGAACGGTCGTTGGACTTCTTCGAGGCGCCGGTCTACGTCTACCACGAGATCGTCCACAACAAGTACGTGGTCGAGCGGTTCAAGCGCCGGGGGGTGGTGTTCGTCGAGTCGCTCGAAGAGGTCCCCGTCGGTTCCCCGCTGCTCTACAGCGCCCACGGGGTCTCGCCCCAGGTCCGCGACGAGGCCAAGGGGCGGAACCTCCGGGCGATCGACGCGACTTGCCCGCTCGTCACCAAGGTCCACCTCGAAGCCGTCAAGTATGCCAAGGAAGGGTACACAATCATCCTGATCGGCCACGAAGGGCACGACGAGGTGATCGGGACGATGGGCGAGGCCCCCGAGCGGATGATCCTGGTCGAGACCGCCGCCGACGTCGAGGCGCTCGACCTCCCCGAAGGCGCCAAGGTCGCCTACCTGACCCAGACGACGTTGAGCGTCGACGACGCCAACACCGTGATCGCCGCGCTCCGGGGCAAATTCCCCCAGATCAACAACCCGAGTAAGGACGACATCTGCTACGCCACCCAGAACCGTCAGGAAGCGGTCCGAGAACTCGCCACCTGCGCCGACGTGGTCCTGGTCCTGGGGAGCCAGAACAGCTCCAACAGCAAGAGGCTGGCCGAGATCGCGCAGTCGCTCGGCCCGCGAGGCCACCTGATCGACGGCGTGTCCGACCTCCGCGACGACTGGTTCGACGATGCCAACACCGTCCTGATCACCGCCGGCGCCAGCGCCCCCGAGGACGTGGTCCAGGAGGCGATCGCCTACTTGCAATCCCGCTTCGGCGCGACGATCCGCGAAGAGTGGGTCCGCGAGGAAAGCGTCCACTTCCCCCTGCCCAAGTCGCTCCGAGAACTCCTCCCGGCGTCTTGAAGAATCGCGGATCACAGAATCGCAAATCGCAAACGGGCATCGTCTGGTTGGTTGCGATTTGTGATGCCACACTCGGTGATTCATTCATGACAGATCGCAAATTGCAGATTGCAAGGAAGATCCGAGCCATGCTTTGCAATCTGCAATCCTGCAATCTGCTATGTGGAGGATTTCCGAGAACCGTAAGATTTGTCCTCCGCGACTTTCATGATTGATGAGTATGCCGGTCGTTGTCCTTCTTGTGATATTCGTTCCAGCCGATCTCCGACCGGGAGAGGAACGACTCGTCGCGCCGCTCCTCGGCGTTGATCGCGCGGACGGCCCGGCCGCAGGTTCGCCCCGCGTAGAGGCAAAGCAAGGTGACCTGGACCAGGACGAGCGTCGAGAGGAACAGCCAGCCAGTCAAGATCGGGAACAAGCGGAAGTCGAACGGATTTTCGCGGAGCGGCCAGATCGGCGGGTTCCAGTTGGTCCGGAGGAAGAAGTAGACGAACCAGACCGAGGCGCCGACGGTGGCGAGCGACCGGGGGGCCCGACCGAGGTCCAAGGCCCTCGACTCGCCGAGGTGCGTGGTCATCCCGCTCGAAAGGCTGGCGATCAGGGCGAACTCCGACCAGCTCAGGGCCTGGCCCAGGGACCGACGGAAGTACTCGTGGCCGATGGCCACGTCGGACAGCCCGAGCCTGGTGGCGTGATCGAGCGACCAGAGGACGACGTCGATCAAGCACATGAACAGGAGCAAACCCGAACGTCGCCGCCAGCTTTCGTCGGGCCAGCGGCCCCAAAGGAGGCCGACTCCGACGAACGAGGACAGGACGACCACGGTTTCTTCCCAGAAGTCCCACCCCTGGATCGCGATCCCCAACTGGGGGAGTTTGAAGAAGAACGCGAGCAACCCGCCGACGCTGAACATGCCGGCGACCACCAGCGCCAGACCAAGGGCGCTGAAGCCCCACTGGTAGCGGCGGATCTGGCGGCGCTCCCTGGCCCGGAGGTCGGCCGGGTCGCTCCAAGGGTCGTTGAAGTCGGCGGTCGGTGGCCCGTACCAGCGCTCGAAGTCGTCTCCGTCCCGGGTTGGCGAAGGGTTATCGGCCATGAGCGCTCATCATCCCCCGGAGGACCCTTTGGCGGAAGGGCATGTCTCGACCAGTCGTTGCCTCGGCCCCATGATAATCCAAGCCGACGGTCGCTGTCACGCACCCGAGACCAACCAACCGGTTCGCGCCCGCTTCGAGTTCGAGAGATGTCAGAAAAATCTACCCACTCCGATGTCTTCCCGCGTGGTTGGGAGATCGTATTTCACGAACGGCAACACGTTATTAGATGCGGGGTCGGAAAGGAGGACATAAAGCAAAGATCCGTTGCTGAAGGCGACATCGGTCTTTCCATCACCGTTAAAGTCCGCAGCGACGATGTTCCCGTTAGTCACCTCATTCCCGGTATCGCTAAGGCCGGCATCAATGAGCGAACCCTCTACCCAAACGCCTGTGGGAGTGACGGAGGCAAATTGGAGCTGTAGATGTCTTCCGTCTGAAGAATCGATCACGATCGGCACGGCGACCTGAAAGTCTGGTGTCGGGTTGTCTGCGGTCTGGTTGATGGCAACGGCGTCGATGAACGCGGTATAGTCGCTAGCGTTGGAGGTCAGCCCCTGAAAAGTTAGCGTATGCGTCCCGGCCGTTACATTGAAGGACGGCGTCGAGTAGCTTTGGTACGACGTACTCGTGGGATTGATGGTGCCGACCACCGTTCCATCGATGAGGACCTGGAACGACTGATTAGAAGTCCCATAGTTAGCCCGCTGAGCAGCTAACAAGCTAATTTGGTAAGAACCTGCCGCAAAATTGCCAATCGATTGTGAGATCGTCCCATGGTCTTGCAAAAAGGCGACCTGCGAGCCTTGCGGCGCGATGGGGCTGCCTGCGGTGAACGCCGAGCCGTTACCTGACAAGCCCGACTGGGGTCCGAACGTCCAGGCCGAGCCCGATGGGTTATAGACATAGGCGCCGCCGCCGGAACCTACCGAAACCGACTCGAAGCCCGAATCTACGACCGTGGCTGCCGGGGCGAAGGCCAGGTTTACGTTGTCGATGAAAGCAGTGGAGTCGCCGGTGGTCGGCGTCAACCCGACGAATGAGATTGTGTGGGTGCCAGCGGCGACGGCGAATATCGAGGTGGTGTAGGTCGCGTATGAGGTGCCCGACGGGGTAATGGTGCCCACCGCCGAGCCGTCGACCAGGACCTGTAGGGTCTGAAACCCGCCATAATTGCCGCGCTGGGCTGCCTGGAAGCTGATCTGGTAGTTACCGGCGGCCAAGTTGGCGACCGATTGCGTGATGGTCCCGGTGTTCTGAACGAAGGCGACCTGCTGGCCCTGGGGGGCGTTGGGGTTGCCCGAGGTAAACGGGCTGTTGTTGCCGGTCACCCCTGATCCGCTGCTGAACGTCCAGGCCGAGCCGGTCGGGTTGACCACGAAGCCCGAGCCAGCGGGCACAGCCTCGAAACCCGAGTCGCCCACCGCAGGAGCGGTCGGCGCAGTCACTTCCTGAAAGAAGTTGCCGTGAACAATCCCGACAACACCAGTGTCGAGAGACCCTGGCGTGTCCAAAGACGAGGTGTAATTGAATCGTCCAGTACCGTTGCCAGTGAGGAGATCGAGCGTAATGAAACCCGGGTCCGTTGGCCTGTCGTCGTTCCTTGCCTCGATTGCCAAGTCAAGGTTACCATCTTTGTTGTAATCACCTGCGGTCGCGCCGACGGCATGGTGTCCCGCAGGCAAACTGATGAACGACCCCGCAGTTGCCCCACCCCCCACAGCGACTTGCTCGAAATTAAGCCCCGAATCGCCACCGTCGGACCCATTTGTCGTGAACACCATCTGGTCGCGTCCGTTGTTGAGGAAGTCACCGACCGTGATCGTTCCAGTATCGTTTTGACCGCTATTTTGTGCGTCACTAAAATGAGCAAACGCCGTCTGAAGAAAACTTCCTCCTTGATTGGTGAAAATGTAAAAATCTTCACCTCCATTGTTGTTCGCAAGCACGACGATGTCACGCCTGCCGTCGGTGTGGCCTGTAAAGTTACCGACCGCCGCAGCTATACACACGACGTTTGGATTCGAAACCCGGTAGTTTGCGGGGGGATTGGTGAAAGTTCCCAAACCGTTGTTTAGAAGTACGTCGATTCCATCGTTTTTGACCTGCACGATGTCCGTTAGGCCGTCACCGTTGAGGTCGCCGTATCCCGCGACTTGCGACACCCCATTAGCCGTGGTCGTTGGGGTGAAGGCACCAGAACCGTTGTTCTGGAAGGCAGTTATGCCGACTACGCTGGATGCTGCCAAATCTGTTAATAAAATCAATTTCTCAAGGGACTCACACCGGGGGTTGAAACCGCGTCGGCGACGGGACATGGTACGTTCCTGAAAAGGTTTGGGAGAATTTGATCGGCGCAGGACAATCGATGAGGTTTGATAGGCTCAAGGTACCCCTGACACGCGGGGGTTGACCAACAACCGGCCCAAAGATTCTGAGCACGGTCACGCATTGGCTAAAACAAGAAGCAATGAAATGTCAACACGATCAATATATCGTGGCCGCGCCTCGCTGTCAAGGAAGTGGAAATAAAAAATTGATAGAAAGATTAAACATCGTCATCGCCGCAAGATCGAGACATCCAGCGAAGGGCGGAAAGGGGTCAGGTACGAATACCATTAAGGCAAAGAGCAAACCACTTCACTGGAATAACTTGCGACGATCGCAGTCGTGTTGTTTGAGGGAGTTGATTTCTGGCCGCTCTCCTCAGCATGGCGAGTTCCAGGTCTTTCAACCGAAGCATTCTCTTTTGATGCCTACCGAGCAACAAGTGAAGCGAAGATCGCACTAGCCGCAAGGGGTTTTAATTACAGATCAGGAAGAGCCGGAAGTTGAATCAAATTTCGCGGAGCGGCCAGATCGGGGGGCTCCAGTCGGTCCTGAGGAAGAAGTAGACGAACCAGACCGAGGCGCCGACGGTGGCGAGCGACCGGGCGGCCCGGCCGAGGTCGAGCGCCCTTGGCTCGCCGAGGTGCGCGGCCATCCCGGCGGAAAGGCTGGCGATCAGGGCGAACTCGGACCAGCCCAGCGCCTGGCCCAACGATCGTCGGAAGTACTCGTGGCCGATCGCAACCTCAGACAGCCCGAGCGTCGTCGCGTGGTCGATCGACCAGAGGACCAGGTCGATCAGGCACATGAAGAGGAGCAAGCCCGACCGACGCCGCCAGCTCTCGTCGGGCCAGTGCCCCCAGAGCAGGCCGACGCCGATGAACGAGGAAACCACGACCGTCACGCACCCGAGACCAACCAACCGGTTAAATAGCGCCCGCTTCGAGTTCAATACCAACCCAAAAAGGCCGTGGGTTCCGGGCTTCTTCGAATTAAGAAGAAGCCGGAGCCCCGGCCTGTCGGGTTTGGTTTGATTCGATCAACTTGTCCAGCAAGTCGGATCAATAAGCGTCGGCCGAGACTACCTCGCCGCCGGCTCGGGTGCCCAAGGCCCACCAGGTTTGGGCAGCGATCGTGCTCTTGATGAACTTGACGCTCCCATCGGCCATCATCGTATTGACTCCGCCAGGGTGGTTGCTGGTGGCCGTGGCGAAGGTCGCCTGGTCGGGCCATCCCCCCCCTTGGTCGCGGCAGTCCCCCCAGGTATAACGCGACGAGTTGGGCGTGGTCACGGTGTTGAACCAGGTCATCCCGTTAGCGCCCACTTCCCAATAAATCCCTCGGGCCGTGTTCAGGTTGCCACTGTTCACGGGGGCCGTCTGGAACGCCGTCTGGCAGGCTTCGAGGGCCGTCAGGACCGGGCCGGTCCCGTACAGGCCCATCGGCGAGATTGTGGCGGGGTCGAGGGCGTTAGCGGCCTTACAGGCGGGGACGGCCATGATCGACGTGCCACGATACCCTTTCGACTTCACCCCGGGGTTGCCCACGAGCGCCTCGGAAAAGGCGACCGTGTTCGACGAGCCGTCGGTCGTATCGCGCAACCCGTAGCTGACGTAGTAATAAAACAAACCGTTCGACCCGGACCCCGCATTAATCTGAGGGGTCATCGTCGTCGTCCCTTGGCTGCCGACGTAACTGTTGTCGTTGCTATTGTTTGCATTCCCCCCGTTGGTCGCACCAGCCCCGGCGTTGGCGTCGGACGGGCACAGGAAGCCGGCGACTCGCGTCAAGGTCACCGTGCTGTTCATGTAAAAGTAGAGTGACTTCGGCCCTTCGTTGTTGCCGACGCTGAAGTTGGCCGCATTGTAGAGCGAGGATTGTTCGAGGTAGCCGAGCATCAAAGCATGGCAACTCCAATTGTCCCAATTGAACCTGTTGTTTCGGGTCGCCCCGGTCGCAGCCTGGCCGTATTCCGAAGCCCCCAACGGAAAGCTGTCGTTAGTCGAGTGGTAATTGTGCAGCGCCAGACCAATCTGCTTGAGATTGTTGACGCACTGGGTTCGTCGGGCGGCCTCGCGGGCCGCTTGCACCGCCGGGAGGAGCAATGCGATTAAGACCGCGATGATGGCGATCACGACCAGAAGCTCGATCAAAGTGAACCCGGCGCGCCGGGTTGTCCGCGTTCGTCTCGGTTGAAGAGAGAGGGTCTTCATGCGATCATCCTTCTCGATCATCAAGATCGTCGAGGGGTGACGAAGTCCAAGGGCGATCGCGGTCCACGTCGCGACGAAAGTGCAACGAAGACGCGGACGGCGATCGCTGGCGACCAAATCGTCACTAGAACCGAACTGGGCAAGGCTGGGGTTTGCCGGAGAGAAGTGGACGCGAACTTCGCCCTTCGAAACGGCGTAATGTTCGCGTCGAACTATCCTGGACCGGTTGAAGTTTGCTGTCAAGCACTTTAAGGCTCATTACGAAAATTTTCATCAGTATTCATGCATGCATCCCGCTCTTGATGCGAGCGATCACAATCGCCGCGTCGAGTGGACTTCGCGTGAAGCTGGAGGACCGTCCCGGTGCGATTGGCCGACCCGTTCTGGCTGCTTTTCCTGATCTTTGCGACTTTGCCTTGGTTCGCCCGGCGGCGAAGTCCTCGGATGAGGTGGCCTTCGCTCGAAGTGTTCTTCCGGCAAAGCCCCACGAGTTGGGCGGCTCGGTTCGGGTTCTTGCCCGCGCTGGCGCGAGGACTGGCGATCGCATGCATGGTGATTGGGCTGGCCCGACCGCAGACGGCGGGCGATCAGATCCGGATCTCGGGGCGAGGGTTGGCGATCGCGCTGGTGGTCGACCGGAGTTCGAGCATGAAGACGACCGACTTTCCCTCGGAAGGGGGCCTGATCAGCCGGTTGGATGCGACCAAGCGAACCCTGGTCCGGTTCCTCGAAGCCCGGGCCGACGACCTGATCGGCGTGGTCGCTTTCGCCAACTTCCCCGACACGATCGCCCCTCCGACTCTCGATCGCCGGTTCGCCTGGGATGCGATCCGGCTGGTCCGTCCGGCAGGCCCGGGCGATGACGGGACCGACATCGGCGGGGCGATCGCCTGGGGCCTGGCGATGGTCCGCCCGGTCCCGACCAAGCGAAAGGTGGTGATCCTCCTGACCGACGGGAGACATGCGCCAGGGGCGACCCGGTCGCTCGACCCTCTGGTCGCCGCCGAGGTGGCCCGGGGGATGGGCGTGACGTTGCACACCGTCGCGGTGGGTCGCCCGGCCAAGGCCCCCACACAACCACCGGCGGGGGCGGTCCCGGCCGACCCATCGTCGAAGGGGGGATCGCCCCAACCCCCGGTTCCGGTTCCGGTTCCGGTCGAACCTTCGCCCGACTCCGAGGGGCCTGACCTCGACCTCCTCCGGCTCCTGGCGGACCGAGGCAACGGCCAGGCGTTCGTCGCCGCCGACCTCGAAGCGCTCGACCGGATCTTCGAGGCGATCAACGCCCTGGAAACCTCGCCGATCGAGGGGACAATTCGGACGGTCTACCGCGAGCGGTTCGCCCCCTGGGTCGTGGCGGCCTTGGCCCTGGTCGCGGTCGACCTCGGCTTGAGTTCGGGTCGGCTCCGTCGGCTCCCTTGACGCGATCATCCCCGGAAAGGCCCACCGTGTCGCAAGTCTTCGCCGAACCATCCTGGTTGATCTTGCTCCTGGCATCGCTCGTGGCGGCGGCCTGGGTGGGCTTGGGGTCGGCCCGACGTCGGACCGACTGGCGGTCGCTCGGTCTGGCGGACGGTCCGCCTCCGAGCGGGGCTTGGTCGTGGTGGTTCGCCTCGTTGTTCCTGATCCTGGCCCTGGCGGCGCCGAGGTGGGGCCGGGTTCCCGGCTCCGAGCTGCCGCCGGGGCATGACGTGGTGTTCCTGGTCGACGTCAGCCGGAGCATGGCCGCCGAGGACGCGGTGCCCGACCGCCTGGGCCTGGCCAAAGTCGCCGCCCGGAGCCTGGTCAACCCGCTTCGACGGGAGCCGGGCAACCGAGCGGCGCTGGTGGCGTTCGCGGGCCGGGCGGTCGTCCGCTGCCCGTTGACCGAGGACCTCGACGTCGTGGTCGACGGCCTCCTCGAACTCCGACCCGGGATGATCGAGCCGGGCGGGACCGACCTCGGGGCGGGCCTGGCGGCGGCGCTCGACGTGTTCGACGCCGAGGAGCATGCCGAGGGGCGGTCGATCGTGGTCTTCTCCGACGGCGAAGACCACGCCAACACCTGGCCCGAGGTGGTCGGCCGACTCGTCGCCGCCGAGGTCGTCGTCCATGTCGTCGCGATCGGGGACCTCGACAAGGACCACCCGGTCCCCTCGCCGTCGCCGTCGCCCTCGAACCCCGCGATGACCCGACGGAACGACGCCGCCTTGACGCAACTGGCCCACGCCACCGGGGGCGCCTTGGTCCCGCTCGGGGTCGCTTCGGGCGACCTCGGGGCGCTCTACCGCGACCAGATCGAGCCGACCTCGCGCGCCCGACGCCCCGAACCTCGGTTCTCCGAGCGGGCCGAGCGCTACTCGGTCTTCCTGTCGGCGGCGCTGGTCGCGGGCCTGATGGGGACGTGGCCCCCGGCTCGCCGCCACCGGGGCCGGTCATTCCTGGGGATTCGACGCGACCGAGGCTGGGGCCGCTTCCTGCTCGTCGTGGCCGTCGCGATCCTCCTGGCCTTCGCGTCGCTCGCGGCGACCCCGGTTCCTCCGCGACTCCAGGCCGAGGCCGCCACGAGTCGGGGCCTGCGAGCGACCCGCGAAGGGCGCTTCGACGACGCCCTGGCCGCCTTCGAGGACTCGATCGCCGCCCGACCGGACAACCCGATCGGCCGGTTCAACGCGGGCTCGACCCTGTTCTCGATGGGCCGCTACCCCGAGGCCGCGGCTCGATACTCCGAGGCCCGGGGCCTGGCGGGCCGAGCCTTGATCGTCAAGCTCGACTACGCCCTGGGGAACTCCCTGGCGATGGCCGGCGACTACCTTGGTGCCGTCCGCCACTACGACGCTTGCCTGGCCTCGACCGACCCCGGGGCGTCGTCCGTCGCGGTCCGCCGCGACGCCGCGATCAACCGGGCGTTCGCCCTCGATCAGATCTCCCCCCCGCCCGACGATCCGACCGGAGACAACCCCGGCGACTCCGAGAAGGGCGGAAAGGGAAGGTCCGGCGACGGCAAACCACCGAGCCAGGACCGGGACCGACCCGACGGCGGCTCCCCCCCGAACCTCGACGATTCCTCGACCTCGACCTCGACCGACGGCGGGTCCTCGGGCCGTCGAGGGCCAGGAGGCGCGGGGGGAAGCGGCGCGGCCCTGCCCGAGTCGGGCTCGCCCGAGGGCCGACTCGACGCCGCGCTCCGTCGGATTCGGGCCGCCAAGGAACGGCGCTCCAACGAGTCGCCCCCGACCCCGAAACCACCCGGCGACGGCGGGTCGGGCAAGGACTGGTGATCTATCTCCGATCCAAGGTTGATTTTCGGATCAACGGGCGATCAGGCCGAGGGTCCGGTGGACCTCGGTGGCGTCCCGGTTCGCGTTGGAGGTGGCCACGACGCCCCGGAACAGGCGAGCCAGCGACAGGACGTGGCCGAGGTCGCCGTCGACCTCGGCGAGGGGTCGGCCCGACCGGCCGGCGAGGTCCCGGATGACCGCGTTCCTCGACCTCTGGACGACGTCGACCAGGCGGGGGAGGTCGATGACGGCGAAGGTCTCGGCGTCCCCCGCGTACCTGTCCCGAAGCCCGGCCAGGGGCGATGTGGATGCGGAGAAGCCGGGCGACGCGGCGAACTCGGCGACGGCCTCGCCGCTATTGCCCACGATCAAGTGGTCGGCGTTCGACTGATAAGCCAGGACCGACTTGTCGCCGGGGCCGAGCTTCGTCACGCGGCGGCCGTTCCGCTCCTCGGTCTCGACCCGGACGTGGAGCGACCGACGGTAGGGCCGGAGCGCGAACGACGACATCCCCGTCTTGAAGGCGTTGTCCACCGCCACCCAGGTGGGCCGCGGCCTGTTGGGGTCGACCCAGGCGGCGGCCCCGGCCAACCCGTACCAATCCCACGGGTTGGGTGAGGTCTTCGGGCTCAACGCGAACACGACGTGCGAATCCACCTGGGGAAGCAGGTCGTCGAGCGGTTGCCCGAGCGCCAACCCCTGCGCGGCCTGCTCGGCGGTCTCCCAGAGGGTCCGATCGTCGTCCTCGACCAGGAGGCGGACCACCCCGAGCGCCCTGGCGAAGTCGAACCGGGCCGAAACGACGCCGAACGCCGAGGGGGGGATCGACCCGAGGAGCGGCGACGGCTTCGAAGGGCGGGCCATCCAGCCTCGGAGCCAGTCGGGAAGCTCGGAGGGGTCGAGGACCTCGTGCGAGTGGAAAACGAACCCGTCGCGATACTCGACCGCGAACCCGATCATCCTGGCGGCGGTTAGGTATTTGGATGCGAAGGCGTTGATGTGACGCCGGGTCGAGGACGAAGCGGGCAGCGACGTCCCCAGGGCCTCGGCGACGACGGCCGGGGCGACGAACAGGCTGGCCAAGGGCTTGTCGGGCAGCCCGGCCCGGAGGGTCTTGAAGCTCGGCGAGGCGTCGAAGCCGTGTCGGGTTCCCGCGTGTCGGTCGATCACTTCGAGGATCGATGCTTCCGAGTTCGACCAGGCGAAGGTCCCGTCGTCGAACGAGACGTAATGGTCGTCGGGTCGGACCCCCGGCTTGAACGAGCGGGTCTGGTACGAGACCGCCCCCTGGCGGCGGGTGATGACCTGATTCAACGTCCCCTGCTTCGACAACGCGGCGTTCCTCGTGGCGATCAATCGCTCCAGGAGCTTCGGCCCCCGAGGTTTGATCAGGACCAGGCCCGACGAGCGGTCGATCGCGCCTCCGGGGCCGGTCTGGAGGACCACGACGAAGGCGTCGCCGAGGACCTCGTCGAAGACGGTCCGGATCGGCACGCCCAGGCCGTTTTCGATGTTGGTCGCCGCGCGTCGGAGCCGGTCGAATCGGGTCGAACCGAGCCATGAAGCGACCAGGGGGAGACGCTTCAAGTCGTCATCGAGCGTCGAAGCCTCAACCTGCTTGGCTCGGGTCCTGAAGTCCTCGACCGCCAGGACCATGCTCGGGTCGGGCGCGACCAGGCGGAGCAAGGGGTCGGCCGGGCCGCTCGCCGCCGCCAACCCGTGGCTTCCCAGGATCAGCAGGCTGATCGCCAGCCACCCCACGGCCTCGAGTCCTTGGCGGTGCCGGGCGATCGGGCGGGCGAAGCGGTCGGTCATCGGCGAATGGCTCGTGGTGGGAGAGAGGGACGTTGACCGGCGGGTTTCACGAGCGGCCCCGGTCGGGGATGGCCGGGGCGCCGGGCTTGGGAGCGCCCGATTTGGCCTCGCCGGCGGGCCGAGGCCGAGGCAACCGGTCCCGGACGCGACCGGCTTCGCCCGATCGCCCCATCCGGTCCAGGAGGTCGGCGTAGCGCTTGAGGCCGTCGTTGAGCCTGGATTCCTGGCCCGTGCCGAGCGATTCGTAGATCGCGATCAGGCGGAGGTACTTGGTTTCGGCGGCGGACAGGTCGTTCTGCCCGGCGTCGATCCGGGCCAAGCCGTCGAGGGCCCGAGCGACCGACGGGTCCTGGACCCCTCGGCCCTGTTCGAGGATGTCGAGCGACTTCTCCATCGTCGGGCGAGCTTCGGCCAGCTTTCCTTGTTCGAGCCGGGCCCAGGCGAGGTTGTTCAACTCGTCGCCGGTTTCGGGGTGCTTCGACCCTTGCGACGCTTCGCGGAGGGCGACGGCGCGGGCGAACTCGGCCTCGGCCTCGGCGAACCGCCGCTGGACGACGTAGCCCAACCCGAGCAGGCTCTCGCTCTGGGCCTGCTCCTGGAGCATGATGGTCGACTTCGAGGCGTCCAGCGGGACGACCCGGCCCCGGTCGATCGTGGTCGAGGCCACCTTGTTCATCGCCAGGACCCGACGGAGGAGCGGTTCGGCCTGGTTGAACCGGCCCAGGGCGAGGTAGATCGTCGCCATCTGGTTCAAGCTCCGGGCGACCGGCTCGGCATTCGCCCCGAACCGGGCTTCCCTCGTCTCCAAGGCCCATCGGGCGAGCGGCTCGGCCTCGGCGTTCCTCCCTTGCTTCTGCAAGGCCCAGGCCAGCGAGGAGTAGCTCCGGGCCAGGACCCGAGAGTCGCCCATCTCCGGGCGCTTGGCGATCCGGATCGCCGTCGTGAATTCCCGTTCCGCCGTGTCGTACCACCCCTTGCCCATCGCCTTCCACCCCGAGTCGTGGAACCGACTCCAGTAGATGGTCTCGCCGAGCGGGGTCCGGATCGCGCCGGAGGCCGCCGACTGGGCCGCCGATTGGGCCCGCACCTGGCTGGTCCAAGGGAGGAGGGCGAGGAGGACCGAGGCGACCCCGAAGGCGAAGCCGCAGGCGGACGTTGACTCTCGAAGCCGGACCATGACAACCTGTCCTCGGGGCGATCGGAGCGGGTGGCCGATTTGATTCAGAAGTCCCCGACCGTTTTCGACTTCAAGGAGTCGTCGGGGGTCGACCCGATCAAGAAGCGAAAGGCGTACCGGGCCGACCCCGAGATCGATTCGATCCCCGCCGTTTCGGGGCTTGGAGCGACCGTCGGCGGTCGAGGATTCGGGGCGGGATCGGTCGAAGGCTCGTCCTCGTCGAACGGGGTGAGGTCGGACGCGGGGAGCGGCCGGTTGCCCCGCCGGCTCAACGCCTCGGAGCCGATCCGGGCGGCCGGCCCGGAAACCTCCCGGGCGAGTTCCAGGGTCATCGTCCCGGCTTCGGCGAACGCTTCCTCCAGGCGGGGCGACGCCGCGACGGTCCGGGCCTGGATGACCGGGGCCCGTTCGTCCGGGGACAGCCGCGTCAGCAACGCCTGGCCGCGGATCAAGGCGGAAGCGGCGACCGAGGCGACGAGCCCCCACTTCGCGGCGAACTTGACCGATCCCATCCGGTCGAAACGCGGCGGGGAAGGGGAGGTCCGCGAGGCGATCGCGGCGGCCCGCCAGCGATCCATCATCGACTCCGACGGGGCGGGAATCACCGACCACGAGGCGGGGGTCGACTCCAGGTCGAGGAAGATCCGGTTCAGGCCGCCGCACGCATCGCACCCGGCGGCGTGGCCGGCAAGCGCCCGGGCGGCCTCGGGCGATCCGCCACCCCTCAGGTCGAGCTTCTCGTTCCAGATCCGGACGAAGTCGCGGCAATCTTCCACCAAACTCATCATGAACCCCCCGGTCCCCGATGAACAGCCGACCATCCGACAGGGACTCGATTCCACTCAACGCCGGATGCCCCGGCGGACGAGGTCTTCGGCCAGTTCGGTCCGGGCCCGATGCAGCCAAGTCTTCACGGTGCCGGTCGGTCGGCTCATGACCTGGGCGATCTCCTCGTAGGGGAGACCTTGCTCGTGGAACAGGACGAAGACCATCCGATACTCGGGCCGAAGCCGGCCCATGGCCCGTTCGACCTCTCCAGACACATCATCGGGGTCGGCCAATCCTGGTCGTGGGTCCGGGGGCTCCCCAGCCAGGTCGGCGACGGCAAGGCGTTTGGATCGTTGGGCCAGCGCGGTCCGGCAGCGGTTCGCGGCGATCCCGAGCAACCAGGGGCGAACCGGTCGGTCGGTGTCGAAGCGGTCGATCGCCTGGAGCGCCCGACAGAACGTCTCCTGGACCACGTCCTCAGCATCCTGCCTGTGACGCATCATCCGGAAGCAGAGACCGTAAACGGTCGCTTGGTGAGCGTCGACGAATAAAGCGGGAGCTTGGGGGTGGCCCGATCGAATTGCCTCGATCAACGCCCGGTCATCCATCGTTTCTACGGCCTTCGCCTTCGAAGCCGGGATGACGACGCTGGATCGAATCATCCCGGGATACCTCACGAGCGACGTTCGCGTTTCAAGATTTCGAGACGTCCCCATGATTATTGCGAAGGTCGAGCTTCCAACGATAGTCAGATTCGATCCGAGGAACTTGGTCGGTCGGGAAAACCGACTCGAAAACCAAGAGCGGCGACCGAACCGCTCATCTCGGGTCGGTCGCCGCCGGGGATGGGAAACTCGAAACCGCCGCCAATAGTCCCGGGAAGACCGAGAGGGAAGGGGGCGACGCATCTCGACGGACGATCCGTCGCGTCAATTCGCCCGGGGCCGGGCCGAGTACTCGGTGAGTTCCTCGGCGGACGAGGTGTGGAACGACCGCCCGCGTCGGTCGAGTTCTTCGTCGAGCTGGACGGCGATCTGGTGGAGTTCCGGCGAGTCGATCCGCCAGGCGATCTCGGCCAACTCGGTCGGCGTCACGTCGGCGAGGTTCCGGTCGAGCCGCTCGAGTTCGGATTGGAGCCGGAGCATGATCTCGAGCATCTCGGCGTGGGTTTCCTCCGAACCGCCCACCAGGAGGCATTCATCGCCGGTGCTCAAGCGTTGAGGGGCGTCGCTTCGGTCGAGGCCGAACCCGATGATCGCGGCTCGGAGCCTTCGGGGAGCGGCTTCGGGTTGGGTCGTCATTGCGAGGGAGACCTTTCGCGTCGGGTGAGTCGATCGATCGAGCGAGGGAAGCGGTTGAGTCGTCGCAAGAGTGCTTCGCGACCGCTCGACGCCCCCTCGCCACGCGACTTCTTATCGGCTCGACGCCGATCATTGGCGAGCGCCCCGGGCGAGATTCCGGGGGCGGTCCGCTCGCGTCCCCGGCACACTGCTCACGACCCGCCCAGGCATTCCTTCGCGGTGGTCCGGGCCACCCGGTAGGCGGCCTTGAGTGTCATCGCCCTGGCTTCGATCTGGTCTTCGCTGTAGAGCCGCCCTTCGCTGGTCGGCAAGCCCGCCAGGGCGACGGTCATCGGCATCAGGTCGAGAAATTGTCGATATTTTTGCTGAAGATCGGCGGCGGCGTTGGGGTTGGTGTCGGGCATGGTGCGGGTCCTCGGGGCCGGGTGATCCAAAGATCAAGAACGAGGCGACTCGAAGGCTTCGCCGCCATCCCCTCGGGGTCGAGGCGGTGGCGGGCTTCGGGCGGGTTTTTCGAAGTTCGAGGATATCGGAGCCGACCCGTCGTCGGCAAGTGTCCGACCCTTCGAGCTTCGAGCCTGGTCGCTCGGTCGGGTCAACTCCTGACTGGCTGTTGATTTCGAGTTGGCCGGCTTTGACGACGGGGGGAGGTTGGGGTATATTGGCGATGAGGTCGATGCTCCGCGCTTCGAGAGCGCGCTTGATCTCAAGTTGTTGGACATTCTGAATGATTACGCGGAGGTTTGTTTGATTCAACGCGCGGTGGAGGAATCCCCGCGGGGGTTCCAGTCGATGGGGTTGAGCCGAGGGATGCTCGACGCCCTCCGAAAGATCAAGTACACGGACCCTTCGCCGATCCAGGATTCCTTGATCCCCGAAGCCCTCGAGGGGCGGGACGTCATCGGCCAGGCGAAGACCGGGACCGGCAAGACGGCCGCTTTCGCCATCCCCCTGATCGAGATGCTCGAAGCCCGAGGCAGAGGGCCGCAGGGGATCATCCTGGCGCCGACCCGAGAGCTGGTCCAGCAGATCGTCGTCGAGATGCAGAAGTTGGCCCACGGCCAGGGCGTGGAAATCTGCGGCCTGTATGGCGGCGAACCGATCGAGAAGCAACTCCGGGCCTTGAGCCGGGGGGTTGACATCGTCGTGGGCACGCCGGGGCGGGTCCTGGATCATATCGAGCGTCGGACGCTCTACCTGGGCGACATCTTCCACGTCGTCCTCGACGAGGCCGACCGGATGCTCGACATCGGGTTTCGCCCCGACATCGAGCGGATCTTGCGGCAAACGCCCGACCCGCACCAGACGCTCTTGCTCTCGGCGACGATCTCCGACGAGATTCGGACGCTCGCCCGGCGCTACATGTTCGAGCCGGTCGAGATGAACCTGTCGCGCGACGAGCCGTCGGTCGAGTCGATCAAGCAGTATTACATCACCGTGGAGCACGACCGCAAGTTCGACTTGCTGGTCCACCTCCTCGACCGCGACAACCCCAGCCAGTGCATCGTCTTCACCCGCACCAAGCGAGGGGCCGACAAGCTGGCCGACCGACTCCGAGGGCGGGTCGCCGGGGTCGCCACCATCCACGGCGACCTGACGCAAACGGTCCGAAACCGGGTCATGCAAGGGTTCCGCGACGGGACCATCCCCGTCCTTGTGGCCACCGACGTGGTCGGGCGCGGGATCGACGTCAACGACATCAGCCACGTCATCAACTTCGACATCCCCGACGACCCCGAAAACTACGTCCACCGGATCGGCCGGACCGGCCGGATGGGCAAAGACGGGATCGCCTATATGTTCGTCTGCGCCGACCAGGGGGAACCCCTGACGGCGATCGAGAACCTGATCAACAAGTCGATCCCCACGCTGCCGCTCGACGGGTTCGTCGCCTATCGCCGCGACCAGAATCGCCGCGAATCGTCGTTCCGCGAGTTGTTCAGCACCACGAGGGATCGGTCCACCGCGGCGTATGCTCGCCGTTGAATTGATCTGATACGGTTCCCAGGAATTTCCCGCATGGCAGATTGCAGGATTGCAAATTGCAAAGCATTGTCCTGATTGACTTTCCTTTTGCAATCTGCGATTTGTGATCTGTAATGAATGCTTGGGATTGGTATGAGACGGATTCCGTCGGATCTGGCGAGGCTTGGCGGCCTCAGTTCCTTGAATGCCCCCCGATCGCCCTGAAGACCGCGACCGCCTCGGCGACCAACCCTCGGTCGCCGACGGTCGCCTCGGCGTCGGGATCGAACCGGATTCGGTCGAGCCTGGCCACCAACCTCTCGGCGGCTTCCGACAAATCGAGATCGTCCGTGATCGCCATGACGGCCGCTTCGGCTTCCAGGGGAGTCAGCACCGCCACGCGCGTCTTCGTCGCTGCCTCGATGGCCCGAGCGAACCGGCCCGAGACCGCTTCGGCCACCTCGACCGGGTCGGTCCCCTCGGGGATTTCGCTCGACAACCGGCTCGCTTCACGCCTCCAATCGAACGGGCGACCGGCCCGGTAGCGTTCGACCCGCCGCTTGATGACGGGCCAGCCCAGCCAGGAGGCGAGGCCTCCCCCGGCCGCGACGAGCGCCGCCAGACCAGCCCCGACGCGGCGAGCCGCAACCTTTGGATCTCCGGTGGATGGTGCGTTGGGGCCGAAGTCGACGCGGGCCGGATCGAACCGGGGCGGGCTTTCGACGACCAGCGGCAAGCTCGAAGTGTATCGCGTCACATAACCGCGAGACAGGGGGTCGAACGCGGCCAGGGGGACCGGCGGCAAGACCGCTCGACCCGGCTTGGTGGGTCGGACCCGGTAGCGAAAGGTCCGGGTCGGCGGGTCGCTCCGGTCGACCCGGGTCGATGAATCGCGGACCTGGAACGCCGGACCGAGCGCCGACCACCCGGAAAGGTCGGGGACCAGGTTGCTCCCGGCGGCGGCGGTCCCGGTCATGGTGATCTCGACCTCGACCGGCTGCCCCACCCGGACGGTGGTTGAGTCAAGTCGGCTCGCGACCCGAAACGCGCCAACCCCGCCGAGGAACGAGGGTGGGCGCCCCCCCGGCGGGACGTTGACCACGGTGATCGAGTGCGGTTTCGAACCGACCTGGCGGTCACCGACCCGGACCCGGAACGCCGGGATCGTCGAACCCCCCGAGCGCCGAGGGACCAAGACAAATCGGGCCAGGACCTCGGGCTTCGACCCCGGAGCGGCCAGGTCGACCGCGAATAGGTCGGCTTGGGGGATTCGAGGGGGTTCGACCGACCCAACGACCTCCCCGGCGCCCGCCCGGTCGAGGGTCACGTCGAGCGCGATCGCTCGCCCCACGAGGTACGGGCCAGGCGCGACCCGGACGGTGATCGCCGGGGGCGAAGCGGCCTCGGTCGAGTCAACCGGGGCCAGGGGGATCAAACCGATCCAGCACGCGACGAAGACCATCCGAACAACCGACCTCGCGATTCGCCGGGCACTGCTTCAAGCGGAGCGAAGCGCTCTCGATGACCAGCCTTCCCAGGATAAGGCAACTTGGGTTCGGACGCATCCCGGACCCCTGATTTCCCGAGGACGACCGACCTCGAAGGGTATAGCTTTCGAAGTCTGGAGATTCGGATTGCAAATCGCAGGATTGCAAATCGCAAAAAACTCGGAAAGTGAGATTCTCCAATCCTTTGCGATTTGCAATCCTGCGATTTGCAATCCTTGATCT
>JAABUX010000152.1_pt1 | contig 119812 bp, 116 predicted proteins | sample 5561851 | NCBI WGS metagenome assembly JAABUX01 (sample SAMN10711883, study PRJNA513361) | rock metagenome | isolation source: Antarctica rocks | place: Antarctica: Victoria Land, Richard Nunatak red sandstone | collected 2016-01-03
CGTTGAAGCTGCCGGTCAAGAACCAGGCGGAGGCGATCCAGCTCGCCGCGCAGAACAATCCCAACGTCGTTGCCGCGCTGTTCGACGACGCCGCCGCCCGCGACAACATCGACCTGCAGTTCAGCGCCCTAATGCCGCAGATCAGCTTCCAGGCGCAGGCCGCGCAGCTTGATGGGACCACCGTGGTCGGGGCGAGCAGCCGGTCGGCGCAGCTCATCGTCAGCGCCTCCATTCCGCTGTATCAGGGCGGCGCCGAGTACTCCCGTGTCCGCCAGGCCCGGCAGCAGCAGCAGAGCCGCAAGATCGTTGACGACCAGCGGCGCCAGGCGGTCCAGCAGGCGACGCAATCGTGGGAGACCCTGGTGTCGGCCCGCGCGACCGCCGACAGCACGCGGTCGGCGATCCGCGCCAACCAGATCGCCCTGGAAGGCGTGCAGCGCGAGGCCATCGTCGGCAGCCGCACCACGCTGGACGTGCTGAACGCCGAGCAGGCACTGCTGAACTCCCGCGTCACCTTGGTGCAGAACCTGGCGGCCTACATCAATGCATCCTATGCCGTGGCCGCCGCTATCGGCCGGTTGACCGCCCGCGACTTGAGCCTGAATGTGCCGCTGTATGACGAGACCGCCTACTACAACGCCGTGCGGCAGAAGCTGTTCGGCACCGGCGACTACGCCGTGAACCAGCCGGGGCGCTGACGGTGGCGCTGCCGCCGGCGCCGACCGGCCCCCAGCCGTCCGGCGATCCCTCGATGGAGGACATCCTGGCCTCGATCCGCAAGATCCTGAACGAGGACGACGCGGGCAAGCCGTCGGGCGAGACCACGGCCGAGCAGCATCATGTCCCGTCGCATGAGGGGACGCACACCGACGATGTGCTGATGCTGGACGAGTCCATGATGGTCCCCGTCGAGCCTCCAGTCCTGCAACCGCCGGCCGAAGGCGCAGCCGCCCCGCCGCCCGCGTCCGAGCCGGTACCGATGCCGATGCTGTCTGGGCCAGTGCGGTCCGAACTGGTCCCGCCGTCGCCAGCCCCGCCGGACCTGGTCTCGCCCGTTCCGTTGCCGCCGCCGGCCATCACCACGCCGCTGGCAACCCCGTTGGTCAGCCCTGCCGCGGCGGGCGCTGCTTCCGGGTCCGTCGAGATGCTGATGCGGACCCTGGCCCGGGAGCGCACGACCGCCACGCATCGCGGCGGGCCGACCATCGAGGACTTGGTGCGGGAGGAGATGCGCCCGCTGCTGCGCGAGTGGCTGGACACCCACCTGCCGCCCCTGGTCGAGCGCCTGGTCCGCGCCGAGATCGAGCGCGTGGTGAACCGCATGTCCCCTTAGCGGCAGGGCGCCAGCCGCAGTGCTGACCTGGCGTTGATGCTGCCCTGACTCCGCCCTGCCTTCCCGCCGGGCGTGCCGCAGGCTAAAAGCCGGGGATGCTGAGCAAAAGCTTTGTGCCCGCCGACGTGGAACCCGGCCTGTATGCCGGTTGGGAAGCTGCAGGCGCCTTCCATGCCGACCCGGCCTCCGCGGCGGCACCCTACACCATCATGATCCCGCCGCCCAACGTCACCGGCAGCCTGCACATGGGCCATGCGCTGACGATGACGCTGCAGGACACACTGATCCGCTGGCGCCGCATGCAGGGCCGCGACGCCCTGTGGCAGCCCGGCACCGACCACGCCGGCATCGCCACGCAGATGGTCGTCGAGCGCCTGCTGGCCCAGGAGGGCAACCAATCGCGCCAGTCCATCGGCCGCGACGCCTTCACCCGGCGCGTGTGGGACTGGAAGGCGCAGTCCGGCGGCGCCATCACCGGGCAGCTCCGTCGGTTGGGCGCGTCGCTGGATTGGGAGCGCGAGCGGTTTACCATGGACGAGGGCCTGTCCGACGCCGTGCGGAAGGTGTTCGTCACCCTGCACCGTGAGGGGCTGATCTACCGGGACCGCCGGCTGGTGAACTGGGACCCGCAGTTCCAATCCGCCATCTCGGACCTGGAGGTGGAAGCACGCGAGGTCAAAGGCAGCCTGTGGCACATCCGGTATGCCATCGAGGGGCAACCGGACCGGTCGATCACCGTCGCAACCACCCGGCCGGAAACCATGCTGGGCGACACTGCCGTCGCCGTGCATCCCGATGATGGGCGTTACCGCGACTTAGTGGGGCAGCACGCCATCCTGCCGCTGACAGGCCGGCGCATCCCGGTTGTGGCCGATACCTACTCCGACCCGGAGAAGGGCACCGGCGCCGTCAAGATCACCCCGGCGCACGACTTCAACGATTTCCAGGTCGGCCAGCGCCACAGCCTGTCGATGCCGTCCGTGCTGGACCGCGAGGGCCGGGTGACGCTGGCGGAGCTGGAGTTGGGGCCGGACGCCGACTTCGTCCGCACTTTGCAGGGCCAGGACCGCAGCGCCGCCCGCAAGGCCATCGTGGCGGAACTGGAGCGTTTGGGCCTGCTGGAGCAGGTGGAGCCGCACACCCACCAGGTGCCGCATGGCGACCGCTCCGGCGTGCCCATCGAGCCGCTGCTGACGACGCAGTGGTACTGCAACGCCGCCGAGCTGGCCAAGCCTGCCATCGCCGCGGTGGAGAGCGGCGCGACCGAGTTCGTGCCGCGGCAGTGGGAGAACACCTTTTTTGCCTGGATGCGAGACATCCAGCCCTGGTGCATCAGCCGGCAGCTCTGGTGGGGCCACCGCATCCCTGCCTGGTTCGGCCCGGACGGCCAGGTGTTCGTGGAGCGCACGGAAGCCGAGGCTGTTGCCGCCGCCCGCGCCCATTACGGCCGGAACGAGCCGTTGGAGCGCGATCCCGACGTGCTGGATACCTGGTTCAGCTCGGCGCTGTGGCCGTTCTCCACCTTGGGCTGGCCGGAGCAGACCCCGGAGCTGGCCCGCTACTACCCCGGCGACGTGCTGGTGACGGGGTTCGATATCATCTTCTTCTGGGTTGCCCGGATGATGATGATGGGCCTGCATTTCCAGGGCCGGGCGCCGTTCCGCACGGTTTACATCCATGGCCTCGTGCGGGACGAGCGCGGGCAGAAGATGTCGAAGTCCAAGGGCAACGTGATCGATCCGCTGGAGCTGATCGAGGCCTACGGGACCGACGCGCTGCGCTTTACCGTCTGCGCCCTGACCGGGCCGGGCCGCGATGTGAAGCTGGGCGCGGCGCGGGTGGAGAACTACCGCAGCTTCGTCACCAAGCTGTGGAACGCCGCCCGCTTCTGCGAGATGAACGGCGTGGCCCCGGCGCCTGGCTTCGACCCGGCCACCGCGCGCCTGCCGCTGTGCCGCTGGCTGCTGGACGCCGCTAACGCCGCTGTGGCGGAGGCCGATGCGGCGCTGGAAGCCTACCGGTTCAACGACTATGCCGCCGCGGCCTACCGGTTCACCTGGAACACGTTCTGCGACTGGTTCCTGGAGTTTGCCAAGCCGGTCCTGAATGGACCTGCCGACGCTGATGCCGCAGAGGTGCGCGCCACCGCCGCGCATGTCCTGGGCGTCATCCTGCGCCTGCTGCACCCGGCGATGCCGTTCGTCACCGAGCACCTGTGGGACGAGCTGGGCTATGGCGGCCCGTGCAGCCTGATCCGCGCGCCCTGGCCGCACGTTGCCGCCGTGCCCGGTGCAGCGGCGGCGCGTGACGAGCTGGACTGGCTGGTGCGCCTGGTGTCCGAGGTCCGCACTGCCCGGTCCGAGATGAACATCGCCCCCAGCGCGCTGACGCCCATCCTGCTGCGCGACGCCGGGCCAGACACCTTGGCGCGGGCCGCGACTTGGACGGACAGCATCCGCCGCATGGCCCGCGCGACCAGCATCGGCCCGCTGGACGGTCCGATGCCGCCGGACAGCGCGCAGGTGGTGGTCGATGAGGCGACGGTGGTGCTGCCGCTGGCGGGGATCATCGACATCGCGGCCGAGCGCGCCCGGCTGGAGAAGGACCGCGGCAAGGCGCTGGCGGAGGCCGACAAGGTGGAGCGCAAGCTGGCCAACGCCGACTTCGTCAACCGCGCCAAGCCGGAGGTGGTCGAGGAGAACCGGGAGCGGCTGGCCGCCCATCTGGCGGAAGCGGCACGCCTGGCCGCCGCCCTGGCGCGGATCACGCCTGAACATGTCTGAACTGGACGGCCAGACGGGGTCGTCATTGCGAGTCGCTTGCGGCGTGGCAATCCAGGGCGGCAAGGACCGCGCTTGCTCCCCTGGAGTGCCGCGTCGCTGCGCTCCTCGCAATGACGGCGCCTCATGCTGGACCGCCGCACCGAACCGAAAGGAACCGCCATGCTGAAGAAGCGCTGGGACAAGTCCCGCCTGCCATCCCGCCACGTCACCGAGGGCGCCGACCGCGCCCCGCACCGCAGCTACTACTACGCGATGGGCCTCACCGAGGACGAGATCAACCAACCCTTCGTCGGCGTCGCCTCCTGCTGGAACGAGGCCGCGCCCTGCAACATCGCCCTCAACCGCCAGGCGCAGTCGGTGAAGCGCGGCGTGGTGGAGGCCGGCGGTACCCCGCGCGAGTTCACCACCATCAGCGTCACCGACGGCATCGCCATGGGCCACCAGGGCATGAAGTCCTCCCTGGTGTCGCGCGACATCATCGCCGACAGCGTCGAGCTGACGATGCGCGGCCACTGCTATGATGCGCTGGTCGGCCTGGCCGGCTGCGACAAGTCGTTGCCCGGCATGATGATGGCCATGCTGCGGCTGAACGTGCCGAGCGTGTTCATGTATGGTGGCTCGATCCTGCCGGGCCGCTTCCAGGGTCGCGACGTGACGGTGGTGGACGTGTTCGAGGCCGTGGGCCAGCACGCCGCGGGCAAGATGAACGACGCCGACCTGCACGAGCTGGAGACGGTCGCCTGCCCCTCCGCCGGGGCGTGCGGCGGGCAGTTCACCGCCAACACGATGGCGACCGTCAGCGAGGCGATGGGCCTAGCCTTGCCCGGGTCGGCCGGGTCCCCCGCACCGTACGAGGACCGCGACCGCTGGGCCGTCGAGTCCGGCCGCGCGGTGATGGCGCTGATCGAGAGCGGCCTGCGCCCGCGGGATATCGTGACCATGGAGGCGCTGGAGAACGCCGCCGTGGTGGTCGGCGCGACGGGCGGCAGCACAAACGCCGGGCTGCACCTGCCGGCGCTGGCGCATGAGGCCGGCCTGCGCTTCACGATGGACGACGTGGTACGGATTATGAAGCGCACGCCGTACCTCGCCGACCTGAAGCCGGGCGGGAAGTATGTCGCGCTGGACGTTCATCGGGTCGGCGGCATCCCCGTGATCCTGAAGGCGCTGCTAGACGGCGGCCTGCTGCACGGCGACTGCATCACCGTGACGGGCAGGACCATGGCCGAGAACCTGCGCGACGTGGTGTTCCCGACCGACCAGGATGTGATCTATCCGGTGTCGCGCCCGATCAGCCCGACCGGCGGCGTGGTGGGCCTGAAGGGCAACCTGGCGCCGGAGGGGGCCATCGTGAAGGTCGCCGGCATGAGCAACCTGCAGTTCGAGGGCACCGCCGTCTGCTTCGACAGCGAGGAGGAGGCGTTCCGCGCTGTCAACGACCGTGCCTACAAGAAGGGCGACGTGATCGTCATCCGCTACGAGGGGCCGCGCGGCGGACCCGGCATGCGGGAGATGCTGTCCACTACCAGCGCCATCTACGGCCAGGGTATGGGCGGTGACGTTGCGCTGATCACTGACGGCCGGTTCAGCGGCGCCACCCGCGGATTTTGCGTGGGCCACGTCGGGCCGGAGGCTGCGGTGGGCGGCCCGATCGCGCTGCTGCGCAACGGCGACCGCATCCGCATGGACGCGACCGCGGGGACGATTGAGGTGCTGGTGTCCGACGCTGAGCTGGCCGAGCGCCGCGCCGCCTGGACCCCACGCGGAACCGACTACAACAGCGGCGCGATCTGGAAGTATGCCCAGACGGTCGGCCCGGCTTACCTGGGCGCCGTCACCAACCCCGGTGGCGCGGCTGAGACCCACTGCTACGCTGACATCTGAACCACTTCCCTTCATCCTCTCCCTTCGGGCTTGGGCCGTAGAACGGACCAAGACCGGGGTGAGGGAACGGGCACGCGCGCTCCTGGCCAAAATAGGTCTCTACGATCCGCGTTCTTCACAACAGAAAATATCTTCGGGAAGCCATTCAGGAAACGGCTTCCTACTTATCTCCTGCCGCTGCGTTGCAGCAAAACCTGCTGCATCACAAATTCTCCTGCAACGCCGGTCTCCCCGGCGACGGAGTTTCCATGTCTGGCGCAGTGATCCTAACCCGGCCCGCACGCGGCCGGTTCGACGTGAACCGCCTCGTACTCGGCACCGGCCTAGCCCTTCTGGCCGGGCTGCTGGCCGCCGTTGCCCTGCAGCCGCATTCCACCTGGCGGATGCCCGCCCTGGTGCTGGCAGGCGCTGCCATCGGCGCCGTGCTGTTGCGCACGACATTCGGCTTTGCCGGCGCCTTCCGCGCGTTGATCGAGTTGCGTGACGCTTCCGGGTTCCGCGCCCATGCCGTCATGCTGGCCCTGGCGACGGCGCTGATGATGCCGTTGCTGGCGCTGGGCCAGGTCTGGGGTCAGTCGATGGCCGGTGGCTCAACCGCGGTAGGCGTCGGCTTCGCTGTTGACGCGTTGCTGTTCGGCGCCGGGATGCAGGTTGGCGGCGGCTGCGCATCAGGGACGCTGTTCTCCCTGGGCGGCGGCAACGCGCGGCTGATTGGCACCTTGGCGGGCTTCGTCATCGGGTCGGCGCTGGGCGCGGCGCACATGGGTTTCTGGTGGTCCCTGCCGTCACTGCCTGCCGTCACGGCGCAAGGCCTGCTGGGCTACGGCCCGGCCATCGCGCTGCAACTGGCGGCGCTCGGCCTGCTGTGGGGGGCGGCGCACCGGTTCAGCCATGGCCCGGTGCGCAAGGTATCCGCCCGCGGGCTGCGTGCCCGGTTGGCCGCAGTGCCGGTGTTGGTATGGGGCGGCGTGGGGCTGGCCATGCTGAACGCCGTGGTGCTGCTGCTGTCCGGCAAGCCGTGGGGCGAGACCTCGGCCTTCGCGCTGTGGGGATCGAAGGCAGCCGTGCTGCTCGGCATCGACGCGCATGGTTGGGCTTATTGGCAGCGGCCCGGCTTCAATGGGCAGTTGGACCGGTCGCTGTTGCTGGACTCCACCTCGGTGATGGACGGCGCCATCCTGCTTGGCGCTGCGCTGGCGGCTGCAGCGGCGGGCGTGTTCCGGCCAAGCTGGGGCGGGTCCTGGCGGGCCTGGGCCGGGGCGCTGCTCGGCGGTGTCGCAATGGGCTACGGGGCGCGGCTGTCGAACGGCTGCAACATCGGCGCCTACTTCAGCGCCATCGCGGCGGGCAACCTGTCAGGCTGGGTGTGGATGGTGCTGGCATTGGCTGGAAGCTGGGTCGGCGTGAAGCTGCGGCCGATGTTCGCGCTGACCCGTAGGGCCAGCGGACTTGTTTGCTGATCGCTTCTTCCTCTGGGAAAGGGTCGGGGTGAGAGAGGCTTGAAGCATCAACTGCTGCAGATGTGAGAACGGCTTGTGTGCTGCTCGCGTAGGGTTGGGCGCTTGCGGCCTGCCTCACCCCGGCCTTGGTCTGCGCTGCGGCCCAAGCCCGGAGGGGGAGGGGGAAGCGACCTCGTCCACGGCGGCCCAGCCAAATTGCAGCAGCGGCATCGCGGTGGCGGCCAGGTCCAAGATGGCGCCAACCAGAGCCGGCCCGGTCGTGACCTCCAGCGGCACATCCCGCCGTACCAGGAGCGATTTTAGCCGAAGGGCCGGGGCAACCGGGCTGTCCCTTAAATCTTCGAACCCGCGCGGCATCCGCGTCAGCGAATCGGCTGCATCCAGCACGAGGCCAGCCGCGGCCAAGTTTGCTTGCATGGCCTCGAAGCGGTCGGGATGGACGCGGATGCGTTCACGGATGGCGTCCAGCACCTCCGGCTCCGGCCGGTAGTAGGCGGCAGCCACGAAGCATCCTTCCGCGGCGAAGTGGAAGTACAAAACCCCAGCCCCGTCCTTGCTGCTGCCCTGGCGATACCAGACGGCGCCGACCGATGTCTTGTAAGGGCTTTTGTTACCGCTGAACCGGGTGTCACGGTGGATGCGAAAGGTGGACCGCTTGGGATCGCCCTCTAGCGGAAGGCTGCGCCGAGCCAGTTCGGCTGCCACGTCGGTGATCAAGGCAGCGATGGGCAGCTTGACCGATTTCTCATAAACCGCCCGATGCGCCTCGAACCACGGCTTGGAGTTGTTCAAACCCAACTCGATCAGGAAGCGGTAGGCGGCCGAGGTGAAGCCCGCAAAAGGGCAGGCCAGCCCGGCCGCCAAGGGCTTAGGCGTCGGCCTGGTGCGGCACGCCCTTCTCGGTCAGCATCGTCTCCAGCTCGCCGGACTGGTACATCTCGGTGATGATGTCGCAGCCGCCGACGAACTCGCCGGCCACGTAAAGCTGCGGCACCGTCGGCCAGTTGCTGAACGCCTTGATCCCGTCGCGCAGCTCTGGGTCCTCCAGCACGTTCGCGGTTTGGAATGGGACGCCCATGTGCGTCAGGATCTGCACGACCCGGGCGGAGAAGCCGCACTGCGGGAACATGGCATTGCCCTTCATGTAGAGCATGACGGGATTGGCGGTGATCTCGCCCTGGATGCGCTCGGTGACGGGGGTGCTCATCGTGATGGTTCCTACTGTGGGTGGGAGGTTTGCAGGGCCAGGGCGTGCAGCTCGCCCCCCATGCGGCCGCGCAGGGCGGCATAGACCATCTGGTGCTGCTGCACGCGGGACCGGCCGCGGAAGGCCTCGCTGACGACGGTGGCGGCGTAGTGGTCGCCGTCGCCGGCCAGGTCGTCGATCCGGACCTGGGCGTCGGGGAGGGCGGCCCGGATCAGCGCCTCGATCTCGCTTGCCACCATCGCCATCGCCTAGGACTCCATCCAGGCCGGGAAGAAGCGCTCATGCGCCGCCCGCAGCCGTTCAAGCGATATGGACACGCCGCCGGGCAGTGTCAAATAGAGGCCGCCAGAGGCGCCCAGGCGTTGCGCGGAGACGCCGGCCATGGCGGCAGCGGCGAGGACGGGGTCGGCGTCGGGGACGGCCAGGACGTAGCGGGACTGGTCCTCGCCGAACCAAAAGGCGTGGGCGCCGTCCACGTCCAGCGCCGCGCCAGTGCGGCCAGCCAGCGCCATCTCCGCCACGGTGACCAGCAGGCCGCCATCGGACACGTCGTGGCAGGCGCGCACGCCGCCGGCCAGGATCAATCCGCGCACGAAGTCGCCGTTACGGCGCTCGGCCTGCAGATCGACCGGCGGCGGCGGCCCGTCCTCGCGGCCGGCGACCTCGCGCAGCCAGAGCGACTGGCCGAGCCAGCCGGCGGTGGCGCCGATCAGGACCAGGTGCAGGCCCGGCTGCAACGCCAGGCCGACGCACTGCTCAGCCCGGTCCAGCACGCCCAAGCCGCCGATTGCGGGAGTGGGTAGGATGCCGCGGCCCTCGGTCTCGTTGTACAGGCTGACGTTGCCGCTGATGACGGGGAAGTCCAGCGCCGTGCAAGCCGCCGCCATGCCGCGGATGCTGGCGGCGAACTGGCCCATGATCTCGGGCTTCTCGGGATTGCCGAAGTTCATGTTGTCGGTGATCGCCAAGGGGCGGGCGCCGACGGCGGTCAGGTTGCGCCAGGCCTCGGCGACGGCCTGCATCCCGCCGGCCTCGGCATCGGCGGCGCAGTAACGGGGCGTGCAGTCGGTGGTGAGCGCCAGCCCGCGGTCCAGGCCCTCGATCCGCACCACGGCGGCATCGGCGCCGCCCGGGCGCTGCACGGTCTGGCCGCCGATGGTGCTGTCATACTGGTTCCAGACCCAGGCGCGGGAGCATAGGTCCGGGCAGCCGATCAGGGTCTCTAGCGCCGCCGCTGGGCCTACGGGATCGGCCACCTCGCCCAGAGGCTCCGGCTTCGGCGTGTCCTGCACGGGACGGTGGTACAGCGGCGCCTGGTCCGCCAGCGGATCGAGCGGGATGTCCGCCTCCACCGACCCGCCGTGCCGGACGACGATGCGGCCGGTGTCCGTCAGGTGGCCGATGACGGCGAAGTCCAGCTCCCACTTGTCGAAGATCGCCCGGGCCACGTCCTGGCGGTCCGGGCGGAGGACCATCAGCATGCGCTCCTGGCTCTCGGACAGCATCATCTCGTAGGCGGTCATCGCCGCCTCGCGCTGCGGCACGGCGTCGAGGTCCAGGTCGATGCCGACGCCGCCCTTGCCGGCCATCTCCACGCTGCTGCTCGTCAGCCCGGCGGCACCCATATCCTGGATGGCGATGATGGCGTCGGTCGCCATCAGCTCCAGGCAGGCCTCGATCAGCAGCTTCTCGGTGAAGGGGTCGCCGACCTGCACCGTGGGCCGCTTCTCCTCGGCGTCCTTGCCGAACTCCGCGCTGGCCATCGTCGCGCCGTGGATGCCGTCGCGCCCGGTCTTCGAGCCGACATACACCACGGGGTTGCCGACCCCGGCGGCGGCACTGAGGAAGATGCGGTCCGCCGGGGCGATGCCGACCGTCATGGCGTTCACCAGCGGGTTGCCGTTGTAGGCAGGGTGGAAGTTCACTTCGCCCCCCACGGTCGGCACGCCGACGCAGTTGCCGTAGCCGCCGATGCCGCGCACCACGCCGTCCACCACACGCCGGGTGCGCGGGTCGTCGGGGCTGCCGAAGCGGAGCGCGTTCAGGTTGGCGATCGGCCGCGCGCCCATGGTGAACACGTCGCGCAGGATGCCGCCGACGCCGGTCGCGGCGCCCTGGTACGGCTCGATGAAGCTGGGATGATTGTGGCTCTCCATCTTGAAGATGGCGGCCAGGCCGTCGCCGATGGCGACGACGCCGGCGTTCTCGCCGGGGCCGTGGATCACCCAGGGGGCAGTGGTGGGCAACTGCCGCAGCCAGACACGGCTGGACTTGTAGCTGCAGTGCTCGGACCACATCACGCTAAAGATGCCCAGCTCGGTCAGGCTGGGGGTGCGGCCCATGATGGCCAGCACGCGGCCATACTCGTCGGCGGACAGGCCGAACTCGCGGGCCAGCGACTGGTTGACGTCGCGTGCCTTCATGCCGCCAGGGCCTCCGCCATGCCGGCGAACAACGGCAGCCCGTCCGTGCCGCCCATCAGCGGATCAACCAGGTCCTCGGGATGCGGCATCAGGCCCATCACCCGCAGGTTGGGGCTGAGGATGCCGGCGATGGCGCGGGCGGAGCCGTTGGGCGCCGGGTCCAGCACCGCGCCGTCCGGGGTGGCATAGCGCAGCAGCACCAAGCCTTCGCCCTCCAGCCGGTCGAGCGTCGCGCCATCGGCGAAGTAGTTGCCATCGCCATGCGCCATCGGCGCGCGGAACACCTGACCCGGCGCGTAGTGCCGGCTGTAGGCGGTGTCCGCCCGCTCCACCCGGAGGTGGCAATCCCCGGACAGGAAACGCAGCCCGGCGTTCCGCAGCAGCGCGCCCGGCAGCAGCCCGGCTTCCGTCAGGATCTGGAAGCCGTTGCACACTCCCAGCACATGGCCGCCGCCCGCCACAAACGCCCGGATGGCGTCCATGATCGGCGACCGTGCCGCCATGGCGCCGCAGCGCAGGTAGTCGCCATGGCTGAACCCGCCGGGCAGCACCACCAGGTCCAGGCCCGACACGGTGGTCTCGCCGTGCCACACCATGCGCGGGCGCTGCCCGGTGACGCGGTGCAGCGCAATGGCCATGTCGCGCTCACGGTTGGTGCCGGGGAACACGACGATGCCGGCCTTCATCGGGCAGGCATTACTGGCAGGCGTAGGCCGTGCGCAGGGCATCGGCGACGACGCCCGCGGCCTGCCGGTCGGCGCTCTCCGGATGCTGCTTCAAGAAGCTGACCACGGTGTCGCGCTGGCGGACGCCGGTCACTTCGCTGGGCACGCACACGTAGGCGGGCAGGGCGCCGCCCTTGCTGCCATCCTGCGGCCGCAGCTCCTGATACAGGCTGATGGAGTCGCTGATGCCCTCGATATAGGCCGTGCAGCTCGTGGTCGTCTTGGGGTTGGTGCAGATTTGCAGCAGCTTGTTGCCGTTCACGGCGGAGAAGCGTGCGGCATGGGCGCCACCGCTCAAGGCTAGGACGGCGGCACAGGCGAGAAGGGCGATTTTCATGGGCTGATCTCCACGTTGAAACTCTCGATGACAGTGTTGGCCAGCAATCGCCGGGCCATCGCCTCGGCTTCGGAACGAGCGCGGGCCGGGTCGGGTTCACTCAACTCAAGCTCGATCACCTTGCCGGCGCGGACCTCGCCTACCCCGGCAAACCCCAAGGAGTGCAGCGCGTGGCCGATGGCCTTGCCCTGCGGGTCCAGCACGCCCTGCTTAAGCATGACGGTCACGACGGCCTTCACTGCACTGCCTCCGGCCCCTTCAGGTCGTTGTTCCCCGCCTCCGGCAGGATGCCTAGGCGGCGGGCGACCTCCTGGTAGGCCTCCTCCACCCGGCCCAGGTCGCGGCGGAACCGGTCCTTGTCCATCTTCTCGTTGGTCTTGCTGTCCCACAGCCGGCAGTTGTCCGGGCTGATCTCGTCGGCGAGCACGATCCGCATGTCGTCCTCCTCCCACAGCCGGCCGAACTCCAGCTTGAAATCCACCAGGGTGATGCCGACACCCAGGAACAGCCCGGACAGGAAGTCGTTCACCCGCAACGTGAGGCTGACGATGTCGTCCATGTCCTGCGTGCTGGCCCAGCCGAAGGCGGTGATGTGCTCCTCGGCCACCATGGGGTCGTTCAGGCCGTCGTTCTTATAGTAGTACTCGATGATGCTGCGCGGCAGCCGCGTGCCCTCCGGGATGCCCAGGCGCACGGACAGGCTGCCGGCGGCGACGTTGCGGACCACGATCTCCAGCGGGATGATCTCGACCTCGCGGATCAACTGCTCGCGCATGTTCAGCCGGCGGACGAAGTGAGTGGGCACGCCGATGTCGGACAGGCGCATCATCAGGTATTCGCTGATGCGGTTGTTCAGCACGCCTTTTCCGGTGATGATGCCCTTCTTGGCGCCGTTGCCGGCGGTAGCGTCGTCCTTGAAATATTGCACCAGCGTGCCGGGTTCCGGACCCTCGAACAGCACCTTGGCCTTGCCTTCATAGAGTTGTCGGCGGCGTGCCATGCGTGGCCTCCTGATCGCTGCGCGGCCCGGCATGGGGCAGCGCGCCGCCGCTATAGCAGCCAAGGCGTCCGCCCGCCACGCCTGGCAGGTCAACTTGCAAGGCGAACCCGCTGGAACGGCGCCCGGTCCGGCGGCCCGGCGGCGAACAGCCACACCGGCGGCCCCTCCGCGGGCAGGCCGACCAGGGACGAGCAGAGCGTTCCGAAACCATCGCGGGCCGGAACGTTGATTGCCGTCGCCCCGCCCGAGGCGTCCGACAGCAGGTTGATCCAGGCCGTCCAGTCGTCCTGTCCCGGATCGGGCGCGGGCGCTGCCCGGAACCGCGGCAGGTGCACCATGCCCCTGGCACTGGCGAGATCGTCCGGGTCATGCGCGGTGACGATGTGAACGCCGGGCGGCAAGGCCCAGCCCTCCACCCGTCCAGCACCCAGCCCGCGCAGGAAGTGGGCCGATGCCCAGTCGGCGACCACCATGTTGAACGTCCGGTAGGCGCCGGCATCCAGGGCCTGCATCGCCGCCGCGGCCTGCGCGGCCGAGGCATGGCCCACCGCCAGCAACGGCAGCTCGCCCCGGCTCAGCTTGTCCGGCGCCGGGCCGAGGCTGCCGGGGCGGTTCAGCACGGCCGCCACTAGACCGCCGCGCATCGCCATCCAGGTGCCGCCGCCCAGGCGGTCCCGCCCGGCAACCACGCCGGGGCGGTCCGGCCAATGCGACCCAGGCAGGTCCCAGGGACGGCTGATCTGCTCATCACGGTTGGCGGCAAGAAGAAGCGGCCAGGGATGCTCTGGCCGCAGGTTCAGAACAACGGTGCACACGGCGGCGGGTATGCCACCCTGTGCGGCCCGCTACCAGCGGCCGTAGCCGTCGTGGAAGCGGTGCCAGCGGACCCACTCCTCATGCCGGCGGAACCGCTCGTACTCCTCGCGCCGCCGCTGCTCGCGGAAGCGCCAGTCCTCGCGATACTGCACCGGCTGCAGCAGCGTGCCCTCGACCACGACGGGTCCGTGGGGGCTGGGCACGACTACCACGGCGTCTTGGGCCGCGTTCGCGCCGTGCGCCACCGTGGCGGCACCGGCCAGCACTGCTAACGTCATCAGGAACTTGCGCATGTGATGGACCTCCTTCTGATCCATGCACACACCTACGCAGCGACGGTGGCAGGTTCAGGCCGCCGCCGTGGCGGAATCTTGGCAGCCGAAGACGCGCGCGAATACGTGATCGACATGGGCCAGGTGCATGTCAGCCGCCATGGCGCGGTCCAACTCCTCCGGCGCGACACGGCCCGCCACGTCCGGGTCGGCCTCCAGGTTCTCGCGGAACGTGTGGCTGCCAGCCCGGCCCAGCCCGGACCAGGTCGCCATCGCGCTGCGCTGCACGATGCGGTAGGCGTCCTCCCGCAGAATGCCGGCGCGGGTCAAGGCCAGCAGCACCTCGCCGCTGTGCACCACGCCGCCCAGCGCCTGCAGGTTGGCGGCCATCTGCTCCGGGTAGATCGTCAGCTTGTCCATCATGCCTGCCAACCGCACCAGCGCGAAGTCCAGCGTCACCGTCGCATCGGGGCCGATGGCGCGCTCGACGCTGCTGTGGCTGATGTCTCGCTCGTGCCACAGGGCGACGTTCTCCAGCGCCGGGGTGACGGCGGCGCGCACGATGCGGGCCAGGCCGGTCAGGTTCTCCGACAGCACCGGGTTGCGCTTGTGCGGCATGGCGCTGCTGCCCTTCTGGCCCGGGTGGAAGAACTCCTCGGCCTCGCGGACCTCGCTGCGCTGCAGGTGGCGAACCTCGGTGGCCAGGCGCTCTACGGCGCAGGCGATGACGCCCAGGGTGCAGAAGAACGCGGCGTGGCGGTCCCGGGGAATGACTTGGGTAGACACCGTCTCCGGCTGCAAACCGAGCTTGGCCGCGACGTGCTCCTCGACGCGGGGGTCCACATGGGCATAGGTGCCAACCGCACCGCTGATCACGCAGACCGCGATCTCCGCCCGGGCCTGCACCAGCCGGACGCGGTTGCGGGCGAACTCGGCGTAGTGCCCGGCCAGCTTCAAGCCGAAGCTGGTCGGCTCCGCATGGATGCCGTGGCTGCGGCCGATGGTCGGGGTGTGCTTGTGCTCCATCGCCCGGCGCTTCAGCGCGGCCAGCACCAGGTCCAGGTCGGCCAGCAGCAAATCTGCCGCCTGAGTCATCTGCACCGACAGCGTGGTATCCAACACGTCACTGCTGGTCAGGCCCTGGTGCACGAAGCGGCTGTCGGGTCCGATGTCCTCCGCGAGCCAGGTCAGGAAGGCGATGACGTCGTGCCGGGTCTCCTGCTCGATGGCATCGATGCGGTCCAGGTCGGCCTGATTGATCCCAGCCAGCTTGGCATCGCCGCGGGTGCGGATGGTGCGGGCGGCGTCGGCGGGGATAGCGCCCAGGTCCGCCATGGCCTCGGCGGCCAGCGCCTCGATCTCGAACCAGATGCGGTAGCGGTTCTCCGGCGCCCAGATCGCGGTCATGACGGGGCGGGCGTAGCGCGGAACCATCGGCGACCTCATGGCTTCGTTCGGGGGTGGTCGGTGAAGTGGCGGCAGTACGCCCGCCATGCCGTGCTGACAAGTGCAGGGGACGATGATCTTTCCGGGCGACGTAGGGCCGCAACTTGTCGCACTGGGTCAGGTGCTCGTCATCGACTTGGTGCTGGCGGGGGACAACGCCGTCGTGGTCGGCCTGGCCGTCGCGGGCCTGCCCGAGGCGCAGAAGTCCCGCGCCATCCTGCTCGGCATCGCCGCCGCCACGGTGCTACGGATCGGCTTTGCGTTCATCACCCTGCGGTTGCTGGCCATCATCGGCCTGCTGTTCGCCGGCGGGCTGCTGCTGCTGTGGGTCTGCTGGCGCATGTACCGGGAGCTGCGCCATACCCAAGCCGCCCGGCGCCATCCGGCCGCCGCCGTGCCGGTCAAGACCATGCGCCAGGCCATGACGCAGATCGTACTGGCCGACCTGTCCATGAGCCTGGACAACGTGCTGGCCGTGGCCGGGGCGTCGCTGCAGCATCCCTGGGTGCTGGTGGTGGGGCTGAGTATCTCCGTGCTGCTGATGGGCGTGGCGGCGCGGCTGATCGCGGGCCTGCTGGAGCGCTACCACTGGATCGCCTGGGCGGGGCTGCTGGTGGTGCTCTACGTCGCGCTGAAGCTGCTATGGGATGGGGGGCACGACATCGCGCGGCACCTGGCCTGAGGGCCGGCGGCACCTGCGCCCCATAACGCCGCACCCCAAGCTGAGTAGAGCCTATCAGGCAGCGTTCGGCAGCTCGATCCGGTGCCGCTGCTTCAGGGTGTCTGCCAGGCGTACCGCGAGGGTGACGATCATCTGTTTTTCTATACATCTACTATTAGAAGCAGTTCTGCCTACTAACCTTTTGAAGGTGCCAGTCGCTTTCAGTCCTCGTGCAGCACAGAATAATGCTGAGAGGTGTATGAATTCGCGCACTTTTGACGCGTGTGAAAAGGTGTTAAAGAAAAGCTATTAGGGTTTACAGCATTCCCTCGCGCCGAAAACTGTACCATTGGCCGTTTCCGACAATGATGTGGTCGTGCACCGTAACCGACAGGGCTGTCGCGGCGGTGCTGATCAGCCGGGTCATCTCGATGTCGTCCTTCGAGGGACTGGGATCGCCGCTGGGATGGTTGTGCACTAGAATCAGCGCTGTCGCGTTCAATTCGAGTGCGCGCTTTACGACCTCGCGCGGATAAACCGGCGTGTGGTTGACCGTGCCGCGCGCCTGCGGCTCGTCGGCCAGCAGGCGGTTGCGGTTGTCCAGGAACAGGATGCGGAACTGCTCCACCCGCTCCCGCGACAGCACGGCGGTGAGGTAGGCCATCACCGTCTTCCAGTTGTCCAGCACCGGGCGGTTAATGACCTCGGACCGCATCAGGCGCAGCGCCGCGGCCTGAATGGTTTTCAACGCGGCGGTACCGGCGTCACCCAGGCCCTCGATGGCGCGCAGGTCGGGAAGGGGAGCGGTGACGGCGTTGGCGAAGCTGCCGAAGCGGGTCAGCAAGGCACGGGCAATTGGCTTGGTGTCGCGCCGGGGCAGGGCCAGAAACAGCACCATTTCCAGCAGCTCATGGTCGGCGACGCTGTCCGGACCGGCCGTTAGCAAACGCGCGCGCATCCGGGCGCGGTGACCCTCGGCCGACATAGGAGAGGGGGAGGCAGGCTCGGCCGAGGTCGCAGGCAGTCGTATCGACGACGCCGGTGTAGGTGATGCCGAACGCTTTTCCCGCTTGAACAGGTCGTCCGGACCAGTGCCCATCAGGGTGCTGGCGCGTCGGGCACCAGCCAGCGGTCCAGGCTGCCTCGCCATTCCGGGGTCAGCGGCACGGCCTTACGCGTTGCCCGGTCCATTACGACCAGCACAGTCATCGCCCGGGCGCAAAGGTCGCCGCCGGATGTCAGGCGCTGCCGCAATTGGAAGGACTTTGCGCCGAACTTGGCAACCTCCGTCTCGACCCGCACATCCCCGGGCCAGGTCATCTCCTGCAGAAAGTCCAGCTCCAGCCGGACGATCACCAGCGCCGCGCTACCCGACCTCGCATCCCCCGACTTCGCGCTCCTCCCCTCCGCCGGTGGCTCCACAGGCAAACCGGCAGCCACGGCAAGCTCTGACCGCCCCTGCTCCAGCATGACAGCGAACACCGCGTTGTTCACGTGGCCCAGCCGGTCGGTGTCGTTGAATCGCAGGCGGTGCGTGGTGGCGTGCGCCGTAACAGTCGCAGCACCGGGTGTGGTCATGCCCCGTACGGCGGCTTGTGCAGCCCTGCGGGGGAGATGGTGAACACTTCCACCCCCGTCTCCGTCACGCCGACCATGTGCTCGAACTGCGCGGACAGACTGCGGTCGCGGGTGACGGCGGTCCAGCCGTCATCGAGCACCTTCACCTCGGGGCGGCCGGCGTTCACCATCGGCTCGACGGTGAAGAACATGCCAGGCCGCAGCACCGGGCCTTCGCCGGCGCGGCCGAAGTGCAGGATGTTCGGCGCCTCGTGGAAGCGCCGACCTATGCCATGGCCGCAGAAGTCGCGCACGACGCTGAACCGGTTGCTTTCCACGAACGCCTGGATGGCGTGGCCGAGGTCGCCCAGCGTGGCGCCAGGGCGTACGGCGGCAACCCCGCGCATCATCGCCTCATATGTCACGTCCATCAGCTTGGCCGCCTTGGTGGAGGGCTGGCCGGCCACGTACATCCGGCTGCTGTCACCGTGCCAGCCGTCCAGGATGGCAGTCACGTCGATGTTGAGCACGTCGCCCTCGACCAGCCGCCGGTCCCCTGGGATGCCGTGGCAGACGACGTGGTTGATGCTGGTGCAGCTTGAATGCTGATAGCCGCGGTAGCCCAAGGTCGCCGGCACGGCGCCGCGGGCCACCATGAAGTCGTGGCAAACCCGGTCCAGCTCGGCCGTCGTCACCCCGGGGCGGACATGCTGGGTGATCATGTCCAGCGTCTCGGCGGCCAGCCGGCCAGCGACGCGCATTCCCGCGAAATCCTCGGGAAGGTGTATGGTGATGCGTCTTGAGTCAGCTCCGCCGTCCATGCGTCCTTAATCCCCGCGTCGGCCGGGCCAATCCGCCTGCCACCGCCTCAAAATGCGCAGAGGTGGCGCAGGGTGCAAGGGCGGGGCTGTCCTAAGCAAACCTCTTTAGGTTCGCGCACGGATGCAAGCTAAGCAGGGTTGCGCAGCCTGGTCGCGCCGGACGGCATCCCTGTTCCAGGCTGCACAACCCTGCTCACCCTGGATAGTGGCGCGACAACGGCCAGGCGGTGCCCCGGATGCCGGCCTGCCGCACGGTGCGGGCCTGGACCGGCGGCTCATATCCCCGCACCGCCATGGACTGACGCGGCACCGTCACCAGGACCGGCCGGACGCGGTAGTGGTCGAAACGGCTGTCAGGCTTGATCTCCGGACGGCCCTCGGGGATACGCCGGGCGACCGGCTGCAACATGCGCTGCCGGGCAGGTGCATACCCCCGGGCAGCGGCAACCCGCGCGGCATAACCCCGCGGCGGCAGGGGAATGAAGGAGGTGCCCTGATAAGGGGCGGCCTGGTAGGGCGCATCATACGGCGCGGAGTAGAGCGGCGTCGCCTGAGCAGTGCTAAAAAGGGACGGCATCCGCGTGTCCGGCTGCGGAGCCTGCCGCGCCATCATGAACGGCACGCCCATGCGCTCGAACCCGGCATCGAGCAGCGTGGCCATGTGGTCGTCCCGCTCCCCACCGTTGGCCGCACCCATGACCACGCCAATCAGCCGCGTGTTCCCGTGCAGCGCCGAGGTGACGAGGTTGTAGCCAGAATCCTTGATGAACCCAGTCTTGATGCCGTCTGCGCCGGGATAGGTTTCCAGCAGGTGCTGATGGTTCGGGATCATGCGGCCGTGGAACGTGAAGGACGGCGTGCTGAAATAGCGGTACTGCACCGGGAAGTCCTGCACCAGGTGCCGCGCCAGCACCGCCTGATCCCGCGCCGTCGTGACCTGCCCCCAATCGGGCAGGCCGGAGGCGTTGCGGAACGTGGTGCGCGTCATGCCCAGCGCCCGCGCCCGCAGGGTCATCATCTGGGCGAACCGCTCCTCGTCGCCGCCCATCAACTCACCCAGGGCAGCGGCGGCGTCGTTGGCGGACTTGGTGACTAGCCCCAGAATCGCCTGCTCGACCGTGAGGGTCGTGCCGGGCACCAGGCCCAGCTTGGTCGGGGACATCGATGCCGCCCAGGACGACACCGGCACCAACTGGTCTAACGACACGCGCCGGTCCCGCAGTGCCTCGAACAGCATATACAGCGTCATCATCTTGGTCAGACTGGCGGGATAGCGGAACTCGTCCGCATTGATCGCAGACAGCACATTGCCGGTGCCGGCGTCGATCACGATGGAGGCGTAGCGGTCCGACCCAACCTGCGCCGCCGCCGGCCGTGGCGCTGCAAGCAGCCCCACGAGTACAACGGCTGAGAGGAAGTATCGCGCCCAAAGCGACTTCGACCAGAAACCGGGCATGCCGACCCATCCTCTTTGTGACTGCTCAATTCTACGTGGCCACCCTTGCGGCTGTCCAGCACGATGAACGCATGTGTTCAACAGCACGTTACCGGTCAACGATTATCCTGGGCCGTAGCTGCGAGAGCCGAGCCATGCACAGGTTGCATCGTGCGATGCACAAATACGTGTTGCTTCAAATGGATCGATACGTCATGTAAGCTATGTTGCAGTGCAGCATAACTCCCGATTGGGGCCGGATGCCGCACCGCCGCCGACCTGTCAGTGCCTGCCCACAATGGGCCGGGAAGCTCGGACAGGCGCATCCGACTACGCCGGGGACCACAACCCGGTCCACCAAGGGAACACCAGCATGAGCACAGCACAAGACTTCGTCAGCTTCGGCCAGGGCAATGTCGAAGCGTTCGTCCGCTCCAACCAGATCCTGGCTACGGGGATGCAGGAGATTGGCAAGCAGATGGCCGCCACCGCCCAGTCCTCCATGGAGGAGGTGATGTCCACCTTCCGCGCCATGGCCGGCGTGCGTTCCATCAAGGACGCGATGGAGATGCAGGCCACGTTGGCCCGTTCCACTGTCGAGAAGGCGATGACGCAGACCAACCAGGTTGCCGAGACCAGCTTCAAGCTGGCCGAACAGGCCATCGCCCCGATCGCCGGTCGCGTGACGCTGGCCGTCGAGAGTTTCAGCAAGGCCGCCTAAGACTACAACTACATGCCGCCGGCGCAGGCCGGCGGGCGCAGGATGGAGGCCCGGAGCATCTGCTCCGGGCCTTTTTCCGTTTGGCCCTACCCGTCAGATGTCCGGTAAGCCCCCTCGACACTCTTTTCCCGCAGGCTTGGCTTCCGATATGCTTCAGTCTGTCAGGCGCAGCGGGGCTGACAGGACGGTGGGGAGCCGCCTGGCCCGTTGCGTGCATGGTGCAGTGCGTTGGTCTTAGAGGGACGGCGCGACGAGGGACGTGGCCGTCAGGATGTCAAGGCAATGAGCGACAACGACAAGCGTGGCGGCAACGGGGATGGTCCAAACACCGGCGTTGTCGTTAAGACCCGGCCGAAGACGCGCAAGCCCGCGATGTATAAGGTGTTGATGCTCAACGACGACTACACGCCCATGGAGTTCGTCGTCCACGTCCTGGAGCGGTTTTTCCAGAAGACGCGTGAGGAGGCAACGCGCATCATGATGCATGTCCATCGCCGCGGAGTCGGCGTCTGCGGCGCCTTCACCTACGAGGTGGCCGAGACGAAGGTGACGCAGGTGATGGATCTGGCCCGGCAGAACCAGCACCCGCTGCAATGCACAATCGAGAAAGAGTGAGCCTGACCACCAACGAACGCTTACCTATCTAGACTCTTTACACCTGTCTTGGGGCGTCAGTCCCCGGCACACTCGGATTGTCCTGGGAGTGCTGCGATCCAGCCCCCGCGCGAAGGAGCGTCATCGATATGTTGTCACGCAACCTTGAACAGACGCTGCACCGCGCCCTTTCGCTGGCGAGCGAGCGCCGGCACGAGTACGCGACCTTGGAACACCTGCTGCTCGGCCTGGCCGACGACAGCGATGCCGCAACGGTGCTGCGCGCCTGCGGGGTGGACCTAGATAAGCTACGTCAGGACCTTGGCGAGTTCTTGGACAAGGACCTGTCTGGGTTGGCCACCGACCGTCCCGGCGACCCGAAGCCGACTGCCGGTTTCCAGCGCGTGGTGCAGCGCGCCGCCATCCATGTCCAGAGCAGCGGCCGCGACGAGGTGACGGGCGCCAATGTCCTCGTTGCCCTGTTCAGCGAGCGCGAGAGCCACGCGGTTTACTTCCTGCAGCTCCAGGACATGACCCGGCTGGATGCCGTCAACTTCATCAGCCATGGCATCGCTAAGGCGCCCGGCCGTGCGACGCAGCGCCCTGTCACCGGGTCGAAGGATGAAGGCCCGAGCGAGGGCAACGAGCGTGAGGAGAAGCCCGGCCGCAAGGCGCAGGACGCTCTCAGCAATTACTGCGTGAACTTGAACAAGAAGGCCACCACAGGGAAGATTGACCCTCTGATCGGCCGTGACAGCGAGATCGAGCGTACGATCCAAATCCTCTGCCGGCGCACCAAGAACAACCCGCTGTATGTTGGCGACCCCGGCGTCGGCAAGACTGCCATCGCCGAGGGCCTGGCCAAGCGCATCGTCGAGGGCGACGTGCCCGAGGTGCTGCTAAAATCTACCATCTTCGCGCTGGACATGGGCGCGTTGCTGGCTGGCACGCGCTACCGCGGCGACTTTGAGGAGCGGTTGAAGGCCGTTGTGACGGAGCTGGAGGCGCATGCTGGCAGCATCCTGTTCATTGACGAGATCCACACGGTAATCGGCGCGGGCGCCACAAGCGGCGGAGCGATGGATGCCTCCAACCTGCTGAAGCCCGCCCTGGCGGCCGGCGCGCTGCGCTGCATCGGCAGCACGACGTACAAGGAATACCGCAACTACTTTGAGAAGGACCGTGCGCTGGTCCGGCGGTTCCAGAAGATCGACGTGAACGAGCCATCGCAGGAAGATGCGATCAAGATCCTTCGCGGCCTTAAGACCAACTACGAGAAGCACCACAAAGTCACCTACTCCGACGAGGCGATCCGCGGTGCGGTGGAGCTGTCGTCCAAGTACATCAACGACCGCAAGCTGCCCGACAAGGCGATTGACGTGATCGACGAGGTCGGTGCCAGCCGGATGCTGCAGCCCGAGGGCAAGCGGCGGAAGCTGGTAACGCTAAAGGATGTGGAGGAGATCGTCGCCAAGATCGCCCGCATCCCGCCCAAGAGCGTCAGCGCGGACGACAAGGAGACGCTGCGTAACCTAGAGCGCGACCTAAAGGCGATGGTGTTCGGCCAGGACAAGGCCATCGAGGCGTTGTCGGCCGCGATCAAGCTGTCCCGCGCCGGGCTGCGCGAGGCGGAGAAGCCGATCGGCAACTACCTGTTCAGCGGCCCCACCGGCGTCGGCAAGACCGAGGTCGCGCGGCAGTTGGCCAGCACGCTGGGCATCGAGCTGACCCGGTTCGACATGAGCGAGTACATGGAGCGGCACAGCATCAGCCGCTTAATTGGCGCCCCACCAGGCTATGTCGGGTTCGACCAGGGCGGCATGCTGACCGACGCCATCGACCAGCACCCGCACTGCGTGCTGCTGCTGGACGAGATCGAGAAGGCGCACCCTGACCTGTTCAACATCTTGTTGCAGGTGATGGACCACGGGAAGCTGACCGACCACAACGGCAAGGTCGTCGATTTCCGCAACGTCATCCTGATCATGACGACGAACGCGGGCGCGAGCGACATGGCGAAGGACAGCATCGGCTTTGGACGCACCGAGCGCGAGGGCGAGGACACCGAGGCGATCAAGCGGCTGTTCACCCCCGAGTTCCGCAACCGGCTGGATGCGGTGATTACCTTCGCCGGGCTGACGCAGGAGATCGTCGGCCAGGTGGTCGAGAAGTTCGTCATGCAGCTTGAGGCGCAGTTAGCTGATCGGAACGTCACGATCGAGCTGTCGTCGTCGGCCAAGGAGTGGCTGGCGGAGCGGGGCTACGACCGGCTGTACGGCGCGCGTCCGCTGGGCCGCGTGATCCAGGAATGGATCAAGAAGCCACTGGCCGAGGAACTGCTGTTCGGCAAGCTCGTGCACGGCGGGTCGGTCAAGGTCGCGATGAAGGACGATAAGCTGGACTTCGAATACACCTCGGCCCCGCCGCCGCCCGTGTTGGCCAAGCAGGAAGGCGATGGCGACGAAGGTGGGTCGGAGCGGGAGCCGGAAACGGCGGAGTAGTCTGCGCTAACACTGACTTCTTACGGGCCGGGCATCATGCCCGGCCTTTTTCTTGGAGGGTGCCATGAAGGCAATGTGGAACGGCCAGATCATCGCCGAGAGCAACGACATCGTTACCGTCGAGGGCAACGCCTACTTCCCGGTGGCCAGCTTGAAGCAGGAGTTCGTGCAACCCAGTAGCCATACTAGCGGCTGCCCCTGGAAGGGCACGGCGCACTACTACACGCTCGCTGTGGCCGGGCAGTCCAACAAGGATGCTGTCTGGTACTATCCGGAGCCGAAGCAGGCTGCGGAGAACATCCGCGGCCGGGTAGCATTCTGGAAGGGCGTCGCTGTCACGCCTTGAGATGCTGCCGGGCCACTTCCATCGCGGTTAGCCGTTCCGGCGTTGGCGTGGGGCGGTCCAAGTCCAAGCCCTCCAACGTCGTCAGCAGGATCGCTTGGACTAGGGTGCGCGCGATTGGCTTGTTGTCAGCGGGTATGATGTACCATGGGGCAGCAGCAGTAGCAGTGGCGGTGAACGCCGCGTCGTAGGCCGCCCGGTGCTCCGCCCAAAGATTGCGGGCGGTCAAGTCCGCGGCGTCGAATTTCCATTCCTTCGCCGGGTCGTCCAGCCGGGCTAGGAGGCGCTTGCGTTGCTCAGCGGCAGAGATGTTTAGGAACACCTTGGCCATCGCGGTGCCCTGCTGCGCCAGGTAGGTTTCGAACGCGACGATGGCGCCTAGGCGTTGGTTCCACATCTCCGGCCCGACCAGGCTGGCGGGCAACCCCAGCCGCGGCAGCAGCGCCGGGTTGGCGCGCGGGGCCACGACGTCCTCGTAGTGGCTGCGGTTGAAGATGCCGACCATACCCCGCGGCGGCAGCGCCTGATGCACGCGCCACAGGAAGTCGTGCGACAGCTCCAACGTGCTCGGCGCGGCGAACGACACGACGCGCAGGCCCTGGGCATTCAGCCCGGCCGCCAGACGCTTGATGGCGCCGTCCTTGCCGCTGGCGTCCATGCCTTGCAGCACCAGCAGCACCGACCAGGCGCGCTGCGCATACAGGCGCTCATGCAGCGCATCTAGGCGTTCGGCGCCGGCGGCCAGCATGGCCTTGGCGTCCGACTTGTTCAGCCCAAGGCGGTCCGCCGGGTCCCAATCGTCCAGGTTGACCGCCGCGCCCGGCGCCACCCGGCAGCATGCGGCAAGCGCCGCATGGTCCATCATGCCCGGCGCTTGATCACCAGCGGTCCCACCGCCTGGCAGATTGGCATCATCTCCATGCTGTTGATGTTCACGTGCGCGGGCAGGCCGACGACCCAGGCCACGGCCTCGGCGATGTCCTCCGGCGTAAGCGGCGTGGTGCCGGCATAAACCGCTGCGGCCTTCTCGGCGTCGCCGCCCATGCGGACGGTGCTGAACTCGCTGCCGCCGACCAGGCCCGGCTCGATGCTGGTCACCCGGACGCCGGTGCCGACCAGGTCGGACTTCAGGTTGTCGGTGAAGTGGCCGACGAACGCCTTGGTGCCGCCATACACATTGCCGCCGGGATAGGACTTGTTGCCGGCGACGCTGCCGATGTTGACGATGTGGCCGCTGTCGCGCTCGACCATGCCGGGCAGCAGGGCGCGGGTCATGTGGATCAGGCCGGTGATGTTGGTGGCGACCATGGTGTCCCAGTCGGTCAGCTTCGCTCCCTGCGCGGGTCCGGTGCCGAGGGCCAGGCCGGCATTGTTCACCAGCACGTCCACCTGCCGCCATCCCTCGGGCAGGCTGCCCGGCAGCGCCGCCACCGCTGCGGCGTCCGTCACGTCCAGCGGCAACGGCAGCACCGCGTCCCCAAGCTCGGCCCGCAGCGCGTCCAGCCGCTCGGCCCGACGCCCGGCGGCAATCACGCGGTGCCCGTCGCGCACAAACCGCCGGGCGAACGCGGCGCCGAAGCCGGCAGTCGCGCCGGTCACGAGGATGGTCAGGCTCATCGGCGTTCTCCAGAGATCGCAGGCACAGTAAGCCCGTCCCCTGGCAGGCGGAAGCGGACCGAGACGGGGCAGTGGTCGGATAGGCGCTCCTTCGCCTCTGGGTCGGTCTCCTTGTAAACCAGCACGCGCAAAGTATCCGGCTGCATCCAGCCGCGGGCGGCGCCGCCGGCCATGATGTGGTCGATGAAGCTGCCGCCGCCCCAGCAGGGGCTGCCGTGGCCCTCGGTCGCGCGCAGCAAGGGGCCGGTGCTGGTCAGGGCCGTCATCAAGTCTTCGCGCCGGTCCATGCGGCGGTTGAAGTCCCCCAGCAGGACGAAGGGCACGCCCTCCTCCCGGCGCTGCGCGATCCAGCCTTGCAGGGGGGGCACCTGACGGCGCAGCGTCTCGCAATTGCGGCTGATGCTGTCCAGGCGGGCGTCGTGGCACCCGGTTTTCAGGTGGACGGCCAGCAGGCGCAGGCGTCCGCCCGGCAGGACGAGCGTGATGTCGGCCCCGCTGCGCAGGCGGTGCCGGGCCGTGGGGTAAACGTCCAGTCCGACGAGGTCCGGGTTGCGTTCGACCTGCAGGCCCCGGCGCACGGCGAAGCCCACGCGCTGCGTTACGCTGTCACCGGTGGCGAAGATGACGTACCGGTCGGGCGTGAACACCTGGGCAGCGATCTCCGGCCCATCCACCTCCTGAAACGCCACTACGTCTGCGTCCAGCACGACGGCGTAACGCCGCAACGTCGCGATATCCTCCCCCGCCTTCGGCCCGGCGTCATCCGGCAGGCCAGGATCGCCCTTTGGCCGGGAGGTCAGCCATTCCAGGTTCCAGGTCGCCACCTTGAGGCCGAACCCCGGCAGTTCGACCGCAGGAGCTGCGAGCAAGTCGGCCGCCGGAACTTCGGCTGCGACCGTGGGACCAGCCAGGAGCAGGAGGCACAAAGCCCAGCGGATCATAATAGTACCGGTGCAGGGAGGTTGGCAGTGTCGTCCACCAGCGCAGCCTCGTCCAGCGTTGCTGCGCCGCACGCCAACAGGTGCTCGGCGATGCCGTCATATTGGGCAGGATCGCGCGTGCGGTCCCGGGCGTCGCCACGCGGCACCCAGATGATGGTGCCGTGGCGGGCGCGGGTCAGCAGCACGCGGTAGGCGTTCAGGCGGTTGCTGCGTGCCTCGCCCTGGCGCGGCAGGGTCCATGCGCTGCCGCGGAAGCTGCGCGCCTGCCAGGCCGCCCCGGCCCGCACCAGGTCCAAGTCCCAGCATACGCCGATTTGGTCCAGCTCCAGCCCTTGGATGCAGAACTCTGTCGCCATCACCTCCAGGGCGTCGGAGGCGCGGATATCGGGCCAGGCGTCCAGGAACCACCGAGCCACGGCATTGTCGTCCTGGTGCGGCAGCGTGGCCCCTAACCCCTCTGCGCGCAGGCGCCGGGCGCCGGAGCTGCCGACCAACCCGGACCGGCGGGTGCCCCGTGGGCATAGGGCGCGGCGCAAGGCGGCCAGGGAGCGCGTGATCTGGAACGGCACGCCGCCCGCCGCACGCGCCACGGCCATTGCCGCCCTCGGGTCCCCGGCCAGCACTGTATCTACCCAGGCCGCGGCATCCGGCGTGTGCACGGCGCGCACAGGTTCGGACAAGTGCAGGTGCTGGTCCCAATCCAACCGCCGGCCAACGAGGCGCTGCCGAGGGTCGTCCGCTTGTCCGGCACACGGGGCCGCCATCGCGCGCCAGCCCGGGCGTGTGGCAAGGGCAGCACTCCACCCAGCCAGGCCGCCCTCGCCGTCGTGGATTTCCTGCCCGCCGCCGACCAGGCAAACCACCACGGCCCAACCAGGGTGACGGGCCATGGCGTCCAGCAGATGGCCCGGCTCGGAGTCCAGCAGCGGCACCGGCCGGTTCCGTGTCTTGCTGACGGCGTGGCAGGCGGTCCAGCACCGCTGCGCCTCGTCGATCACCACCAGCCGCTCCGGCGGGGCCTCGGCATGGCGGATGTAGTGGTCGCGGAACGCGGGCAAGGCCTGGATCACCCCGGCCATCCGCTGCTGTGCTGCGCCGCGATCCATTCCGCGTCTGGCGGCGTCGCGCACCAGCGCCTCGCGCAGCACGTGCACCAAGGTCGGGTTGCCAGTCAGGAAGGTGGCGCCCCCGGTCCCGAACGCCAGGTTGAGCCCGCAAAGCGTCTTGCCAGCCCCAGGCGCTCCGGTGACGAAGATGACGAGATGCTCCCCTGCCGCTTGCGCCTCGCGCACTGCGGTGTCGACCGCCGCTGCCGTCCGGGCCAATCCGCCCCGTCCGGCCTGCGCCAGGGTCAGCGCCGTCACGTCATGCCGGGCATAGAGCAGACAGGCGGCCTCGATCAACGACGGCACCGGACGATAGGCGGCGCCTGCCCACGCCGCCGGGTCGTGCGGCAGGGTCGGGCACAGCGCCGCCAGGTCGCCTAGCACCTGAGGCAGCAGCAGGCGTGTCGCCTCCACGACCGGGGTGGCGCCGGCCAAGGGCAGCGGACGCGTACCACGGGCACGGGCGCCGTTCGGGACCACCAGGATGGGGATCACTGGCAGGCCACGGCAAGCCGCGTGGAAGTCGGCAAGGTCCAGCGCCGCGTCCTCTGCCGCGCGCCTGTCGGCAGCCAAGAAGGCGCGCGCGTCCGGACAGACGTGCAGGACCAGGACCGCCCCAGGCAGCACCAGGACAGCATCGATGCTGCGTCCTAGGCGCAGCAGTACTAAATTAACCACAACCTGCCATCCAGTCGTGCCGGGAACCTGGCGCAGGGCCGCTTGCAACAATCCCAGGACTGCCAGGGCGTGCGCCGGCCTTGGAGACTCTGATGCGCCGGCGACGAGGTCCGGCGGCGTGGACAACAACTGGGCGACGCTTCCGGTCCAACTCATAGGCCGGTCATGAGCTTCCTTCCGCACGGCAACAAGCAGGGGTTGAAATGTACTTACGATGTGGCGATCCACCATGGGAGCTTAGAGAGGATGCATGATCGCCGCCCGCCCGCCCCACGCCCCTATTTTCCCAGCCAGTCCAGCAAGGGCAGCGCGTCGGTGACGGCCGCGCCCGTCGCGTTTTTCCAGCGTCCTTATCCCAGCGCCAACTCCGTGCTGCTGCTCGGGCGGCGGCCGGTGCTCGTTGACACCGGTTTTGGCGCCGACACGCCGGCGCTGCTGGCCTGGATCGCCAGGCAGGGCGTTTACGCGCGCGACCTTGCCCTGGTGCTCAACACCCACTCCCATTGCGACCACGCCGGCGGCAACTACGCCCTGGAGTCGGAGTTCGGCACTCCCATCGCAGCCCAGGTAGATGAGGCGGTGATGGTCAACACCCGCGACCCCGACGCCTGCCGAGCGGCCTGGCTGTGCCAACCCGTGGAGCCCTACCAGGTCACGCGGCAGTTGCAGGGCGGGGACACCGTGGGCACCGGCGGGACCGCATGGCTGGTGGTGGGCACGCCGGGGCACACCGCCGGGCACCTCAGCCTGTACTCGGCGGAGCACGGCGTACTGGTGCTGGGCGATGCGTTGCACGACGCCGACGTGGGCTGGCTCAATCCCTACCGAGAGGGCGCGGACTCCCTGGACCGCGCCGCCGAGACTATCGAGCGCCTGGCCGCCCTGCCGGCCAGCATCGGCTACTCAGGGCATGGCCCAGCCATCAAGGACCTTCCGGCCGCACTGGACCGCGCCCGCCGCCGCCTGGCAAGCTGGCAGGCCGAGCCGGAGCGCATCGCCTGGCACGCCTGCAAGCGCATCTTCAGCCATGCCCTGATGCTGACCGGTGGCCTGATGGAGACCGCGCTGACGCCGACGCTGCTGGCCGCGCCATGGTTCCGGGATCATGCGAAATACGCTTTTGGCCTGACGCCGGACGCTTTCGTGCCGGTGCTGATGGCAGAGATGCTGCGGTCCGGCGCCGCCAAATGGCGAAACGGCCGGCTATCCGCCACTGCTGCGCATGCCGCGCCGCAGCCCGGGTGGCCCTTCGCCCCGACCAATCCGGCCGACTGGCCGCCCATGGTCGTCCGCGGGACGATGACCCGGGCGCCCAGCCAATGACGCCTAGTCCGGAGTGCTAAGCAGACCGCCTCAGGTTTACGCAGGGGTGAGAACTAAGCAGGGTTGCGTGGCCTGGTCGCGCTGAACAGCATCCCTGTTCCAGGCTGCTTTATTTTAGGCTCGGTAACCCTGCTTAGTCCTCGCCGGCCTTGCGGTAAGGCGACCCCTCCGCCAGCGCCGCCATGTCGGCCTGCACCGCCGGCCGCTCCTGCTCCAGGTAGCTCGCGATGGCGCGGCGCAGGCCAGGATGGGTGATCCAGTGTGCGGAGTGCGTGGGGCGCGGCAGGTAACCGCGCTGGATCTTGTGCTGGCCCTGCGCCCCGGCCTCGACGCGGGACAGGCCATGCTCGATGGCGAACTCGATGGCGCGGTAGTAGCACAGCTCGAAGTGCAGGAACGGCCAGTCACCCCGGCAGCCCCAGTTGCGGCCATAGAGCGCCTCGGCCCCAACCAAGTTCAGCGCCCCGGCGACGGCGGTGCCGTCGTCCTTCTCCGCCATCATCAGCACGACGGCGTCGCCAAGACGTTCCGACAGCATGGGAAAGAACTTGCGGTTCAGGTAGGCGCTGCCCCACTTGCGGTCCACGGTGGAGGTGTAGAAGCGGTAGAACGCGTCCCAGTGCCGGGGCTGTATCTCGTGCCCGCGCAGCGCCACGAAGCTCAGTCCGGCGGCGTTGGCGTCCCGCCGTTCCCGCTTGATGGCCTTGCGCTTGCGGCTGCTCAGCGCGCCCAGGAAGTCGTCGAAGGTGCTGTAGCCCGCGTTCTCCCAGTGGAACTGCGTGCCGAGCCGCCGCAGCCAGCCTGCGCGCTCCAGCGCCTCCGCATCCGCTGAAGTGCAGAACGTGGCGTGGATGCTGGACAGGCCCAGCTCCTCGCACGCCTGGATCAACGCCTGGCCCAGGGCTTCCGGCGCGACGCCGGGGCGGGTGAGCAGGCGGGGACCGGGGACGGGGCTGAACGGCACGGCGGCCTGCAGCTTCGGGTAGTAGTTGCCGCCGCTGCGCTCGTAGGCATTGGCCCAACTGTGGTCGAACACGTACTCGCCATAGCTATGCGACTTGGCGTACATCGGCACCACGGCCTGCAACTGATCGCCCTCCCGCAGCGCCGCGTGCTGCGGCATCCAGCCGGTGCGGGCGTTGGCCGAGCCGCTGTCCTCCAGCGCGCTCAGGAAGGCGTGGCTGACGAAGGGATTGGTTCCGCCGGCGCAGGCGTCCCAATCCGTTGCCGGAATTTCGGCAATGTGGGGGTGCAAGGTCAGCGTGAGCGTGGGCGAACCGTCGGGCATTTCGGGCATATGGCGGCCCAGCAGCTTGCGAAAAGCCTTCATTCGATCTCGAACATGGCTTCGACCTCGACGGCGGCATCGCCGGGCAGGGCAGGGACGCCGATTGTGCTGCGGGCGTGGCGGCCGGCGTCGCCGAACACCTCTACCGCCAGGTCGGACGCGCCGTTCATCACCAAGGCATGGCCGGTGAAGCCCGGCGGGGAGGCGACGAAGCCGCCCAGCCGCACCACGCGCCGCACCCGGTCCAGGTCCCCGCCGCAGGCTGCGCGAAGGTGGGTCAGGACGTTGGCGAAGCACAGCCGGGCGGCGTGCTGGCCCTGCGCCACATCCAAGTCCAGGCCGACCTTGCCGGTGACGGCGATGCGCCCGTCCACAGCCGGCACCTGGCCGGACACCACGACCAGGTTGCCCGTGATCACGTAGGGCACGTAGGTGGCCATCGGCGGCATCGCGGTGGGCAGGACCAGGCCGAGTTCGGTCAGCCTGGCGTCGATACGTCCAGCCATGGGGTGTCCAGCCATGGGGTGTCCAGCCTCGGGGCGCCCGGTCACCGAGCCTCCGTTCGTGGGGCGGGCCTTATCCATTGGCGACCAGGCGCAGCCCCGGGCGGCGGCCTCGCGGTTGGGATGGCAGGTCCATGGGCAGCAACGGCGCGGGATCGACCGGCGCGGGATCGGGGATGCCCTCCGGCACCGGGCAGTGGCCGAGGTAGTTCACTGCCAAGTTGCGGAACACGTAATCGAGGATGCTGGTCGCATGGCCGACGTCGGCGTCGCCCTCCACACGCCCTGCCGGGCCGAAGCGGGTCAGGGTGAAGGCGTCCACGTAGTCGCTCAAGGGCACGCCATGCTGCAATCCCAGGCTGACGGCGGCAGCGACGCTGTCCATCATGCCGCGCAGGCCCGCGCCCTCCCGAGGCAGGCTGACATGCAGCTCGCCGAGCGTGCCGTCCGGGTACTCGCCGGTGCGGACATAGACGCGGTGGCCGCCCACGGCTGCCTTCTGCGTGTAGCCGCGCCGCCGCGCCGGCAGCACCCGGCGGCGCGGCGGCTGGGCAGGCACTGCGCCCGGCACCGGGCGGGCCGGCATGGCGTGCAGGAAAGGGGCGATGGCGTCGTGCATCGCTTGGTGCGCGGCTAGGCCGGCGGGCGCCAGCACGGCTCCCCCGGTCAACAGGCGGGCTAGGGCGGTGTCGGCCGACCAGCCCAGGGCGGCCAGACGCGCCGCCGCGGCACGCGTCAGCGAACCGTCTGGCCCGACGGAGGAGAAAGCCGGGGCGATGCCACCCGTCTCCGCCCCCAGCAGCGCATCTGCCGGGCCGGGCGGTAGGATGGCCGTGCTGGGCAGGGCGCCCGCGACGCGCAGGGCAGCCTGCCGGGCGTCGTCCGCCGCGGCGGCCAGGCCGGGAACAGCCGTCAAGGCCGGAGGCAATGGCCAGGGGAGTTGACGGGACAGCAAATCCGGCTGGTTGCCGGCGAAGGCAAGGTCCGCGGTCGCGCGCAGCAATGCGGCGATGGCCCGCGCCACGTCACGCGCGGCGGGGCTGTCGTACTCCAGGCCCAGCAAGGCCAGCAGCCCATCCAAGTCGGTCAGGCCCAGCGCAAACTGGCCGCCGCCGGGATAGCCCAGCCGCAATGCCGTCGCGGATGTCTCGACGGCGGCGGTGAACCCGGCGGCATCGAAGCCATGCGCGCCGTCGTGGAACGCTGGCAGGTTCAGCACGAAGCCCGGCGCCTCCGCCGCGGTGCCCATATGGCCCCACACCGGCTCGGTCGGGGCGGCCTGGCGGTTCAGCAGCAGGGCGTGCAGCCGGTCGGCCAGCGCAGGCTCCCCGGCCTGCTGCGCACGCAGGGCGAGGGGGCGTATCCATGTCTCCGCCGCACGCGGCAGACTGGCCCGGCCCTCGCCAGGCGCCAGGGCCGCCAATGCCGCCGCGGCACGGTCATCCCACGCCGCAGGCAGGCTGAGCGGGCGCAGCGGCGCGTCCGGGTCGGCCCCGGCGGCCGTGTCGCGCATTCGGATACCCTGCCAGACGCGGGTGGTTGTCATCGCGGCATGGTAGGCGGCGGCGGGACGGGCTGCAATCATGGAGGGACCGCAATCGCGGATGGCCCGTAATCGCAGATGGATGGACCGGACCCGCCGCCGCGCCTATATGGACCTCCATGACGACGATTGGCACACGCCTGTTCACCTACTTCCGCGGTCGTCCCGTCGGCAACGACGAGGCTGGCAATCGCTACTACGAGGAGAAGCGCGCCCGTGCCGGCACACGCGCACGCCGCTGGGTGACGTATGTCGGGGAGCCCGAGGCCACCAAGGTTCCGGCCGAGTGGCACGCCTGGCTGCACTATACGACCGACGAGCCGATCCCGATCGCGTCCCGGAAGTTCTGGCAGAAGCCGCACCAGGAAAACCTGACGGGCACGCCGGAGAGCTATCGACCGCCGGGCCACGACTACCGCGGCGGCCACCGCTCGCCGGCCACGGGCGACTACGAATCCTGGACGCCGGGGAGCTAGGGGCTTGGCGAAGCGGCGGAGCGTGTCCGAGCTGGCGGCCGGGAGCCTGGTGTTGCTGGCGACCGTTGGGTTCATCGCGTATGCCGCGGGGAACACCGGGCGCAGCAGTTCGAGCGGCACCCGGCTGACGGCGCAGTTCGACAACGTGGGCAGCATCGGACCCGGCGCCGACGTGAAGGTCGCCGGCGTCAAGGTCGGCAGCGTCATCGGCAGCAGCATCGACCCGGCGACATTCCAGGCCAAGCTGACGTTCACCGTGCAGCCCGACGTTAAGCTGCCGGCCGACAGCAGCGCCACGATCTCGACGGGCGGGCTGCTGGGTGGCGCGTTCCTGACGCTCAGCCCTGGCGGGTCGGACAAGATCCTGACGGACGGGCAAGCGGTTGGGATCACGCAGTCGGCGACCAACCTGGAGGACTTGCTGGGCAAGTTCATCTTCAACGTCGGCAGCCTGGCCAGCGCGACGCAGAAGTCGTTGGATCGGCAGGGGGCGGATCAGCAAGGGGCGGACCGGCAGGCGGAGGCGCCCGCCCTGCCTGCCCGGGGGACGGCGCAGCCGTGAGCCTGCCGACTGTGTGGCCCGGCGCTGACGGTGCCCCGGTGTCCTGCCGCGAGAAGCTGCGGACGCTGGAGGAGAACCAACGCGAGGCGGCCCAGGTGCTGCAGGATGCGTTCGAGGATGCGGTGCTCATGGGCGTTGACGAGGCGGCGATGCGCGACATCATGGTGGCGCTGGTCGCCGGCCTTCGCAGTCCGCGGCGGTCCCGGGCATGAGGGCGTTGGCTGCCGTGTTGGTTGCACTGCTGACGCCGGTGCCGGGCTGGGCGCAGCCTGCGGACAAGCCCGCCGCACCCATCGGGACGTGGCAGCCGCGCGGCACTGCGGAGCTGTCGGTGCTGGACAAGGTGCGCGCCCAGGCGGTCCCGCTGACGGTCAAGACCGGCGACAGCGGCACCGCGGGATCGCTGACCATCGCCGTGCGCGGCTGCTTCGCGCGCCCGCCGGACCAGGAGGCGGACTCGGCGGCGTTCCTGGACATCGCCGACAGCAAGCCGACCGGGCGGGAGTTCCACGGATGGATGCTGGCCGGTGAGCCATCGCTGAACCAGTTGCAGCACCCGATCTATGACGTGCGGGTGATGTCCTGCCACTAGCCTTGCCGCCGCCGGGAGAGTCGGCGCTGCTGCTGGACCTGGACGGCACCCTGCTGGACATCGCGCCGACGCCGGATGAGGTGCGGGTGCCGCCGGGCCTGCTGGACAGCCTGCAGCGGCTGCGGAACCACCTGGGCGGGGCGCTGGCGGTGGTGACGGGGCGGCCCATCACGCAGATCGACGAGTTGCTGGGCGCCATGCCCTATGCTGTCGCCGGCGAGCATGGTGGCGCGATCCGCCACGCTCCTGGCGCCCCCGTGCTGCGCGCCAGCCTGCCGGACCCGCCTGTGGAATGGACGATCGAGGCCGCGCGGATCGTCGAGGCGCATCCGGGCACGTCGCTGGAGCAGAAGCAGCGGGGCTTCGTGTTCCATTACCGCGCTGTGCCGGAGGCTGGGCCGGCGCTGCGTGAGGCTGCGCTGGCGCTGATCGCCCCGCAAGCCCGGCAGTTTGGGCTGATGGAGGCGTCGATGGCCTGGGAGGTCCGGCCCCTCGGGGTGGACAAGGGCAGCGCGGTGGCGGCGCTGATGACGGACGTGCCGTTCGCCGGGCGGCTGCCGATTTTCATCGGCGACGACGTGACGGATGAGGACGGGATGCGGGCGGCGCAGGCGATGAAGGGGGCGGGGCTGCGGGTGCAGGACTGGTTCACCGACCCGCCCGGCGTCCGCGCCTGGCTGGCGCGCTGCGCGGAGGCGCTGGATGGTGGCACTGCGGAGTGGCCGGTTCCGTAGGCCCTTCCTAGGGCCAGGGTGATCGCAGGGCGTATGGACTACGCTGGCTGCTGCTCTCTGCTCCTCTGGGAGAGGCAAACGTCGCCACTGCGGCATGCGCGGCAGCCTTGGCCTAGGACGTGTTCAACACCCGGTCCATAAGCTCAGCCTTCACATCCAGGGAGGACCGCACGCCCACGTCCGCGAGGTGGGACGCCACCCATGCCTCCGCCGCCTGGTATCCGGCGTCATGCAGGGCCGTCAGCAGGGTGGCCGACGTGCTGCTCTTGGACACGCTACCCAGAGTTGCCTCGAAGGCGTCGTTGCGGACCGCGTGGAAGCGGATGGGCTTGTAGCGCCCGGAATAGGCGGTGCCGGCGGCGGCAAGCTCGGCTAATAGGCTGTTGACCGCCTCGATGGCGTTCACCTCAAGCACGACTGAGGCGTTGAACGTGACCTCGTTCGTGCGGGACAGGATGGCGCGGGCGCTGCGGGGCACGCCGTCCGTGCGCTGGAACGGGTTGACCAGGATTAGCAGAAGGTCCTGTGCGTGGTCGATCAGCGGCGCCAGCGCGGGGTTGCCGAGGTAGCCGCCATCCCAGTAAGGGACGCCGCCGACCTCGACCGCGCGGAACTCGGTCGGCAGGCAGGCGGAGGCGCGGAGAGCCGCGGTGGACAGGCCGGGTTGGGTGAAGATGGCGCGGCCGTTGCTGGCCACGTTGGTCGCGGTCACGAACAGGCGCGGACCTGCGGGGTCGTTCAGGGCTTGCAGGTCTGCGGCGGGGAACGCCTGCTCGATGAGCGGGGCGAGGGCGTCGGTGTAGAACAGGTTGGTGTAGGGCGAGATCACCAGGCCTGCGGCTTCCAGCGCGATGGCGGCGGGGGACCAGTCCAGGTTGAGGCCGCCGAACGGGCTAGGCTCGTTGAAGAACAGGGCGTTGCCGGCGAGCAGGCCGCGTTGGGCGAGGTTGGTCCAGAAGTCGGCCAGCTTGCGCCGGGCTAGGTCGGGGCCGCCGCGCACTAGGCCGCTGACTAGCAGGGCGGCGTTGAATGCCCCGGCGCTGGTGCCGCTGACGGCGGATAGGCGCAGGCGGCCGGCGGCGACTTCGTGCAGCAGGCAGTCCAGCACGCCCCAGGTGAAGGCGCCGTGGGTGCCGCCGCCTTGCAGGGCCAGGGCGACGGAGGGTGGGGCTGGTTCGGCCATGTTGCTGTGGTCCTTCTGTGCTGCGTGCTCTCAGCACCAAGTGCGGACGTTGGCCGGACAGTCGCGGAGGGCTGTTCTTTCTCTCAATTCAGGACGCGATCACTGGACCTCGTTCCTCCACGCTGGACGGAATGGGCTGAGGATTGCGACCCCCTACCCGAGCCTATCCAGTTATTTGTGCGAACCTCCGGACGTTTGCTTGGGCTTGGATGGCGGGCGCCATCGGCCATGGAGGTACATGGGGTGGCGCGGGATCGTGGCGATCCCAGCCGGCGGTTCAGCCGGGCCGTCCGGCGGACCGCTGCCGGCGTGGGTGGGGCCGGTCGCGCGGGGGATGGTGGCCGGCCCTGGCGGGACGGGGTTGGTTGCGGCGTGCTGGGGGGTGATGGGCACGAGCGGTCCGGCGCCGGGCTGGCGGGCACGGCTTGGTGCGGCGGCGCGGGCGTAGAGTTGTTCGAGGTCTTTGGGCGTGCGGCGCTTCCAGGGGTGGGTGCCGGGCAGGGCGGCGAGGCCGAGGTCGCGGCAAATCTCGGTGATGATCTCGGCGACTGGGCGGCTGCTGATGTCGTCGTCGAGGTCGGGGGCGTCGAGGCGGTCGTGCAGCTCGGCGGTCAGGGCGTCGGCGCTGTCATCGTCGGCGTCAGCAGCATCGGTGCCGGACCCATCGGGGGCAGCATGATCGGAGCCGGGGGCGGTGCGCTGGATCACGTCCTCGACCTCGCGCAGGATGCGCTTGCGGGCAGCGGCGCGGTGCTGGGCCGGGTCCCTGGCGGGTGGGATGGGTTGGGCCAGGCTGCGCGCAAGGGCGATGCTGCGGCGGACGGCGCGGGCGATGCGGTCGAAGGCGATGGCAATGCTGATGAGGTTGTCTGGGATGAGGGCGCCTGGCGCGGGCTGCCGTCCGGGGTGCTGCGGCTCGGCTTGGGGCTGGACGGTGGACTGCTGGTGCAGGAGGCGGGCGAGACCGGCGCCCATGTCGATCAGGTCGTGCAGGACATGGCGGTAGTAGTGCGCGTCTGCGGCGTGCTGGCCGGGGGCATGGTGGCCGGGTTCGGTGTGAAGGTTGGCCGGGGCTGGCTGTGCAGACATGAACGGAACAAGAACATTGTTAGGTTGCGAGTGTCAAGGCTGGCGTGGGTGAGGCTGGCTTGGGTGGGGCAGTGCCTCAGTTCAGATGGCGGGTCTTGGTGGAGAGCGGACATACGGCTCCGTGCAACTTCAAGAATGCAAGCCTCTGCCAAACTATGGCTGCCCGATGGTTATCGACTTATTGTCCCCGCTTTTGCGCCGCGAGGGCATTCACTCCCTCCATCCACTTCTTTGCGTCTGGCAGAGGCCAGCGCCCAACACTGACAATCTCGCCTCGCCCTGTGAGTCGTCCCTCTATCTCTACGGGAGTCAGGCTGAAAACGATGACTGTCCCCGGAATGATACCGAGAGAACGAGTATAACTCACCTTTAGAATATTCATCAACGGTATGCTTCGAGACCAAAATAAAGTGCCATACGAAACCCGATCGCTGAACATCTCAAAAGTGCAATGAGTCAGATATAGCATCACCACAAGTGATATTGTTCCCGAAGCGATGCTCGCGTATATCTTGTGTATCGTGGAGTTTCGATACACTGCGAACACAACAACCGCCATCAACAACGCTATTATAACAGAAATGGGTTCCAGGGCACTCCAGAATTTTGTCATAATCGGCTGTGGCATTTCTAAGTCACCTCGTCATTGCATGGACCGATCGGACTCCAAATTCAGCATAGTAGAAGCCTGTCGCCGATGTCCGCTATGGGTCGCTAGCCGACATCCAAACTGAGACACTACCATGGGTCGCCCTAGCTGGTTCGGTGCCCGCCTCGGCCGCTAGTTCAGCCACTTCGCCGTAATCCGCCCCTGCTCGCCCGTCTCCGCCGACAGATGCAGCCACTGGTCCACCCACGCCTTCAGCGCCGGGTCGCGCGGCAGCAGGTAGGCGAGTTCCGAGAAGTCGAACGGCTGGTCCGGGTGGATCGCGCACAGCTCCGGGTGCAGGCGCTGCTGCAGGCGGGTCTCGACGGCGTCGGTCAGCATAACGTCGGCATGGCCGGCCACCAACTCGTCGAAGATCGCGGCATTGCTGGGGAACACCATGATCTCGGCCTGGTGCAGGTTGGCGCGGTCGAAGCGTTCGTTGGTGCCGCCGGGGTTGGTGATGACGCGCACGCCGGGCCGGTCGATGTCGGCCAGCGTGCCGAACCGTGATTGGTCGGCGCACCGGGCGATGGGCGTCTTGCCGGTGCGCATCACCGGGGCGGAGAACAGGGCGGTCTTGGCGCGGTCCAGGGTGACGGAGATGCCGCCCATGCCGATGTCAAACCGCTCGGCGTGCAGGTCGGGCAGCAGGGTGGCCCAGGCGGTCGGCACCACCTCCAGCCGCACGCCCAGGCCGCGGGCCAGGCTTTCGGCCATGTCCACGTCCAGTCCGGTGAATGACCCGGCGGCGTCCTTGATCGAGAACGGGCGGTAGTCCCCGGTCATGCCCACCCGCACGACGCCGCGGGACAGGATGGCGTCCAGCACGGTTTGCGCCCGCGCCGGTGCGGCCGCCAGCAACAGGGCGAGCAGCAGGAAGCGCATCGGGGTCACTCCTTCAGGGCGGCTTCGACGGCGGCGGCGATGGCGAACAGGCGGGCGTCGCCGCCGGTTTCGCCCATCAGCATGAAGCCGACGGGCGGCTCGCCGGGGCGGTGGGCGGGTAGGCTGATGCTGCACCGGTCGAGGAAGTTGGCGACCGAGGGGTTGCGCAGCACCAGGGCGTTGGCGCGGGTGAACGCGGCGTCGGCGTCCAGGTCGGCAATCAGCGGCGGCACGATGGGCGAGGTGGGCATGGCGACGGCGTCGAACGGGGCAGTGGCGGCGTCCATGCTCGCGATGATGCGGGTGCGGGCGGCCATGAGGTCGATCAGGTCGGCGGCGCCCATGGCCTTGCCGCGCTCGATGCGCAGGCGCACGCGGGGATCGTAGCCGGCGGCGGCGCGGGCCAGCAGCGGGCGGTGCCAGGCGTAGGCCTCGGCCACCGCGAACCCGCCGAGGGCGTTGGCGGCGGCCATCTGGTGGAATTGCGGGAAGGGCAGGTGGGTGACGCGCACGCCCTGGCTGGCCAGCCGGTTCAGCGTGCGGCCGAACACCTCGGCGACCGCCGGGTCCACGTCGTCCATCGCCATGTTGCCCGGCACGGCTAGCCGCATCGCCTTCAGCTCCATCGGCTTTACGGGAGGCTCCACGGCGGGCGCTTCCCCGGCCAGGATGGCGTCCACCGTGGCGCAGCAGGCGACGGTGTTTGCCAGCGGCCCGACGCTGTCCAAGCTGGGCGACAGCGGCAGCACCCCGTCCCGCGGCACGCGCCGGGCGGTGGGCTTGTAACCGACGATGCCGCAAAACGCCGCCGGGATGCGGCAGGACCCGCCCGTGTCGGTGCCAAGCGCCGCCAGGGCCATGCCGTCCGCGACCGATACCGCCGCGCCGCTGCTGCTGCCGCCGGGCACACGGCCCTCGGTTCGTTGCCAGGGGGCGCGGGGGGTGCCGAAGTGCGGGTTGAGGCCGATGCCGGAGAACGCGAACTCCGTCATGTTGGTCCGCCCCATCGGCACGAACCCGGCCGCCAGCAGGCGCTGCACCACGGCGGCGTGGGCGGCGGCGGGCGGGGCGTCGGACAGGATTTTGCTGCCGGCGGCTGTGCCTTCGCCGCGCACGTCCAGCAGATCCTTGAGGCTGACGGGGATGCCGGCGTAGGGGCTGGGGGCACGGCCGGCGCGGCGCAGCAGGTCCATGGCGTCCGCACTCTCGCGGGCCTTGTCGGCGTAGGTGCGCAGGAACGTGCGCTTGCCCTCCCCGGCGGGGTCCTGGATCGCCTCCAGACAGCCCTCCACCAGCTTGCGGGCGGTGGTGCGCCCGTTGGTGAGGTCGGTGGCGGCGCGGGCGAGGGTGGTGGCTTGCATGGCCGGAAGGTGCCGCCTGGTTGACCCGGCGGCAAGCCTGCGAAATGGTGCCGCCCTGATCCGCTTCTTGGATCGTAGGAGCCGGCGCCATGCCCAGTCCCGTCCTGCTGACCGGCGCCAGCGGCGCGCTGGGCCGCGTCCTGGCGCATGGGTTGGCCGGGCAGGGGTTTTCGCTCCGGCTGACCGACATTGCGCCGTTCCCGGGCGACCTGCCGCCTGGCTGCAGCTTCACGGCGCTGGACCTGAACGATGGCGTCGCGCTGCTGCGGCTGGCCGAGGGCTGCGGCGCCATCCTGCACTTCGGCGGGATTTCGGTGGACCGGCCGTTCGAGGAGGTGCTTGGCCCGAATATCCGCGGCCTCTACCATGTTTACGAGGCGGCCCGGCGCGAGCAGGCCCGCGTGGTGTTCGCCAGCAGCAACCACACCATTGGCTTCCATGAGCGGACGGAGGTGCTGGGTACGGATTGCGCCTTCCGCCCCGATAGCTTCTACGGCTTGTCCAAGGCCTATGGCGAGCTGATGGGCCGATTGTACTGGGACAAGCATGGTGTGGAGAACGTCAATATCCGCATCGGCAGCAGCTTTCCCGAGCCGGTGGATGCCCGGATGCTGGCCACCTGGCTGTCCTATGCCGACCTTACCGCGATGATGGCTTGCTGCATCCAGGCGGAGGAGGTTGGCCATGCCGTGATCTGGGGCGCGTCGGCGAACAGCCGCATGACCTGGTGGCGGGACGACCATCGTGGCCGCATCGCCTGGGCACCGCAGGACAGCGCGGACGGGTTCGCCGGGCAGCTTGCGGGCAAGGTCAGCGGCAACCCGGTTACCGAACGCTTCCAGGGTGGGGCCTACTGTGCGGCGGGCTACTCGCGCGGCGTGCCGGCGGAGGGAGCATAACCCACACCGTCGCAGTCGTGGGCGGCGGCCCGGCGGGGCTGATGGCGGCCGAGCGCCTGGCCGAGGCGGGCGTGGCCGTGACGGTGTACGACCGGATGCCCTCGGTCGGCCGCAAGCTGCTGATCGCCGGGCGCGGCGGGCTGAACCTGACGCACTCGGAGCCGCTGCCGCGCTTCCTGGGCCGCTACGGCGCGGCGCGGCGCGTCCTGGCCCCGGCGGTCGAGGCCTGGACGCCGGACGCGTTGCGGGCCTGGTGCGCCGGGCTGGGCCAGGACACGTTCACGGGCAGCAGCGGGCGGGTGTTCCCTGTTGCGTTCAAGGCGACGCCGCTGCTGCGGGCGTGGCTGCAACGGCTGGGCCGGCAGGGCGTGCAGGTCCGGACGGGATGGCGCTGGACCGGATGGGAGGGCGGCGCGCTGCGCTTTGCAACCCCGGACGGCCCGGCGGAGGTGGCCGCGGATGCGACGATCCTGGCGCTGGGCGGCGCGTCTTGGCCTCGCCTTGGGTCGGATGGGGCTTGGGCCGAGGTTTTGCAGGCGCAGGGTGTTGCCGTGACCCCGCTGCGCCCGGCCAACTGCGGCTTCCTGCATCCCTGGTCCCCGGTGTTCCGTGAACGGTTCGCCGGCATGCCGCTGAAACGCATCACGCTGACGTTCGAAGGCGAGACGGTCGCCGGGGAGGCCGTGCTGACCCGGGATGGCATCGAGGGCGGCGTGATCTACGCGCTGTCCCGCCCGCTGCGGAACGCCATCGACCGCGACGGATCGGCCACGCCGCTGTTGGACCTCCGGCCGGATCTGGATGCGGCGGCGCTGGCGGCGCGTCTCGGCGGGCCCGGACAGTCGCTCGCCAATGCGCTCCGCAAGGCCGGGCTGTCCCCGGCAGCGGGTGGGCTGGTGCGGGAGGTTGGTGGGACCGCGCCCCTGGCGCAGCGTGTCAAGGCGCTGCCGTTGCGCTTGGTCGGCACCACGGGACTGGACCGCGCCATTTCGTCGGCTGGTGGCATTGCCTTGGCGGAGTTGGACGGCGCGTTCATGCTGCGCCGCCATCCTGGCGCCTTCGCGTGCGGCGAGATGCTGGACTGGGAGGCGCCGACTGGCGGCTACTTGCTGCAGGCGGCGTTCAGCACCGGCCGGGCTGCGGCGGAGGGGGCGCTGGGTTGGCTGGATGGCGTTGCAGCCTTCTCTGCCGCTGCGGGTTCTGCCGCTGCGGGTTCTGCCGCTGCGGGTTCTGCCGATCCGGGGCGCGCGGCGCGTCCCGCTGTGGAGATGGCAATGGTCAATCCCTCAGAGATCATCGAGCACATGGAAGTCGTGGACTTCGACGGCCAGCATGTCGGGACCGTAGATAACCTGGTCATCAAGCTGACCAAGAAAGACCCGGCCGCGCAGGGCTAGCACCACCTGCTGAAGATGGACCTGGTCGGGTCGGTCGAGGGCGGCAAGCTGAGGCCGAACATCCCAGCGTCCGAGGCGATGCAGCAGGAGCAGGCGGTCGGCTGAACCGCCGCTGCGGCTGGCGGGGACGGCGCGGTCCTGCCCGGCTGCTACGCCGCCTCGGCCCGGATCGCGTCTGACAGCGTTTCCACGATGCGGTCCACGTGGGCGTTCTCGACGATCAGCGGCGGGCTGAGGGCGATGATGTCCCCCGTCGTGCGGATCAGCAGGCCCGCGTCGAAGCACCGCTGGAATACCCGCACGGCCCGGTCCGTCGCCTGGCCTGGCCGCGGCGCCAGCTCGATCCCTGCGATCAGCCCGGCGTTGCGGATGTCGATCACGTTCGGCAGCCCCTTTAGGCTGTGCACCGCCGCCTCCCAGTATGGCTCCATCGCCAGCGTGCGGCCCGGCAGGTCTTCCGCCCGTTGCAGGTCCATGGATGCGATTGCCGCCGCCGACGCGAGGGGATGGCCGGAGTAGGTGTAGCCGTGGAACAGCTCTATTCCAGCGGGGGACCCGTCCACGATGGCCGAGTAGATGGCGTCGCTGGCCGCGACGGCGCCCATGGGAACGGCGGCGTTGGTCAGGCCCTTGGCCATCGTCATCAGGTCAGGGGTCACGCCTAGCCGCTCCGACCCGAAGTTGGCACCCATGCGGCCGAAGCCGGTGATGACCTCGTCGAAAATGAGCAGGATGCCGTGCCGGGTGCAGATGTCGCGCAGGCGCTGCAGGTAGCCGGCCGGCGGCACCAGCACGCCGGTCGATCCCGCCACCGGCTCCACCATGACGGCGGCGATGGTATCGGCGCCGTGCAGGGCGACGATGCCCTCCAGCGCGTTGGCCAGGTGGGCGCCCCAGGCCGGGGCGCCGCGGGTAAAGGCGTTGTGCTCGGGGGCGTGGGTGTGCGGCAGGTGGTCCACGTAGGGCAGCATGGCGCCGAACTGCTTGCGGTTGGGGCCGATGCCACCGACCGAGATGCCGCCGAAGCCGACGCCGTGGTAGCCGCGCTCCCGACCGATCAGGCGGACGCGCTGGGCCTCGTTGCGGGCGCGGTGGTAGGCTAGGGCGATTTTCAGCGCGGTGTCGGCGCTCTCGCTGCCGGAGTTGGTGAAGAAGACGCGGTCGAGGCCGTTGGGCAGGATTTCTGCCAGGCGGGCGGCGGCCTGGAAGGCGAGGGGGTGGCCCATCTGGAACGTTGGCGCGAAGTCCAGGATGGCGGCCTGCTTTTGGATGGCCTCGACGATCTCGCGACGGCCGTGCCCGGCGTTCACGCACCATAGGCCGGCAGTGCCGTCCAGCACCTCGCGGTTGTCGTTGGTGTAGTAGAACATGCCCTCGGCGCGGGCGAGCAGGCGCGGGGCGGCCTTGAAGGCGCGGTTGGCGGTGTAAGGCATCCAGAAGGCGTCTAGGTTGTTGGGCCGGCTGATCTCGTTCATGGCGGGCACCTGGGCTGGGGTTGGCGTTAAGGTCGCGCTTTGGCGGGCTTGGGGCAAGCTTGGCGTGGTGCGGCGCGGTTCGTGGTGGGCAGCCGTCCGCCCACACACCGATGTCATTGCGAACTGCACTTGCGGCGTGGCAATTCAACGGCGGCGAGGGCTGTGCTTGTAGCCCTGGATTGCCGCGTCGAAGCCGGCTCGCAATGACGATGGTCGGCTTTGCAATGAGGGTCCTGGACGATGCCTGACGGACGCCTGTATCTCGGCACGCGCCGCTACTCCTCCTGGTCCATGCGGGGTTGGCTGGCGGTGCGGCTGGCCGGGTTGGACGTGGAGGAGGTGGTGATCCCGCTGGCAGCAGGCGACGCGGGTGGCACGCCGGCCGTGGCCGCCGTCTCGCAAAGCGGGCTGGTGCCACTGCTGGAGCACCGGGGCAACCAAGTGTGGGAGACACTGGCCATCATCGAGTACTGCGCGGAGCTGTCGCCGCATCTGTGGCCCGGGAACCCCGCTGCCCGCACCCGCGCCCGGGTAATCAGCGCCGAGATGCACGCAGGTTTCCGCAACTTGCGGGATGCCATGCCGATGATCCTGGGACCGACCGCGCCCGGTGCCCGGCAGACCGCGGGCGCATTGGCCGACATCGCCCGCATCGAGGCGATCTGGCGCGACACCCGCGCCCTGTTTGGCAACGGTGGTCCGTTCCTGTTCGGGCCTAGCTTCAACGCGGCGGACGCCATGTTCGCCCCCGTCGTCACGCGCCTGCTGACCTATCTGCCGCCGATCGCGGACGATACCCGCGCTTATTGTAATGCGATACGCACCTATCCGCTGGTCAACGCTTGGTATGATGGTGCCGCCGTTGAACCGCTGGGATGGCGGCGAGAGAGCGATGAGCGTGCCGTGGCCGGTTGAGGAATTGAGAACCGGATTCATGACTACGAAGGCATACGGGGTGGTGAAGTGAGCGGCGGGGGCGTTCGTACGTTTCGGGAGTGTTCGAAGCTTGCGAGAGGTCGCCCATGTGGACCCCTGCCGCCCGCGCGCAGCTTGCGCGCGATCACATCCCTTACGTAACCGGTCCAACCGGCGCCGAGTGGGCGATGGTTGCCCCGTTCATGCCTAAGCCTGCCAAGGTGGAGCGAACCTGGCGATGGCCCATGCGTCTGGTGTTCGGCGGCATTCAATACGGGTTGTGCACCGGCGGCACCTGGGCGCATCTGCCGCACGGACTCCCACCGCATGAGACGATACTCCGCTGGCTTCTGCGCCTGACCCACTCGGGCGCGTTTGAGGCCATGATGCGCGTGCTGACCACGCTTGACCGGGCGCAAGTGGCATGCCTTGGCGGACACGGACTGTTGCTTGATGGGCGCTTGGATCTCGCCTGCCTCCCTTTACGACAGCGACGGTGGGATCGAGTTGCTCAAGGCGTCGCGCGAAGACTGGCTGTTTCTGGAACGGTGCATTGCTGACAGCGCTTGTGCCGGGCCGCGCGTGGCAGGTGCGACGGCCATCGCCATCACGGTCGTCCGCGCTGAGCCGGGGCAGCAGGGCTTCGCCGCCCAGCCCCGGCGTTTGGCTGCCGAGCGCACGTTTGCCAACGTCGGGCGCTGCCGCAGGCTGGCACGTGATCACGACGCAACCTCCGCATCAGCCATCAGCTTTTTCGTCCTTGCCAGCGCCATGCTGCTCGGCAAGCGACTGACGCGCGAGATCCGAACAGGGTTTATAAATAAGTCATATGGCGATCTAGTTAATCATGGTTGGCTGATTTTGGCGAATATTCTGCTGTGTGCTGTTAAGTACAATTCTAGCGTTGGCAAAATACATCCGCCCGATGCCGTGGTCCTGAACCGAATTGCATGCCCATGCTTATGCCCATGCACTCGCACAAGGACAGCCATGTTTGAAATTGGTGGAAGGTGACGTAACATAACTTTCATCTCCAGCACAGCCCTTCTAAATAGAGTTTCCACACAAGGGGCGATTGCTGAGACATGAGCCGCACACACATCAAAGCCTGGCAGAGTGCCCCTCCTGCTGGCATACTTTTGGTTGCAGTCTCTTTGTTAAGCGCCTCCCCCGCATCGGCGATGCCGTTCCTGGGTTCGGCAGCTAGTTTTGCGGTCTTGGGCGCGAGTACGGTGACCAACACCGGCGCAACGACAATCACAGGAAATCTCGGGGTTTTCCCTGGCACGGCGATCACCGGCACCGCATCTATCACTCTTAACGGAACCGATCACGCGGGCGATGCGGTTTCGCAGGCTGCTCACAACGATGCCACAACGGCGTTTGCTAACCTTGCCGGCCTGTCCACCACGACCAGCCTGACCGGTCTCGACCTGGGTGGGATGACATTGACGCCCGGCGTTTACTCCTTCGCGTCATCGGCTTTCTTGACCGGAACCCTTACCCTTGATTTCACGCCAGATCCGACGGGCGTCTTCGTGTTTCAGACCGGCACCACGCTCGTTACGGCGTCCAACTCGGTTGTCAACGTGCTGAACGGCAACGCAAGCAACGGCGTGTTCTGGGACGTGGGTAGTTCCGCAACTCTCGGCACATATACGACCTTTGCCGGGAACATTCTTGCCGACCAGAGCATAACTTTGACGACGGGCTCAACGATCCTGACCGGCCGAGCCATCGCGGTGAATGCTGCGGTTACGATGGATACGAACACCATCGACGCAACTGCGCCGGCTGTGCCCGATCCTGCGGCGCCAGTTCCAGAGCCTGCATCCTTGATGCTTCTTGCCGCGGGACTGATCGGCCTTACCGCACTGAAGCGGAAGCTGATACCGCGCAGTCCGAACTATTTACTATAACCGACGCTGCTACATCAATCAGCCTTTGCTTTGACCAATTTGCCCATTCCTTGTTTTGTCAGCGTGAGGAGCACAGGGACGTGGCAAACCAGGGGTCAACGGGCAGGAACGTAGCCCGCACGACCCTGGATTGATACGATGCCTATGAAGCCCGCAATCATGAACCTGGATCCAATGTAATCCCGCAAGGGTCAGAGCAAATGACGATCAAGAACCTGCTTCATAACCGTCGATCTTGGGCCTGAGCTGGGGTTGGAGGCGACGGGCGGCACCTATAATACCAACCGCCTTTTGCTCTGACCATTCCGTTATTGCGAGGAGCACAGCGGCGCGGCACTCTAGGGGCGGTAAGAGCAGTTCTGGCGGCCCCTGGATCGCCACGCCGCAAGGGCGGCCCGCAATGACAATGCAACAACGTAGTGATCAGAGCAGGGGGTGTTTGGTGTAAGCCAACGCCCGAGAGGTCGGGAGGCTGCCGGGGCTGGAACAGGAGCATTTTCATTATAGTCAAGCTCGTCAAGCCGAACTTGGGCGGCCTCAAGAATGATGCCCAAGCCTGCCCGGCTTTCTGCACGGGCCTGCTAAATAACAGTCATCTCCTGTCGAATATGCTGCTCGTGCTCCGCAGGCGTCTCCAGCCGCCCACTATCCGGCGGCTTCTGCATTGGTTTAAGTGTCATGAGCGAAGCGTAGGGATGCGGCTCATGCGCGTCCAGGCGGCTGAGTGTCTAGCCTTGACCTGGGCGTATGAGGATGCCGGCACCCACCCCAACGAACGCCACTTCGGATGATGCCGCCGTATCGTGAGTCAACATCGACCCGAGGCCTCGTCAACCCTGGGCTTGGGGTTCCCGCCGCCAAGCGCCTATATCCGGCATCAACGCCCAATCGCCCCGAGGTCCCCGCATGTCCGACACCCTGATCCCCGTCACCGTCCTGACCGGCTACCTCGGCGCTGGCAAGACAACCCTGCTGAACCGCATCCTCTCCGAGGACCATGGCAAGAAGTATGCCGTCGTCATCAACGAGTTCGGCGAGCTGGGGGTGGACAACGATTTGGTGGTGGACGCCGACGAGGAGGTGTTCGAGATGAACAACGGCTGCATCTGCTGCACCGTGCGCGGCGACCTGATCCGCATCGTCGGCGGGCTGATGAAGCGCCGGGGCAAGTTCGACGGCATCATCATCGAGACCACCGGTCTCGCCAACCCGGCTCCTGTCGCGCAGACGTTCTTCGTCGATGACGGCGTGCGCGCCAAGACCCGGCTGGACGCCATCGTCACCGTCGTGGACGCCAAGAACCTGCTCGCCCGGCTGGAGGACAGCGCGGAGGCTGAGGAGCAGGTGGCCTTTGCGGATGTGATCGTGCTGAACAAGGTCGATCTGGTGACGCCGGAGGAACTGGACGCCGTCGAGGCCCGCATCCGCACCATCAACCACTTCGCCGCCATCCACCGCACCACCCGGGCGGCGCTGCCCATCGCGCAGGTGCTGGACCAGGGCGCGTTCGACCTCAACCGCGTGCTGGAGCGCGAGCCGGACTTCCTGCAGGACACCGAGCACAGCCACAACGAGGACGTGAACAGCATGAGCTTCGAGGTGTCGCGGCCAATCGACCCCGAGCGGTTCAATGCCTGGATGGGCACGCTGCTGCAGGAGAAGGGCGGAGACCTGCTGCGGACCAAGGGCATCCTGGGCTACCCCGGCGAGGACCGCCGCTTCGCGTTCCAGGCCGTGCACATGATCGCTGACGGCGACTTCATCGGGCCGTGGCCGGCGGGGGCGGAGCGGCGGTCCAAGCTGGTGTTCATCGGCCGCAACCTGAACCGCCCGCAACTGCGCCGCGGGTTCGAGGCGTGCCAGGTGCCCGAGAAGGCCGCGGCGTAGGAGCGGGGGCGTGAGCGAGACGCTGAACCGCCGCTTCCTGCTGGACGACCGCGGGCAGCAGCGGGAGCTGGGCGCCTATGTCGTCGGCGCCGTGTTCGACCGGGGCGGCACTGCGGCGTTTGCGTTGGGGGACGGCACGGTGCGGATCGCCAGCGGGGCGGCCGCTGGGGCGGAGTGGCCGATGGTGGAGGTGCATGACGGGGCCGTGCTGTCCATGGCGGCCGGGGTGCGGGGGGGCTGGGTGACGGGCGGCGATGACGGGCGGTTCCGCCGGGTCACGGGGGATGGGGAGGTGTCCGACATCGCCCGGTTCGGCTCGAAGTGGGTGGAGCAGGTGGCTTCGTGGTCCGACGCGAAGGGCGGCGTGGTGGCGTGCGCGGTGGGCAAGGCGGCGCACCTGTTCGACCCGGCTGGCGCGGCGCTGAAGGTGCTGCAGCACCCCTCGACCGTGACGGGCCTGGCGTTCGACGGCAAGGGCAAGCGCATCGCCGCGTCGCACTACAACGGGTGCAGCCTTTGGTTCGTCGGCGCCAAGACGGACAGCCCCCGCGTCATGGAGTGGAAGGGCAGCCATACCGGCATCATCCTGCACCCCGCCGCCGAGGCCATCGTGACCTCCATGCAGGAGAACGCGCTGCACGGCTGGCGCCTGCCGGACGGCCAGCACATGCGGATGAGCGGCTATCCCACCAAGACCGCCAGCCTGTCGTTCAGCCGCAACGGGAAGTGGCTGGCGAGTTCCGGCGCGGAGAGCGTCGTGCTGTGGCCGTTCTTCGGCGGCGGCCCGATGGGCAAGGCGCCGCTCGAGCTGGCCGGTGGGGACGGCGTCACCTGCACGCAGGTCGCCTGCCATCCCTCGCACGACATGGTGGCGGCCGGGTTCAGCGACGGGCTGGTGGCGCTGGCCGACATCAGCAGCGAGCGCATCATCCCCGTCGCGCCGCCCGGCCACGGCCCGGTGTCCGCGCTGGGCTGGAGCGCGGATGGGGCGTTCCTGGCGATGGGAACCGAGACGGGCTTTGCCGCGCTTGTCGATTTCACGCCGCGATAGGGAGTTGCTGATGGACCTCATCACCGTCCAAGGGATGCACATGCCAAAGCTGGGCCTCGGCACTTGGCGCATGAAGGGGGCGGAGTGCACGGACGCCGTGCAGCGCGCCGTCGGCCTGGGCTATCGCCACATCGATACGGCGGAGATGTATGGCAACGAGGAGGCGGTGGGCGAGGCGGTGGCGAACGCCGGCGTGCCCCGGGGCGACCTGCACATCACGACCAAGGTTTGGTACGAGAACTTGGGTGCCGACGCCATGCAGCGCAGCATCGACGGCTCTTTGGCCAAGCTCCGGATGGACTATGTGGACCTGTATCTCATTCACTGGCCTTACCCTGGCATCGACCTGCCGGCGGCGCTGGCCAACCTGATGCGGGTGAAGGAGCAGGGGAAGGCGCGGGCTATCGGGGTGTCCAATTTTCCGGTGGCGATGCTGCGCCGGGCGGTCGAGGAGATCGGCGCGCCCATCGCCTGCAATCAGATCGAGTATCATGTGCTGCTGGGGCAGAACTCGGTGCTGAGCTATGCGGAAACCCAGGACATTGCAGTGGCTGCTTATTCGCCGCTCGCGCAGGGCAAGCTGTCGGGGAACGAGGAATTGCAGGCCATTGCCAAGAAGCATGGCGCAACCCCGGCGCAAGTGGCGCTGAAGTGGCTGCTGGATCATCACAACGTCGCTGCCATCCCGAAGGCGATGCGCGCAGAAAGCCAGCAGGCTAATCTGGATGCCCTGCGGCTGGAATTGGATGACGCGGACCGGGCGGCGATTTCCATGCTACCGAAGACGCAACGCATGGTGAACCCGGGCTGGGCGCCGGTGTGGGATGCGGCGGCCTGATGCGTTCTTCTCCCTCTCTCTCCGGGAGAGGGTTGGGATGAGGGAGCGGGTGGGCGCTGTCCTGTCTGAGGCGAGCACAGTTTTGCAACCGACTGGGTCCCATGTGTGCGGCCTGCCTCGCCCCGGCCTTGGTCCGCTTCGCGGCCCAAGGCCGAAGGAGGAGGATGGGCGACAGCGGCTTGCTACCAGCTTGGTGTTTCTTGCAAATGGCTCTGGGATTGGGGCCTGGGCGGCTGGCATTGCCGGCATTAAGGCGGGGCTGGGGCTGACGGCGACGGCGCTGGGATCGGCGCTGCTTATGCTGGCCGTGGGTGCGATGTCGGCGATGCCGTTTGCGGGATGGCTCGCGGCGCGGCGCGGGCGGCTGGTAATGCCCTGTGCGTTGCTGTTCGCCGTGGCGCTGCTGCTGCCGGCGTTGGCCCGTACGTATTGGATGCTGCTGCCGAGCCTGTTCGCGGTGGGTGCGGCGAGCGGCACGTTGGACGTGCTGATGAATGCCCATGCTGCCCGGGTGGAGCAGGCGTATGGCCGGGCCATCATGTCCTCGTTCCATGCCGCATGGAGCCTGGGCGGCCTGGTGGGCGCGGGGGCGACGGCGGCGCTGCTGCATCTGGGCCAGCCGAATGTGTTGCCGTTCGCGGCGGCTTGGGTGGCGGTGTTGGCCGGGGCGGCGTGGCGGCTTGGGCTGGATGACCGCGCTGCTGCGGGCCGGCCCGGCGGGTTCGCCTGGCCTAGCCGGGCCTTGGCGGGCCTGGGGGCGCTGTGCCTGCTGGCCTTCATGACCGAGGGCGCCGTGGCCGATTGGTCCGGGGTTTTCCTGCGCAGCGTGGCCGGCGCGTCGCCTGCGATGGCGACGGCGGGCTTTGCCGGGTTCTCGGCTGCGATGGTCTTGGGCCGGCTGACCGGGGACACGCTGGTGCGGCGCTTCGGCCCGGCCATGGTTCTGCGGGCCGGGGCGTTGCTGGCGGTGGCAGGCTTCGCGGTCGTGGTGGCGCTCCCAGCGGCAGCGGCGGCTGGTTTTGCGCTGGTCGGGCTGGGGGTGGCGAACATGGCGCCGCTGCTGCTGTCGGCGGCGGGGCGGTCTGGGCCGGCGGCGAGCACGGGCGTCGCGGCGGTGGCGACGATGGGCTATGCCGGGCTGCTGCTGGGGCCGCCGCTGATTGGCGCGGCGGCGGACCAGGTGGGATTGCGGGCGGCGTTGGGGCTGCTGGTGCTGACGGCCGGGGCGCTCGCTGTGGTCAGGCTGCGGGAACCGTGACGCCGATCATGTCGCCCTCGCGCACCAGGGCGGCCAGCCGTGCCTCGTCCCAGCCCTCGGTGCCGGATGGGCGGCGCGGCAGCACCATCCAGCGGTAGTCGGCCGTACTGTCCACGACGCGGATGCGGACGTCCTCCGGGATGACGGTGCCCCACTCCGCCATCACGCCCCGCGGATCGCGCACGGCCCGCGCGCGGTAGCCCGGCGACTTGAACCAGAAGGGCGGGTAGCCCAACACGCCGCGCGGGTAGCAACTGCACAGGGTACAGACGACGAGGTTGTGCAGCTCCGCCGTGTTCTCCAGCACGCCGAGCGGCGGCAGGCCGCGCATCGACACGCCCATCGCCTCCGCCGCCTGTGCGCCGTCGCGCAGCAGCAGGGCGTGGTACTCCGGGTCGGTCCAGGCGCGGGCCACCATGCGGGCGCCCTGGGCCGGGCTGGCGCGGTCGGTCTGCTCGATGCGCTGCGCGATCTCGTCGGGGGAGGCGAGGCCCTTGGCCTGCAGCAGGGTGCGGACGGCCAGCAGCAGCCGGTCGCCCGGTGTGTCCAGAATGGTGCTCATGCCGCCTCCAACCAGGGTTCGTAGAGTTCGACCAGAATTTCAGCCCCGCCGGCGTCTGGCCAGACCGCCTGGGGGGTGAAGGCGACGTGGTACAGCGGCAGCCGCGCCGCGGGCCGGGCGAAGGCGAGGTCCTCGGGGTTGGGGAAGTCGCCCAGGTGCCGCACGACGGTTCCGGTGCGCCCGCGCAGGTAGTGCGGGGTGCGGATGTGGCAGGGGCCGCGCCGCTCCGGCCAGTCGTCGCGCACGCGGACCGGGCTGCCGGGCGCAAACATCATGGTGTGCGGTCCGAGGGTGTGCAGTCGGGGGCGCCGCCGTCCAGGGCCGCGCGCAGCTCGGCTTCCGTCACCACGCCGCGGGCAAGCAGGTTGCCGGCGATCGAGCGAATCCAGCGTTCGTAATAGGACAGGCGGGCGTAGTCAGCCTCCGGGATCGCCTCGATGCCGCGGCGCAGCTCATCGACGCTCATCACGCCCTTCGCGCCCAGGATGCCACGGATGGCATCCACCGTGCGGTCGAAGTCGGTCAGCGTGTGTGCCGCGGTGTCAATGGGTTCGCACAGGAACTTCGGCACGCCGCCCATGTCGTGATGGGCGCGTGGCGAACCCTCTGGGGGGAGGGAGGCGGGTGCGGCGCTCATTGGATCACCTCGTCCGGGGATACGCCCCATAGCTCGGTGCGCCTTATCCAGCCACGGTAGTCCCCTACCTGCGCCTGGCACCAGTCCGACTTGGCCTCGCAGCTCCGCAGGCGGACGATGACGCCGGGCTTCAAGCGGGCGACAGGGCTGGCACCGTCCTGGGCATCGCGGCGCAACGCCAGCTCGGTGCCCACGGCGCCCAGGACGGCAGCGGTGCGGCGCGGGGCGAGCGTCGCCTGGTTGACCCAGCCCTTTACGCCCTCCTGGTCCTGCACCAGCCGCCAGATCTCGAACTCGCGCTCGATCTTCACCGGCAGGTCGCGGCGCTTGTAAACCCACTCGATTGGGTAGCGGGTGCCGGGGCCGCTGCGGAGGTTGACCTCGTCCGAACGCAGGGCGGCGAAGCGGGGCAGCGGCAGGCCGGTGTTGGCGCCCTTGCCGGGTTCGGCGGGCTGCTCTGGGAGCGGGGCCGGCGTGACGGCGGGCGCGGGGGGCGCTTTGGCGGCTGAGACCGCGTGCCGGGCGGCTGGGCGGGGCTGGATGACGGGGGTGCTGACCCGGCGTGCGGTATCTGGATGGCTCGCGTTCGGGTGACTGGCATCTGCATGGCTGGCATCTGCATGGCTAGTATCTGTATGGCTGGCGGCTGAGTGCGTTGCGGTTGGGTGTGTTGCAGGCGGGCGCGCGTCCGGATGGATGGCGTCTGCGCGAGCGGGAGAGGCGGCAGGCTTTGCCAATTCCGCCCCGGCCGCCGCCGGCAGGAGCAGCAAGGCGGCTAGGACGATGCGGGCTGCGGGGTCAGGCATGGTCCATCCCTGCCAAGAACCAGCCCGACGGGTCAAGCGGAAGCGTCAATTAAAGCGTGATGATTTGGCCCCCACCAACCGCCGTGAGAAAGCTGGGGACGCCGGCCACCTCCACACCTGGCAGCAAGCAGCCAGATGGGAGGCCAATCATGCGAAGGCCGGCGTCGCACGCCATCAGCCGCACCCCCAGTTCCGCCGCCGCGTCGCGCAGCTCGCCTAGCCCGGCGACCCCGGCCGCGCGCACCTGGCCGTCCCGGGCGTCGTCCGGCAGTTGAGCTTCCAGCATTCGGCAGCCGTCATTGGTGGCGAAGATCGTCACGGGACGGCCGATGGCGGCGGCGGCGGCGGCGATGACGAAGGCGTAATGTCCCCGCTCATGCCCGCCGGAGATCAGCAGGATGCCCAATGGCTGGCGGGGTGGCGGCTGGCGGGGCGGCTCATCCGGCAAGCGCCGGCTCCGGCAGGTGGTGGGCCGATAGGTCGTGGATGGTGGCGTGGGGGCCGCAGAGCGGACAGGCCGGGTCCCGCGGCAGGCGGATGGTGCGGATGCGGGCGGCCAGGGCGTCCCAGACCAGCAGGCGGCCGGAGAGGCCATCGCCGATGCCCAGCACCTCCTTCAGCACCTCCGCCGCCTGCAGGCTGCCCATGACGCCGGTGACGGCGCCGAGGATGCCGGCCTCGCTGCACGTGGGGACCATGCCGTCGGGTGGCGGGGCCGGGTGCAGGCAGCGGTAGCAGGGGCCGCCCTCATGCGGCTTGAAGGTGGAAAGCTGGCCGTCGAAGCGCAGCACGGCGGCGGAGACCAGGGTGCGCCGGGCCAGGGCACAGGCGTCGGCGACGAGGAAGCGGGTCGGGAAGTTGTCGCTGCCGTCGCATACCAGGTCGTAGGCGGTGACCAGCTCCATGGCGTTAACGGCGGTCAGGCGGAGCTGGTGGGCCTCGATGACGATGGCCGGGTTGATGGCCCGGCACGCGACGGCGGCGGAGTGGACCTTTGCCATGCCCACCCGGTCCGTCGTGTGGGCAACCTGGCGCTGCAGGTTGGACAGGTCCACCTGGTCGTCGTCCACCAGGCCCAGCGTGCCGATGCCGGCCGCCGCGAGATACAGCGCCAAGGGGCTGCCCAGGCCGCCTGCGCCGACGATCAGCACCCGCGCCACGCGGAGGCGGGCCTGGCCGGTGCCGCCGACCTCGGCCAGGAGGATGTTGCGGGAGTAGCGGGTGATCTCGTCTTCGCTGAAATCCGGGTCCATAAGGCCGACATAGGGCGGGGAGGGGCGGAAATCGATGGAGCACGGCGCACTGGTGCTGTTCAGCGGCGGGCAGGACAGCACGGCGTGCCTTGCATGGGCGCTGGAGCGGTATGCCCGGGTGGAGACGGTCGGGTTTGCCTACGGCCAGCGTCATGCGGTCGAGCTGACGTGCCGCGGGCCGGTGCGGGATGGGCTGCGGGCGATGGCTTGGGGGGGGCGGCTGGGTCCTGACCACTTGGTGGATTTGTCGGGCTCGCTGTCGGCGCTGGGGGATACGGCGCTGACCTCGGATGCCGCCATTGCCATGACCGAGGAGGGGCTGCCCAACACCTTCGTGCCGGGCCGCAACCTGCTGTTCCTGACCTATGCCGCGGCACTTGCGTACCGCCGGGGGCTGATGCGGATCGTCGGGGGCATGTGCGAGACCGACTTCAGCGGCTATCCTGACTGCCGGGACGACACCGTGAAAGCGATGCAGCTTGCGCTGAACCTGGGGATGCAGCGGCGGTTCGTGCTGGAGACGCCGCTGATGTGGCTGGACAAGGCCGGCACATGGGCGATGGCCGAGCGGCTGGGCATCCTGGAGCTGACGGTCGAGGCGACGCACACGTGCTACCTCGGTGACCGCACGCACCGGCACGAGTGGGGGTGGGGGTGCGGCGCTTGCCCGGCTTGCGAGCTGCGCGCTGGCGGGTGGCGGCGGTGGCGGGAGGCGGCCTGATGTTCGGCGCTGACGTGCATGACCTGATCATGCGGTATGGCTATGGGCTGGTGTCGCTGGTGATCTGCCTGGAGAGCATGGGCGCGCCGCTGCCGGGTGAGAGCCTGCTGATCGCCTCCGCGTTGTATGCTGCTGCTACGGGGAACCTCTCCATCGGCTGGGTGGTGCTGGCTGCGGCGGTTGGGGCCATCTTGGGTGATAACCTGGGCTTTGTGATTGGCCGCCAGGTGGGGCCGCCGGTGTTGGCGCGGTATGGCCCGCGGATTGGGCTGACGCTGGACCGGCAGCGGCTGGGGCAATTCCTGTTCCTGCGGCATGGAGGGAAGGTGGTGTTTCTGGGGCGGTTCATCGTGTTCCTGCGGACGTTCGCCGCCCTCCTGGCCGGGGCGAACCGGATGCAGTGGAACCATTTCCTGTTGTGGAACGCGCTGGGAGGGATCGCTTGGACCTGCTTGTACGGGTTCACGCCCTACCTGCTGGGCAGCCAGGTGCATCGGCTGGTGGGGCCGTTCGGGATTGTGGTGGGCGTGGCGGCGGCGGTGACGCTGGTGCTCGTGATTCGCTTTGTCCATCGGAATGAGCGGCGGCTGATCGCCGAGGCGCAGGTAGCGATGGCGGCGCAGGAAGCCTCGACCACCAATTACTAAAGTGCTTCTTGTTCGCCAGCGCGCGGCATCCGCGACGGACGAGGTGATCCAGCATGAGCGAAGCCAGCGACAGCCTGCAAATTAAGACGGACGACGCCGACGCCTGCATCGTCAAGCTGCGGGAGAGTGGCTTCAACGGACTCGTGTTCCAGGGTGACCGCGGCTGGTTGACAGTCGTTCCTTATGGTAGCCCAGGAGAGGTGCTGATGCTCATGGAGGATCGGATCGAGAGCCTGGCAAGGATGCTTGGGGCGCCGGTCGTCAACTACGTGCGTTCTGAAGACTTCGGCTGGAGCTTTGCACTTGTCCTTCCCGACGGTCGCTGGACCTCCTTTGAGTGCTGCTGGGACCCATTCCTGGACGAAGCGCACGTTCCCGACGCAGACAGCAATGCAGGAGTCGATGAGGGTGTCTTGGCCGAGGTTGTGTCGGTTGAGCGGATCAGGCCCTTCCTCGGGCCGCCGGTCCCTCCCGCGGGGGAGACGGGAGCGGCTAAGGACTTTGCGCGAGAAATGGGCTTTCCGCAGTTCGAGTGGTTGTCGCCCGCCTACGTGCTGAGCGACCCGGAGGACGCCGTCAGGCGCGGTGGCGAGGAGATCGGCAACCGGCCGGTTCGCCCGTCTTAAGCGTTCACAAACCGGCCCGTGTAGGTCGCCGGCAGGTCGATGTTCGCCGCCGCAATCGCCGGGTCGAACCCCGCCAACATGCGGTGCACCGTTTGCGACATCTCCGCCGTCACCACACCGTCGTGCAGGAAGGCGTCGCGGTTGCGGGTGAAGGCGCGGTCGCATACGTCGCGGCCGACGCTGCACATGCCGGCCTGCAAGGCGCCGATGGCCTGGTCCGGCTCGGCGGTCTTGAGGAACGCTACGGCCTCCAAGATGGCGGCGGTGGCGGCGCGGACGGCGGGTTCGTTCTTGGGAATCCATCCGGCGTCGGCATACAGGCAGCCCGAGGCATAGGGTCCGCCGAAGATCGCCCGGGTGCCGGCGCTGTCGCGGGCATCAGCCAGGATGACGACCTCGTCCTTGCTCTCCAGCTCGTTCATGATGGGGTCGAACAGGCTTAGCGCGTCGATGTCGCCGCGCTCGGACGCCGACATGGCGGTTTGCGTGGTGCCGACGCCGATGGCGGCCGCGTCGGTCGGCTTCAGCCCGGCCTTCACCAGCAACTGCATCGCGAACAGGTGCGTCGCCGACCCCGGCGCCGACACGCCGATCTTGCGGCCCTTCAGGTCGGCTGCCGTCTTGATCTCGCCGGCCAACGCCTTGCGAACGCCTAGCGCCAGGCCGCTGTTCTGCGCCTGCAGGACGAAGCACTGCAGCTTGGCACCCTTGGCGGCCATCTGGATGGTATGCTCGTAGTAGCCGCAGACCATGTCGGACGACCCGCCCAGCAGGGCCTGCATGGCGCGGGCGCCGCCGGGGAACTGCGCCACCTCGGCGTCGATGCCGTGCTTGGCGAATAGGTCCTGCCCGATGGCGACGAAGAACGGCATGTAGCCATACAGCGCAATGCCGCCGCCAGCGAAGCGCACCTTGATGCGGGACTGCGCGATGGCGGGCATGGGCAGGGTGGCCGCCAGGGTGGCCCCGAGTGCGGCGCGGCGTGTCAGCATGGTGCGTCCTCCGTTGATTGCGTGTCTTGGGGTTGCGTATCCCGAGATCAGGTGTCCGGGGGTCATGTGTCGCGGGGTGTGTCCGCCCTTGGCTGCCAGACCAGCAGCCGGTTCTCGGCCAGGCTGACCCCGGCGTCCAGCACCAGCGCGCAACCCGTCAGCACGACGATCCCCGCGAACACCGTGTCCACGTCGAACACTCCCTCCGCCTGCAGGATCAGGTAGCCTACCCCGGCGGCGCTGCCGAGGTACTCCGCGATCACCGCGCCCACGAACGCCATGCCGACCGACACGTGCAGCGAACTGAACACCCAGCTCAGCGCCGCCGGCAGGTAGACGTGCCGCAGAAGCTGCCGCCGTGACGCCCCCAGCATCCGTGTGGCGTTCAGCACGGTGGGCGATACCTCCCGCACGCCTTGCACGACGTTGAAGAAGACGATGAAGAACACGAGGGTGAAGCCCAGCGCCACCTTGCTCGCCATGCCGAGGCCGAACCACATGCTGAAGATCGGCGCCAGGATCACCCGCGGCATGGCGTTCATCGCCTTCACGTAGGGGTCCAGCACCGCCTGCGTCCGCGGGCTGAGGCCCAGCCATAGTCCCGCCAGCACGCCGCCGATGGTGCCGGTGGCGAAGGCCATCAAGGTTTCGGCGATGGTGACGGCGAGGTGCGGCCAGATCTCGCCGGTGCGGAACCACTCGTAGATGACGGCGGCGATCCGCTCGGGCCGGCCGAAGAACAGCGGCGACAGCGCGCCGGTCGTGCTGCCAGCCCGCCACAGGCCCAGCAGCACCAGGCCGATGGCCAGGCGCCCGCCGGTGACCAGGCCGCGGCCCCGGCGTGGAGCCACGCGCGGCGGCGCGGCCGGGCGTGGCTCCAGGGCGAGGGGTGTTGCGGGATGAGCCGTCATAGCGAGCCGGCTTCGGCGGGGCAGTCCGGGGGCGGCACGGACCGCGCTTGCACCCCTGGATTGCCGCGTCGCAGGCGCTCCTCGCAATGACGGGCAAGGGTATGACGGGCAAGGCTATGATGGGCGGGGCTGTAATGGGTGAGGCTATGACGGGCCGGGCTATGACGGGCGGGACGCGCGATGCCAGTCATGCCGCCCGCCCGTGATAGGCGCGCAGCACTTGGTCGCGCAGCACGTCCCAGATGCGTTCCTGCAACTGCTGAAAGCGCGGGGTCAGCCGGATTTCCGCCACGTCGCGCGGGCGTGGCAGGTCGATGGGGAACTCGGCGATCGGCCGGGTGGCGGGGCCGGCGGACAGCACCACCACGCGGTCGCTGAGGCTGATCGCCTCCTCCAGGTCGTGCGTGATGAACAGCACGGATTTCCGCGGCGTGGCGCCCTGCCATAGGGCCAGCAGCTCGTTCTCCATCATCTGCCGGGTCTGCACGTCCAGGGCGCTGAACGGCTCGTCCATCAGCAGGATCGGTGGGTCCAGCACCAGGGTCTGCGCCAACTGCGCCCGCTTGCGCAGCCCGCCGCTCATCTGGTGCGGGTACTTGGCGCCGTGCCCACGCAGGCCGACGCGGTCCAGCCACGCCTCCGCCGCCGCCCGCGCTGCTGCCCTCGATTGCCCGGCGAACTCCGGCCCGGCCGCCACATTGTCCCGCGCGTTGCGCCACGGCATGAGGCTGTCCGACTGGAACAAGTAGCCGGCCCGGCGGTTGATCCCGCGCAACGGCTGTCCCTGCACCTCGACCTGCCCCGAGGTCGGCGCGAGCAGTCCTGCCGCCAGGTTGAGGAGGGTGCTCTTGCCGCACCCGGTGGGTCCGACGACCGAAAGGAACTCACCGTCCTCGACCCGCAGCGACGCATCGGCTACGGCGGTGTAGCCGCCGAAGCTGACCGTCACGCCATCGAACAGCAGTGCCGCGCTCATGCGCTGACCATAAAGCAGTTCCCCCCAGCCAGGCCCCACCATACGGGGAGCCGGGCCAGGGGGAAACCGGGGAGCTTGCCGCCCTCTTGCTTATCCCGGGGTGTTAGTCGGACCAGGCCCAGTTGTGGCCGTGCACCAGGCCCTCGTCGTGGTCTTGGTGGGCGTCGGCCGCCTCCGTGACCTGCTGCACCGACGCCGCCCAGCCGTGGCCGTGGACAAGACCGTCGTCGTGGTCGTGCTCGTGATTGTCCTGCTCCTGCGCCACCGGCACCATGCGGCCCGCCTGTTGCTGCGCCATCTGCGGCACCATCGGCGCGACGTGGCCCTCGCCATGGAACTGCTCGGTCTCGGTGCTGCCGGCCATCGCCGTCGTGCTGCTGCGCCCGCCGGACGCCGCGACCGCCACGGCATCGAACCAGCCGGTGCCGACCTCGCGCTGGTGGCGCGTGGCGGTGTAACCCTGTGCCTCGGAGGCGAACTCCTCCTGTTGCAGCTCGGAGTAGGCCGCCATGCCGCGCTCCTTGTAGCCCTGGGCCAGCTTGAACATGGACAGGTTCAGGCTGTGGAACCCGGCCAGGGTGACGAACTGGAACCGGTAGCCCATCTTGCCGATCTCCTGCTGGAAGGTCGCAATGGCGTCCGGCGCCAGCTTCTTCTGCCAGTTGAAGCTCGGCGAGCAGTTGTAGGCCAGCATCTTGCCGGGGAACTCGGCGTGGATGGCGTCGGCGAAGCGCTTGGCCTCTTCCAGGTTCGGCTCGCTGGTCTCCCACCACAGCAGGTCGGCGTAGGGGGCGAAGGCCAGGCCGCGGGCGATGGCGTAATCGACGCCGACGCCGGGCTTGATGCGGTGGAAGCCCTCGCTGGTGCGCTCGCCGGTCAGGAACGGGCGGTCGCGCTCGTCCACGTCGGCGGTGAGCAACTGGGCGCTGTGGGCGTCGGTGCGGCACAGCAGGACGGTGCTGACGCCCTCTACATCGGCGGCCAGGCGGGCGGCGTTCAGGGTGCGGATGTGCTGGCTGATGGGGATCAGCACCTTGCCGCCGAGATGGCCACACTTCTTCTCGCTGGCGAGCTGGTCCTCGAAGTGGACGCCTGACGCGCCGGCCTCGATCATGGCGCGCATCAGCTCGAAGGCGTTCAGCGCGCCGCCGAACCCGGCCTCGGCGTCGGCGATGATCGGCGCCATCCAGTGGATACTGTGGTCGTTCTCCAACTGCGCGATCTGGTCGCAGCGGCGCAACGCGTTGTTGATGCGCTTCACGACCTGCGGCACCGAATTCACGGCATAGAGCGACTGGTCGGGATACATCTCAAGCGACGAGTTGGCGTCGGCTGCCACCTGCCAGCCGGACAGGTAGATCGCCTTCAGGCCGGCGCGGACCTGCTGCATGGCCTGGTTACCGGTCAGCGCGCCGAGGGTGTTGACGTAGGGCTCGGTCTTCAACAGGTGCCACAGGCGCTGCGCGCCCATCTCGGCCAGGGTGTGGCGGATGCGGAAGCTGCCAGACAGCCGGGCCACGTCGGCGGCGGTGTAGTCGCGGCGGATGCCGGCGAAGCGCTCTGGCTCACTGCCGGACGACATGCCGTCGGGGGCGTGGGTGGGCTGGTTACGCATGGGTGTCTCCTGTGTATGATGTGTATAATTGACATTGCAGGTGCGAAGGGAAAGGCCGAAAATGCCCTCTACTAGGCAAGCAGGTTGTTGGATTGTTCATGCCTGCTGTAAATTAGTAAAGGTTGTAAATGGCAGCACCCCAGATCGGCCGCACCGTCCGGCGCTTGCGGCAGGAGCAGTCGCTGACCCAGCAGGCCCTGGCGGCACGGCTGGGCATCAGCGCCAGCTATCTGAACCTGATCGAGCACGAGCAGCGGGCGGTGACCGCGAGCCTGCTGATCAAGCTGACGGAGAGCCTGCGGGTCGATTTGGCGGCGCTGTCCGGCAGCCAGGAGCGGCAGTTGGAGGCCGGGCTTCGCGAGGTGTTCGCCGATCCCCTGCTGGACCAGGTGGTGCCGGATGCGGACCTGGAGAGCCTGGCCGCCACCAGCCCGGCCGCGAGCCGTGCGGTGCTGGCGCTGTACCGCGCCTGGCGGGTGGCGCGGGAGGACAGCAGCGGCATCGCCCTGCCATCCGGCCGGCGCCTGCTGCTGCCGCATGAGGAGGCGCGGGACGCGTTCCATGAGCGCAGCAACCACTTTTCCAGCATGGAGACGGCGGTGGAGGCCATCGGCGACACCCTGCCGCCGGAGCCTGCGGAACTGAACCATGCTATCGCCGACCGGCTGCGCCGAGTGCACGGGCTGCATGTGCGGGTGGCGCCGATGGACGGGGCGCTGCGCCGCTTTGACCCGGCGGCGCGCAGCCTGACGCTGTCGGAGCAACTGCCGCGGGAGAGCCGTGGGTTCCACATGGCGTTCCAGCTTGTGCTGCTGGAGGCGCGGGGCGCGGTGGAGGCGGAGGTCGCGGCCATTGCGCCGACCTCGCCAGAGGCGGGGGCGCTGATCCGGTTGGGGCTGTTGAACTATGCCGCGGCGGCGCTGCTGATGCGGTACGACCGGTTCGTGGCGGCGGCGGCGGGGTTCCGGCATGACGTGGATGCCTTGGCGGCGCGGTTCGGCGTGAGTTACGAGCAGGCTTGCCACCGGCTGTCGTCCTTGCAGCGGCCTGGTGCGCGGGGGGTGCCGTTCTTCTTCCTGCGGGTGGACCCGGCGGGGAATGTGAGCAAGCGGTTCTCGGCAGCCGGGTTCCCGTTTGCGCGGTATGGCGGGTCGTGCCCGCGGTGGGTGGTGCATGCGGCGTTCGCCTCGCCGGGGGTGCTGCAGGTGCAGGTGGCGCAGTTGCCGGACGGGGCGGCGTTCCTGTGCTTCGCGCGGTGCGTGGTGGGGCGGGCGACGCGCTGGGGGGAGCCGCCGCCGACGCATGTGGTGGCGATGGGGTGCGAGGTGGGGCACGCCGATGCGCTGGTGTATGCGGATGGGCTGGATTTGGAACGGGCGGCGGTGGGGATCGGGCTGTCGTGCCGGTTGTGCGACCGCGAGGGGTGCCGGAGCCGGGCGTTCCCGCCGTTGGAGCACCGGCTGGCGTTGGACCCGTTGCTGGCGGCGGATAGTCCGTACCGGTTCGTGCCGAAGGGGTGAGCTTGGCCTGGACCCCAGGCCCGGCGGCCCGGCACCGCCGCATGGCGCAGCGGGGCGTCGAACAGGCCCAGCGTCTGCCAGCGCCGGACCTAGCCGCAGGCCGTGCGCCAGCGAACCAGCCCAGGCGGCAGCCAGGCCCTGCCCACCCGCAGGCGCCAGGCCAGCGCGCCCACCACCCTCACTTGCGGCGTCGCCGTCTCGCTCCGCGGTGGGTCGGCCCGGTCAAGCCACTGCGCTAAATGGCCAAGAGTTCCGAACGACGCCATGCTTTTCAAGCGGCCATGATCCTCAAGCGCACGTCATGCCGCGCCTGATGCGCCTTGTTCCATATCTCCTCCTCCACCCCGCTCGGTCAAACGGACCATGGCTTCATCCAGGGAATAGATAGAGACCAGGCGAAGGTACTCACTCAAACAGGCTCTGGGGCGGTGATAAGTATTTGCTTGGAAGTCTGAAACCGGACAGATGTTTGCACCATGACTGACACGGACGATTTTCCTAAAAACTGTGCTGACCAGGGCCGAGCAATTTGGGGACATGATCTTAACGTCTTGGAGCGAGGTTTCGCGGTAGGACCATCCAGCGAGACCGCGAATGGGTCGCGCGCCAGCAAGAGATTTGAATGACAAAAGGTATCTTCATCTCGCAAATCCACGAGGAGGCTGAGCTTGCGCTCATCCTGCAGCGAGCGCTGCAGGATGAGTTCGCCGGCATGGTTCCAGTGTTCATGTCATCGGATGAAATCAGCATCGGTGCAGGTTCGGAGTTCATGCGCAAGATCGAGACCAATCTGCGCGATTGCTGCGGCGCCATACTTCTCGTGAGCAGCGTCTCGGTTTGCCGCTTATGGGTGAACTTCGAGCTTGGCGCCATTTGGGCTCGCAACATGCTCCTGCCGCCTGGCGGGCAGGATATACCCAGAATCCCGCTATGCCACTCCGGCATGGTGCCGGCGAACCTGCCGCCGCTGCTTGGCATGCTGGACGCGAGCTTGGCCAGCAATGCCGGTGATCTGCGGCGCATGTTCCTGGCGCTGGAAACTGCGACAGGGCGAAGGCCGTCCGGGCTTCGAACCGATTTCGCCAAGCTGGCTGGCGAGATTGCCAGCTTTGAACGTCCATACTCGGAGACGCGAAAGGTAAAGGAGATCATTCGCCTCGGAGATATTGATCTCGATCAGGTCAGGTTGAAGCTCAATCAACGGCCGAAGCAGATGTTCATACTCGCCGGCTGTATCGTCGAAAGCCATGAGGTCGGCAACATGCGTGCTGTGCTGCGATCAATGGGTGGGATCATGAAAAGCCAGGAGAGAGGGCAGGAGAGTAGGTTCATCATGGGAGAGGATGGAGCGAGGAGCAGAGCTGGAACAGGCTTTGTAGTGGAGTTCCCTCGCCGCCTCGTCGAATGCTATTCGTCATGACCGCGATGTAAGACAGGCCACATAGGCTGTCTCGATCCGGCAGGAGACAACACCGTGTGGTTATCCAGAGACCCTGCGGCACGGTCTCGTATCGTCCCCATCGGGCCGCGTTTGCAAGGCTGTCGCACCGCTCATTTAACCCAGGTTATAGTCCCACCGCGTCGATCTCCTATTCTTGAACTGCCGGATCCGTCAGCATGCTTGCGCGTCCCCAACAGTCGGGGCAGATCAGCTTGTCGTCGCAGGATTGTAGCCGTGCAGATCACCCACCGCCCCGCCGCCGCCGACCTTGTCTTCCAGGCGCAGATCGCCCCGGAGGCGGCCGTCCCGCACCCGGCCTGGCAGCGTGCCCGCGCCGCCGCGCTGGAGGCGCTGTTCAGCGGCGACGCAACGGTCCTGCTCGGCCCGCCTGGCAGCGGCAAGACGCTGTTGCTGCACGACTTGGCCCGCACGCTGCGCAATGCCGATCAGCCGGTCCGCCTGATCGAGCAGCCTGGCGCCCTGGACGGTTCCCGCGGCAACGACATCCTGCTCGTTGATGAGGCCGACTCTCTCGGCGCGGACGCGCTGGCCGCCCTGGTTACCGGCCCCGCTCCGGTCCTACTCGCGGCGCTGCCAGGTTCCGCCGGGCGCCTCGCCGGGCACCCGGTCCGCCGTGTGGCCCTGGACCCCCTCGCGCCCGAGGACGTCGCGCGCTTCGTCGCCACTAGGCTTGCCGCCGCTGGCCGCCCGCGCGACCTGCTGGAGCCGGAGGCCGTGCTGGCTTTGGCCCGGTATTCCGGCGGGTCGGTGCGGTTGGTGAACACCATCGGCGGGTCGGCCCTGTTCCTGGCCGGTTGGGACGGCTCTGCGCGCGTCGGGTTGCGCCATGTGGAGGAGGCTGCGGCCATGCGCAGCGACTTCGACGGGGCCACGCCGCTGCTTCCGACCGAAGCATCCGGTCCCGTCGCGCCGCCTTTGGTTGCGGTGCTGCCTAACTACTCCGGCGCCCTGCTGCGGCGGCGTGCTGCGTTGGGAGGCATGGCGACAGCGGCTGGCGTGCTGTTCGCGCTACCTTGGCTGACTCAGAGACGGTCCGCCCTCCCACTGCAGGCCGCGCAGGCCGGGACTCCCAGCACTGGCGCTCCCAGCACTGGCGCTCCCAGCACTGGCACCCAAGGCGTGGCCAGTCGAACGGTCCAGGTCGCGCAGACCGGTGCTGGCGCCGCATCCCCGGCCATTGCGGACGAGGGCGGTCCAGCGACGGCTGCCATCGCCAGCCCCGCCGACGCCCGACCGGCACTGGCGGAATTGGGCGCGCGGCCCACAGTCCTTGTCACCCCGACGATCGTGGTTTCCCCGCCGCAGGCCGAACCCCGGCGATTGGCTGTCCTGAATCGTTCTACTCTGGCAGCTTACCGTGGAACCGCCCTGTCCGAAACTGCGCTGCTGTTCCAAGGCTCGATGTTCAACGAGACGATGGGGCAGGGCGGCCATATCAGCCTTGTCATCCAGAGGCAGGCCTCGACCGGTGCGATCATCGCCCGGTTCAATGCCTCGCAGGGCCTGGTCGGCTCCGGTGTGCTGGTGGGCAATGTGTCGGGAGCCGGCCGGATCACCGTTTCAGGACAGCTTCTGATGGGCCGCAACCCTTTCCTGTGCGACCTCGACGGCGCCCTCGTCGGCGATACGCTGACGGGGTCTGCAAACTTCGCCCGGCCGAGCGGCGGCGTCACCTATCACAGCCGGTTCTCCCTGATCCGGGCATAGGCGTAGCAAATCTCGTCCCTTGGCAGCCAGGCTCGACCTACGTTCTTGTCAACTGATAGGAACAATAGTCCGGCTTGGCGCCGGAGCCGGCCCGACTGAACAGCCGGAAAGGATGGCTCCCGGAAAGCCGTTTCTGTCCTTGAGGGTATGTGGGCGGCGGGGCAGCACCGTGCGACACTGATGGGCGGGCAAGTCCCTTACCAGTTGGAGCCTGGGCCGGCATGGCTCGCACTCGATGCCCCGAACAGGTCTTGACATGCAACAGCCGGACCTTCGTCGCCGCCTGATCCTGGCGTCAATGGCTGCGCCGCTCGTGCCGTTGATGCAAGGATGCACCGCGCCGTTGACGGCCCTGCAGGACCGGGCCACGGCTCCCGATGCCCAGGCACTTCTGGCGGCAAGCGCCGCCGCGCACGGGCTGGCAGGCCTTGCAGGGATCTCCGATGTCAGCGTCAGCTACGCGGGCACGTTCCACACCGTGGTTGACCGCCTGCAGCCCGACCTGGTGGATGCCAAGTTCCGGGGCCGCTCGGAGGAGCGGCTGCTGTTGCGGGACCGGCTGGCGGCCCAGTCCCATGCCGGGCCGGATGGGCGCAAGCAGGTGGTGCGGGAGGCCGGGTCCGGAACGCAGGGCGCGGTCCGCGTCTGGTTCAACGACGTGGAGGCGTCCGACCGGCGGCGCCGCGATGCTGCGGCCTTGGTCGCGGACTGCTACAGCCTGTTCTTGCTGGGGCCGATGCTGCTTGCGGGGCAGTGGGCGGCGGAGCGTTCGCTGACGATGGCCCTGACCGGTGTCGAGCGGGTGACGGTGGAAGGCCAGACGTACGAGTGCGACATGTTGCGGGTCCACCTGGCGCCGGGTCTTGGCTTTTCGGCGGCGGACGAGCTTGCGCTGTATATCGACCGCACCGAGCGCCTGATGCGTCGCTTGCGCTTCACGCTGAACGGCTTCGAGCCGACCCGCGGCGCACTTGCCGAGGTGGACGCGTGGGGGTACCTGCCCCGGTACGGCGTGCGCTGGCCCACGCGTTTCCAGGAGCGGCTGCTTCGCCCGCTGCCGTTGCCGGTGCACGAGTGGCACCTGACCGGGCTGGACGTGAACCGCGGCCTGGATCGTGCTGCGGTCGAGGGCATGGCGTTCAGCGGCGGGGCGGTCTTGCCCGCGGCTGCGGTGCCCTGACGGCGGGGCGGGCGCATGGCACTTAGGGAGCCTGTCTGGGTCCCTCTCCGGGCAGGGCGGTTGCGGATGCCGTGGGCACGGCCTCTGCTCCCTCTCCCGACTCGGGGAGCAAAGGCCTCACGTCATATGTGATTGCCCAGCCCCGAAGGCATGGAGGACCCGACGGCCTTCTTCGCTGGCCTCGCTACCGCTAATCGCGTACTCACGCCTGCATGGACCCTGCTGCTGACCTTGCTGCCTTGGCGCCCTCCCGCATCGTCACCGTCGCCCGCGCCGCCTTCGCCCGGCCGGACACCGAGTTCCTGTGCTTCGGTGAAAGCGATAGGCCGGCCCCGCCCGGCGCCGCCGAGGCCCTGCAAGCCGCGCTCGCCCGGGGCGATGCCAGGTATCCCGACGTGCGTGGAGTCCCGGCGCTGCGGCAGGCGCTGGCGGATCACCTGAGCGCCCTGCACGCCCGCCCGGTGGAGGAGGGGCGCATCCAGGTCACGGCGTCGGGCATGACGGCGGTCAACGTGGCGCTGGCAGCCATCGTGCGCGCCGGGGACCGGGTGGTGCTGCACACGCCGGCCTGGCCCAACCCTGGCAATGCTACCCGGCTGCGCGGCGCCGCCGTGGACGCCTTGCCGCTGGACACCCACAGGGACGGAGGGTTCCGCCTGGACCTTGGCCGCCTTGCTGCCAAGCTGCCCGGCGCCCGCGCGCTGATCCTGAACTCTCCCAATAACCCTACCGGCTGGACCGCGACGCTCAGGGAGCTGCGATCCATTCTGGAGCTATGCCGGCAACATGGCGTGTGGCTGGTCTCGGACGAGGTGTACTCGCGCATCGTGTATGATGGTGCCGCTGCTGCGCCGTCCGCCCTGGACATTGCCGAGCCGGACGACCGCGTCATGGTCGTCAACAGCTTCAGCAAGGCCTGGGCGATGACCGGTTGGCGCCTGGGCTGGCTGGTGCTGCCGCGCGGCGCCCGGGACCAGGTGGCCGAGGTGGTGGAGGTCACGCAATCCGGCACCGCCCCCTTCGCCCAGGCCGGTGCCCTGGCGGCGCTGGCCGACGCCCCGTTCGTGGACCGCTTCCGCGCCCACTGCGCGGAGGGCCGCCGGCTGGTGGTGGAGGGCCTGGCCGGGCTGAACGGCGTGCGCCTGGCCGCCCCGGAGGGTGCGTTCTATGCCTTCATCGGCGTGGATGGCCTGCACGACAGCCTGGCCCTGGCGCTGCGCTTGGTGCACGAGCATGGCGTGGCCGTCGCTCCCGGCAGCGCCTTTGGCGAAGGTGGGGAGGGCTACCTGCGCCTCTGCTTTGCCCAGGCTCCCGCCCGCATCGAGCGCGCCATGCAGCGCCTGCGCGAGGGCCTGCAAGCGTCCATGCCGATGTCCTCAACGCCCATGCTGTCCGGGTCGATGCTGTCGCGGCCCATGCTGTCAGGACAATGAGCCAGCTCGCCGCCTGCGCCGTCTGCGGCACCCCCGTCCGCGCGCCGTTCCGCGCGCCGCCGGCCGAGCTGGCGCCGGACCTCGACCTGCGTCCTGGCGAGCCGACCCGCTCGACCCTACCCAACTGGATCGCCACCTGCCGCCGCTGCGGCGCCTCTGCCCCGAACCTGTCGGTGATGCCGGACGGCGGCGTGGATCTCGTGCGGTCCGCTGGATACAAGACGCTGCGGACGCCCGGCCCGGCGATGCCGGCGCTGCGATGGGCCTATTTGTGCGAGCACCTGGGCCGCCGGGCCGAGGCGGCGGAGGCCACGCTGCAGGCGGCCTGGGCGTTGGACGACGCCGGGCAGGATGCAGCGGAGGTGCGCCGGCGGGCCGTGGCGCTGTGGGGCGAGCCGGAGGGGACGGAGGACACGCTCCGCCTGGTCGATATGCTGCGCCGCGCCGGGGACCTCGCCGCTGCCGAGGCGCGCGCCGCCACCCTGGACGGCGCGACGCAGGACGAGAACACCGCGGCCATCCTGGCCTTCCAGCGCGCACGCATCGCCGAGGGCGACACCGGCCGCCACATGATCAGCAGCGCCCTGCGCCCGCCGGCCCGTCGCCCGCATGTGACGCATGGACAGGACAAGCCGTCCGGCTTCTGGGGCCGGCTGTTCAGCCGGTGAGCTTGCGCGGTGGGGTGACCCTGCGCGGTCAGTTGCAGGCCAAGCTGGACGGCAAGGCTAAGCCGCTCGGCTCCCTCGGCCGGATTGAGGCCCTGGCGGTGCAGCTCGGCATGATCCAGGACAGCCTGCGCCCGCAAGTGGTGGACCCGGTCGTGCTGGTGTTCGCCGGGGACCATGGCGCGGTGGCGTCGGGCGTATCGGCTTATCCCTCGGCGGTGACGGCCGTCATGGTGGGCGCCTACCTTGAGGGCCGGGGCGCGGTCAACGTGTTCGCCCGGCAGGCCGGGGCGCGGCTGGTGGTGGTGGATGCGGGCGTGGCGGCCGACCTGCCTTCGCACCCTGGACTGGTCGCCGCCAAGGTGCAGCCCGGCACGCGCGACTGGCTGCACGGCCCCGCCATGGCGTTGGACGACCTGGATGCGGCGTTGCGCCGGGCCGCGCGGATCGTGGACGACCTGGCCGAGAGCGGCTGCACCGTGCTGGCGCTGGGCGAGATGGGCATCGGCAACACGGCCAGCGCCGCGCTGCTGGTGCACAAGGTTGCTGGCCTGGGCCTGGATGTACTGATCGGCCGCGGCGCCGGGCTGGATGATGCCGGGCTGGCCCGCAAGCGGACTGTGATGGCTCAGGGCGCTGCCCGCACCGCCGCAAGCCTGCGCCCCCGTAACGCCATGGCGGAGTACGGCGGCTTTGAGATCGCCATGCTGGTTGGCGCCATCCTGCGCGCCGCGGAGCGCGGGGTTTGCGTGCTGATCGATGGGGTGATCGTGACCGCCGCCGCTGTCCTGGCCCATGCCATGCAACCGGACTGCCTGGCATCGTGCGTCTTTGCCCACCGCTCCGCTGAGCTGGGTCATGATACCATGCTGGCCCACCTGGATGCCGTGCCGCTGCTGGACCTTGGGATGCGGCTAGGGGAGGGGACCGGCGCCGCGCTGGCTCTGCCGTTGCTGCGTGCGGCAGCCTCGGTGCTGGCGGACATGGCGGATTTGCAGGACTTAGTTGGTTAGGGGCCAGCTTCGGCTGATGCTGACAGCGGTGCAGTTCATGACGCGCCTGCCGGTGCCGGGCTGGGTCGGGCACGGGCCGGGGCAGCTTGAGCGGGCGGCACGCTATTTTCCCTTGGCCGGGCTGCTGGTGGGCGCTTTGGGGGCGGCTGTGTTGGGGACGGCCCGTGTTGGCTTGCCGCCGCTGGTGGCGGCCGGGCTGGCGGTGGCGGCCGTCGCGGCGCTGACCGGGGCGCTGCACGAGGATGGGCTGGCCGATACGGCGGATGGCCTGCTGGGCGGCTGGACGCGGGACGACGCGCTGCGGATCATGAAGGACAGCCGGATCGGGGCGTTCGGCGCGGCGGCGCTGGTGCTGGCGCTGGGGCTGAAGGTGGCGGCGCTGGCGGGGCTGCCGGCCCTGGCTTGGGTGGCCAGCAGCGCCGCCAGCCGGTTGGCCCCGGTGTGCGTGATGGCGCTGCTGCCGTATGCCCGCCAAGTTGACGCCAAGTCTGCGGCCGTGGCGGCTGGACCCGGCGGTCTCGCGGTCGCGGCGCTGTGCGGCCTGCTGCCGCTGCTGCTGCTGGGCTGGCGTGCGCTGCCGGCGCTGGTGCTGGCGGCGGCGTTGACCGTGGGCCTGGCGTTGTGGTTCCGCCGGCGGTTGGGCGGCTATACCGGGGACTGCCTGGGCGCGGTGCAGCAGGTCACGGAACTCGGCATCCTGCTGGCGGCGCTGTGGCACGCGGGCTGATCTTCGCCGCCCGGCACCCGCGCCCGCGTGTCGGCAGCCGCATCTGCTATGGCCGCACCGACGTTGCCCTGGCCGAATCTGCCGAGGCCGGCGCCGGGGCGCTGCTGGCCGCCATCGGGGCTGACCCGGTCGAACGCATCGTCACCAGCCCGCTGCTGCGCGCTGCCCTGGTGGCCCGCGCCGTCGCTGCCCACACCGGCGCGTCGCTGCACACCGATGACCGCCTGGCCGAGATGGACTTCGCCGGGTGGGAAGGCCAGCCGTGGACGGCGATCCCGCGCGCCGAGGTCGATGCCTGGGCGGCCGACCCGCTGCGCTACCGGCCCGGGGGCGGGGAGTGCGTGGCCGATGTCCTGCTGCGCGTGCGGCGTGCCTGGACGGGGCTGGCCAGCAGCGCGGACAACACCCTGGTCCTGACCCACGCCGGGCCGATCCGCTGCCTGCTGCACATCGCCCAAGGCGTGCCGATCCTGGAGGCGATCCAGGCGTCGATCGCCTATGGTTCGGTCACACGGCTGGTCTCCTCTGGGAGAGGGGCGGGGTGAGCCGCGGGGGCCGGGCCTTGTTCAACGTAGCTCGGCTTCGGTTCTTTTCTGGGCGAACCAGGCGCTTGCCGCTTCCCTCACCCCGGCCCTTTCCTGGAGGAAGAGGAAGCAGGCAGCGTTCCCGGGCCATGTGGGTTGGCCTCGAGGCGGCTGGCGCAATCCGCTTGCCTGCCACGCCGCACCATGCTGCAAGCATGCGCCATGCCCCAGACTCCCACCGCGCCGGCCCCGCCTGAGCCCACCCTGGACGCCCCGATCCAGGACCGCATCCTGATCCTCGACTTCGGCAGCCAGTTCACCCAGTTGATCGCCCGCCGCGTCCGTGAGTCCGGCGTGTACTGCGAGGTCATACCTGCCACCGCCGATCCTGTCCGCTTGCAGGCCTTTGGCGCCCGCGCCTACATCCTGTCCGGCGGCCCGGCCAGCGTGCTCGACACTGCCGGCCCGCGGGTGCCGCCCCTGGTGTTCGAGAGCGGCCTGCCGGTGCTGGGCATCTGCTACGGCCAGCAGGCGATGTGCATGCAACTCGGCGGGGAGGTCAGCCTCAGCGACCACCAGGAGTTCGGCGCCGCCACCGTGCAGGTGGACGCCGATTGCGAGCTGTTCCATGGCGCCTGGGCGGCAGGAGGGCGGGAGCAGGTGTGGATGAGCCATGGCGACCGCGTGACCCGGCTGCCGCCCGGCTTCCGCGTCGTCGCCAGCAGCCCCGGCGCGCCGTTCGCGGTGATCGCCGACGACGCCCGCCGCTACTACGGCACGATGTTCCACCCCGAGGTCGTGCACACCCCGCACGGCCGGCAGTTGCTGCATAACTTCACCCACCGCGTGGCTGGGCTGCAGGGCGGCTGGAGCATGGCCGGGTTCCGGGCGGGCCAAGTGGAGCGCGTCCGGCAGCAGGTCGGCGGTGGCCGGGTGATCTGCGGGCTGTCGGGCGGGGTGGACAGCTCGGTGGCAGCGGCGCTGATCCATGAGGCCATCGGCGACCAGCTTACCTGCATTTTTGTGGATAGCGGCCTGCTGCGGCTGGGCGAGGCGGAGGAGGTTGTCCGCACCTTCCGCGACCGGTTCCAGATCAGGCTGGTGCACCGCGACGCGGGCGAGTTGTTCCTGTCGCAACTGGATGGTGTCACCGATCCGGAGTTGAAGCGCAAGGCGATTGGGCGGGTGTTCATCGAGGTGTTCGAGGAGGAGGCGGCCCGGATCGGCGGCGCCGACTTCCTGGCGCAGGGCACGCTGTACCCGGACGTGATCGAGAGCGTCAGCGCGCATGGCGGCCCCAGCGTCACCATCAAGTCGCACCATAATGTGGGGGGGCTGCCGGAACATATGCGGATGCGGCTCGTGGAGCCGCTGCGCGACCTGTTCAAGGACGAGGTGCGGGTGCTCGGCCGCGAACTGGGGGTGCCGGAGCACATCGTCGGCCGGCACCCGTTTCCCGGGCCGGGCCTGGCGATCCGCATCCCCGGCGTGGTGACGCGGGAGCGGCTGGATATCCTGCGCCAGGCGGACGCTATTTTCTTGGAGGAGATACGCTCGGCCGGGCTGTATGACGCGATCTGGCAGGCATTCGCGGTGCTGCTGCCGGTCCGCACGGTGGGGGTGATGGGCGACGGGCGCACCTATGACAATGCGTGCGCGCTGCGGGCGGTGACGAGCGTGGATGGGATGACGGCGGAGGTGTATCCGTTCAGCATGGCGTTCCTGGCCGGGGTGGCGACGCGCATCGTGAACGAGGTGCGGGGGATCAACCGGGTGACGTACGACATCACCAGTAAGCCGCCGGGGACGATCGAGTGGGAGTGACACCGATCGCCCGTGGGCTTGATCGCTAGAGGTATGCCGTCGTTGCGGCCTGCGCTTGCGGCGTGGCACTCCGGGGAGGGTACTGACAGTGCTGGACGCTCTGGATTGCCGCGCCGAAGCCGGCTCGCAATGACGTTCTAGGCTTGGGCGAGAAGTGGTCAAAGTCGAACGCGGCTGGCATCAAGGGCCGTTTCAGCGTCGCAATCCCCGTTGGCTGTGGCATTGTTCGCCTACACTGAACAGGACCACCCCATGCCCCGTAAGACCGGCCGCCAGTTCTTCGCCAACCCCGGCCCGACCAACATGCCCGACAGCGTCCTGCGCGCCATGGACCGCCCCACCATCGATTTCAACGACCCGGAGTTCACCGCCGTCTTCGACGCAGGCGTTGCCGGCCTGAAGCGCGTGCTGCGGACCTCCGGCGAGGTCTTCCTCTATACCGCTTCCGGCCACGGCGCGTGGGAGGCGACCCTGGTCAACCTGCTCTCCCCCGGCGATGCCGTGCTGGTCATCGAGTCCGGCTGGTTCAGCGCGGCCTGGCACGAGATGGCGGGCAAGCTCGGCCTGCACGTGCAGACCGTCGCAGCCGATTGGCGGCGTGGGGCGGACATGGCTGCAGTGGAGGCGGCGCTGCGGGCCGATGGCGGCCATGGCATCAAGGCCGTCCTCGCCGTGCATAACGAGACCGCTACCGGCCTGGCCCTGCCGCTGCCCGATCTGCGCGCGGCGATGGACGCGGCCGGGCACCCGGCGCTGCTGCTAGTGGACACCATCAGCTCGCTCGGTTCGCTGGAGTTCCGCATGGAGGACTGGGGCATCGACGGCGTGGTGGGCGGCAGCCAGAAGGGGCTGATGCTGCCCACCGGGTTCAGCTTCACCGCCGTTTCGCCCAAGGCGATGCAGGCGCATGCCGGGGCGGGCCTGGCGCGCCACTACTTCGACTGGAGCGTGATGCTGCGGCGCCCGCAGCGCAGCTTCGTCGGCACCGTCCCGGTCAGCCTATTCTACGGGTTGCAGGAAAGCCTGCGCCTGATCGAGCTGGAGGGCCTGGACCAGGTGATCGCCCGGCACCATCGCCTGGCAGAGGCCACTCGCCGCGCCGTCCGCGCCTGGTCCGGCAATAGCGGCCCGCAGCTCTATGGCCTCGACCCGGCGCGGCTGTCGGACAGCGTGACCACCGTGCTGATGCCGGCCGGGCACGACGCCGACGCGGTGCGGCGGACGGCGCTGGACCGCTTCAACGTGTCGCTCGGCGGCGGGCTGGGCAAGCTGCAGGGCCAGGTGTTCCGCATCGGCCACCTGGGCGACCTGAACGAGCCGATGGTGCTGGGCACCCTGGGCGCGGTGGAAATGAGCCTGCGGCTGAACGGCGTGCCGCACGGCCGCGGCGGCGTGGATGCGGCGATGGACTGGCTTGCCGCCGCTTGATGAGCAGGGTGATCCTTTGGGCCACAGGGGCTGCCACGGCTTAGCTCCCTTTCCCGGGGGGAGAGGGAGCAGGCAGGCAGGCGGGGCTTCCGATGGCCTTGCCTAGCGCGCCAGGTAAGCCGCCCGCATCGGCTTCAGCACGGCGAGCGCCAGCACCGCCGTCAGCAGGTCGGCGCCGATGGCCAGGCTGAACACCGGCGTCCAGCTCCCGGCACTCTCGTGCAGCAGGGACGCCAGCGGGCCGCCGAAGATCGCGCCGATACCCTGGGCGATATACAGGCAGCCGTAGTTCCGCGTGGCGTGCTTGGCGCCAAACGTGTCCGTCAGCGTGGAGGGGAACAGCGAGAAAATCTCCCCCCAGCCGAAGAACACTACGCCGGACATCAGCACGAACAACACCGGGTTGCTGATGGTGAGCAGCCAGGCCGCCATGGCGAGGCCCTCCAGCCCGAAGGCCAGGCACATGGTGTTCTCGCGCCCGATGCGGTCGGACACCCAGCCGAAGAAGGGCCGGGTCAGGCCGTTGCAGAACCGGTCCACCGTCAAGGCCAGCGGCACCGCGGCGAGGCCGAACACCAGCAGCTTGGTGATGCCGAAGTCCCCGGCGAACGCGCTGAGCTGCGACGTGACCATCAGCCCGGAGGTGGACATCAGCGACATCATGACGAACATCAGCCAGAACACCGGGCTGCGGAGCATGTCGCGCGTCTCCGCGTTCGGGGCACTGGACGCCGTCTGCGACCGCGCCACGACCGCGGCCGGCGGGGCGCGCAGGCCCAGCGCCGCCAGGGTGCCGATGACGCCGAGGATCAGGCCGAACCGGGTCAGCGTCGCCGGGTAGCCATCGGCGGCCAGGCTGTCGGAAATCGGGAACGTCGTCAGGATTGCGCCCATGCCGTAGCCGGCTGCCACCACGCCGGCCGCGAACCCGCGCCGGTCCGGGAACCAGCCGACCATCTGCCCGACTACGCCGACATACACGATGCCAGTGCCCAGCCCGCCCAGCAGGCCATAGGTCAGGTAAAGCCCGGTCAGCGACCCCGCATAGCCCGCCAGCACCCAGCTCAGCCCGGTCAGCCCGGCGCCGAACGAGATCAGCAGGCGCGGGCCGAACCGCTCCACCAGCCAGCCCTGGAACGGGCTGAAGAAGGTCTGCAGGACAATCAGGATGCTGAACGTCACCTGTACGCTCGCCGCCGGGGCGCCGAGCGCCGCGCCGATGGGCTTGGTGAACAGCGTCCAAACGTACTGCGGGCTGGAAATTGCCATCATGCACACCAGGCCAAGCAGCAGTTGCACCCATCGCGTGCTGGCGAGGGGCAGGGTGTCGGCGGATCGGGTCGTTGCGCTCATCATGGCTCCAGGCGTTCGCCTCGCGCTTGCAATCCCCGGGCCATGCCACTGCCTTGCTGGCGTTGTGGCGGCAGCCTAGCGTCCGGCCGCCACCAGGGAGCCTTCGATGATCGAGTTGCACACCTACAACACGCCGAACGGCCGCAAGATCAGCGTGGCGCTGGAGGAGATGGGGCTGCCCTACAAGGTCGTGGTCGTGGACATCACCAAGGACCAGCAGTTCGCCCCGGCCTTCCTCGCGATCAGCCCGAACAACAAAATCCCTGCCATCATCGATCCCGAAGGCCCCGGCGGCGCCCCGCTCTCGATGTTCGAGTCCGGCGCCATCCTGCTGTATCTCGGCGAGAGGACCGGCCAGTTCTTGCCGACGGAACTGCGTAGCCGGGTGCCGGTGCTGGAGTGGCTGATGTGGCAGATGGGCGGGTTCGGGCCGATGCCGGGGCAGGTGCACCACTTTCTGACGGTGAACGGCGATGACCAGCGGTATGGCCTGGCGCGCTACACCAAGGAGACCCGGCGGTTGTATGGCGTGCTGGATCGTCGGCTGGCCGACGTCGAGTTCGTGGCCGGGTCGTTGTCGGTCGCCGACTTCGCCATCCTGGGCTGGGCATGGCGGCATGAGCGGCACAAGGTCGATCTGGCGGACTTCCCGCAGGTGCAGCGGTGGTTCACGGCGCTGATGGCCCGCCCGGGGGTGCAGCGCGGCTTCGAGGTTGCACTGTCCTGACCGGGGCGGGCCGCGCGGCGCAGAAGGTGGCCCCGTGCAGACATGGGCCTCATGCAGACGTGGGCCTCGGCGCCAGAAGGTTTGACGCCGCCGGGCCAACCGCCTAAACCGGCCTGGCAAACGTCGTGAACGACCCCGGCGGAGGGGTGGCCGAGTGGCTGAAGGCGGCGGTTTGCTAAACCGTTATAGGGCGTCAAGCCCTATCGTGAGTTCGAATCTCATCCCCTCCGCCAACTTTCTCTCTGTGTCAGCGTCATGATCCGGCTGGAAGACGACGTTCTGCTTTCGAACGGAAGCGTGTGCGGACGCACGGCTTTGTCATCTCGCACCGCGTCGGCACGTCTCCCAACCCGATGTGGAATGCCTTAAGGCTGGTTGGTGTTCATCCCAACTCGGGTGCGACTGATCTGCTGGCCGGACGCGGCCAGGGCCAATATCTGTGCGAGGGAGGGGCGTCTGGCCTCGAAACTGCCAATGATCCTCTTGGTTGACGACGACGAGACCGTGCGCGAGACGTCGGCCGATATGCTGCAGGAACTGGGATACACCGTCATGCAGGCCGCCAGCGGGCCGCAGGCGCTGGACATGCTGCACGATAACCCTGGATTCGATGTCATGGTGACCGACATCCGAATGCCCGGGATGTCTGGCCTGGAACTGTCGGACGTTGCAGCCGACCGTTATGCCGAACTCAAGATCATCCTGATCTCCGGATACTTCCTGCCGCAGGTGATCAACCGCCGTTTCCTGCAGAAGCCGTTCCGGACGCATGATCTGGACGAGGCAATCCGGGCGGAGCTGACGGCCGCGTAACAACAGCCCGGCCAGCGTACGCTGTTGGCCATAAAGAAACCCAGCCGTTCACGCTCCGTTGCTGTCCAGCCTATAGAGGATGGACAGCCCTTGGACGCCAGCCCTGCCCAGATTGCTGCCACTCGATCGGCAAACACCCAGACTGCTGCTCCCATCATCGCCATACCGGTCTGCAACGAGGAGGGGCTGATCGGGGCCTGCCTGACCGCCATTGGCAGGCAGTCCGACGCTCCACGCCCGCATGTCTTGCTGCTGCTGAACAACACGACTGACCGCACTGCCCAGGTGGCGCGTGAGGCTGCAGCCTGCCAGCGGCTGGCTCTGACCATCCTGGAACACGACTTTCCGCCAGCCGAGCAGACGGCCGGGCATGCCCGGCGCCTCGCCATGCAGCAAGCAGCCAACCGCGCCCAGTCCGGCGGCGTGCTGCTGTGCACCGACGCGGACGGCCGCGTGGCGCCTGACTGGCTGGCGGCCAACCTGTTCCACATCCGGCGAGGCGCCGATGCCGTGGCTGGCCGGGCGTTGATCGATGAGGCCGATGCCGCGGCGATCCCCGCGGCGCTGCATGAGGCCGATGCGCGGGAGGTCGCCTATGCCACCATTCTCGACCAGATTGCCTGCCTGTTGGACCCAGACCCCGCCGATCCATGGCCGCGCCACACCGAGCACTCCGGCGCAAGCCTTTGCGTGACGCTGGACGCCTACCATCGCTGCGGCGGGATGCCTAAGGTCAGCTTGGGCGAGGACCGCGCCTTCTTCGCGGCCCTGCGCGGGATCGACGCGCGCATCCGCCATGCCCCGGAGGTGATGGTGACGGTGTCGGGCCGGGTGGTCGGGCGCGCCCGCGGCGGCATGGCAGACACGATCCGGCGGCGCCTGACCGCGCCGGACCCGTTCATCGACGATGCGCTGGAGCCGGCGCTGGACCGGGTCAGGCGTCTGCGGCTGCGTCGGCGGCTGCGCAACGCGCAGGCAGATGGAGGGCTGGTGCCGGACATCGCGGCGGAACTCTGCTGGCCGGTGCGCCGTGTCGAGGCTGCACTGGCCCTGCCAAGCTTCGGTGCGGCCTGGGCGGCGTTGGAGGAGACCTGCACGGCCCTTGCGCCCAGGCCGGTTCCCACGGAGGCACTTGAGGCTGAGATGGAATTTGCGGTCCGCTTGCGCGATGGCCTCCTGCGCGCGGCCCTGCCGGGCGAGGTGCTTGAGGCTGCGGACTAGGCCGGGCCTGCTGCGCCTGGCAAGGCCTGCTGGATGTGTCTTACCAGCCGCCGAAAGTTTTGGCCGGTGACAAGGGTGCTGTCATTGCGAGCTGGCTTCGGCGTGGGATAGGGGGTTACAAGGACGGCGCGTGCCGCCTCTGGATTGCCACGCCGAAGCCGGCTCGCGATGACCGGTGCTGGCTGGCATGACAGGTCAGGGCTTCAGGCGACTGGTTTAGGCCTACTGGACTTGCAGATACGTTTCAAACGGCTGCTCGAATACCGCCAGCAAGCGCCGGGGTAGCGAGAAGCCGCTCGGGTCGTCGGTGATCAGTCCGCCATACTGGGATCGATGGGCCAGGATCGCACGGGTCTTTGAGGGCATCGCGTCCTGTATGTCCAGCCGCACGCCCGACGGCAGCGGACCTGGAAGCAGATGGTCCCCTGGCAGAGTCCACCCCCACACCGGATAGGCCCAGTGACGGAGGGCAAGGCGCTGCGCGGCTGCCGCTGCGACCAGGTGCGCGGCCTCGTGGTCACAGTGCGGGTCGTGCTGCCAGGCCGCCAGGATGGCCGCAATCTGGTGCGCGCGGCACAGGGCGCACACGGCGGCTACGGCGTCGTCGAAGGCTGGCCCGGCGGTCGGCGCCGCGGTGTCCCGCAGCCCGGCGAACCCGATGCGGCCGGCAGGCAAGCCGAGCAGGGAGACGGCCTCCCGCGCCTCCGCCTCCCGTACCGCCTTGAGCCGGGGGGCGGGATGGCTGGCGGAGTTGGGGTGCGATCCCGTGCCGTCGGTCATGATGAGGACGTACGGCGGATTGCCCTGCGCGCTCAGCAGGTGTATCAGCCCGCCGCATCCCAGGCTTTCGTCGTCGGCGTGCGGCGCCAGGATCAGCACGGGGCGGCCCTGGGCTATGCTGTTCGGGGTGGCCAAGGGCAGCGCCTCCATGGCGCGCAGCATCGCGCCGGCGGTGATCACGGTCGCGCCTGCGTGGTCACGTCCCCATCAACCCGTGCTGCGCAGCCTCCGTCAGGACGGCATCCGGCGCCGGCTGACGCAGGTAAACCGACAGGTCGCGTGCCAGCCGCTCCAGCAAGGTGCCGACGACGAAGGCGCCCAGGCCGATGGACCGCTGGGCCAGGTGCAAGGCGTCCAGGCAGCACTGCTCGATGGCGATGCGGGCCAGGTTCACATAGGCGACCTGGTCGGCGACCGGGGCTGTTCCCGCCTCGGCGCAGCGCGCTGCCGATGCCGCCCACAACGCGGCGGTCTCCTGCGCGATCAGCAAGCGGCCGAACCGCTCCTGCTGCAGCGGGCTGCCGTCATGCCCCTTGCCGCGGAGCTGCCGGCCGACCTCGGCCACCAGCGCATCCAGCCCGCCGAGGGTGACGGCGGACGTGCGCCAGGCTCCGGTCGAAAGCTGCGGCTCCCGCAGGTAGTCGCCGGGCTGGCCGACCAGGCTGTCGGCGGCGAGGGGGATGCCGTCGAACGCGACCCAGCCGTTCACGCTGCCGCGCATCCCTTGCAGGGTTCCCCGGGCCGGCTGGACCTGCTCCGTGCCGTCCAGCCGCAGCACGGCCATGCGGGTGCCCTCGGGGGTTTCCACGGTGACGACGGCCGCAGCGACGTGCCCGGCGCCGGAGCAAGGCCCCTTGCTGCCCACCAGCCGGCCGTTCCGCACGGATAGGCCGCCACCGGGCGGATCGGTGACCCAGACGCCGAACAGCCGCCCCGAGCGGGCGTCCTGCGCGGCGGCCTCGGCCTGGTCGGCGGCACCGTAGTCGACAATCAGCTTGAGGGCGTTGACATGGGCCTCATACAGACGGCCCAACGCCAGGTTGCCGCGGCCAATGGCGCGGAGGATGGCGAGCAGCGCATCCGCACCGTCACGCTCGGTTCCTGCGCCCCAGCCGCCCACGCTGCGCGGCAGCGGCGCGACGAGAAGCCCCAAACTGCGAAGCAGCGCCACGTCGTCCCCGGGGAACTGGCCGTCGCGGTCAAGAACGGCAGCCCGGGCCTGCATGGACGCTGCCGCGGCTTCGAGCTGCGCGACCGCGGCCTGCCAGGGCGGGCCTGGCTGGCTGTCCATGTTTGATGGCGGCAACTGCGCGGACGCAACCTCAATGCTAATCTGCCGTCGCCCCGAGCTTGTCCGCCAGCGTCGGCAGCCGGGCACTGCGCTTCGGCGCCAGCCAGCGTTGCAGGCGGTCCAGGTAGAGATAGACCACCGGTGTCGTGTAGAGCGTCAGCACCTGGCTCAGGATCAGGCCGCCGACCATGGCGAACCCAAGCGGCTTGCGAAGCTCCGATCCGGCGCCTTCGGCGATCATCAGCGGCAGGCCGCTCAGCAGCGCCGCCATGGTGGTCATCAGGATCGGCCGGAACCGCAGCAGGCACGCTTGGCGGATGGCGTCGAACGGCGTGGCGCCGTGCTGCCGCTCCGCGCTGATGGCGAAATCGACCATCATGATGCCGTTCTTCTTTACGATGCCGATGAGCAGGATGACGCCGATCAGGGCGATCACCGAAAGCTCGTAGCCGTTGGCCATCAGCATCAACAGCGCCCCTACGCCGGCCGAGGGCAAGGTAGACAGGATGGTGATGGGTAGGATGAAGCTCTCGTACAGCACGCCCAGGATGATGTACACCGCGATCAGCGCGGCGGCGATCAGGTAGGGCTGGGTGCTCAGCGACGCCTGGAACGCCTGTGCCGTGCCCTGGAACGTGCCGCGCAGTGTCGCCGAGGTGCCCATGCCGTCCAGCGCCGCGTTGATCGCATCGACCGCCTGGCCCAGCGCGGCGCCCTGCGCCAGGTTGAACGAGATCGTCACCGCCGGGAACTGCGTCTGGTGTGAGATCGCGAGGGGGACCACGGGGCGCGTGTCGGTCTTGACGAAGGTGGATAGCGGCACGGCTGTCCCGGTGCTGGACTTCACATACAGCTTGTCCAGGGTCGAGAGGTCGCCCTGCATGTCCGGCGGCACCTCCAGAATCAAGTGATAGGAGTTGAGCTGGGTGAAGTACTGGGTGATCTGCCGTTGCCCGAAGGCATCATACAGCGTGTCGTCGATCTGCTGCGGCTGGATGCCGAAGCGCGCGGCACGGTCGCGGTCGATGGTCAGGGTGGCAGTGGTGCCGGACATCTGCTGGTCGGTCGCGATGTCGCGCAGCATGGGCAGGCTGCGCATCTTGTCCAGGATCTTCGGCGACCACTCGTACAGCTCGCCGAGGTCGGCGTCCTGCAGGGTGTACTGGTACTGCGTGCGGGCCAGCCGGCCGCCGATGTTGATGTCCTGCGCGGCTTGCAGGAAGACGTTCATGCCTTCGACCTGGGCCAGCTTGGGGCGCAGCCGGGCGATGATCTCGGGCGCCCGGTCGGAGCGCTGGTCGAATGGCTTGAGCGTGATCCAGACCCGCCCGTTGTTGCCGGTCTGCCCACCCAGCCCGGCGCCGACGCTGGACGACACCGCCGCCACCGAGGGGTCGGCCGAGATGATCGCCGCGGCCGTCACCTGCCGCCGGGCCATCTCGGCGAAGGACACGTCCTGTCCGGCCTCGGTCAGCCCTACCAGCACGCCGGTGTCCTGGTTCGGGAAGAAGCCTTTGGGGATCTGCGCGTAGAGGTAGGCTGTGCAGCCCAGCGTGGCGAAGAACACCATCAGCGTGACGAACTGGAACCGCAGCGCGATGTCCAGCGTGCGCCGGTAGCCGCCCAGCAGCGCCTCGAAGAACCGCTCGATGATGCGGTACAGCAGGCCGTGCTGCGCCGTGTGGTGCTTGAGGAACCGGGCGCACATCATCGGCGTCAGGGTCAGGGACACCACGGCCGACACCAGCACCGTCAGCGCCACCGTCATGGCGAACTCGCGGAACAGCCGCCCAACGATCCCGCCCATCAGCAGCAGCGGGATGAACACCGCCACCAGCGACAGGCTGATGGAGATGATGGTGAAGCCGATCTCCCCGGCGCCCTTCAGGGACGCCTCCATCGGGTTCATGCCGTCCTCGATGTGGCGGTAGATGTTCTCCAGCATGACGATGGCGTCGTCCACGACGAAGCCGACGGCGATGGTGAGCGCCATCAAGGTCAGGTTGTTCAGGCTGAAGCCGAACAGGTACATCAGCGCGAAGGTGCCGACCAGCGCCAGGGGGACCGTGATGCTGGGGATCACCGTCGCCCAGACGTTGCGCAGGAACAGGAAGATGACCATCACCACCAGCGCGATGGACAGCAGCAGGGTGAACTGCACCTCGTGCAGGGAGGCGCGGATGGTGGTGGTGCGGTCCACGATGGTCTCGACCGACACCGAGGGCGGGATGGCGGCGCGCAGCTTGGGCAGGGCGGCCTTGATGCGCTCGACGGTCTCGATGACGTTGGCGCCGGGCTGCTTGAAGATCAGCAACTGGATGCCGCGGCGGCCGTTCTGCCAGCCCGCCAGCTTGGCGTTCTCCGGCCCGTCGATGACCGCGCCGATGTCGCGCACCCGCACTGCCGAGCCGTTGCGGTAGGCGAGCACGACGTTGCCGTAGTCCACGGAATGGGTGAGCTGGTCGTTGGCATAGATCGAGAAGGCGCGCTGCGAGCCATCGACGCTGCCCTTGGGCGCATCCACGGTGGCGGTCACGAGAAGCTGGCGCACGTCCTCCAGGGTCATGCCCATGTTGGCCAGGCGCGCGGGATCGACCTGCACGCGGATGGCGCGCTTCTGCTCGCCGCCGATGGAGACCTGCGACACGCCGCTGATCTGCGAGATTTGCTGGCTCAGGATGTTGTCGGCGTAGTCGTCCACCGCGATTAGCGGCAGGGCTTGGGACTGCACGGCCAGGATCAGGATGGGGCTGTCGGCCGGGTTCACCTTGCGGAACTGCGGGGTGTTCGGCAGGTCCTTCGGCAATTGCCCGGCGGCGTTATTGATCGCGGCCTGGATGTCCAGCGCCGCGCCGTCGATGTTGCGGTCGAGGTCGAACTGCACCACCACCTGGGTCGATCCGCCGACGCTGACCGAGGTCATCTGCGATACGCCGGAGATCTGCGCGAAGTTGCGCTCCAGCGGCTGCGCGACGGTGGAGGCCATGGTCTCCGGGCTGGCGCCGGGCAGGGCGGCGGAGACCTGGATGGTCGGGAACTCGACACGGGGCAGGGGGGCGACGGGCAGCAGCGGGTAAGCGGCGATGCCCACCAGCAGGATCGCGGCCATCAGCAGCGAGGTGGCGACCGGGCGCTTGATGAAGGGGGAGGAGATGCTCATGCCGGCGCTTCCACTGGTGCGGCCTAGCTGGCCGGCTTCGCGTCGGTTGCGGCAACTCGCGCGCCGTTGCTCAGCCGCGACTGCCCGGACAGCACGACGCGCTCGGTCCCGTCCAGCCCGCTGGCAACCGTGGCGGTGCGGCCGTCGTCTTGGCTGACCGTGACGGGCTGCAGCGCCGCCGTGCCGTCGGGTTTCACGACATACACATACATCCCGTCCGGACCTCGCTGCACCGCGCCGGTCGGCAGGGTCAGCATGTTCGGGCGCACATCGAGCCGCATCCGCACGTTGACGAACTGGCCGGGCCACAGGCCGTCATCGGTGTTCGGGAACTGCGCCTTCAGCTTGATGGTGCCCGTGGTGCTGTCGATGGCGCTGTCCAGCGTCAGCAGCTCGCCGTCGCCCAGCTTGGTGCGGTCGTCGGAGGCGTAGGCCGTGACTGGCAGCTTGCCCCGGCGCATCGCCGCCTGCACCTGCGGCAGCACGTCCTGCGGCAGGGTGAACAGCAGCGCGATGGGATGGATCTGGGCGATGGTGACGATGCCCGAGGCGCCCGGGTCGGACTCGCGGATGAAGTTGCCGACGTCGATCCCGCGCAGGCCGACGCGGCCCTCGATGGGCGAGGTGATGCGGGTGAACGCCAGGTTCAGTTGCGCGGCGGCGATCGAGGCGTCGTCGCCCCGCACGGCGGCCTCGGTCTGGGCCAGGGTGGCGCGGACCTGCTCCAGCTTCTGGCGCGAGGCGACCTGCGTGGCGGTAAGGTCGGCGTAGCGCGTCACGTCGCTGCGGGCGCTGGCCACTGCGGCGTCGTCGGCGGCCCGCTTGGCGACGGCCTGGTCCAGGATGGCCTGGTAGGGGCGGGGGTCGAGCTGGGCCAACAGGTCGCCGGGCTTGACGAGCTGGCCCTCGGTGAAGGCGACCTTGTCCAGCGTGCCGTCCACCCGCGCCCGGATGATGACGGACTGGAACGCCTGCACCGTGCCGATGGTGCGGGCCAGCACGGGCACATCCTGGCGCAGCGGCGCCGTCGTGGTGACGGGGATGCCGGGCGCCTGCGCCAGGACCGGGGCTGCCAGACCGAGGAGCATTGCTGCATAGGTGGAGAGGGACCGTGGCGTCATGGGACCGTGTTGCAGTGGCCCCCCTCTCTATTGTGCTTTCGTAGGGGAAGGCCAGGGATTTGAAGCCGGTCTCATGTCTTGACGCCGCTCATGCCTGGATCGGCTCGGCAAGCTCCGCGATATCCGGGGATGATGCCCTGGCTGCTGTCAGCCCCGGCCAGGCAGTGCGGCGAAGGCCAGGCGCGTCGGGGCTGCGCGATAGGAGGCCAGCCCACGGCCCATCACAGGGGTTCCGATACCGGGCAGCGGGATGATACGCGCGCTGGCGGCGGCAGCAGCGGCAAAGCTGCTGCCGGCTGGCGAGGTGGGCCAGGCGGACTGCGCTTCCACTGGGGCCGCCGGGGCTGCAGGCGGGGCCGGCCTGCCCCAGACGGCCAGGACCTTGCGGGCGTAGTCGTCGCCAATGCCCGGCGTGAGCGAGTGATAGCCGGCGGTTGCGCCGGGCCAGGACCCGGTTTGGGCCAGCAACCGGTTCAGGAAGTGCGCGGCATAGCGTGCGTTGGCTGCCGGGTCGAATGCCTCGTCCAGGGAGGCGAAGGCGCTTGCGTGGTGCATCAGGTTCACCTGCATGCAGCCGACATCGATCGAGTTGATGCCCCGGGCGCGCAGGGCGGTGACGGCGGCGATCGCCTCCGCCTTGCTGGCGTAGTACGATCCGACGCCCTGGGCATTGATGGTCCAGGGATAGGCGGACACCACGCCGGTCTCGTCGCGCCGGCCGCTCTCGATGACGCCGATGGCCTGCATCAGCCGCTCGGGTACCCCGCCGGTGCGTTCCGCCTCGGTGATGGCGGTCCGGCATTGCTGTGCCGGACTCGCGGCGGCTGTTGCGCGGGGGGCGAGTGCGTCGAACCCGGTCGCATGGGCGGCGCCGAGCGGCGTGACGAGGAGGGCGGCAAGGACCAGCGGGCGCATGGCCGCAAGGTGTGGGAAAAGGGTGAATGGCCGCTGAATCGGCGCTGCGGGAATTGCGCATGGCGTTGGGGGTCGTGCTGGCTACTGCTTCCTCTCCCTCCGGGAGAGGGTTGGGGTAAGGGAGGCTGCAAGTGCCAAGTCTGGCCTGTTTGGGGGTGGGCGTCGTCCTCAGGCAGGTGAATTAGGCCCTTGCCGCTTCCCTCACCCCGGCCCTCTCCCGGAAAAAGAGGGAGTAGGTAGGCAGGCAGCGGCTTCACATCGTGCGTCAGCCCCGCATCAGCGCCGCCGCGCGGGGGGCCAGGTCCGCCACCAGCGCCGCCAGGTGGCGTTCCAGGGTGGTGAAGGCGGGGCTGCGCTCGAAACGCGCCTCGTTCATGTACAGGCCGCGGGCGATCTCGATCTGGATGGCGTGGGTGCCATCGCGCGGGCGGCCGTAATGCCGGGTGACGTAGCCGCCGGCATAGGGGTCGTTGCGGCGCACCTGGTAGCCGAAGCCGGTCAGCACCTGCTCGATCCGCTGCGTCACCCGGGGGGAGCAGGTCGTGCCATGGGCGTCGCCCAGCACGAAGTCGGGCGCGACGCCGCGGCTGGCCGGGCTGCTGTGGGCGGGCATGGAGTGGCAGTCGATCAAGAGGCAAGCGCCGAACCGCGCCCGGGTGGAGGCGAGCAGCCCGGCCAAGGCGCGGTGATACGGCGTCCAGCACGCCTGCACCCGCTGCTCGGCGTCGGTGAAGCGCAGCTTGCGGCGGTAGATCGCCTCCCCGGACGCGACGACGCGGGCGATGGTGCCCAGCCCGGCGCCGACACGGGCGCTGGTGGTGTTCACCCATGCCGGCAGGTCGTCGTCGAACATCGCCGGGTCCAGCTCCCACATCTCGCGGTTGGGATCGCAGTAGGCGCGGGGGAAGGTAGCGGCGAGCAGCGGCGCACCGTGGGCCGGCGCCGCGCCGAACAGCTCGTCCACGAAGCTGTCCTCGCTGCGGCGCAGGGCCAGGGCGTCCAGCCGCGCGGCGTCGAGGAACTCCGCCGGGTAGTTGCGGCCGGAGTGCGGCGAGGCGAACACCAGCGGCGCCGTCTGCTCGGCCGGCGACTGGATCAGGTATGGTGAGAAAATTGTGGGGAGCGGGTGGTCCATGGAGGCATTCAACCCTTGCCGGCGCGGCATGTCACCCGGCGTCTTGCACATGAGGGTGGGTCGGGTTTAAACCAACGCCTCGGATGGGCGCGTAGCTCAGCGGGAGAGCATCGCCTTGACACGGCGGGGGTCACAGGTTCAATCCCTGTCGCGCCCACCATCCGAATTCTACGACCTTGCTCCTGGTTACGGCGTTCAGTCATGGCATGCATCTGATGTCCTTGCCCGCCGTCTCTGTCATCTAACTGTCATAAATCTGCAATGCTTCCGTCCCCGCCGCGGCCTACATAGCCCGGCAGCGCAGGGCAAGTCCTGCCGCCTAGCACGGCTGCAGCGCGGCCAGGCATGATGGAGGTCACATGAGGCTCAACACCACGATGCTGGCGAGTGCGCTGGCGGCGATCACGCTTTCGGCCCTGCCGCCGGCGCGGGCGCAGGAGATCACCGGCGCGGGTGCCACCTTCCCGGCGCCGGTGTATGCCAAGTGGGGTGAGGCGGCGAAGGCCGCGACGGGTGTCGAGCTGAACTACCAGGCCATCGGCTCCGGTGGCGGACAAAACCAGATCATCAACCGCACCGTCGATTTCGGCGCGTCCGACGCGCCGATGGACGCGGCCAAGCTGCAATCCGGCAACCTGTTGCAATTCCCGATGGTGATGGGCGCGGTGGTGCCGATCGTGAACCTGCCGGGCATCGCCAGCAATCAGGTCAAGCTGACCGGCGACCTGCTGGCCGAAATCTACATGGGCAAGATCACCAAGTGGAATGACCCCAAGCTTGCGGCGATCAACGCCGGCGTGGCCCTGCCGAACCTGGCCATCGCGCCGGTCTATCGCGCCGACGGCTCCGGCACGTCGTTCGTGTTCACGTCCTACCTGTCCTCGGCCAGCCCTGACTGGAAGAGCCAGGTCGGCGCCAGCACCAGCGTCAAGTGGCCGGCCGGCGCGGGGGCGCGCGGCAACGACGGCGTGGCGGGAACGGTGCGCAACACGCGCGGCGGCGTCGGCTATGTCGAGAATGCCTATGCCACGCAGAACAACCTGACGACGACGCAGTTGAAGAACAAGGACGGCGCGTTCGTCAGCCCGAGCATGGTCGCGTTCCAGGCGGCTGCGACCAGCGGCAACTGGGGTGGGGCGCAGAATTTCGCCGTGGACCTGATCGACCAGCCTGGCGCGACAAGCTGGCCCATCGTGTCCGCCACCTTCCTGCTGCTGCCGAAAGACCCGAAGGACGCCACCCGCGCGGCCAATGTGCTGAAGTGGGTCGATTGGGCCTACAACAACGGCGGCCCGATCGCCACACAGTTGGAATATATCCCGCTGCCTAAGGCGGTGGAGGACAGCGTGCGCGCAGCCTGGCGGACGTCGATCATGGCGAGCGGTCAGGCCATCTATAAGTAAGCTGCGGCCAGGCATCCGGGGCCGCTCCGGACGCCTGGCCACTTTGCCAGGATCATTCCCAGGATCATCCATTGTCGCAAGCCATCGACACCAGGCCAGATGCTGCAACCCGCATCGTCCCGAAGCGCAGCTCCGGCGACGCCGTTTTTGCCGGGCTGGCCCGCGCCGCTGGGGTGTTGGTGCTGGTGCTGCTCGGCGCCATCATCGTGTCGCTGTTCATCGGCGGGCTGCCGGCGTTCCGCGCGTTCGGCGCCTTCTTCCTGGTCAATGCCGACTGGGACCCGGTGCAGTCGGTGTTCGGCGGCGCGGTGCCGATCTACGGTACCGTCGTCACTTCCATTCTCGCCTTGATCCTGGCGGTGCCGCTAGCGTTCGGCATCGCGTTCTTCCTGACGGAGCTGGCGCCGAACTGGCTGCGCCGCCCGGTCGGCACCGCGGTCGAGCTGCTGGCGGCGGTGCCGTCCATTATCTACGGCATGTGGGGCTTCTTCGTCATCGTCCCGCTGATGGCCGAGAATATCCAGCCCTGGGTCATCGACACCCTGGGCGACGTGCCCGGCATTGGCTTCCTGTTCCAGGGACCGCCGTTCGGCACCGGCATCTTCACGGCGTCGCTGATCCTGGCGATCATGGTCATCCCGTTCATCGCCGCCACCATGCGCGACGTGTTCCTGACGGTGCCGCCGGTGTTCAAGGAGTCCGCCTACGGGGTGGGCTGCACGACATGGGAGGTCATGCGCTCCATCGTGCTGCCGTACACCCGGGTGTCCGTCGTGGGCGGCATCATGCTCGGGTTGGGGCGGGCGTTGGGGGAGACGATGGCGGTCACCTTCGTCATCGGCAACACCAACCGGATCAACGGCAGCCTGTTCGGGCCGGGCAACACCATCGCCTCCATCGTGGCGCTGGAGTTCCCGGAGGCGTCGGCGGGCAGCCTCAAGCTGTCGTCGCTGCTGGCGCTGGGGTTCATCCTGTTTGTGATCTCGTTCATCGTGCTGGCGATCTCGCGGACGCTGCTGCGGCCGAGGCTCCGGACATGAGGGCCGGGGCATGAGGATCGGGGCATGAGCACCACTACGGCCGGGCTGGAGGGGCTAGGGCACCCGCCGCGCAACGCCGGCACCGCCCTGAAGCTGGGCGGGCGGCGGCGGCGGTCAGACCGGGTGGTGAAGGTGCTGTGCTGGGCGGCGACCCTGATCGGCCTGCTGTTCCTGGCATCGATCCTAGTGACGCTGGTGCTGCGCGGGCTGGGCGGCCTGCATTGGACGGTGCTGACGACGGTGACGAAGCCGCCGGGGTCGGGGGGCGGGCTGCTGAACGCCATCGTCGGCAGCGTGATCCAGACCTTGATCGGCACGCTGATCGGCACGCCCATCGGGCTGATGGTCGGGACCTACCTTTCGGAGTACGCGGCCGGGTCGCGGCTGGGCGACGCCGTGCGCTTCGTGTCGGACGTGCTGCTGTCGGCGCCGAGCATCCTGATCGGGCTGTTCGTGTATCAGTTCGCGGTGCAGCCGTTCGGCGGCTACTCCGGCTGGGCGGGGTGCATCGCGCTGGCGATCATCGTGATCCCCATCGTGGTCCGCACGACCGAGGACATGCTGCGGCTGATCCCGACGGCGCTGCGCGAGGCCGCGGTCGCCCTGGGGGCGCCGAAGTGGAAGGCGATCGTATTCGTCTGCTACCGTGCCGCGCTGGACGGCATCATGACGGGCGTGCTGCTGGCGGTGGCGCGGGTGGCGGGGGAGACGGCGCCGCTGCTGTTCACGTCGCTGGGCAACCTCAACTGGTCGCTCGACCTGACGCAGCCGATCAGCAGCCTGCCGGTGACGATTTATGCCTATGCCGGGTCGGCGTATGCGGACCAGGTGCAGTTGGCCTGGGTGGGCGCGCTGCTGATCACCGCGGGCGTGCTGGCCATCAACATCGTGGCGCGGGTCGTGCTGCGGAAGCGGAGCTAATGGGGATGTCCGAACAGGTCAGCAGGGCGGAGCCGGTGGCCAGGCCGGGCATGGGCGGGATGCACGCGGCGTCCGCGGCGGTGCTGAACCCGGCCCGCATCGCGATGCGCAACCTGGATTTTTACTACGGCGCCAACAGGGCGCTGAAGGGTGTCACGCTGGACCTGCCGGCCAAGCAGGTGACGGGCATGATCGGCCCCAGCGGCTGCGGCAAGTCCACCCTGCTGCGGGTGCTGAACCGGATGTATGACCTGTATCCCGGCCAGCGCGCCGAGGGCGAGGTGATGATGGACGGGCAGAACATCATCGCGCCGGACGTGGACCTGAACGACCTGCGCAGCCGGGTCGGCATGGTGTTCCAGAAGCCGACGCCGTTCCCGATGTCGATCTACGACAACATCGCCTTCGGGGTGAAGCTGCACGAGCGGCTGCCGCGGGCGGAGATGGACGAGCGCGTCGAGTGGTCGCTGACCCGGGCGGCCCTGTGGGGGGAGGCGAAGGACCGGCTGAACACCTCCGCCACGGGCCTGTCAGGCGGGCAGCAGCAGCGGCTGTGCATCGCCCGCACCATCGCCGTGCGGCCGGAGGTGATCCTGCTTGATGAGCCGACCAGCGCGCTCGACCCGATCAGCACCCTCAAAATCGAGGAGCTGATCGACGAGCTGAAGCGCGACTTCACCATCGCCATCGTCACCCACAACATGCAGCAGGCCGCGCGCTGCGCCGACCAGGTGGCGTTCTTCTATCTTGGCGAGTTGATCGAGGTCGGGCCGGCGGCGCAGATGTTCACCGCGCCGCGGCAGAAGCGTACGCAAGAGTACATCACCGGCCGGTTCGGCTAGGGGGGGCGACCAGCATGTCCGAGGCGCAGCACATCGTCAAAAGCTATGAGCAGGAACTGCAGCGGCTGCGGAGCCTGATGATCGACATGGGCGGCCTGGTGGAAAGCCAGGTCGCGCTCGCGACGCAGGCCATCGTCAACGGCGATCCGGCGGTTGCCACCCGCGCCGTCGAGCTGGACGCCTCGGTCGATGCGTTGGAACGCCAGGCCGAGCAGTTGGTGGTGCGCATGCTGGCGCTGCGGCAGCCGCTGGCGAGCGACCTGCGGCAGATCGTGGCGGCGATGAAGATCACCGCGGCGATGGAGCGGATCGGCGACTACGCCAAGAACGTCGCCAAGCGCAGCATCGTGCTGGGGCAGTTCCGGCTGCCGTTCAGCATGGCGGGCCTGGCGAACATGTCGCGGCTGGTGCAGGAGAACCTGAAGCTGGTGATCGACGCCATCGGCGAGCAGGACGCGCAGAAGGCGATCCAGGTCTGGCAGTCCGACGAGGCCATCGACGACCTGTACAACTCGATCTTCCGCGAGCTGATCACCTACATGATGGAGGACGCGCGCAGCATCACGCCCTGTGCGCACCTGCTGTTCATTGCCAAGAACCTGGAGCGCATCGGCGACCACGCGACCAACATCGCCGAGATGCTGCACTACGCCATCACCGGCGAGGTCCTGACGGAGGAGCGGCCGAAGGGGGGCGACAACTCCGCGTACGCGGTGGTGCGATCCGTAGCAGATCGGAGTGCCGGCTGATGCTGCCGGGGCCTGCCGGGTCGAAGCCGCTGGTGCTGGTGGTGGAGGACGAGGCCGCGCTGGCGACCATGCTGCGCTACAACCTGGAGAAGCAGGGCTTCCGGGTCGAGGAGGCGGTCGATGGGCAGGAGGCGCTGACCCGCATCGCCGAGACGGTGCCGGACATCGTGCTGCTGGACTGGATGCTGCCGGTGATGTCGGGGATCGAGGTGTGCCGGCAAATCCGCCGCCGCCCGGCGACGCGTGATCTTCCCGTCATCATGGTCACGGCACGGACCGAGGACCAGGACGCGGTGCGCGGGCTGAACACCGGGGCGGACGACTACATCACCAAGCCGTTCAGCATGGAGGCGCTGCTGGCGCGGATGCGGGCGCTGCTGCGGCGGTCGGGGGCGATGCCGGTGCGCGGGCAGCACCTGTTCCACGACATCACCATGGACCTGACGGCGCACCGGGTGCAGCGCAACGGGCGGTCGATCCACCTTGGCCCCACCGAGTTCCGGCTGCTGGAGTTCCTGATGCAGCATCCGCGCCGGGTGTTCTCACGGGAGGAGCTGCTGAACTCGGTTTGGGGTCCGGACATCCACGTGGAGCCGCGGACGGTGGACGTGCACATCCGGCGGCTGCGCAAGAGCATCAACGGTGAGGGCGAGCTGGACGTGGTGCGGACGGTGCGCGCGGCAGGGTATGCGCTGGACACTGAGCCGGCCTGATTCACTTCTGACCACGCCCCTGTCGCTGGGGGCAGTTGCGGCGCTGCTCCCTCTCCCTTCGAAAGAGGGCCGGGGTGAGGAAAACTGGGTGGGCCTAGTTTGCCGATTTGAGAACTACACCCGCTCCTGATCCGGCAGGATTTGGCCCTCTCGGCCTCTCACCCCCCAGCCCTCTCCCGGAGAGAGAGGGAGTAAACTCGGCCGTCGTGCCACACGTTATCGTCCTGATGGCTGGCGTTCCGACCTCGACCGTTCGGCAAGCCCGGCCCATAATCCGGTCCTGCACCGATGAGGACCGCCCGATGTACCCTGATGTCATGCTGCATATTGATGGCGCTTGGACTGCAGCACAGGACGGCAAAACGCTTGACGTGATGAACCCGGCCACGGGCGAGGTGAATGGCACTGTCGCCCATGCGGAGCGGGCCGACCTGGACGTTGCCTTGGCCGCGGCGGACCGGGGCTTCGCGGCTTGGCGGCGAGTGTCGGCCTTCGAGCGGTCCAAGCTGCTGCGCCGCGCCGCCGACCTGCTGCGTGAGCGGGCCGACGCCATCGCCCGCCTGATGACCCTGGAGCAGGGCAAGCCGCTGGCCGAGGCGCGGATGGAGACCGTGGCCGGGGCCGACATTATCGACTGGTTCGCCGAGGAGGCCCGGCGCACCTACGGCCGGGTCATTCCGGCGCGGGCGGAAGGGGTTTACCAGCTTTCGCTGCGAGAGCCGGTCGGGCCGGTGGCGGCCTTCACGCCGTGGAACTTCCCGATCAACCAGCCGAACCGCAAGATCGCCATCGCGCTCGCGGCGGGCTGCTCGATCATCGTCAAAGGGCCGGAGGAGACGCCGGCGTCGTGTGCCGAGCTGGTGCGGTGCTACGTGGATGCCGGGCTGCCGGCGGGCGTGGTGCAGTTGGTGTTCGGGGTGCCGGCGGACATTTCTGAGTACCTGATCCCGCATCCGGTGATCCGGAAGATCTCGTTCACCGGGTCCACGGCGGTCGGTAAGCAGTTGGCGGCGCTGGCCGGGCAGCACATGAAGCGGGCGACGATGGAGCTGGGCGGCCACGCGCCGGCCATCGTGTTCGCCGATGCGGACGTGACGGCGGCGACGCGGCAGTTGGCGGCGGCGAAGTTCCGCAACGCCGGGCAGGTGTGCGTCAGCCCGACGCGGTTCCTGGTCCAGGAGACGGTGTTCGACGAGTTTGTGGACGGATTTACCAGCGCGGCTCGTGCCGTGAGGGTCGGGGACGGCATGGACCCGGAGACGCGCATGGGTCCGCTGGCCAACCCGCGCCGGGTGCAGGCGATGGAAGCCTTGATCGCCGACGCCGTGGGTAAGGGCGCTGAGGTCCGTACGGGGGGCAAGCGGATCGGCAACAAGGGCAACTTCTTCGAGCCGACGGTGCTGACCGGGGTAAGCCGGGACATGCGGGTGATGAACGAGGAGCCGTTCGGGCCGCTCGCCGTGGTGGCGCCGTTCCGGGAGTTCGACGACATGATCGAGGAGGCCAACCGGGTGCCGTTCGGCTTGGCTAGCTACGCCTTCACCCGGTCGGCGCGCACTGCCGGGGCAGTCGGGGCGGCGCTGGAGGCGGGGATGGTCACCATCAACCACATCGGGCTGGCGCTGCCGGAGGTGCCGTTCGGCGGCATCAAGGATAGCGGTTATGGGTCGGAGGGCGGGTCGGAGGCCATGGATGCCTACTTGAACATCAAGTTCATCACGCAGGCGGGGCTGTAGGCGCCACTGCAGGCCCGAGGCTGGGCTTCCTCGCCAAGGCGGTTGCTTGGTCGGCGGTTCACGCGACTGCCCTGGCCGGCAGCCGCGCGCTGCTTGACCTGCGCGCCGCCCCGGGCCGATGATCCCCCGTCCCGATCCGTGAAGGAGCTGTCATGAACATCGCGACCAGCCCTGCTGCCCTCGCCGGCTGCTCAGCGGAGGAATGGAAAATCCGCTGCGACCTTGCCGCCATGTACCGCCTGGTGGCGCACCACCGCATGACCGACCTGATCTACACCCACATCAGCGCGCGCCTGCCGGGGACCAAGGACCGCTTCCTGATCAACCAGTACGGCATCCAGTTCCACGAGATGCGGGCGTCCGACCTGGTGAAGATCGACATGGACGGCAACATCGTCCAGGACGAAGCCCAATCGCGCCAGGTGAACGCGGCCGGGTTCACCATCCACTCGACCATCCACATGTCCCGGCATGAACTGATCTGCGTCATCCACACCCACACCGCCGCCGGCATGGCCATCGCCGCGCAGAAGCACGGGCTGCTGCCGATCAGCCAACATGCGCTGAAGTTCTACAACCGCCTGGCCTATCACGGCTACGAAGGCATCGCACTGGAACTGGACGAGCGCGAGCGGCTGGTCGCCGACCTCGGTCCGCACCGCGCCATGATCCTGCAGAACCATGGCCTGCTGGTGGCCGGGCGGACGTTCGGGGAGGCGTTCGGCAACATCTACTACCTGGAGCGCGCCTGCCAGGCCCAGGTCGCCGCGCTGGCGGGCGGCACCGAGCTGGTCTATCCGCCGGAGGAGGTTCGCCTGCACACCGCAGAGCAGTTCGAGCGCGCCGGCAGCACGGCGCATGGCGAGATGCTGTGGGAGTCCTGCCTGCGCCTGATCGAGCACGACCGGACCGACTACCGCACTTGACCCGGCCGCTGCTGCAGATCGAGGGCCTGCGGACGGTGTTCCGCGGGGCCGCGAGCGACGTGCCGGCGGTGGATGGCGTGAGCCTGTCCGTCCCCGCCGGCAAGACTCTCGGGATTGTCGGCGAAAGCGGCTGCGGCAAGTCCATGCTGTCGCTGTCCGTCATGCGGCTGGTGCCGAACCCCGGCCGCGTCGCGGAGGGCCGGGTGCTGTTCGAGGGGCAAGACCTGCTGGCCCTGCCGCCCGCCGCCATGCGCGGCATCCGCGGCAACCGCATCGCGATGATCTTCCAGGAGCCGATGACCAGCCTGAACCCGGTGTTCACCGTGGGCGACCAGATCACCGAGGCGATGCGCGCCCATGACCGCCGGGCTAGCCGGGCCGAGCTGCGGACCCGCGCCGTCGCCGCGCTGGACCGCGTCCGCATCCCCGCCGCGGCCCGGCGGTTCGACGATTACCCGCACCAGATGAGCGGCGGCATGCGCCAGCGCGTGATGATCGCCATGGCGCTGTCCTGCAACCCGGACCTGCTGATCGCCGACGAGCCGACGACGGCGCTGGACGTGACGGTGCAGGCGCAGATTCTGGACCTGCTGCGCGACCTGCAACAGCAGAGCGGCATGGCGATCATCCTGATCACCCACGACCTGGGCGTGGTGGCGGAGATGGCGGACGAGGTGGCCGTCATGTACGCCGGCCGCGTGGTGGAGCGGGCGGGGGGCGCCAACATCTTCGACGACCCGCAGCACCCGTATACGCTGGGCTTGCTGGGCAGCATTCCCAAGATCGAGGAGACGCGCGACCGCTTGCTGGCCATCGAGGGGTCGGTGCCGGCGCCTTTCGCCTTGCCGGATGGGTGCCGATTCCACCCGCGCTGCGTGTTCGCGGCCGGGCGGTGCACCGAGGTCGATCCGCCGCTGATCCCCCTGGGCGCGGCGCACGAGGCCGCATGCATCCGCGCCCCGGTCGAGGAGCTTGCGGCATGACGCTATTGGCGGTGGAGGGCCTGGCCAAGCACTACCCCATGCGGTCGGGCCTGTTACGGCGCGCGTCCGGGGCAGTGCGGGCGGTGGACGGCGTGGGCTTCACCCTGGCGCGGGGGGAAACCCTGGCCCTGGTCGGCGAGAGCGGCTGCGGCAAGAGCACCACCGCCCGGCTGGTGCTGCGGCTGATCGACCCCACGGCAGGGACGGTGCGGTTCGAGGACCAGGACATCACCACCCTGCGCGGCGCGGCGCTGCGGGCGCTGCGGCGGCGGATGCAGATCGTGTTCCAGGACCCGTTCGCCTCGCTGAACCCGCGCATGACGGTGGGCGATATCCTGGAGGAGCCTCTGATCGTCCACGCCACGGGGAACCCGGCAGTCCGGCGTGCCCGGGTGGCGGAGCTGCTGGGACTGGTCGGGCTGGCGCCCTATCACGCCGCGCGGTATCCGCACGAGTTCAGCGGCGGGCAGCGGCAGCGCATCGGCATCGCCCGGGCGCTCGCGGTGGAGCCGGCGCTGGTGGTGCTGGACGAACCCGTCAGCGCGCTAGACGTGTCGATCCAGGCGCAGGTGGTGAACCTGCTGAAGGACCTGCAGGCGCGGCTGGGCCTGTCCTACTTGTTCATCGCGCATGACCTGGCGGTGGTGAAGCACGTCGCCGACCGGGTGGCGGTGATGTACCTGGGCCGCATCGTCGAGGTCGGGCCGAAAAGCCAGGTGTTCGCCAACCCGCGTCACCCCTACACCCGCGTGCTGCTGGCCGCGATCCCACGGCCCGACCCGCACCGCCGCCTGGCTCGGCAGGTGGCCGGCGGTGACGTGCCCAGCCCGGCCAACATCCCCGCCGGGTGCCGGTTCCACACCCGCTGCGCCTACGTCATCGACCGCTGCCGCATTGAGGACCCTGCCTTGCTCCCCCTGGACCCTGCGCCCAACTCAGCCGCCCACCTGTCGGCCTGCCACCGCGCGGCGGAACTGCCGCGCGCCGAGGCCATCCAGGCCTACGCCGCCCCGCCTGCGGCTGCCCGGCGACTGGCGCTGTATGCCGACCGGCGCGCCCTGGCCGAGGTGACAGCGCAATGATCGCCACACTGGTGCATCCGCGCATCATGCTGGTCGGCGGCGGGGCGGTGGCGGAGCTGCCGGGGGTGCTGGCGAAGCTTGGGCTGTCGCGGCCGTTGGTGGTGACGGATCCCTACATGGTCAGCTCCGGCCTGGTGCGGCGCTGCCTGGGGCCGCTGGAGGCGGCGGGGCTGACGCCGGCGGTGTTCAGCGATACGGTGCCGGAGCCGACGGACACGGTGATCGATGCCGGGGCGGCGCTGTTGCAGGCGGGGTCGTATGACTGCCTGATCGGGTTTGGCGGGGGGTCGCCGATCGACACGGCGAAGGCCATGTCGATCCTGGCGGCGGGGCGGGCGTCGGGGGCGGGGTCGCACATGCGGGACTTCAAGGTGCCGGTGCAGGCGGACGCGCCGGGGCTGCCGGTGATCGCCGTGCCGACCACCGCCGGGACGGGCAGCGAGGCGACGCGCTTCACCGTCATCACCGACACCGAACGCGGGGAGAAGATGCTGATCGCCGGCATGGCGGCGCTGCCGCTGGCGGCGGTGGTGGATTACGAGCTGACGTTCACGATGCCCCGGCGGATCACTGCGGATACCGGGGTGGACAGCCTGACGCATGCGTTGGAGGCGTATGTCAGCCGCCGGGCCAATCCGTACTCGGACGCGCAGGCGATGGCGGCGATGGGGCTGATCGGGGCGAACCTTCGAACGGCCTATGCCGAGCCGGACAATGCTGCAGCGCGGGAGGCGATGATGCTGGGGGCGATGCAGGCGGGAATCGCGTTCACCAATAGCAGCGTGGCGCTGGTGCATGGGATGTCTCGGCCCATTGGCGCCCACTTTCATGTGCCGCATGGGCTGTCCAATGCGATGCTGTTGCCGGCGATCACGCGGTTTGGGTTGGAGGCGGCGGAGGGGCGGTATGCTGCGGCGGCGCGGCAGATTGGGTTTGCTGGGACGGGGGATGGCGATGGGGCGGCGGCGAGTAAGCTAGCGGAGGGGCTGGCGCAACTGAACCGCGATTTGGATGTGCCGACGCCGGGCGGGTTCGGGATCGACAAGGCGGTGTGGGATGCGCGGTTGGACCTGATGGCCGACCAGGCGCTGGCGTCCGGCAGCCCTGGCAACAACCCGCGGGTTCCAACGAAAGCCGAGATCGTAGCACTGTATCAGGTGGTGTGGTCCGGAAACTCGTGACGACGCTGGAAACGGAACACCTGCGGCTGCGGCCGTTCCGCATGGAGGATGCGCCTGACATCGCGGACTGTGCAGTCCGGCCAGAGTTCGCGCGCTACTTGCCAATCCACTCGCAGAGCCTGGAAAGCGTCATAGCTTTCGTGACCGGCCGTGTACAAGGGGGACAGCCCGACAGTGCCGGCAACTGGCACTTTGTCACACAGGAAACGGAGAAGCAAAGGGCAATCGGAACGAGGATCGGCATACGAGAACCGGAACATAGGCAAGCCGACCTTGACTATGCACTAAATCCAAACGCATGGGGCAAGGATACAGCACCGAGGCACTACAATACATCCTCGCCTCCGATTTTCAAGAACTTGGGCTGGAGCGCACACGGGCCACGGCAAACATCCAGAACGCCGCGTCATGGCGTGTGATGGAACGGGCCGGCATGGAGCGCGAAGGTTTTATGCGCCATCATCGTTGTATCGTGGCGAGTGGTGGGGCACGGTCCTCTATGGCCTCGTGCGGGACCAGGCCGGATGCGAAGCCCAGAATACTCTCTGACTCAGAAGCAGACCTTTGATCATATATCAATTTGATCCTGCCGATATTCACCATGGCCATATCGTTCTTTTGGTTATGGTTTGCTTAACAACGACGCTTGTAGCTCTGACCTTTGCCCTTCGCGGTTGGGGAGCCTGGTGGCTGCTATTTATCATAGCAGCGCTCATACCGGCAGTGGTCGTAGTGGCCTTTACGGGTATCGACAACATTCTTCCCATCGAAGATTTTGTCGATGATGTATTGTTACCCCTAGCAGTAACGGTCGGTATCGTCAGCCTAGTATTTGGCATCTTTCTTGGATGGATCGCACGCAAGGCTGCTAGATCATTCAATCGATGATCGTACATGGAAAAACAAGGTGATATTGTACACTTTGGCCGCCGACGCAGCTACTGCAAAAGATGTGCTCTGCTTTATGGATCAATGCCTGATCAGGCTCCGTCTGGTGCTTCCCGCAACAATCCATCCAAATCCAGCCGCCGCGTGAACATCGCCAGCGTTCCGTCCGCCGCACGCGACCACTGCTCAGCCGACCGGTCCCAATACAACTCCACCCCATTCCGGTCCGGGTCGGTCAGGTAAAGCGCCTCGCTCACTCCATGGTCAGATGCCCCGTCCAGCGCGATCCCCGCACCCATCACCCGCCGCAATGCATCCGCCAAGTCGACCCGCGTCGGATACAGGATGGCCAGGTGGAACAGCCCCGTCGTCCCCGGGGCTGGAGGCGAACCGCCCAGGCTTTCCCAGGTGTTCAGCCCAATGTGATGATGGTAGCCGCCCGCCGAGATGAACGCCGCCTGCGAGCCGAACCGTTGCATCAACTCGAAGCTGAGCACGCCGACATAGAAGCCGAGCGACCGATCAAGGTCCGACACTTTCAGATGTCCGTGACCGATACGTGTTCCGGCTGCTATGGGCCGGGGCGGGGATAGAGTGGGGCGAAGTGCCTTTCCGGACATTCTCAAGCCTTCTTGTGCGTAAGGGGGGTCGTCTCACCATCTGCTCGAAACTACACGCTAAGCAGCGCTGCGCAGGAACGCTGCAGGAGCATCGCGCAACGATGCTTCACGACCACAGCACGGGGTGATTGTTGTCTACAGCCGCCTGGAACACCCGGCGCAGGGGTTCAATACAGTAGGCGTAGCGAGCGGGAGTGTCCGTACGCTGCCTCACTTTGAACGAGGCTGGGTTCCCGCCTGGGGCATCATTGAGCCCATTGGAGCAGAGTAGCTGATCACCAGACAGCAAATCCGTGAAGCAGAACTCTCCAGCCGATGTCTCCGCTTGGCTGAAGGCCCGTGAGCGAAAGAGGATTTGGGCGTCAGGATCATGGCACATTACCCCGGCTCGGCCACGCTCAATCTGGAAGGTGCCATCCACGTTCAGTCTGAATGAGACGTTGGTTGCGCCATTGGTGGCGAGCCATCCGTGATATGGCTCAACCAGGGAGTGGATCACCCCACCGCTATCACCATCGACGAGTTCGACGATCGTGCCAAACTGGCTCAGCGAGCAGAAGTGGTCCAACTCGGCTAGACACGTCCGTGCCGCGGCTGGCTTCGTCAGGCCGCCATTGCTGTTCGGTATCTCCCGCAACAAGGTAGCGCATAGACCCTCGCCCACGCTGTGCAACGCGTGCTGGAACTCGCGCAGGCCGCCCCAGTTCGAGACATGCTCGCGCGCTATGGACATGGACCTTTGAGCGCAGGCGCCCTCCATGACCCATAGATCATATTCCAAGTACAGCTCGAGGATTTTCTGTTCAGAAAGGTTTTCAGGCGTGATTTGGTTCACCTCAGCCGTTGCGGGGTCATACCATAGGCGTGGCGTAAGGGAAGCGGGCGGGTTGCAAAGCCCGTCCTCCCAGCACCGGCATCTCACGGCTGCATCGAGGCCCATCGGTCTATCCGCAGTCAGGTGGCATAGTCGTCCGGTGCTGCGCGACTATCCGCGACACCGTGGGCTGGCTGACGCCATAGAGCCTGGCCATGGCGGCGTCGAACTTGCGGTCGGTGATGACGCTGTCCGAGATCACGCGCCGCGTGGCCGCGTCCAGCTTCTTGCGCCGCCCGCCCAGGCGACCCTCGGCGGTATGTACATGATTGTCAGGAGAAAGCTCGCGCGCATCAAGCCTTCCGCGGCTTGCCCGGGATAACCGGCGGCACCGGCTGCGCGTCCCGCCGCAACCGGTTCTCCCCCAGCAGCAGCAGGATCGGCGCAGCGATGAAGATGCTGCTGCTGGTCCCCACCACGATGCCGAACAGCATCATCAGCGCGAACCCCGACAGCGACGCCCCGCCGAACAGCGCCAGCGGCAGGCTCGCCAGGAACACCGTCATGCTGGTGCCCAGGGTCCGGTTCAGCGTCTCGTTGATCGACAGGTCGATCAGCCGCCGCAGCGGCATGGTCTTGTACTTGCGGAGATTCTCCCGCATCCGGTCATACACCACCACCTTGTCGTTGGTGGAGAACCCGATCACCGTCAGGATCGCCGCCACCATCACCAGGTCGAACTCGATCCGCGTCGCCACCAGGAAGCCGATGGCCTTCGTCACGTCCAGGATCAGCGTCACCACCGCGCCCACGGCGAACTGCCACTCGAACCGGAACCAGATGTAAACCAGGATCATCGCCAGGCTGATCCCCAACGCCAGCAGCCCATTCTGGAACAGCTCCTGCGACACCGAGGCCCCGACCGCATCCGTCCGGATGATCCGCGTCCCCGGCTGCGACTGGTCCAACGCCTGCCGCACCCGCGACACCGTGGCCTCGGTCGCATTCTGGTCGCGCTCCGGGTCCAGGCGGATCATCACGTCGTCATCCGCCCCGAACCGCTGCAACCCGGCCTGCGGGATGCCCGCCGCCGTCAGCCCGTCCCGTATCTTGGCAAAGTCGGCCGGCCCCGGCGTCCGCACCTCCATGATCACGCCGCCGCGGAAGTCGATCCCCAGCCGCAGCCCCGGGTAGAAGAACAGCCCCAACGACAGCAGCGACAGCACCGCCGAGGTCGCCAGCCCGGCAAAGCGCCCCCGCATGAACTGGATGTTGGTATTGTCCCGGACCAGCCGGAACCGCGGGCGAAGCAGCGAATTGAGGATCATGGCTACACCGGCAACAGGGCGGGGCGGGTGTTGACATACCACCGCACCATGAACATGCGCGCCACCACCGTGGCCGTGAACAGCGTCGTCACGATGCCGACCGTGATGGTGACGGCGAACCCCCGCACCGGCCCCGACCCGAACACGAACAGCATCACATGCGCCAGGAACGCCGTCGCGTTGCTGTCGATGATCGTGCCATACGCCCGGCGGAACCCGGCCTCCAGCGCATTCAGCGGCGTGCGCCCGGCCCGCACCTCCTCCCGCACGCGCTCGTTGATCAGGATGTTGGCGTCCACCGCCACTCCCAGCGTCAGCAGGATGCCCGCCATGCCCGGCAAGGTCAGCGTCGCCTCCAGCAGCGACAGCACCGCGATCTGCAGCACCAGGTTGATCAGCAGCGCCGCGTTGGCGAACCAGCCGAACAGCCCGTAGAACACCGCCATGTAGGTCATCACCAGCAGCAGCCCGACCCCCAGCGCGATGGCCCCGCGGCGGATGCTGTCGGCGCCCAGCTCCGGCCCGACGCTGCGCTCCTCGATGACGGTCAGCGGCGCCGGCAGGGCGCCGGCGCGCAGCAGCACGGACAGGTCCTGCGCGCTACGGGCGGTGAAGTTGCCGCTGATCTGGCCGCGCCCGCCGACGATAGGCGTCTGGATCACCGGGGCGCTGATGACGCGGTCGTCCAGCACGATGGCGAAGCGCTTGCCGACGTTGGCGTTGGTCACGTCGGCGAAGCGGCGCGCGCCGGTGCTGTCGAAGGTGAAGTTGACCACCCAGCGGTTGCTCTGCCCGTCCTGGCCCGGCCGCGCGTCGGTGAGGTTGGCGCCGTCCACCTCGACCCGGCGGCGCACCGGCTCCTTCACGCCGGGCTGGCCCTCGACGGGGAGGAAATCGACGCCGGGGCTGGGGGTGGCGGGGTTTGCGGACTCGTCCAGCAGGCGGAAGGTCATGCGGGCGGTGCGGCCGATCAGCTCCTTGATGCGGTTGGGGTCATCGACGCCGGGCAGTTGCACGACGATGCGGCTGTCGCCCTGGCGGGTGATCTGCGGGTCGAGCACGCCGGTCTCGTCGATGCGGCGGCGGACGATCTCGATGGATTGCTGGATGGCCGCCTTGCCGCGGTCGGCGAGCATGGCGGGGGACAGCGACATCACGACGGCGCCGGGTTCGGTCGAGACGTCGTACTCGGCCGGGCCGGTGGTGGTGGAGGCGCCGCGGAGCAGGCGCACGGCGTCGTCCTGCTGGGCGGGGTTGGGGATGCGGACCAGGACGCGGTTCTGCGCTGCCTGCACCGTGGGGGTCTGGAAGCCGACCTTGCCGCGCAGGATGGAGCGGGCGCCGTCGGCCAGGCTGTCCAGCCGCTCCTTGGCGACGGCGGCCATGTCCACTTCCAGCAGCAGGTAGCTGCCGCCGCGCAGGTCCAGCCCCAGCCGCACCTGACGCCAGGGGAAGCCGCTGGCGGGGGCGGGCAGCACGTTGGGCAGGCATAGCAGCGCGCCTAGCACGCAGACGCCGAGGATCAGCGCGATCTTGAGGCGGCTGAAGTACATCATGGGTGGCGGCACGACCTGGTTGGTGGAGTGCTGGGGTATGCCGGATGCGAGCCGCGGGTGGCAAGCCTTGGACATCCGGCACCCCCGGGCTACAGGGGGCGGATGGGCAAGGGACCGCTGCGGATCGGCATAGCAGGCGCTGGGCACTTCGGGCGCTTCCACGCCCTGAAGGTCGCCGCGAGCCGCCGCGCGGTGCTGGCCGGGCTGCACGACCCCGACACCGCCCGCGCGGAAACGGTGGGGTGCGAGGCCCGAGCGCCGGCCCTGCCGCTGCCGGACCTGCTGGCCGCCTGCGACGCCCTAGTGATCGCCGCCCCTGCCGACGCGCACCATGCCCTGGCCGTGCAAGCCATGCAGGCCGGCCGCCACGTGCTGATCGAGAAGCCCATCGCCGCCACCCTGGCCCAAGCCGACGAGCTGGCCGCCCTCGCCGCATCTGCAGGGGTCGTGCTGCAAGTCGGCCACCTGCTCCGCTACTCCGCCGAGCACGCCGCCATCAGCGCCCGCATCACCCGGCCGCTGTATATCGAGTGCGCCCGCATCGCCCCGTTCAAGCCGCGCGGCACCGACGTGTCGGTCATCCTGGACCTGATGATCCACGACCTGGACCTGGTGCTGGCCCTGGTCAGCAGCCCCATCAGCAGCGTCGATGCCCTGGGCGCAGCGGTGTCCAGCCCGCACGAGGACATCGCCAACGCCCGCGTGCGGTTCGAGAACGGCTGCGTCGCCGCCATCACCGCCAGCCGCATCTCGCTGAAGACCGAGCGGCGGATGCGCCTGTTTTCCGAGGAGGGCTACCTGTCCGCCGACTTCGTCTCCCGCAAGCTGGTGATGATCGGCCGCACCCGCGGCCTGCCGTTGCCCGGCACCGGCGGCTTCCGGCGCGAGGAGGTCGGCTGGACCGACGGCGACGCCATGGCCGCCGAGCACGAGGCCTTCGTCGCCTCCTGCCTGGACGGCGCCCCCGTGGTGGTCGATGCCGCGGCCGGGCGGCGCGCCCTGTCGGCGGCGCTGGCGGTCACGGACGGGATGGCCGCGTCACGCCGCCTGGCGATGGCGTCCGGCCTGATCCAAGACGTCAAGCACCTCGCGGGCGGCGGCTTCTGACGGCAGGCCGCACGGCGGGCGCAGCGTGTCCAGCAGGGTGCGGAAGCCGTCCCGCTGCGCCTGGGCGATCGCGGCGTCATGCAGCAGCGCCATTGCGGTGCGACTGAGCATGTCCACGGTACAGTCCTCCTGCAGCAGTTCCGGCACGAGGCGGCGGCCGGCCAGTAGGTTGACCATGGCGACGTGCGGGACCTGGATCATGCGCCGGGCCATGATGGCGGTCAGCGGGTTGATCCGGTAGGCGGCGGCCATGGGCACGCCGGCCAGGGCCAGCTCCAGCGTGGAGGTGCCGGACTTGGTCAGCGCGGCGCCGGCGGCGGCGTAGGCGTCGTGCTTGTCGGCCACCTCGGTCACGATGATGGGCGGCACCGGCCAGTCGGCTGCCTTGCGCCGCACCACATCGGCGACCACGGCGGACACCGGCAGCACCGGGCGCAGCGCCGGCTCCTGCGCTGCCAGGCGGCGGAGCGTGCGGCCGAACACTGGCAGCAGGCGCGGCGCTTCAGACCGGCGGCTGCCGGGCATCATGATCAGCACCGGCTGGTCCGGCGCCAAGCCGTGCGCGTTCCGGAAGCGGGCGGCATCGCCCTGGCCGGCGCCGGACTCCAGCACGGGATGGCCGACGAAGGTCGCTTGCAGGCCGCGCTCGGCGAACCAGGCCGGCTCGAACGGCAGCAGGCATAGCAGGCGGTCCCACAAGCCTGGGTAGTGCTTCACCCGGTGCGCCCGCCAGGCCCAGACCTGTGGCGCCACGTAGTGCACCCGCGGGATGCCTAGCTTGGCGCACGCGGCCAGGATGCGGTGCATGAAGCCGGGGCTGTCGATGGTCACGACCACATCGGGCCTTAGCCGGGCGATCTCGGCCATGGTCTCGGCGAAACGGCGGCGCAGTACCTGGATGCGCGGCAGCACTTCGATGATGCCCATGACGGACAGGTCAGCCATGGGGTATAGGCTGCTGAACCCATGCTCCGCCATGCGCGACCCGCCGATCCCGGTGAACTCGGCATCCGGCCGCATGGCGCGGACCGCCCCGATCAGGCGCGCGCCCAGCACGTCGCCGCTGGCCTCGCCGGCGACGACGTAGATCAGCGGCATGAGGGCGGGTTGCAGGCGGGCATGGCTGCCTGCATAGGGAGGCCACGGCAGGGGTGCAACATGACGGACTGGACCGAGGCCATCGGGATGCTGGCAGGCGTGCTGACCACCACGGCCTTCGTGCCGCAGGTGGTGCAGACCTGGAACAGCGGCAGCGCACGGGATTTCAGCCTGCGGATGCTGCTGATGTTCGTCACCGGCGTCGGGCTGTGGCTGGCTTACGGGTTGCTGTCGGGGTCCGTGCCGATGATCCTCGCCAACACGGTCACGTTCCTGCTGGCGTCCTACATCCTGTCCGTGAAGCTGCGCCGCGGATGACCCTGCTGCACGTCATCACGGCGGAGGCCTGGGCCGCCGGACCGCCTGCCACGCCAGAGGGCGGCTTCCTGCACCTGTGCACCCCGGCGCAACTGCCGTTCGTGCTGGCGCGGCATTTTGCCGGGCACTCCGGCCTGGTGGTGCTGCATGTGGACCCTGCCGCGCTGGAGGACGTGCGGTGGGAGGCGAGCGAGGCCGGGATGGACCCGTTCCCGCACCTTTATGGGCCGTTGCCCGCCAGCGCCATCCGATGGGTGATGCGGCTGCCGCCCGGGGCTGCGCCGTCCGCGGCAGGCCGCTAAGCTTTCGATTTGACGCCGGTGTACAGCGCCTCCGCATCCACCAGCGGCTGGCTGATCTCCACCAGCACACCGTCCCGCGCCGCCCGGTAGAAGCAGGACCGCCGGCCGGTGTGGCACGCCACGCCATGCTGATCGACCAGCAACAGCACCGCGTCGCCGTCGCAATCCACCCGCAGTTCCACCAGGCGCTGCGTCTGGCCGCTGGTCTCGCCCTTGCGCCAGGGCGCGGCGCGGCTGCGGCTCCAGTAGCAGGCCTGGCCGGTGGCGAGCGTCTCCGCCACAGCGTCCGCGTCCATCCAGGCCAGCATCAATACTTCCCCGGTGTCGTGCTGCTGCGCCACCGCCGCCACTAGCCCGTCCGCGTCGAAGCGCAGGGCGGCGATGACGGCATCAGCCGGCATGGGCACGGCAACGACGGCGTCAGCCGGCATGGGCGCGCAGCACCGCCATGCCGCGGTCCAGGTCCGCCACGAGGTCCGCCACGTCCTCCAGTCCGATGTGGAACCGCGCCACCGGCCCGGCGAAGCTGCCCGTGTCAGCGGTGCGCGTCAGGTGCCCCGTCGTCGGTAGCGCCAGGCTCTCGTAGCCGCCCCAGCTTGCGCCGATGCCGAACAGCTCCAGGCTGTCGATCATCGCCTGCGTCGCCAGGGCGCTGTACTGCGGCTGGAACTCGACGCCGAACAGGCTGCACGCGCCGGTGAAGTCGCGCTTCCACAGGGCGTGGCCCGGGGCGCCGGGCAGGGCCGGATGCAACACCTGCGCGACCTCCGGCCGGGACGCGAACCATTCGGCGACCTCGATCCCCGACCGCATCTGCTGACGCAGCCTGACGCCCATGGTGCGGACGCCGCGCAGCGCCAGCCAGCAGTCATCGGGACTGGCGTACTGGCCCAGCGCCAGCGCCGCCATGCGCACGCGCTCCCAATCGTCGTCACTCGCCGTCGTCACGCTGCCCAGCAGCACGTCGGAGTGGCCGGCGACATACTTGGTCAGCGCCTGGATCGACACATCGACACCGTGCTGGAACGGCTGGAAGAAGTGGATGCCCCAGGTGTTGTCCATCAGCACCTTGGCCCCGTGCGCGTGCGCGACGGCGGCGAGGGCGGGGATGTCCTGCACCTCGAAGGTGTGGCTGCCGGGGGACTCCGTGTACACGACCTTCGTGTTGGGACGCAGCAGCGCCTGCAGCCCGGCGCCGTCGATCTCGGGCGGGTAGTAGGTCGTGGTCACGCCCATGCGCGCCAGCATCCCGTCGCAGAAGGCGCGGGTCGGGCCGTAGGAGCTGTCCGGCATCAGCAAGTGGTCACCAGCCCCCAGGTAGGCCAGCAGCGGCGTGGTGACGGCGGCCAGGCCAGAGGAGACGATCTGGCAGCGGGTGCCGCCCTCAATCTCGGCCACCACGTCCTCCAGCGCGTGATGCGTCGGGCCGCCCAGCACGCCGTAGATCAGCGACTGCTCCAGCCGCTTCGCGCCCAGGCTCTTGCGGTCGGCGCAGCTCGGATACAGCACGGTGGAACCGCGGGCCACCGGCGGGTTGACGAAGCCGTGGATGCGCGTGCCGGCCCGTCCCGCGTGGGACAGGCGGGTGTTGAAGCCCATGCCGTGACCGATGTCGTCGTGACCCGTGTCACGGTGGGGGGGCTGGGCGTGTCCGGACTGGTCGTCGGGCATCAGGTGGTCTCCTTGGGGGTGTCGGGCCGGCTGGCCCACTCGGTCCACGATCCGTCATAGACTGCGCCCACGGGGAGGCCGGCGCGGTGCAGGGCCAGGGTCAAGATGGTGGCGGTGACCCCGGTGCCGCAACTGGTGACGACCGGCCGGGCGCCGTCCGCGCCGGCGCTGGCCAGGGTGGCGCGCAGCCGGCCCGGGTCCAGCATCGTGCCGTCTGGGTTCAGCAGCGCCGTGAAGGGCAGGCTGCGGCTGCCGGGCATGTGGCCGCTGGGCAGGCCCGGCCGCGGCTCCGGTGCGGTGCCGTCGAAGCGGCCCGCGGGCCGGGCGTCCAGCACGACCGTTCCAGGGTCTAGCCCCATCATGTCGCCGATGCCGCGCAGCCGCGTGGCGCGCAGCGTGGCTCGGAAAACGGCCGGGGGCAGGGCGGCAGGTGGCCCGGCCTCGGTTGCCCGTCCCTCGCGCAGCCACTTGGGCAGCCCGCCATCCAGCACGGCCGCCTCGTCGTGCCCGAACAGGCCCATCATCCACCAGCCACGCGGGGCGGAGGCGATGCCCTTCTGGTCGTAGAACACCACGCGGCTGCTGTTGGACACGCCGAGCGCGCCCAACATCTTCTCGAACCGTCCCGGTGTTGGAACCATGTGGGGCAGCTTCGTATCGGGGTCGGCGATGGCGTCGATGTCGAAGAACCCCGCCCCCGGGATGTGCGCGCGGCCGAACTCGGCCAGGCCGTCCTTGCCGTCCGTGGGCAGGTACTTGGTCGCGTCGAACACCAGCAGGTCCGGATCATGCAGGTGGTCTGCAAGCCACCCGGTGGAGACCAGCGCGTCCATGCTACCCCTCCAGCGCCAGGGCGATGCGGCGGTTTTGCCGGCCCTTATTCTCGACCTTTACCACCCTGACGACGCCGACCTCCGCCGTGTTGGCGACGTGGGTGCCGCCGCAGGGCTGCAGATCGACCGGCACGTCCCCGCCGATACGGACCAGCCGGAGCCGCCCGGAGCCGCGCGGCGGCTGCACCGACAGGGTACGGACCAGGCCGGGGTTGCTGTCCAGCACCGCCTCGTCCACCCACTCCGTCGTCACCGGGTGCGCGGCGGTGACCAGCGCGCGGAAGCCGTCCTCAAGCACCTCGCGGCCTGGCGCTTCTGGCAGGTCGAAGTCCAGCCGTGACCGCTCGGCGCCGATCTGCCCGCCGGTGACGGCGGCCCCGGGCAGCAGGCTGCACAGCAGGTGCAGGGCGGTGTGCATCCGCATCAGGGCGTGGCGGCGCGGCCACTCCAGGCGGGCCACGACCGTTGTGCCGGGCGGAGGCAGCATGGCGCCGGGGGCGGGCAGGTGCAGGATGGCGGCGCCCTCGCCCTTCACCGCCTCGGTCACGGTCATCTCGCCGCCGGGCCAGCTCAGCACGCCGCTGTCGCCGGGCTGACCGCCGCCGCGGGCGTAGAACGGCGTGCGGTCCAGCACGATGCCCGTCGTGTCAGACGATAGGACGACCGCCGCCGCCTCCCGCAGCGTGGGGTCGTCCAGGAACAGCCGCTCGGTCATGCCGCGGTCCACCGTTGCCGCAGCCAGTCGCGCCGGGCGGCCAGCCAGAGCAGCGCGATGGTGGTGACAGAGTTCGGGTAATGCCCGGCGACGGCCTCCGCGATCACCTGGTCCGCCGGGCGCAGCCAGATGCGTATGTCCTCGTTCTCCGACTGCAACCCGCCGTAGCCCACCAAGCCGTCCGCCCCGGCAGCCGGTGCCTGGATGCGGCCGGCGAACAAGGTGCACCGCTCGTCGGAGCCGCCGGGCGTCAGCACGAAGTCACCGATGGGCTCAAGCAGATCGGCTTGCAGGCCCATCTCCTCCTTCGCCTCGCGCAGCACGGTGGCGGCGGGGTCCTCGCCGGGGTCGCACAGGCCGGCGGGCACCTCCATCATCACCGGCGGCACGCCAGCGGCGAGGGCGGGCAAGCGGAACTGCTCGATCAGCACGACCTGGTCGGTATGGGGATCATAGGGCAGCACCGCGGCGGCCCGGCCGCGCACGAACAGCTCCCAGGTCCGCAGGTTGGACATCTGCCCATCGAACCGCCGGTTGCGGAAGCGGACCACGTCCACCTTGAACCGGCCCGACCAGACGGTGTCGCGGGATTCGATGCTCACGTCGGGGTTGGGGGGCAGGTCGGCCATACCCACCCTTAGCCCGGCGCTGCACGCCGGGCCAACCCTGCTTGGCGTTCATCCCTACGCAAACCTAACGAGGCTTGCTCAGGCGTTGGCGCCCAGCATCGCCCGCAGCCGCACCGCCGCCGTCGCGCCCTTGGTGGCGTCGCGCCACATCGCCTCTGCCACACGCTGGTGGCTGGCGACGGCCTCGTCCGCCCCGGTGATCATGGCGACGCCGGTCTGCATGGTCGGCGCGGTGTCGGCGCGGAACGGGTTGACGGCCAGCATCGCCCGGTCGCGCGACCGCAGGATCTTGAACGCTGCCGAGGGGTCCGGGCCGGCGAGCAGGCCGAACTGCAGACCCATCGGCTCGGTTTCCATCAGCTCGGCGATGTGCTCGATCTCGGCCGCGGCCACCTTGCGGCACTGCTGGCGCAGGGGGTCGGACAGCTTCAGCCCACCCAGCAGGCCCTGGTCCAGGAAGGCGCGGATCGACGAGAGGGACAGCAGCGCGATGATGCCGGGCTTACGCTGGGCGTACATCCGCTTGCGCGACGCCAGGATGCCCAGCACCTGGTCGGCGCCGGCACGCGATGCGGCCCGCTCGGCCGGCGCCTGCTCCGACGCTTCCGCCAGCCCCTCGGCCATCGTCCGGTCGAACTGGTCCGAGGTCGTGAGGTAGGCGAACGGCCCGAACACCTGCAAGACCTGGTCCGCGCTCTCCTCGATCTGCCTGATCCGCTCGAAGTAGCCGACGGAGCGGCTGTAGTACTCCACGCCGATGCCGAGCAGCGACAGCGGCGACACCTTCAGCAGCTCCGCCAGCCGCTTGACGGTGTCGAGCTTGATGACCTCGCCCTTCTCGTATCGATAAAGCGCGGCGCGCGAAACGCCGAGACGCGCTGCAATCTCCTCCGCGCGCAACCCGGACTCGATCCGGTAGGCTCTCAACTGCTGACCAATCTCTGCGAAGCGCATGGCACGTCCTTACGCACGGCAATTGCGGGCCGGCTGCCGCGTTACTCATTCGTAAGGATACTACAACCTTTGTCGAGTCGCGTGGTATGATTAATGCACTTTTTACGAGGAATTTTCGCCGTGGGTGACGCTGATCCCAGATTTCATACCCCGAACCGCGTGCGCCAGGCCAGGCCCGCCACGGTGTCCCCCGCCGGGCGATACTCGCAGCCGACCCAGCCGGCATAGCCGAGCGCGTCGATCTGCGGCAGCACATAGTTCCAGCCGATCTCGCCCGTCCCCGGCTCGTGCCGCGCCGGCACGTCGGCCAACTGCATGTGCACGATGATCGGCAGCAGGGCCGCCATCCGCTTGGTCAGGTCGCCCTCGGTGATCTGCGTGTGGTACAGGTCGAACTGCAGCCCGGCCCGGTTGCGGCCCAGGGCCTCGACGACCTCGGCCGCCTGGCTGGTGGTGTTCAGGAAGAAGCCCGGCATGTCGCGGTGGTTGATCGGCTCCAGCGCGATCCGCAGCCCGGCCGCCGCGGTGTGCTCCGCCGCCCAGGCGAGGTTGGCGGCATACAGCGCCGCCGCCGTCCCGTGCGCGACGCCGGCGGGCGGGATGCCGGCCATGCAGTGCACCAGCTTGCATCCCAGTGCACCGGCATAGTCGATGGCGCGGCGCACGCCGTCGCGGAACTCCTGCTCGCGGCCGGGCAGGCTGGCGGTGCCGCGCTCCCCGGCTGCCCAGTCGCCCGGCGGCATGTTGAACAGCACCAGCTCCAACCCCGCGCCGTCCAGCCTGGAGCGGATGTCGGCGGCGGGGTGGTCGTAGGGGAACAGGAACTCCACGCCCTTGAACCCGGCGGCTGCGGCAGCGTCGAACCGGTCGAGGAACGGCGCCTCGTTGAACATCATGGACAGGTTGGCGGCGAGGCGGGGCATGCAGAGTTCTCCACGGAAGCGGGCAGTGAGGCGGGCAGTGAGGCGGGCAGTGAGGTGGCCATTGGGGCAGGCGGAGCATCGGCCGGAACCAGCATCGGTTGCAATCCGGCCCCGGGTTGGATACCGGACGGGTGCGCCATGGGCACCTCCGCAATGAAGCCGCCAACCGAGTTGCTCGCCGAACGTCTGCTGATGGGCCTGCTGCTCGCGGGCATCGCTATCGGCTGCGTGCTGGTGCTGCGGCCGTTCCTGTCCGCGATCCTGTGGGCGGCGATCCTGGCCTACACCACCTGGCCGGTGTTCACCTGGACCCGGCGGCGCCTGCGGGTCCGGCGCGGGGTGGCGGCGGGGATCATGGTGGCGCTGACGACGGTGCTGATCGTGCTGCCGCTGGCCTTGGCGGCACCAGCCGGGGCGGAGGACGTGGCGCAGCTCCGCACCTCCATCGAGGGGGCGCTGAACGCCGGGCTGCCCGGTGCCCCGGCTTGGCTGTATCCGGTGCCGCTGCTCGGCCCCACCCTGGCGGATTACTGGAACGAGTGGGCGGCGGACCTCAGCGTCATGGTCAGCTTCTTCAAGCCGTACTTCGGCATGATCGCCGAGCAGGGGCTGAACGTGCTGCTGGGCATCGCCGGGGGCCTGCTGCAGTTCCTGATGGCGCTGCTGGTGGCGTTCTTTTTTTGGGGGTCGGGCGACCGGATGGCGGTGCACCTGAACCGCATCGTGCACCGCATCGCCGGCAGCCATGCCGAGCGGCTGGTGGCGGTGACGGGGGCGACGGTGCGCGGGACCGTGTACGGCATCCTGGGCACGGCGCTGGTGCAGGGATTGCTGACCAGTTTCGGCATGTGGGTGTCCGGCGTGCCGCGACCGCTGCTGCTTGGGGCGGTGGCTGGGCTGCTGTCGGTGCTGCCGATCGGGGCGCCGGTGGTATGGATACCGGCGGTGCTGTGGCTGCTCGGGGCTGGGCACACGGGCTGGGGGATTTTCCTGGGGTGCTACGGGCTGTTCTTCATCACGGGGGCCTACAACCTGATCCAGCCCTATTTCATCGCCCGTGGGGCGCAACTGCCGTTCCTGCTGACGATCCTGGGCGTGCTGGGCGGCGCGCTGGCGTTTGGGCTACTGGGGATTTTCCTAGGGCCGGTGCTGCTGGGGGTTGGGTTCACCCTGGTGGCGGAGTTCGCGGGGGCCGATACGCTGGCGCCCGAGCTGGCGGCCGAGCTGGCATCCGACGAGTTGGCCCCTGAATTGCTTGGCCTGGCCGTGGAACCCGTCTTAGATGCGGGGCCTCCGGTCGTGGCAGCCAGGGATTAGCTCCAGGAACCCAGCACATGCCTGCCTTCATCCTCAGCCGCATCCTGCAAGCTGTCCCGGTGCTGCTCGTGGTCGGGCTGATTGCCTACGGCATGTTCGCCTTCGTCGGCGATCCCGTCGGCATCATGCTAGGTCAGGACTACACCGAGGCGCAGCGGGTGGCGCTGGTCCAGCAACTTGGCCTCGATCAGCCGTTCCTGGTGCAATATGCCAAGTTCATGTGGAACGCGCTGCACGGCAACTTCGGCGTCAGCTACCGCCTGGCCCGGCCGGTGATGGACCTGATCGCCGAGCGCCTGCCGGCCACGCTGGAACTAGCCCTCACCGCCGCCGTGATGGCGCTGGCCGTGGGGGTGCCGATGGGCGTCTATACCGGCATCCACCGCACCTCCATCACCTCGCGGCTGTTCATGGTGTTCAGCCTGGTGGGCGTGTCGCTGCCGACGTTCCTGATCGGCATCCTGCTGATCCTGGTGTTCAGCGTGCTGCTGGGCTGGCTGCCGAGCTTCGGCCGGGGTGACGTGGTGCATTTCTCGCACTGGAGCACGGGGTTCCTGACCGCCAAGGGCCTGAAGGCGCTGGTGCTGCCGGCGGTCACGCTGGGGCTGTTCCAGATGACGCTGATCATGCGGCTGGTGCGGGCGGAGATGCTGGAGGTGCTGCGGTCGGACTACATCAAGTTTGCCCGGGCGCGGGGGCTGGGGGACCGGGCGATCAACTTCGGCCATGCGTTGAAGAACACGCTGGTGCCGGTCATCACCATCGCCGGGCTGCAGATCGGCGGGATCATCGCGTTCTCCATCGTGACGGAGACGTTGTTCCAGTGGCCCGGCATGGGCCTGCTGTTCGTGCAGTCCGTGCAGGTCGCGGACATACCGGTGATGGGGGCCTACCTGATGCTGATCTCGGTGCTGTTCGTGCTGATAAACCTGGTGGTGGACCTGCTGTATTATGCCGTCGATCCGCGCCTGCGGATCACCCGCGCCGCTGCTGGGGCCGCGCGTTGACGGGCGCGCTGTCGGGGTCGGTCGCGCGCTCGGCGGCAGGTTCGGTCGCGCGGTTCTGGGATGGTGATGTCGTCTACAGCTTCCGCCACTCGCCTATCGCGGTCGTCTCGGCGGCGGTGCTGCTAATGCTGCTGATCGCGTCGATGTTCTCGCGCTGGCTAGCGCCCTACGACCCGTTCGACTTGGCTAGCCTGAGCCTGATGGACAGCTTCCAGCCGCCGGTGTTCTCGGCCGAGGGAAGCTGGGCGCACCCCTTGGGCACCGACGACCAGGGGCGGGACCTGTTGTCGGGCATCATGTACGGCGCACGCATTAGCTTCATCGTCGGTTTCGCTGCGGTGGCGTTCGCCGTGGTGGTCGGGGTCAGCGTGGGATTGTTGGCGGGCTATGCCGGCGGGGTCGTGGATGCGGCGCTGATGCGGGTGGCGGACGTGCAGTTGTCGTTCCCGGCCATCCTGATCGCCTTGCTGGTCGATGGGGTCGTGACGGCGGTGCTGCCGGCCGGGCTGCATGAGACGCTGGAGATCTATGTGCTGATCTTCGCCATCGGCATCAGCTTCTGGCCGCAGTTCGCCCGCACTATCCGCGGGTCCACCCTGGTCGAGCGCGGCAAGGAGTATGTCATGGCTGCCAAGGTGATCGGGCTGTCGCCGTTGCGCATCATGGTGACGCACATCCTGCCCAACGTGCTCGGCCCGGTGTTCGTCGTCGGAACGCTCACAGTGGGGCTGGCGATCATCACCGAGGCGACGCTGTCCTTCCTGGGCGTAGGACTGCCGCCGACGCAGCCCTCGGTCGGGACGCTGATCCGTATTGGCAACAACTTCCTGTTCAGCGGCGAGTGGTGGATCACCATCTTCCCCGGCGTCGCGCTGGTGCTGATGGTGCTGTCGATCAACCTGCTGGGCGACTGGGTGCGCGACGCCCTAAACCCGAGGCTGCGCTAGTGACCCCGCCTGACGCCACGCTGCCCAACGCCCCGCTCTCCAAGACCCCGCTGCTCGAGGTCGAGAACCTGTCCGTCGAGTTCCCCGGCCGCCGCGGCACCCTGCGGGCGCTGGACGGGGTGTCGTTCAGCATCGCACCGGGCGAGGTGCTGGGCGTGGTGGGCGAGAGCGGCGCGGGCAAGTCGCTGACCGGGGCGGCCATCATCGGCCTGCTGGAGCGGCCCGGCCGGATCAGCGGCGGCCAGGTGCTGCTGGACGGCGTACGGATCGACCGGCTGCCCTACGAGCAGTTGCGGCGCATCCGCGGGCGGCAGGTCGGGGCGATCTTCCAGGACCCGCTGACGACGCTGGACCCGCTTTACACTGTAGGTCGGCAACTGACTGAGACCATGCAGACCCACCTGCGCCTGACCGATGCGGAGGCACGGGCGCGGGCGGTCGGCTGGCTGGAGCGGGTGGGCATTCCCGCGGCTGCCCGGCGGATCAACTCTTACCCTCATGAGTTCAGTGGCGGGATGCGGCAGCGCGTGGTAATCGCGCTGGCGCTGTGCGCGGAGCCGCGGCTGGTAATCGCCGACGAGCCGACGACGGCGCTGGACGTGTCGATCCAGGCAGGGATCATCGCCCTGCTGAAAGGGCTAACGCGAGAGCATGGCACGGCGGTGATGCTGGTCACGCATGACATGGGCGTGATCGCGGAGACGGCGGACCGGGTGGCGGTGATGTATGCCGGGCGCATCGTCGAGATCGGCCCGGTGCGCGAGGTGATCCAGCGGCCGTCGCATCCCTATACCGAGGGCCTGATGGCCAGCATCCCGGCGCTGGACGTGCGGGTGGACCGGCTGCGGCAGATCGACGGGGCGATGCCGCGGCTGACTGCGATCCCGCCGGGCTGCCCGTATAACCCGCGCTGCCCCAAGGTGTTCGACCGCTGCGTGCAGGACCGGCCGGGCCTGATGCCCGCCCGCGGCACCCAGGCCGCCTGCTGGCTGCATGACCCGGCCCATGCCGAAGCGGCCCAGGCCGAAGTGGGGCAGGTGGAGGCGGGCCATGCGTGACGGCGACGACCCGGTCCGGCCCGCCAGCCCCGTCGTCATGGCGGCCGACAAGGTCAGCCGGACCTTCGACGTGTCCCGCCCCTGGCTGACCCGCACCCTGGCTCGGGAGCCGCGGCAGACCCTGCGCGCGGTGGACGAGGTGTCGTTCAGCATCCCGCGCGGCACCACCCTGTCGCTGGTGGGCGAAAGCGGCTGCGGCAAGAGCACCGTCGCCCGGCTGGCGGTCGGGCTTTACACGCCGTCCGCCGGGTCGATCCTGTTCGAGGGCGTGAACCTGTCCGCTGCCCGCGCCCAGCCCGCGCTGCGCCGGCGGATCAACATGATTTTCCAGGACCCTTATGCGTCGCTGAACCCGCGCTGGCGGGTGCGCGACATCGTGGCCGAGCCGATCCGCGCTTTCCGCCTGCTGCGGAGCCGAGGCGATATCCTTGACCGCGTTGGCCAGCTCCTGACCCAGGTGGGGCTGTCGCCGCGCGATGGCGAGAAGTTCCCGCACGAGTTCAGCGGCGGCCAGCGCCAGCGGATTAGCATCGCCCGCGCCCTGTCCAGCGAGCCGGAGTTCCTGGTGTGCGACGAGCCGACAAGCGCGCTGGACGTGTCGGTGCAGGCGCAGATCCTGAACCTGATGCGCGATCTGCAGCAGCGGCTGCACCTGTCCTACCTGTTCATCAGCCACAACCTTTCGGTCGTGCGGCACATGTCGGACCAGTTGGGGGTGATGTACCTGGGCCGCATCGTCGAATACGGCTCCGGCGAGGCGATTTTCAGCACGCCCCGGCACCCTTATACCCGGCTGCTGCTGGAGGCGATCCCGGATCTGTCGATGTCCGGCCGTGCTCGTGCGGCGGTGGGCGGCGAGGTGCCTAGCCCGATCAACCCGCCGCCGGGCTGCCCGTTTCATCCGCGCTGCCCGTTGGCCAATGAGCGGTGCCGGGTGGAGCTGCCGGGGTACACGTCGGCGGGTGGGGTGCTGGTGGCTTGTCATGCGGTGGAGGAGGGGCGGGATGGCTGCCGGCGCTCGCCGCGGGCGGCATGATGGCCGTGGCCGCCGGACGCAGGGCGGCACGGGGCAGCGCATCCCAGCGCAGCGGCGTGGCGGCGGAGGCTGCGGCCGAGGCGGCGCTGGTGCAGGAGGGGTGGCTGATCCTGGCCCGGCGGCTGCGGACCGCGGCTGGCGAGATCGACTTGGTGGCGGACCGGGCCGGGCTGCTGGCGTTCATCGAGGTGAAGCGGCGTGCGACCCTGGCCGGCGCCGCGGTGGCGCTTGGCCCCCGGCAGCAGGCACGGCTTACGGCGGCGGCTGAGATTGTGCTGGCGGATCATCCGGACTGGGGCAGCGCCGGGGTGCGGTTCGACTTGCTGCTGGTGGATGCGGCCGGGCAGGTCCGGCGCATCGCGGATGCGTTCCGGGCGGGTTAGGCCAGCCGCTGGGGGGCTCGACCGGCTATGAGCGCACCGTCATTGCGAGCCGGCTTCGGCGTGGCAATCCAGAAGCCACCAGAACCGATGTTTGTGTGAATCAGCGTGGAAGAGTGTCCCGGCTTAAGGGGTGATCAGCGTGGAAACGGGACCCACCCCTGGCATGTAGCCCACTCTCCTTCCGGTTGTGTTGGGAGGGGCGGTAGTTGGGATGCTGACGGTGGACACGATTGGTCGGATCAGGCGGGAACATTTTGTTGGCAAGCGGTCGATCCGGGAGATTTCCCGGCTGCTGCGGGTGTCGCGCAAGGTCATCCGCAAGGCGCTTCGCGAGCCGGAGACGAAGTTCGCGTATGCGCGCGAGGTGCAGCCACCACCCCTCCCACGATCTGGCAAAAAGCTGTTCTGGTCCGAGCGAGCCGGATCGGGTGTGGGGAGGGTGGCGTCGATGCGGAACACGACATTGATGTCGTCCTGGTTGACCTCGACCCGCTTGACC
>JAABUX010000153.1_pt1 | contig 119305 bp, 100 predicted proteins | sample 5561851 | NCBI WGS metagenome assembly JAABUX01 (sample SAMN10711883, study PRJNA513361) | rock metagenome | isolation source: Antarctica rocks | place: Antarctica: Victoria Land, Richard Nunatak red sandstone | collected 2016-01-03
GGCTATGGCGGGACCGTCAAGCAGTATCAGATCCTCCTCGATACCCAGCTCATGAAGCGGTACGACGTGACCCTCAAGATGGTCACCGACGCCATCGCCGGTTCCAACGCCAACGTCGGCGGCGACGTCCTGGCCCTGGGTTCGCAGACGCACAACGTCCGGGCCTTGGGCTACCTGGGCGACATGACGGACACCCTCGACCCGGCCAACGTCGAGAACGCCTACGCCCTCGAAGTGATGAAGCTGGAGGACATCCAGGACGTCGTCGTCGCCTCGTACGCCAACGTCCCGGTTTATGTCAAGCAAATCGCCAAGGTGATCGTCGGCCACCGCCCCCGGCTCGGGATCGTCGGCCGGAACGACGAGAACGACGTCGTCGAGGGCATCGTCCTGATGCGGAAGTACGAGAAGTCGCTGCCGACCTCCGACGCCGTGATGGCCAAGATCCGGGAGATCAACGACGGGAACCTCCTGCCCAAAGGGATGAAGATCGTCACGTTCAACCAGAGGACCGAGCTGGTCCACGTCACGACCGAGAACGTCTTGCACAACCTCCTGGTCGGGATGGCCCTGGTCGTCCTGATCCTCTTCATCTTCCTCGGCGACTTCACCAGCGCGGTGATCGTGGCGATCATGATCCCCCTGGCGCTCTTGTTCTCGATCACCGTGCTTTACTTGCAAGGGAAGTCGGCCAACCTGCTCTCGATCGGCGCGGTCGACTTCGGGATCATCGTCGACAGCTCTGTGATCATCGTCGAGAACATCTTCCGCCACATCACCTCGCCGACCAGCGACCGTTCTCGACCGCTCATCGACCGAATCGCCGAAGCTTCGCACGAGATCGAGCGGGCCTTGTTCTTCTCGACCTTGATCATCGTCTGCGCCTTCATCCCCCTGTTCTCGATGTCGGGACCCGAGGGGGCGCTGTTCGGACCGATGGCCAACACCTATGCCTTCGCCATCTGCGGGGCCTTGCTCCTCGCGGTGACGCTGACCCCGGTCCTCTGCTCGTTCTTCTTCCACGACAAAAAGGAGGAAAAAGAGACCTTCATCGACAAGATCATGAAGCTTCGCTACTTGACGGCGCTGGATGGCGTCTTGCGACACCGCTATGTGCTGCTGGCCGCGATGGGGTCGCTGATGATCTTCACCGCGTCGCTGGTGCCCAAGCTCGGCGGCGAGTTCATGCCGCAGCTTGAAGAGGGGAACCTCTGGATCAGGGCGATCTTGCCCCGGACCGTCACGCTCCAGGAGGCGGCGCGGATGGCCCCTCGGCTCCGGGAGGCGATCGCCACCGTCCCCGAGGTCCGAGGCGTCATGTCGCACATCGCCCGGCCCGACGACGGGACCGACCCGACCAGCTTCTTCAACCTCGAATTCAACGCCCCTCTGGTGCCGATGGAGCAATGGAGGAAGAAGCCCGCGACGTTGTTCGGCCGCAAGCTCGGCTGGAACCGGGCCATCACCCGCGAGGAGATTCAGGACGAGCTTTCCGAGCGATTCAAGGAGTTCCCCTCGGTCAACTTCAACTTCTCGCAGCTCATCCGCGACAACGTCGAAGAAGCGCTCTCGGGGGTCAAGGGGGCCAACTCGATCAAGCTCCTGGGCAACGACCTCAAGACCCTGGAAGACACCGGGCAGAAGGTCGTCAACATCATGAACACGGTCCGGGGGGTTTCGAATGCCGGCCTGTTCCACATCATCGGCCAGCCCAACCTGGAGATCGTCATCGACCGCCACGAATGCGCCCGGTACGGGATCAACGTGTCCGACGTCGAGGATGTCGTCCAGGTCGCCATCGGCGGCAAGGCGTTCACCGAGATGGTCGAGGGGGAAAAGCGGTATGACATCATCCTCCGGCTCCCCCAGGGGCAGAGGAACGACCCCGACGTCATCTCGCGAATCCCCGTCGACACCCCCGGCACCGACGGCAAGCCGGGCGCCCGAATCCCGCTCAGCCAGCTCGTGCAGATCAACCCCCATAAGCCTGGTGCGACCTATATTTATCGGGAGAACAACCGCCGGTTCATCCCGATCAAGTTCAGCGTCAGGGACCGCGACCTCGCTTCGACCATCGCCGAGGCCCAGCAAAAGATCAAAGCCGCCGGGGTCGTACCCGAGAGCAAAGGGTACCGGATCGTCTGGTCGGGCGAATTCGAGCAGATGGAGCAGGCCAACAAGCGGCTCACCGTGATCGTCCCGGTTTCGATCGGACTGATCCTGATCCTGCTCTACATGGCCTTCGGCTCGGTCAAGGACGCGCTCCTGGTGATGGTCAACGTCCTGGAAGCGGCGATGGGCGGCGTCCTCGCGCTTTGGATCACCGGGACGCCGTTCAGCATCTCGGCGGCGGTCGGCTTCATCTCGGTGTTCGGGGTCGCGGTCCAGGATGGGGTTCTCTTGATCTCGTACTTCAACCAGTTGCGAGCCTCGGGCCTCCCGGTCCGCGACTCGGTGATGAGGGGGGCCGAACTTCGGGTCCGGCCCGTGGTGATGACGTCGTTGACGGCGGCCTTGGGCTTGTTTCCCGCCGCGATCGCGACCTCGATCGGCTCGCAGGCCCAGAAACCCCTGGCCATCGTGGTCGTCGGGGCGATGCTTTGCACCTTGTTCCTGACCCGGTACATGATGCCCGTCCTGTACAGCTTCTTCCCGGCCCCGGCGGGACATGGTCACCAGAACTCGAACCATGACCTGATCGCCGGGTCGCACTACTCGGATCGGTTCCTCCGACACCAGGCTCCGCCCAGCCGACACATCGTCGCGACGGGGCCGGTCGAAGGCGCCGAACAGTTCGCCCACGCTTCCGGGGAAACCGAAGGGGACCACCGATGAAGACTTTCTGGAAATTTTCGATCGTCCTCGCCCTGGTCGCTGGGCTTGGGGCCTTCGTCGCCTTCAACCCCTGGGCCCGAGGCCAGGCCGAGAACGCCTACAAGCAACTCATCGGTCCGGCGGAAACCACCGAAACTAAGCGACCCGAAGCCCCTCGCCCTTACCGTCAGGAAGGGCGATGGGACGGCATCCTCGAACTGAGCGACGCCCAACGGACGAAACTCGGAATCCGGACCGTGATGGTCAAGGAGCAGACCGAGGCGACCGTGCTCAAGCTCGCCGGGATGACCGCCTATGACCCCGCCACCTTGACCGTCGTCCGGACCCAGTTCGACAGCCGGGTCGACAAGGTCTTGATCGACCTCGGGAGCGTCGTCAAGCGGGGCGACCCGCTCCTCGAACTGTTCAGCAACAGCCTGGCCGAGGCCAAGAGCACCTTCGAGACCGCCAGCAACCAGCATGCCCGCGACAAGAAGGTTCTCGACTACAAGAGGCCCCTGGCCGAGTCGAATACCTTGCCCAGGAAAGAGTTGATCGAGATCGAAAACGACGAGGCGCAGAGCCGACTGGCCATGAAGCTGGCGATGGACAAGTTGCTGGTGTATGGCCTCGACGACAAGGAGATCCAGGACGCCAAGTCCGAGGACGGCGTCAAGAAAGCCCGGATGACCCTCGACTCGGTCGCCAGCGGGATCGTGGTCAAGCGCGACGTCGTCCCCGGGAACTTCTATGACCCGAAGGACGACCTCCTGACCATCGCCCCGCTCGACCGGCTCTGGGTCCGCAGCAGCGTCAGCGAGAGCGACGCCAACAAGGTGAAGCTCGGCCAGAACCTTCGAGTCGTCTTCGACTACGCCCAGCGGCAGGTCATCCCCGGCAAGGTGGAATATATCGACAAGGCGATCGACGCCGAGTCGAGGTCGGCGAAGTTCCGGACCTCGATCGCCAACCCCAACCGCGAGTTCCTGGCGGGGGCCTTCGTCCGGGTCCAGGTCGACCTGCCCCCGGTGCCGGGCCGGACCGTGATCCCCCGAGTGTCGATGATCTCGGTGGATCGCTACGACTACGTTTTCGTCATGCTGCCGAGCGAGGGCCAACCCGCCCGCTTCGAGCGCAGGGCGATTGTCCTGGAACGCGAAGGCAACGAGCAGGTCATCGTCGCCGAGTCCCGCGAGCCCAAAACGGGACTGAAACCGGGCGAGGAGGTCGTCACCTCGGGAAGCCTGATCCTCCAGCAGATGTACGAGGATCGGACCATGATCGAAGGCGGTTCGCTCAACTGAGGGACTTCGTCCCCGTGACGTCCCGGCCAAACGCGGGAATCTCGCCAAGGCGGCGAAAAACATCAAGTCGAACCTCGATTCCGGGGTTCAACTTCAGACTTCGCTTTGGGTGCGTCGATAGGATTCATGCTCTACCTCGGCGTCAACCTGGGTTGTCTTGATAATTCGGGTGATCCTGCAATCAGGACCATCCACAAGCTCAGATCAGGCGCTGCTTCAAGGCGTCGCGTCCAATCGATCGGAACGAACGGCCTTTCATCCGCTTCAAAGGGCGTGGGCAGGAAGCCCCTCGACTCGTTCAATTCAAGGAAGACCGTCGATGATGACCTTGAGGACTCTTCGTCGCCTCGTCCTGATTGGCCTGATCGGCGGCCTCGCGGCCGATCGGGCCAACGCCCAGGCCCCGACCATCGATTCCGGGTTGCCGACCTCGCCGGGGACGAGAAGTTCCTCGATGGGAATGTCCCCCGGTTCGGGCGGAGGTGCGTTGAGCAACCCTCCCGGCGGCGGTGGCCAGATCCTCGGGGGTCGCCCCGGGGTGACCTCGCCGCACCAGATCCCCACCGCGATCTCGACCCCGGGCAGCGGCGGGGGTCCGACCGACCTCCAGGCCCAGATCAACACGCCCACGCCGTCGCCCCTGTCGGCGTCGTCGGCCCCGCTGTTCGGGACGCTCGACATCCCCACCGGCCCCGAGGACGAGGGGCCTGTCGATGGCCTGACCCTCGACCAGGCCATCGACATCACGCTCAAGAACAGCCTGGACCTCAAGCAAAAGTTCTACGAGATCCCCCAGGCCCAGGCGGATGTTCTCCAAGCAAGCCTCCGGGCCAACCCGATCTTCTATGCCGACGGCCAGCTCCTCCAGTTCAACGGGCGGAAGTTCAACCGGAGCGCCCCCGGCGGCCCGAGCCAGTTCGACGTCAACGTGTCGTACCCTCTCGACCTTTCCGGGAAACGGCGGAACCGGACCGACGTGGCGACTCGGGCCAAAGAAGTGCTCGAAGCCCAATATCGAGATGCGGTCCGGCTCAAAATCGACGACCTCTACGGGGCTTACGTCGTGGCCCTCGGCGCGAGGCAAACCGTCACCTATTCCAAGAAAAGCATCCAGGGGCTCGAAAGCCTCGCCAGCCGGACGGAAGAACTTTTCGGCAGGGGTGCGGTCTCCCAGGGGGACTTCAACCAGGTCAGGGTCCAGTTGAAGACCTCGAAGCTCGGCCTGCTCGACGCCGAAGCGGCTTATCGCAAGGCCAAGCTCAACCTCATCTCGATCCTGAACCTGCCCAGGGATACCATCGAGACCCTCGACCTTCGAGGTTCGATCCTCGACCCGGTGCCCGACCTTCCGACGACCGGGGAACTCGCGCAGATCGCCATCCAGGCGAGGCCCGACCTCGTCTCGTTTCGACTCGGGATCAAGCGAGCCGACGCCGACGTCAAGCTCGCCAAGGCCAACCGGTTCAACGACGTTTATGTCCTCGTCCAGCCTTACACCTTCCAGGACAACTCGCCTTACGGACTCAAGAGTGCGTACTCCTGGGCCCTCGGGGCGACGGTCCCCCTGCCGATCTACAACCGAAACCAAGGGGCGATCGAACGGTCGAGGTTGAACGTCACCCAGACCCAGATCCAACTGGTGGACCTCGAACGGCAGGTCTTCATCGACGTGGACAAGGCGGTCAACGAGTACGCGGTCACCCGTCGCCAGGTCGAAGAGCTCCGGGGCGACATCATCCCCCTATCTCGCCAGAATCGCGACCTGAAGAAACTCCTCTACTTGAAGGGCGAAAACAGCGTCATCGACTACATCAACGCCGAACTCGACTTCAACCAGGTCGTCAAGCAGTTCCTCGACACCGCCATTCGCCACCGCCAGAGCATGCTCGACCTCAACACGGCGGTCGGTCGCCGCGTCCTGCCTTGATCTTGACAACGCACAAATCGCCATCGCCGCGAATGATCCGATCATCGGAGATGGTCGGCCGTCACAACCCAACAGGATCAACGCGAACAGGGCGGTCCGGAGCTTGCATGCCGGGCCTCAACCGAGGATCTCTCATGGATGATCGAAAACGAGGTCATCGGCCGCAGGTTGAACAGGCCGAGGCTCGGTTGTTACTCTCGGGCATCACGGACGTGATGGCCGCCAACAGCTTCGGCCACCAAAGTTCGGTGTTCGCCAAGCAAACTTCGGCGCTTCAATATTTCGAGCAAAAGCACTCGTTCCCGGTCCGAGCCGCCGCCGGGAGGCCGGGCACGCGACCTGCTGGGGGGAACAACGGCAACAATGGCTCGGTCAGCGGGGGCTTAACCCCGTTCAGTCCGTCGCCGACCTCGATCGCGAACCCGACGACAAACCAGGGCATTCAAGGCAATAATTTCGCGCTCCAGCCGGTTGGCACACTGACCCCGGCCGAGTTGAAACGCCAGTTGTTTGTCGCCCAGTTTCACGGAAGCTATACCGTGAGTCCGGGTCGGACCAACCTCGAAAAGGCGGTCACGCTGATCAAGGCGGTCGGGAGCGGTTCCACGTTCCTCCACGGAGACATCCAGTTCCGGATCGTCACACCGAACATTCCGTCCTACACGGTCCCGGCGACTCTAACCACGCAGGCCATGACGGTGAACACCCAGCTTGGCGGCGTCGCCGCGATCTTCGACCGGAACTTGAACTCGAACACGGTTCTAGGATTCGACGCGGCGGGGGCGCTGACCAACGTCGACGCCGCTGGGCATCCCGTCCACTTCGATACGGTGACGATCGACGTCAACGAGAGTGCCGGGCTTTACGACGAGGCTTTCTCGCAAGGGACCATCGACGTCCGTTACACACCGAGCAAGCGCCACGCGAACAATGTCCTCGAACAAGGTTCCGCCGTCGTCACGATCCACGCCCAGATCTATGGCCCCAACGTCGATTACATCCTGACCAACTCGAACATCAACCCCGGCGGTCCTCGGCCTTGATTTCGGCTTGTCGGATCAGTCGCGCCGCTCGAAGACGCACTTGCCGTCGAGGTAGGTGGCCAGGGCGTGGGTTTCTCTGATCGCGTCTTCTGGGCAGGCCAACAAGTCTCGGTCAACGATGACAAAGTCCGCCTGCTTCCCTGCTTCGATCGACCCGATCCGGTCTTCAAGAAAGAGCAGGCGGGCATTGTTGATCGTGTAGAACCGGATCGCTTGCTCACGGGTGAGCGACTCCTCGGGGTGGAGCTTGCCTTCGAAGCCCTTCGCCTGCCGGGTGATCGCGACCCACATCGCTAGGAATGGGTTATACGGGTTGATCGATCGGAGCGAGCCAATCTTCTGCATGTGATCCGACCCGCCGCCGACGACCACGCCGGCCTCGAAAAGGCTCCGGAGCGGATGGAAGTACCGCATCCGGTCGTTGCCGAACTGGGTCGACAGGGTGCTGGCGTCGAGGTAAAGCCAGGCGGGCTGGAAGTCGGCCACCACGCCGAGCCTGGCGGCCGTCACGATCGCCTGGGCGCTCATGAAACTTGCATGCGTCAGGCAAGGTCGGGTCGAGGCTACGGGTGTCGTCCGGTCGACCTCGTCGTAGGCGTCGAGCAAGGCATGCACCGCACCGTCGCCCTGGCAATGGGCCGTGAATTGGAGGCCAGACTCGACCGCCGCCCGGACCATCGGCACCAGACGGTCCTTGGGGATGAACAGGACGCCTCGATAGTCCGGGTCGTCGATCGAATAGATCCGGCTCAGGCCCCAAGGCTCTCGCATGTAGGCGCTCCCGGTGAGCATCACTCCATCGAGAAACGTCTTGATCCCCAAGATCCGGAGCCGGGGGCTCCCTTGCCGGAGCGGGTGCTTCGCCACCTGGCGAATCTCTTCGAGGATCGGTTCGATCGGTCCCAAGGTCTCGACATGCTGCGAGATCCCGACGCGGACGCTGAGCGCCCCTGCCTCGTGGAGCCGCGAGTAGCGGTCGATGTCCGGCATCTTCGCGGCGCGGTCGATGATGCTCGTCAAGCCGACCGAGTTGTAGTCGCGGAACAGTTCGACCAGGCGTTTCTCCTCGTCGAGGGAAGACGGCCCGCTGCCCGGCGGCGTCACCTTGACGTACCGCGTGAGGTTCCGGAGGATGCCGGTCGGCTCCCCGGTTTTCGGGTCCTTCTCGACCTTGCCCGGCCCCTCGGGGCGGAAGTCGCGGTCGATCCCGCTGAGTTTCAGGGCCATCGAGTTGAGCGAGGCGTCGGGGCCGGTCGAGAACAGGACCGGGTTCCGGGGGGCGATCCGGTCCAACTCGTCGCGGGTTGGGTAACGTCGCTCGGCGAGCCGGGTGATGAAGACCCGACTGACGACCACCCATTGCCCCGGCCCCAAGGCCGAGGCCCGCCCCTCGATATAGGCCAGAACATCGCCGATCGTGTCCATCTGGGGGACCGGGTGGTCGAACTCGGTCATGCAAGCCCAGGTCGGGTGCGTGTGCGAGTCGATCAAACCCGGCAGGACCATCTTCCCTTCGAGGTCGATCAACTTCGTGCCTGCCCCCCTGGTCTGGAGGACCTCCTCGTCGGTCCCGACCCGGAGCAGGCGATCCCCCTTCACCGCGACCGCCTGGCGGATCGAAAAGCCTCGATCGACCGTCACCACCTTGCCGTGGAGCAAGATCAAGTCGGCCTCGTCCGCCCCCTCGGCCGCGTCTCGGAATTCGAGGGATAAGAAGGCCAAGGCCAACAAGCCGATCCGAGATGGGGTCGTCATGGCACGGACTCTCCGAAATTTCGCAAATCGAGGTCTGCTCGCGATCGGATTTTGCGACGTTTTGCCCCGGCGAGCAAGGGGGAGGCGACGTTCGCCCGAACGTCATTCCTTGCCGAAAAACGGGAACAAACGCATCAACTCATCCTTCGACGGCTGCGAGCCGTACTCGCAGACCTCGAACGCTTCGGCATACTTCGTCGCCTTGCCGCGTTCTTCGCCGAGGAGTTCCACAAGCTTCGTCCGGTAGCGGTCGGCCTCGGCCGAGTAGCGCGCGGCGACCCGCTTGCGGGTCCAATCCAGTCGCTCATCCTTGCCGGTCGGAACTTGGTCGAGGTAGCCGAACAGCCAGGGGTTCCACTCGTAGAACTGCGACCCTAAGGCGTCGACGCAGGCAACTTTCAACTCAAAAACCGGGTCGATCGGCACGACGATATCGGGCTTGAACGGGTTTGGCTTCTGGAAGTCGTCCTCGCTGTAGAGGAAAACGGGGTTCTTGCGGAGGGCGGGTACGTCGGGGCAGAAGCTCGGGACGATGACCATGAAGGCCGCATCCTGCACCAGGACCGCCGAGTAGCGGTGGTCGGGGTGGTAATCGTTGGTCCGAGGCGAGATCACCAGGTCCGCCTTCCAGTCGCGGATCAGGCGGGTGATCGCTTTTCGGTTCTCCAGGGTGGGCATCAACTCGCCGTCGTGGTTGTCCATCACCTCGGTGGAGATCCCGAGGATCTCGGCGCACCGCTTGACCTCGGCAAGTCTGCGTCGGGCGAGGATACCCCCGGCCATCTCGTGGTGGCCGATGTCGCCGTTGGTGACGCTGACGAACTTGACGGCGTGCCCCAGCTTCGCCCATCGGGCGGCCGAGCCACCGGCGTCCAGCTCGCAATCATCGGGGTGGGCACCGAAGACGATGATCCGAAGTTTGCCGTCCTCGGCCCCGGGCGAACTCAGCCCCAAGCTCAACAACGTGAGCATCAGGAACGGGATGAACGGGCGAAAAGGGGAGCGGATCATGTCGGGCTCCAAGGTGGGTCGCGGAGAATCATCGTCGGCGAACGAGTCGCGACATCGTATCGCGTCGGAGGAGGGTCCGCGAGCGTGGACATCCTCGGCGCGATCGCCCCGAAACACCCCGAGATCGGTCAACCCCCCGGCACAAACGAAAACCGCCGGTCCATCGCAGGGGAGCGACAGAACGGCGGTTTGAGAGATTCCAAGAAACCAGACCGATCCGATCAACCTCGGTCAGAGCCGCTTCGGGTTTCGGTGGTGCGGCCGCCTCGGGACGAATTGGTGTAAACCGAGGTCAGCATGCCCAGCAGGGCGGAACGCCGGCCAGCACGCGACGATTTTCCGCCTCGGCGGATTCGGGCCACGGTGCCCGCCCACTCGAAACCGGAATGCAGGGGCGACGCGCTCTTGGGATTCGACGAACTCATCGAACGGAAGCTCCGAAAAATCTTCGACTCAACGACGCTCGTGACCACGAGCGTCTCCATCGCAAAGATGTCCGACGAACCGAGTCGAAGTCCACCCGACCCGGCACTTGACGAACAGCACCCACCCACATTAACGCCGAGCAAGTTGTCCGCTGGATGGAACGGCGGCGAAAGACCTGAACCGCATCAAGATCGGTGACGTTCCTCGGCGGATCGGGACCATCGATTCGCACGCAACCATCGGGCGAATCTTGCTGCCTTTGTGGAGAGGGAACGAGAAGTTAACCGATCGCACAACCCGCGTCAAGAGGGCTGTCAACCTTTTTCGCGAATTCTTTTGCCTCACGAAGCCGAAGCGGCGACCCGACTCGGATCGTCAGGGCCACCGGTTTGGCGATTGGGGCGGGCATCGGACCAGGGATCGGTTCCTTCGAGGGTGGGTTGCGGTCGAGCGGGGGGTTCATCCCCAGAGTCAGGAACATCAAGGCGGTGCTGATCCCGTTGAACGTCATATGCAACGCGATCGGGGCAATGAGCGAACCCGTCCTCTGGTACAACAGACCCAAGGCCAGCGACAGGAAGAAGATCGGGACCGGAGTCGGCCAGACCGAGGCATGCAAACCCGCGAACAGGATCGACACGGCGACGTTCGCCATCGACAACCGGAACATCATTCCTCCGCTCGGAGGAAGGTGGTCGCCGACCTGTTCGGGGAGACGAATCGCTTCTCCGTCGATCATCGAGGCTTGGGGGGGAGCATACGGGTTCCCGCGATCTTCGATCCAGTCGGCAACGGGCGACACCGAAACGTCGGCATCCGAGTTGAGGTCGACGACCGTCGACGACCGATCCGTCCCAGGCTGGTCGGTGGCGTCGGCCATCGGGTCAAGCCGACCCGGACGTCGGCGGTCTTTCTCGGGTTGGAGGACGAGCCGGGTGAGCCAGCCGAGCAAGACCCCTCGGAAGATCAACTCCTCGGCGGCCGGGGCGAGCACCGCCCCGGCCAGGAGGTAGACCAAGGCCGTGCCGCCGGTCCAGTCGCGCTGGAGGATCGCCTTTTCGAGGGGGTGCTGCTCCTTGCCCCAGACCGCGACCGCCGCGAGCATCATCCCGTAGACCAACGGGGCCGAGAGCGGCCAAGCGACCATGCCTTGGAGGATTTGCCAACCGGCCTTCGACCGCGAAGTGATCCCGAAGTCGCGGGGTCGGGCGCGGCACGTCGCGGCGAGCAAGAGCGGGATCACGACCAGGACCGTCGCGTTTTGGATCGCCGACGCGACCATCATCTCCGAAGGCGTGAACGGCGGCTGGCCCGGCTTCGGGCGGCCGACCGTCCCATGCGTCACGAACAGGAAGGCGTACTGGAGCCCCACTTGGAGGGCCAGCCAGACTAGGATCACCGCCAGGACCGACTTGCCGCCCCAGGGGACGACCCTCGGCTCGAACCGAGGCAGGACCGTCGCCTGGAACGCGAATCGGATGGCAACCCAGATCCAGGCCCCGACCACCGAGGCGAGCAAGGCGAACATCAGGAGCACGGCCACCGGGTTGATCGTCGGCATCACTTCGGGCATGGAACGAACGATCCGAAGGGTCCCGGGCGGGAGACGGTTTGATTCGGCCAACATCATGTTCAATCTTAACGCGCTCGCAACGGGAAGGCCACCTTGCCCAATTTCGCCGCGATCTCATAGAATCGCGACTTGCCTTCGAACTGATCTTATCGCTTTGTCTTTCCCTTTGGATTGATACGGAGCTTGCCGAATGTCGCTCGGGGCCGAAGAACAACTCGAACTCCTCCGAAGAGGGGTCGACGCGATCACCCCCGAAGCCGAGTTCGTCGCCAAGCTGGATCGATCCGTCGCCACCGGGACGCCGCTCCGGGTCAAGTACGGGATCGACCCGACCGGGATCGACGTCCACCTCGGCCACACGGTCCCGCTCCGCAAGCTTCGCCAGTTCCAGGACCTCGGTCACACCGCCGTCGTGATCATCGGCAACTACACGGCCCTCGTCGGCGACCCCTCGGGACGGGACGAGGCCCGGGTCAGCCTCACCCCCGAGCAGGTCGAGGCCAACGCCCGCGACTACCTCACCCAGGTCGGCAAGCTGGTCGACCTCGGCCGCGCCGAGGTCCACTTCAACGGCGACTGGTTCGCCAAGTGGTCGTTCCTCGACGTCCTGAACCTCACCCGCAAGATGACCTTGGGGCAAATCTCGGCCCGAGACGACTTCAGCAAGCGGATCGCCGCCAGCAAGCCGGTCTACCTCCACGAGTGCCTCTACCCCTTGATGCAAGGTTGGGACTCGGTCGAGATCAAGTCCGACGTCGAACTCGGCGGGACCGAGCAGCTTTTCAGCCTACTCGTCGCCCGCGACTTGCAGCACGGCGAAGGGCAGCCCGGCCAGGTGGCGATGACGATGCCGATCCTGGTGGGGACCGACGGCGAGCGGAAAATGGGCAAGAGCCTGAGCAACTACATCGGGGTGGCCGAAGCCCCCGACGACCAGTTCGGCAAGATCATGAGCCTGCCCGATACCCCGATGCGCGAATACTTCACGCTCCTGACCGACCTTCCCTTGGCTGAGGTCAACCGCCTTCTCGGCCCCGAGATCAACCCTCGGGATGCAAAAGAAGTGCTTGCTAGGGCGGTCGTTACCCAGTACCACGGCGAGGCCGCAGCCACCCTCGCGGCCGAAGGGTTCCGGAAACAAGCCAGGAGGGAAGATCCCGATGAGATCCCAGAGGTCGAGTTATTCGTCGGTCAACTATCTGTGTCGGCTTCACCACCCAAGACGCACCTAGCACGCCTTTTGGTGTACATCGACTTCGAATCCTCCTTCTCCAACGCAAGAAGGGCGATCGAGCAAGGAGGAGTTTCAATCGGGCCCGATCGAGAGGTAATTCGAGATCCTAGACACGTAGTCGACCTTACAGACGGTTTGATCGTTCGAGATGGCAAGCGCAAAATTAAATTCGTTCGGTATCGCTACGCTCCTCGATTGGACGATTCAACGGAGCCAAGCCGATGAAAACCTACGGTTTTGGGATCGTCGGCTGCGGGATGATCGCCGAGTTCCACGCTCGGGCGATCGCCGAGATCCCGAATGCTCGCCTGGCGGCGGTGATGAGCCGGTCGGAAGCCAATGGGGCCAGGATCGCCGCGATAGCCGAGGGGGTGCCCTGCCCGATCTTTGAGTCGGTCGAGGCCATGCTCGCCCACCCCGAGGTCGACGTCGTCTGCGTTTGCACCCCCAGCGGCGCCCACCTCGAACCCGCCGTCGTTTCGGCCCGAGCCGGTAAGCATGTCGTGGTCGAAAAGCCCCTGGAAATCACCCTGCCCCGCTGCGACGCGATCATCCGGGCGTGCGATGAGGCGGGCGTCAAGCTCTCGACGATCTTCCCGTCGCGGTTCAGCCCAGCAAACCTCGCCTTGAAACGGGCCATCGACTCGGGGCGGTTCGGTCGCCTCACCCTGGCCGATACCGACGTCAAATGGTGGCGGTCGCAGGAGTATTACGACTCCGGCCAGTGGCGAGGGACCTGGGACCTCGACGGCGGGGGGGCCTTGATGAACCAGGCGATCCACAACGTCGACCTCCTTCAGTGGCTCATGGGCGAGGTCGCGTCGGTCCAGGCGATCACCGCGACCCTAGCCCACGAGCGGATCGAGGTCGAAGACACCGCCGTAGCGATTCTCCGGTTCCGCTCCGGGGCGCTCGGCGTGATCGAGGCCAGCACTTCGGCATATCCGGGGTTGCTCAAGCGGACCGAAGTCCACGGTGCCCGGGGGTCGGCCCGGGTCGAGCAGGACGACATCACCTTCTGGTCGTTCCTCGACCCCTTGCCCGGCGACGCTGAGTTGTTAAAACCCATCGGGAACGCCACCGGGGGAGCCTCCGACCCCAAAGCGATCGGCCACGCCGGCCATCGCGACCAGATCGCCGACTTCCTCCGGAGCATCGACTCGGGCCGACCGGCGCTCGTCGACGGCCGCGAGGGTCGCAAGGCGGTCGAGATCATCCGGGCGATCTACCGATCTGCCCGACTCGATCGCCCGGTGATCCTCCCCTTGCTCGACGACGCCGAGCTTGGCCCGGCCTGATCGTGTTTCACCCGTATTCCGCCCAGTAGATCACGTCCCTCCAATCCTGCCTGGCCTGGTCGGCGAAATGGACGAGGCGGGCCAAATCGCCTTGGGCGAGCGAAATCACGCAGCGGAGGATTCGAGGATTCTCTTCATGGTGTAGCTCGTCTTCGAGCAGTCGAAGATAGTCCGCAGCCTCCTCGCGTTCGTCCGCGACGAAATCGGCATCGACTTTCGCGGCGATCTCGGGCGTCATCGCGGGGGACCCTCACGATCTGGCGAAAGAGCGACGAGGGCGTGGCCCAACGCTTGACTCGGGTCATCGCAAAAAGGCCGCTGGCCCCGCACGAAACTGTTTCAAAGAATGTAACAGTCTGTCAGGTCATCGGATCAAACATTTCGCGAATTCAGCCGCTCGCGAAGTTTTCCCCCAGGGTAGGAACAAAGTTTGTATGCTAAATCTTTGGAAAAGCGATCGACTCGAGGTCAATGCTTCTACCTGCTCGCTGAGCCAGGACCTATCATCTCCTCTCATCCCAAATTTTGAAGAAAAACCCTCCCAATATCGCTCGAGAGAATTCATGGCTCGGACCTTCGCCCCCGGGAAAACACGAATCGGCTGGATCGGCACCGGGGTCATGGGCTCCTCGATGTGCGGGCACCTGATCGCCGCCGGCTACCAGGCCACGGTTTACAACCGGACCGAGAGCAAGATGGACCCCCTGCTCCAACTTGGGGCTAAAGCCGCGAAATCTCCTCGGAGCGTTGCCGAATCGTCCGACGTCGTATTCTCGATTGTAGGCTACCCCGCCGACGTCCGGGCGATCACCCTCGGTTCCGACGGGACCCTGTCGGGAGCGTCCCCTGGCTCGATCCTGGTCGACATGACGACGAGCGAGCCGGCCCTGGCGGTCGAGATCGCCCGAGCCGCCGAGGCCCAAGGGGTCGCTTCGATCGATGCTCCGGTGTCCGGCGGCGACATCGGCGCCCGCGAAGCCCGGTTGTCGATCATGGTCGGCGGCGAACTCGAAGCGGTCGATTCGGTCCGCCCCCTTTTCGAGGTCATAGGTCGGACCGTGGTCCACCAAGGGGGTCCCGGGTCGGGTCAGCATACCAAGATGGTCAACCAGATTTTGATCGCCAGCGGGATGGTCGGGGTTTGCGAGGCACTACTGTACGGCACGAAGGCGGGGCTGGATCTCAACACGGTCTTGCAGAGCGTGTCTACCGGCGCGGCGGGTTCGTGGAACCTGAGCAACCTCGCCCCCCGGATGATCGCCGGAAACTTCGAACCCGGGTTCTACGTCGAGCACTTCCTCAAAGATATGGGGATCGCCCTGGCCGAAGCCCGGCGGATGAAGCTGTCGCTGCCCGGATTGGCCCTGGCCGAGCAGTTGTATCGGGCCGTGGAAGCCCAAGGGCATGCCCGATCGGGCACCCACGCTTTGCTTTTGGCCCTGGCACAACTTTCTTCCGTCGATTGGGCGCAGTCCGCCCAAACTTAGATCGCCCCGCGATCGAGGGGCTGCCGCGATGAATGACGCCGCTCCCATCAGCAACGAATCGGCGCAACCGACGCCCCGCCGCATCCTGCTCGTCGACGACCACGACGTCGGGCGCAAGTCGATGGCCCGACTCCTGATCGCGGTGGGCTATGACGTCACCTCGGTCGGCGACGGTGCCTCGGCTTTGGAAGCCCTCGCCGCAGGGCCTCGGTTCGACTACCTCCTGACCGACGTCCGCTTGCCCGACCTCGACGGCCGCGAGATCGTCCAAGTCGCCCAGCGGACCGAACCTCGACCGGTGACCGCGCTGATCACCGGCTGGGATATTGATCGCGACGAATGCGATCGCCTCGGGATCGATTGGCTGTTCTTGAAGCCCGTCGACTTCCAGGAACTGATCGCGATGCTCCAGCGGGATCGCGCCTGACTGCCCGATCCCGCTCGAAAATCAAGCTCCAACCTCGCACTCAGGGGTTGAGCCATGAGGAAGCTCCGGGTAGACTCGAAGCTTTCCCGGTCGTCGTTCGAATCGGAGCGGGGGACTTCTTCGGCGGTTCCGAAGAGGTTGGCTCAAGCGTCGAGATGCAGTTCCCCTTGGTTTCAATCAACAAACAGGAGATCGTATGGCCAGTCGCCGCCGTGGTAAGGGTCGCCGCAAGGTGGGTCGCAAAAAGCGTCGGATGCGCAGCAGGATTCGCCACCGCAAGAAATAAGAGCGGCTTCCCCAATCGCCAACCAACCGGCGGGGCCAGTCCGTTTCGATCTTCTCTGGAAACAAACAAAGCCTCGGCTCCCCCGCTTTCGGGAGGCCGAGGCTTTTTCGAGGGGCTTACGCGAGTCGAAAGCCCAAGGCCCACGACAAGTTCGGTGGTCCTTGGGCGGCTCGGATCAAAGCAAGCTTTGGTTGTACTGGGCGATCGAGTTCGTCAGGAGCTGATAGACCTGGACATTCGACCGATAAACGGCCGAGTTGACGTTGAAGGCGAAGTTCCGGGTCGAGGAAGTGTTCCCGACGGTCGGGGCGGTGATCGAGGTCAGTTGCGTGGTCAGGCTGGTCAAGGCGGTCGAGATTGCGGTCGACGGGCTGGCCGTGCTCGACGTGTAAGGCGTGCCCAGGGTGGTCTGTGCCGAGGTCAGCGAGGTTTGTAGGGCCGAGACCGCTGTCGAGACCGCCGTGCTGTCCAGGGCCTTGCCGCTGGTGATCGCGGTCTGCTTGGCCGCGTTGATCGCCGAGTTGAACGTCTGGAACGCGGTGGAAACCGAGTTGTTGAACGTCTGCCGGGTGGCCCCGTTGATGACCCCGGTCGGGGCGTCGTTCAGGATCGCCGAGGCGGATTGCGAGTAGGCGCTCCGGAGGTAGGTCGCGTTCTCGCGGTACAAGCTCAGGACCGAGGAGTTCGTCGAGTTGGTCAGGCCGGTCGCCGCGCTTTGGATTTCGGTTTGCAAGGTCGCCGTCGCCGCGTCGATCGTCGTGTTGACCGACGTGCCGGAGTTGGTCAAGTTGGCCAGATCGGCCTTGATCGACGAGTTGAGGGTCGTGATCGCCGAGGCGATCGCGGTGTTGTAAGCCGTCAGGCCCGCCGAGGTCGGGGCTGTCGTCGTGGTCGCGGTTTGCCGGAGCGCCGTGACATCGGCCTGGACCGACGAGTTGAGGGTCTGATACGCCTGCCGCACGTTGAGAGTGTCCTGACTCAAGACGGTCGAACCGCCGTTGAAGCCGTTGTTGCCGAAGCCACCCACGAACCCGGCGATTTGGGCCCCGAAGTTGTTGAAGCCGCCGAAGAAGCCGCCTTGGGACAGGACGATCCGGCCTTCGAGGTTCTCCAGTTGGAGGACGGCCTTCTTGACGGTCCTCGACCCGGAAGTTTGGTTGCTCGAACCCCCCAAGGTCGTCCATCGGCGCTTGCTGAATGGGAAGCGGTCCATTGTCTTTGCCTCGCTCAAAGAAGTGTCGCTGGGTGGTTCGGCCGGGGACGCTCGACGAGGGGCGGATCTTTTCGACTCACTGACGCGAAATCATCCAACAAACGCCCGGCCACCGAATGTTGACGTGGAGGCGAACCTCCACACTGGAATTACGCCAAAGTCTCCGACGAGTCGACTGGTTTTCCGCGCTTTTCGCGGGATTTGACGATTGTTTAACGCCAACTGGGTGACGCAAATTTCCCTAAGTTCATCGTGGCGGTTGGTTTTTGCTTCCGACGAACCAGCGAAGGTTGATCAAGAAGATTCGATATTTGTGCGAAGGTTTTGAGCTCCAACGGTCGGCTCGGCCTTGCGACCATTTTCCCGAGGCGGTTAGGATAAAGAGCCGGTTTCGGCTTTGGTTCGAGCGATCAAGACTCTTTTACTCAACGAGGTTGAACCGCGATGTCGATGAGTCGCAACTCCTGGTCTGCTTGCCTCGTGTTCGCCGGGGTCGCCCTGATGAGCATCGCCGCCGACAAGGCTCCGTCCGTTCTCGGCCACACCGTCAAGGACATTGATGGCAAGTCGGTCACGCTCTCGCAGTATCAGGGCGACGTCCTCCTGATCGTCAACACGGCCAGCAAGTGCGGCTACACCCCGCAGTACGAAGGTCTCGAAGAAACCTACCAGAAGTACAAGGGCAAGGGCTTCAAGGTCCTGGCGTTCCCCGCCAACCAGTTCGGCGGTCAGGAGCCGGGGACCAACGCCCAGATCAAGGCGTTCTGCACCGGGGAATACCACACGACGTTCCCGGTCTTCTCGAAGATCGTCGTCAAAGGCCAGGGGATCGACCCGCTGTACAAGTACCTGACGTCGAAGGAAACCGACCCCAAGTTCTCCGGCGACATCGCCTGGAACTTCGCCAAGTTCCTCGTCAACCGCAAGGGGGAAGTGGTCGCCCGGTTCCCCTCGTCCGAGACGCCGACGTCGTCTAAGGTCGCGTCCGCGATCGAAGCCGCCCTGGCCGAGTCGAAGTAAGCGGGATTCGATGCGGATCGCAAAGTCGACTCGAGCCGTCCTTTGCGATCCGCGATCCGTCATGAACCTGTCGAGGGTCTGGCTGTGCCGAGAACCTGGGCGTGTCTCAACGGCGAATTCATGCCGGCCGAAGAGGCCAAGGTGTCGATCTGGGATCGTGGGTTCCTGTTCGCCGACGCCGTTTACGAGGTGTTCCGCCTCTACGGCGGACGTTGTTGGCTCGAAGCCGAGCACCTGGCGAGGCTCCGTCGGAGTCTGGGCGAGCTTGAACTTCCCCACATCGACCTCGACGCGCTCCAGAGCCGGATCGACCGGACGATCCGGGAAAGTGGCGTCGAGGACGGCACGGCCTACATCCAGATCACCCGAGGCGTCGCGCCTCGCGCCCATGCTTTCCCGTCGCCGCTGGTCGCCCCGACCGAGTTGATCGTGGTTCGTCCGTACGACGACGCCTCGACCGCCGCCCGACGAGTGGCCGGGGCCACCGTCATCACCCACCCCGACCTCCGCTGGGGACGGTGCGACATCAAGTCGACCAACCTCCTGGCCAACGTCCTGGCGCTCGAACTGGCCAAGCGGAGCGGGTCGGACGAGGCCCTCCTGATCGACCGCGACGGCTTCGTCACCGAGGCGACGCATTCCTCGGTCGTCTGGCTCCGGAATGGCCGGATCGAGGGGACGCCGAACAACTCGGCCATCCTCCCCGGCACCACCCGGTACCTGACTCAAGACCTGGCCAAGCTAGAAAAAATTCCGTTCATCGAGACGCGCGTCACCCTCGATGAGTTCCTCCTCGCCGACGAAGCCTGGCTGGTCGGGACGACGATCGAGGTCATGCCGATCATCAAGGTGGATGGTCGACCGATCGGCGACGGCCGCCCGGGGCCGGTCGCTCGCCGCTTCCAGGCCGCTTACCGCTCGGCGGTGGATCGGTGGTTGCTCGGATGATAGCCGACCTTGCCTTTCGTCTCCGACCGACCGCGACCCTTCGAGGCGACGGATCATGAGGGCGTTGCCGGAACTGGAAGGGCCGATGCCCGACGATGACTGGATTCACCCGCTCGACGCGGCGGCCCTCCGCCCGCCGATCCCCGGCGGCGGGGTCCGGGTGATCGTGATCGACCCGGGACCACGAGCCGATGGCTCCCGCCCCGAGACGCCCGCTTCACCCGACCAGGTGGGCGAAGGGTTGCTCACCCTCCTCCGAAAACGGCACCGGCCCGCCGACGCCTTCGTCGTGTCGAGCCACGAGATCGGCTGGACCCGGGCGCTGGAGCAAGGCTTGGCCGACGGGACGCACCCGATCATCCTGGTCACTTCGGCCCAGGAACTCTGGACCCCGGCGCACCTCGATCCGATGCTCAAGGCGATCGACGCCCGCGACCATGTGATCGGCAAGCGTCCTCGGCCACTCAACGGGCGGTTCCGTCGCTGGTGGTCCACCCGGGTCTGGCGAATCCTATTCGCGGTCCCGGTCGTCGACGTGTTCTCCCCCTGCCGGATGCACCGGCGGGCCGCGATCGAGGCGATCATCCCGCAGTCGGCCTCAAGGCTCCTCGAACTGGAGATCCTGGCCAAAGCGACGTTCTTGACCCAGGTGATCGAAGAGGTCACCGTCCCCCCGCTCCAGGCGCCGCCGGTCGGGTCGATCCTCGGCGACTTCTGGGCCTTGTGCCGCAACCCCCTGTTCGTCCGACCCCCCGAAGCCGAGCCGTTCTTCCCCGAGCCTTCGCCCTCACTGCCAGCGGAAGATTCGGAGGGCGATCGTGAACGAGGCGATGGCCCAGGCCGCCAGGACGGCCAGGGCGACCACAATGACGTGGCTGGTCCAGCCCGCCCCTTCGAGCATCACGGCGCGGAGGGCGTTCAGGAGTTGGGTCAGCGGCAAAGCCTGGATGAACGGCTGGAGGGCCTCGGGGAACCGCTCGCTCGAAAAGAAGAGGCCGGAGAAGATCCACATCGGGAGCATCACCAGGTTCATCAGCCCGCTGACGGTCTCGGTGGTCTTGGCCCGGCTGGCGATCAACAGGCCGATCCCCGCGAACGCCAGGGCGCCGACGATCTCGATCACCCCGAAAAGCAACAGGCTGCCGTGGATCGGCGTCTTGAACACGAACACACCCAGGGCGAGCAAGACGATCACGTCGGGGATCAGGAAGGTCAGCCGCGCCAGGAGGATGGCCAGCAAGAAGTCTCGGCGGGGCATCGGGGTGGCGGCGAACCGCTTGAGGAGCTTGCCGATCCGGAAGTTGACGAGCAAGAAGCCGACGCCCCAAAGCCCGCCGCCCATCGTGTTCTGGCCGATCAGGCCGGGGATCAGGAAGTCGATGTAGCGTGACCCCGGCTCGCTCACCAGGGTGTCGATCGTCTTGACCGGGTCCTTCCGGCCCGCCTTGCGCTGGAGGATCGAGTCGACCGCTGCCCGTGTCGAGGCGGCTTCGGGCCGGGACGGGTCGTAGCGGTAGGTCACCCCGCCCGAAGCGTCGGGGACGACGACGAGGGGAGTCTTCCCGGTCCTGAGCCGACGCTCGGCCTCCGCCTCGGAGACGACCCGAAGCTGGACTCCGGCGGTCTTGTCGGTCCGAGCTTGGGTGTCGGCGTCGCGGAGGGCACGCTCGACCGGCTCGGACGAGGCGTTCTCGACAAGGTCGACCGGCACGGCGTCGGGGGCCTTGCCGCTGAACGCCAGGCCGAGGCCGAGGGCCAGGACCGTGGGGAAGCCGTAGACCCAGAACAACCGCGCGGGCTGCCGATAAAACTCGCGGAGCCGAGCCAGGTACAAACCCCGCAAAGGATGATAGTTGTGCGCCATGGCGTCCGACTCACTCCGCGATCAGATGGTGAATTTCAGGGTCGATTGACTCTTCTTGGAGTGTTCCCGGTCATCCATCGCGGATTGCAAATCGCAAAGGGAAACCAAGGGATTCATCATAAAGAGAAGACTGATGTATTCGATCCTTTGCAATTTGCGATGCCGTGTCAACCTTTGTTCCGCCTGCGGCCCGGTTTGCTCGGGGGGACGTCGGAGTCGTCGTGGCCGTCTTCCCGGAGGTGCCGCCCGGTCATGGCGACGAACACGTCTTCGAGGCTGACTTGTCGGGTCGTCAGTCGGGCCAGGGGATGCCCGGCGGTTTCGAGGAACCCCAGGAGTGAAGGGATCGCCTGGTGCGGCTCGGCCACGGTCAGGGCGAAACCGTCGCCTTCGGTCCGGGCGTCGAGGACGCTGGCCAGGTCGGTCAACGACCCCGGGGCGAGTCGACCTTGGGCCCCTTCACCGCCGACGATGGCGAACTCGACCACATGCTCGGCGCCGGTCCGGGCGATCAGGTCGGCGGGGGAGCCCAGGGCGATCACTTTGCCCTTGTCGACGATCGCCACCCGGTCGCAAAGCCGTTCGGCTTCGTCCATGTAGTGGGTGGTCAGCATCGTGGTCCGCCCCCGGGCTCGGAGGTCGAGGATGACCTCCCAGAGTTGCCGGCGCGATTGGGGGTCGAGCCCGGTCGTCGGCTCGTCGAGGAACAGCAGCTCGGGGTCGCCCACCAGGGCTACCGCCACGGCGAGCCTTTGCCGCTGGCCGCCCGAAAGCTGCTCGACATAGGTGTTCGCTTTCGCTTCGAGCGAGACGCGGGCCAGGACATCGTCGGGCGTCAAACCACTTCGGTAAAAACCCCGGAACATCCCCACCAGCTCGCGCAGGGTCGACTTTTCGGGGAACCGGGTTTCCTGCAAGGTCACGCCGATCCGCTCGCGGATCTCGGTCGCCTCCGAGGTCCAGCGGCGGCCAAGGACCTCGACGTCGCCGGAGGTGGGGGTGTTCAATCCTTCGAGGATCTCGATCGTCGTGGTCTTCCCGGCGCCGTTGGGTCCGAGCAGGCCGAAGCACTCGCCCGACTGGACCTCAAGGTCGAGCCCATCGACGGCGATCACCACCCCATCCCGGCCGGGGTATTCTTTGTGGAGGCCCGCCACTCGGATCGCCCAATCGCCACCGCTCATGGGTTGGTCGCTCGTCTTTCGTTCGTTTCAAGGTCGGCGCGAGATCAGGATAAATCGATCGGTCCTGAGTCGAGGTTGCAGGGGATCAGTTTAGCCGAATGGGCGAGTCCCGCCCACCCCTCCGCGCGATCCATCAGTCATCTCGAAGCGATGGGTTCAAGCTTGGGCGGGATCGCTCCGATAGTCCTTTTGTGCCGCTTCGATGGGACGCTCGGTCAAGGATGGCCGGGAAACTCGACCAAATCCGGGGCGAGGCAAGAGGGGCTCGGGTTGATCCCCAACTCCCCTTCAGGGTCAGGAAAGGGAACTCGATGGACCGACCAATGACCCGCAAGGATGCGGATGCCCCAACTACGAGGACCGACTTGCCCGAAGCCGAAGTGTTCGTTCCCCCAAGCCGCAGGTCCGTCCTCAACCTGGCGCTAGCCGCCCTTGGCGTCGGCCCGATCCTGGTCACCGGGGACGCGGGGATCGGCAAGTCGTGGTTGGTCGAGCGATTGGTCGCCCTCGCCCCGTCCAGCCGATGGGCGGTCGTCGACCTGACTCCCGCCGATGGACCCACCGACCTGTATCGCCACATCGCCCGAGCCCTGGGGATCGGTCCGAGCGACCTGATGCCGCCATCAAGGCTCGACATCGCCGATGCCCTGGCGGATCGGTCCCACGACGGACATCGGTCTTCGCTCGTCATCGACGAGGCGCACAACTTGAGACCCGACGTCTGGGAAGAGGTTCGCGTCCTGGCCAACCGGCTTGGGCAAGCCGATGGCTTCGCCAACCTCATCCTGGTCGGACAAACGGCACTGGTCCGCCGATTTGCGACCCGGACGCTGGCGGCGATTGAGGCAAGGCTGGCGGCCCACCTCCACGTCCGCCCGATCGACGTTTCCGAAGCCCGAGAATGGTTGATCCAAAAGCATCCGGAACTCGATTGGTCGACCGACGAGGTGGAAGCGATCCACCGCGACTCGGGCGGGAATCCTGGTCGTTTGGTTCGTCGATCCGCCTCGATCTCGGCACGACTCGCCTCGAAGTCTTCGATCGCACCTCGGCACGAACCAGCGGCGACATTGTCGATCCCGAGGGATTCCGACCTTGACGATTTCGACCCTGCGACGATGATCGCTGGCAGTCCGCCGACTCCTTCGCCCTTGACGGGTGCCGACCGGCCTCCACTCTTGGTCGAGGAGAACGCGATTGAGGTCGGCTGGTCGGCCGAAGATTGCGACCCTTCGAGTTTCGAGGAGAACGATCCGGTCGACCATACTGCTTCAGGCGAGTTGTCCCGCGATCAGGAACCTTCGGACCAGGCGGTCCACGACCACTACGCAGCGCTCCAAGCCTGGCGTGAGTGGGCCGACAACCAGGACAAGCGGGTCAATCGCTCGAGGTCGGATCGCGACCTGGCCGACGAGATCGATGAGGCCGCCGAGGTCGAGGCCACCGAAGCCGCTGAGGCGGTTTTCAACGATCGATCCTCGGTCCGGGTCGAAGGCTATCAGCACTTCGCCCCGTTTGGGCAACTTTTCGCAAGGATGGCCCAGGTCCGCGAACCCGGATTACCCTGACCATGACGAGGCTCCCTTCGCGCTTCGATCTCCAAAGCCAGGCGGAACGCGACGGTCGATCGTCAACCCGTAAAGCGCAGGTGCCGTCTCAACGTCGCTTGATGGTGCTCCTCATGGACCATTTCTTTCCCGAGGGATGGTTTCCGGCGAACCAGGCGGCACCTGCCTTTGCTTTCCCTTCTTGACCGCTTTCCCCGATTGGCGTTGTCGTTATAATCAGGAATCGACGGGTCTGTTCGAGAGCAGTGGCGCAGGCGTATGCTGAGGTTGAGCGTTTCGCTTGATTGCGTTAAAACCGCAGCCGTCGCGCGAGCTTCCGACGTCCCCTCCGGTCGTTTACGAAGGACCCGCCGCCGTGCTCATCGAAACGAAATCCGCGCCCGCCATCGCCGCGTCGCCGCGGCTGCTCGTGTCGTTGGCCACCTACGACGAGGCCTCGAACCTTCGCCCCCTGGTCGAGACGATCCGCGAATTCGCGCCTCACGCCGCGATCCTTGTCATCGACGACAACTCCCCCGACGGCACCGGCAAGGTCGCCGATGAACTGCGCGCCCTCCTGCCCAACATCCACGTCATCCACCGATCGGGCAAACTTGGGCTTGGGACCGCCGTCCTCGACGGGATGAAGTTTGCTATCGACAACGGCTACGACTACTTCCTCAACCTCGACGCCGACTTCAGCCATCCTCCCCGGTTCATCCCGAATATCCTGGCGGGGATGAAGGACAACGACGTCATGATCGGCTCGCGCTACGTCCCGGGGGGCGGGGTCGAGGGGGAATTCACCCTCCGACGTAAGTTCATGAGCACCGGGATCAACATGTATGCCCGGATGTTCCTCGGCCTTCGGACCCGCGACAACAGCGGCTCGTTCCGTTGCTACCGGGTCTCGAAACTCCGCCAGATCGACCTGACGCAGATCCGGTCGCGCGGGTATTCGTTCATGGAAGAGATCCTGTATTGGTGCCGGAGCGTCGGCTGCAAGATGGACGAGACGCCGATCATCTTCGAGAACCGCCGCTCGGGCTATTCCAAGATCAACGCCCGAGAAGCGATCAAAGCCCTGCACATCATCTTCCAGCTTGGGATGGCTCGGCTGACGGGCCGAATCCACCTATCTTGATCTCCACCGATCCAAAAGAAGGTCGCCGACGCTGCCGAGCACGCTGACTCGGTCGCATCGGCGATCGTGTTGGGTCGTTGAGATCCGGGTGGATCAGGTCGCGTCGTATTCGCGGACGGTGACGTAGACTTCCTGGCAGGTCTCGGAGATCTTGTCGCCCAGGCCGTGGTGCTTGGTTTCGAGCTGGGCCGAGTACATGCTCAAGATCCGGCACAGGAAAGCGTTCTGGCAGTCGTCGTGTTCTTCGACGAGCTGGTGGAGCGAGTCCTCGATCTGGTCGGCGAGGTAGAGCAGGAACTGGGCTTGCCCTTTGACCTCGGCGAGCGACCGGACCAGGTCCGTCGCGATCAGCGAACCCCGAGGCGGCGGGACCGGCACCGCTCCGGGCGGGGCGAAATCGACGGACGACGACGAGGACGAATAATCGGTCGAAGGCGAAGGAGCCGCCAGCGTCGGCCCCGGCATCGGGATCGGTTCGGAGGACGAGGAGATTGTCGGGGTCGTCTTCGAGCCGGTCGAGGGGTGCGGCTCGGTCGAGAACGCGCCGGCGGTGGCGGTTCCGTGGCTCGACTCGCGGTTGATCAGGAAGGCGCTGCCGAGGGGACCTCGATTGATGGTGCTCATGCGGCGTCTCCGTTGGAATGGTAGGTCGTCGGTTCTTCGTGGACGGCGGATTCGAGCGAGTGGCAAAGCTCGCCGACGAGCCTCATGTTCTCGCATTCGACGGCGAGGTTCGACGAGTGCATCTCGATCAGTTGCCGGAGGAAGATCCGGGTCCCGGGATCATTCTCGTTGTCGTACCGATCCACGTCGGCGACGGCCGCCCGGACCAGGTAGTCCATGAACTGGAGTTTGCCTCGGATCGACGTGCAGATCTTTTCGAGCTGCACGCGGTCGGTTTGCAGCGGCGAGGCGGTCATTTGGGCCATCCGATTCCTCTCTCCTTGAGTTTCGATCCTCGCCCGATCGGGCCAAACCGACGCCCCGAGGAACCTGGCCTCGGATGCGTCGGATCATCACCGACAGGTTATCGAACTGGCGGCATCATTGGCAAGCGAACACAGGGTGGGCCAGCGACTTTGGCGGTGCGATCCGAAAGCGGAGCCTCACCCTGACCTTCGAGATTTCAGCCGAAGGTCCGACACTTCTCGCGACCTGTGGGCGGGTCTCGCTTTCGAAATCTGGGGACTCGAATGGCAAGTGGCACGATCGCAAATCGCAAAAATATCGAAAACCAAGATCCTTGAATCTTTTGCGATTTGCGATCGTGCCATTTGCCATTCTTGATCCCGAGGAATCTCCCGATTCGAGAGCAATAACTCCCTGCAAACCCGGTTTGGCTCGGTCCGGATTGACCGACTTTGGCCGATGGCGTACCATCCGCGACTCCACCGGGACGGTCGTCGCCGGACAGGGCGATCGATCGGCCGATCGGGCCTCAAGGAGGGGTGCCCGCCATTGAGAGACAACACCAAGGCGTTTTGCCGGGTCGTCGCCGAGTCGCTCGACTGCCCCGGGCCGATCCATGAGTTCGGCTCGTACCAGACCCGGGGGCAGCTCGACTACGCCGACCTTCGGGGCTTGTTCCCCGGTCGGAGCTACGTCGGGTCCGACCTCCGACCCGGCCCGGGCGTCGACCGGGTCGAGGACGTCGGCGCCCTGAGCTTCCCGTCCGGGTCGGTCGGAACGGCCATCGCCATCGAGACCTTCGAGCACGTCTTTGAGATCAGAAGCGCCTTCGATGAGGTGTTCCGCGTCCTCAAGCCGGGCGGCGTCTTCGTCGTCACGCTCCCGCTCAACTTCCGGATTCACGACTTCCCCGACGATTACTGGCGAATGACCCCCAGCGCCCTCCGACGGATGCTGTCCCCCTACGCCGCGACCTTGACCGTGGCCCAGGGCTACAGCAAGTTCCCCCACTCCGTCCTGGCCGTGGCGATCAAAAGCCCGACGTCGGTGGATGTGGTCGCCCGGATCGAACGCTTGACCCGTGCGTTCACCGCGTCGCTCCAGCAAACCGAGGCGGACCTTCCCCGGATCTGGAAGATCCGTCGACGGCTGCGCCAGATCTATCGGTCCAAGATCGAGCGGCGCCGCCTCCGCGACCATTTCCAGGCCAGCTTCCAGTTCGACTTCCGCCCCGAGTCGGTCCCGGTCGCTCCCCCCGAGCCGAAACGCATCATCAACACCACACCTGTGTTCCACCAATCTCGCGAAGGAGCCGCCATGTCGAAGCCGGAACGCCTGGTCATCCTCGGACTCGACGGCGCAACCTGGTCGGTCCTCGACCCGATGCGGGATCGAGGGGTCATGCCCAACCTCGACGCCCTGCTCGCCAAGTCCGCCCACGGAACCCTCCGGAGCTGCATCCCGCCCGTCACCTCGGCGGCCTGGTCGACCATGATGACCGGATGCGACCCGTCCCGCCATGGCGTCTTCGACCACCGCTACCTCGACGCCGCCTCCGACCGGCTCAAGGTCAACCATTCGGGGCGAATCCGGGTCCCGACCGTCTGGAAGCAGCTTTCCGACTCGGGGCGATCCGTCATCAGCTTGAACTTGCCAGCCACCTACCCTCCGCCACCCGTCCGAGGCTTGATCGTCTCGGGGATGGACGCCCCGCACCTCGACGCCGCGCTCTCGGGGCACCCCGCGTTCGCCGAGCGGCTCAAGGCCGAGGTCCCCGGCTACCACCTCCGGTCGATCTGGAAGCGCCCGCCCCGCGACCTCGCCGAGATGGAGGCGAACAGCCGTGAGACCGCCGAACTGTTCCTTGCCGAGGCCCAGGCGGCCCGGTTATCCGACCGGATGGTCCCCGACTGGTCGACCTTGCTCGTCCAGTTCCAGAACCTCGACCCGTTCCAGCATCGGGCCTGGCGGTACCTGGACGTCGACGAGACCGGGATCGAAGACCCGGCCTTCAACGCCGCCGCCCGCTCGGTGATGGCCGCCCTCGACCGGGCCATCGGCGAGCTTTGCGAGCTGGCCGACCGCCGAGGCGCCGGGGTCCTGGTCGTCTCCGACCACGGTTTCGGCCCTTGCCTGGGGCGGGTCCACGCCAACCGGATCTTGATCGATGCCGGGATCGCCCGCGTTCCCGGCGTCGCCGGCCGCCTTCGGCGCAGGGCGACCCAGGCCGGCGAGCGGTTCCGCCTCTGGGGAGCCAAGCGCGACAATCCCGAAGCCCGATCGGCCAGCTTCGACCAGTCGATCGCCGCCGTCTTCCCGTTCGACTGGAAGCAGACCCGGGCCTTCGCTCCCCACCAGGACACGGCGGCGATGGTCTACCTCAACTCGACCGACCGCCGCCCCGGCGCACCGCTGGCCACGCCTCGACAGGTCGACGAGGCCCGAACCGAGACCATCGCCGCCCTCCGGGCCGCCCGCCACCCCCAGACCGGCTCCCCCCTCTTCCCCCAGGTGATCGACACGGCCCAAGCCTACGGGATCGACCCCGCCCGAGAAGGCTTCCCCGACCTGATCGCCCCGCCCGACGAACCTTACTGGGTCCGCTGCAAGCTTGCCCCCGGGACCGATTGGGTCGAGCCCGACCCCCAGATGCCCGGGACCCATCGCCCCGAAGGCGTCGTCGCCTGGTCCGGTTCGGGGGTCGCCCCAGGTCGGACGATCGACGCCAACCTCCGCGACATCACCCCCTCGATCCTCACCTGGTTCGGCCTGCCAATTCCCCCCCATGTCCAAGGGGAACCGCTCGACTGCCTGACCGGCCGAGGCTGGATCACCCGCAACGAACGCCGTGACGCTCCTCAGGAGCCGATCCGAGGCGGCCATGAGCCCGACTTCGAGTACACCCCCGAGGAGCAAGCCCTGATCGAGCAACGCTTGGCCGACCTCGGATACCTCGAATAAGCCGAACCTCGACCCACTGCGTCGCAAAATATCGTAAGCTGTTCAATGGTATGAACTTGTGATGAAATTTATCCGGCTGCTATCGCCTTTCGCGACCTTGACCAAACGAACCCAATCTCGCCTCGCCGGTCGAGTCGGAACGAACCCAACCTGCTCCGCTTCTCCCGCTGGCGGAACGAACCTACCCGAATAGTCAGGCTCCCGTCGAGCCTCGACGCCAGCAGATGCCCCTCGTCTGGCGAAACGAACCCAATCATCTTTTCGAGCCGGCGCGGAATGAAGCCATTCTTCGTCCGGGACGATCGACCAAGAGTTGATTCCAAACGAACCCAACGATCACCTCTCCTCCGTTGCGACGGACGGTTTGAAAGATCCTGCGCCGAACGAACCCAAGATCCGCCCAATCCCACACGTTTTGTGGCGAGCGGACGGCTTGATCTCGTCATCTTGATAACATCGCTGGAAGGGCTAGCAATTTATCCGCCTATTTTCCTCAATCCCGATTTTTTCGAAAAACTTCGCCTTCGGAATAGGGCCTGATTCGGCGATCATCAAGGTCCAACTACCGTTGCGTTGGATTCGCTCCGGAGGGGCCAGAAACCGATGACTTTTTCAGGCTCGGCCCGGCAACGACGGATCATGTGGTCGGTGCGGATCTTCGGCCTCCTGTTGTTGATCTGGTTGATTGTGTCGTGGGTAGTCGCGTACCGGCTCACCCACCGACGCAGTCGCCCGTTTGCCGAACCCGTCCCCGTCGTCGCCTGGGCGACCTTCGAACCCCATCGGTTCCTAACCGGCGACGGGCACGAGATTGGCGCCTGGTATGCCCAGGGGCGGGACGAAGTTCCTTCGGTCTTGCTGCTTCATGGCAATGGCGGTCGCCGGTCGCACTTCCTGGAACGCGCCGAGATGCTGGCGAAGGAGGGTTGCTCGGTCCTCTTGATCTCCTTGAGGGCCCACGGCGACTCGACTGGGGAGTTCAACGACATCGGCTATGGTGCCCGAAACGATGTGTTCGCCGCCGTCGAGTTCCTCGAATGTCGCCGTCCCGGCGTGCCGATCGTCGTGATGGGGTCCTCGCTTGGGGCGGCGGCCGCGCTGTTCGCCGCCGAGGGGCTGGGCCATCGCGTCGCGGCCTATATCTTAGAAAGCCCTTACAGCGACTTGAAACGCGCCGTCAGGAACCGGACCGAGAACGAGTTGCCCCCGGTCCTCGACTGGGTCGCCTACCGGGGGTTGCTCGCCGTGTCCCCGCTGGTGCTCCCGCACCTGGATCGAATCTCGCCACTCCGGGCGATCGAGCAAGTATCCGACGACATCCCGATCCTGATCCTGGCGGGCGAGAACGACATCAGTGCCCGACCCGATGAGGCGCAAGCCCTGTTCGACCAAGCCCGATCGCACGCCGAACTCTTGATCTTCGAGGGAGCGGGGCACCTCCAGATGAGGGAAACCAACCCGGCCCGCTATCGCCGGACTGTGCTCGATTTTGTCGAGCAGAGTTTTTCTCGGCGGCGTGACTTAGGTCACGGTCGGTGATCGAGCCCAAGCGGAGAGGTGAGAGTGAAGTCCGACGACAAGCCCAGCGAAGTCTCGCGGATTGCGGAACCATCGAAAAATCAGGCCGAAATGGCATGATCGCCAACAACGTCTCGAATCATGTCCCGGAATCGGATCGCGAAAGTTTCCGAAGAAAAATCGTGCGCAATGCGATGCTTTGCAGCCTCACCCAAGCGGTAAGCTAGTTGAGGATCGCTCAAAAGGCGGTCCATCCTCTCGGCGAGTTCCTCCACGTTCTCGGACTCGAAGAGCAACCCGTCCCGGCCGTCTTCGAGGATGGTTGGCGTCCCGTTGATTCGGGAGGCGATAACCGGCCGGCCGATCGCCATCGCCTCGACGACGACGCGAGGAACCCCTTCGAGTCGCGAGGGCAGGATGAAGAGGTGACAGCCAACGATCAATCGGATCGCCTCATCGTGGAGGACCGGCCGTTCAAACAAGATGCGGGGGTGGTCGCCTGCCAGCTTCCGGTAGGGGGTCAGATCCGGGCAATGACCGACCACCTTCAGAACGAACTCAGGGTGAGCGTCGGTGATGGCCAGGAAAGCTTCTATGAGCAGATCAACACCTTTTCGTTGAAAGGGATAGCCGAGGAATAAGAGATAAGGATTCACCGCACGATCTTGGGGTTCCGCGATCGACGCGATCTCCGTGGTCGGCGTGAAATCCGGGAAGACATGAACGCGCGTCATCTTCCGACCGGGCAGGTCGTCGAGTTGGGTCGGGTAGAGGAGCCACGCCGCGTCGGCGCTCCGGATCAGCGCCGGGATGATCAGTCGAGCGAATTGATACTTGATCTTACCAAGAAATGTTTTTACATACTTGAATGTTTCCACGGGAGGGGCGGGCATCATGATGATCAGACGCGATCGGGTGAACGCCCGGACGACCCAACCCGCCATGCCACAGGTATAAGGACCATAGGTCACGATCGCTTGATAGCGCCCCTGGGTGAAGCTGAGCCACAACCCGGTTCGGATGAAATAGGACAGGTCCCAGAAAAACCTGACAAATTTCGGGAGCTTCGCGCTGAATGTGGCATGGTAGCGGAAAGAACCAAGATGAGTGCGATAAATCTCCGCCAAGGGGATTTTCGGGAGATCGTCGCGAACCCCCCAGTGAGTGCTGAGAACATCGCCTTGGCAATACTTCGATAGATGATATTCCATATTGCTGCCAGGGTCGGATTTCGGTGGGGTGCTCCCTGGATAGATTAGTAATACTCGATACATTGCATTCATGACTCAAGCGGCCCGCTTCGCCGTGCAAAAGTCGGATTATCAATTATGACAATCGCCAAGTCAATCAGTTGCGTTAGTCCGGGCAGGGATTTCGCGGACCGTCGCGGCGTTGGCCGGATTCTTCGAAAACACGCGACGATGCCGCGAGCCAATCAGATTAGATCCAGCCGTCGTCGGGGGCTTCGGGCTCGGGAGCAGGCTTTGCAGACCCCGGAGATCATGAAGCGGTGACCGGAGGCCCGGAAGCCGAGTTCGAGGCTGATCTCTTCGCGGAGGCGACGGATCTCGTCGTTGCGGAATTCGATCACCCGGTTGCACTCGGTGCAGTGGAGGTGGTCATGCGAGGGGTAGCCGAAGTCGTGCTCGTAGGCGGTCCGGTTGGTCAGGCGAAGCTCGCGGAGCAAGCCGGCTTCGACCAGGAGGCGGAGCGTCCGATAAACGGTGGCCCGGCTGACCTGGCGACCGGCGAGGCGGAGGTCGGCGACCAGTTCGTCGGCGTCGAAATGCTTGTGGTTGTCGAAAATATGGCGAACCAGGACCCGACGAGGCTCGGTGAGCTTTTCGCCTCGGATTTCGAGAAATTCGCGGAATTTGTCTTCCGCGTTCCCCTGTTCGACATCAGGCCCGAGGGAAACGGGTTCCATCAGGGGTCGCTTCCTTGATCAAGGGGAATGCCCCGACCTCGCCTCGCCAGCGGAGGGAGTTCGGGGCGACCAATCAATTCAATAACGATTCTTATTCTAGCAAGGTCGGCAACCACGGACCACTCCGGCTCGCTCGAGAAATTGGAACGGGTGTTGCTTTCGAATCGGGAGATTCTTCGGGATCAAGAAGGGCCGATCGCAGGATCGCAGATCGCAAAGGACCGAAAATCTTGGTCTCTGAAATTTTTGCGATTTGCGATCCTGCGATCTGCAATCCGAATCTCAAGGTTCGAAAGCGACACCCAGTTGGAATCTCCCTCGACGGATCAATGGAGGCCCGGGTCGGGGAGGCTGGGCATCGGCAAGCCGCTCGACCCGGCCATCGGGACGGGTGCGGTCGAGATTGCCGGGGCCGGCGGGTTGACGACCGAGGGCGTCATCGAGGCGTTCGAAGCTCCAGGCGTCCCGGGATTGGTCATCTTCATCTGGAGGTCATCGAGGACTTTATGAATGTGGTGGACGGCGTGGTCGCAGCCTTGAGGGTTCCCCGAGTACGAGAAAGCGTTGGCCCGGAGGCGACCATAGGATCGCTCGTAGGTGACGACGTGGAAGTTCTCGAATGTATCGCCCGCCGAGGCGCCGCAGTGGCCTTTGATCTTGGCGAAGTCGCCCGAAGTGACCGCTTCAACCACCGGCTTGAGGATCTCGGGGCTGACCTTGTGGACCCCTTCGCTGTCGATCACCGTGCCGTCGGCGAAGACCTGCGTGAACATCCCGAACTGGCTCCCGCCGTCGGCCCGACCGATCGAGATCCGGGAAACGAGCGGGTCGGCCTCGGTCGCGGCCTTGTTCACCCGGGGCCTCGGGGTGATCCGGGGCGAAGCCGTCATCCCGAGCGAACCGTTCGCGCCGGTCGGGGGCGTCGACAAGGCGGGCTGGCCGTAGCTATAGCTCATGGTCGGCGGAGAGGCCGGGTTCGCCGGGGTGATCGTCGCCGGGGTGTTGGTTTTGCTCGGGTCGCTCGACGCGCCGAGCCGGAAGAGACGACCGAAGCGGCTCGGCTCATCAGCCATCGAAGGGAGGGCTTGAACCAGCACGCAGGCCAGGGGGAGCCAGGTGATCCCGGCCACATATCGTCGGATTGATCCGGATCGCATCGCCGACCTCCTGTCGGGAGATATCTTTCAGAGGACTCAACCCCCGGGGAGCCGAGCCGGCGCGAACAAGCCGAGGGATCATCACATCGAGATCACTCGGTAAACCTCCTCCAAGGTCGTCGCGCCTTCCAATACCTTATCGACCGCGCTTTGCCGCAACGTTCGCATTCCCAGGTCGGTTGCCACCCTCCGGAGCACATCCTTGGCGATCTGCTGGAAGACCAGCTCGCGGAGGGTGTCGTTGATCTCCATGATCTCGAAGATCCCCGAGCGGCCAAGGTACCCGGTCTGGAAGCAGGCGGGGCACCCTTCCCCTCGGGCCAGCATGGTCCCGGCATATTCAGCGGGGTCAAGGTCGAGCATCGCCAGTTGTTGGTCGTCGGCGGGGAAGGTGACCTTGCAGTAAGGGCAAATCTTGCGGAGGAGCCGCTGCGAGATCACCGCGAGCAGGCTGTTCGAGAGCATGTAGCCGGGGATCTTGAAGTCGTAGAGGTTGCTCAAGGTGCTGGGGGCGTCGGCGGCGTGGATCGTCGAGAAGACCAGGACGCCCATCAGCGCGGCCCTGATCCCGATGTGCGCGGTCTCCTCGTCGCGGATCTCGCCGATCATGATGACATCGGGGTCCTGGCGGAGCATCGCCTTGAGCCCCTGGCCGAAGGTCATGTCGGTCTTCGAATCGACCTGGACCTGGTTGATCCCCGGAAGTCGCCGCTCGATCGGGTCCTCGATCGTCATCACGTTCCGGGTCGGCGCGTTGACGCGGCTCAGACAGGTGTAGAGCGTGGTCGTCTTCCCCGCGCCGACGGGACCGGCGACCAGGACGGCGCCGTAGGGCTTGGCGCAGATCGACGCGAGCTGCTCGGTCTGCGCCGAGTTCAAGCCGAGTACGTCAAAGCCATATTCTTGGTTGAGCGCCTCGTGGACCCGGATCACGACCTTTTCGCCGAGGACGGTCGGCAGGGTGGCGACCCTGAGGTCCCGCATGACGTCGAGGTGGCGAAACTGGATTCGACCGTCCTGGGCGTGGCGACGCTCGACGATGTTCATGTCGGCCATGACTTTGAGACGACTGACGAGCGAGGTCGCCAGCGCCGGGTCGAGTTCGAGGACGTCGTGGAGTTGGCCGTCGATCCGGTATCGGATGCGGATGAACGAGTCCTGGGGGTCGAAGTGGATGTCGGTCGCCCGGCTCTCGAATGCCCGCTCGAAGATCTGGGCCACCAGGTCGGGGGAGGCCGCCGTCGCGGCGATCTCCTTGAGTTCCTCGCGGATGTCGCGTTCTCGCTTCGGCAGGTCGGGCGGCCGGTCGACCCGAGTCTCGGCCACTTCAACGATTGGGGCGGACGAGGTGGCCACCTCGTCGACGATCACGGTCGTCGCCGGGAGTCCGACGGGGGACTCGCTGATCGGGAGGATCGCGTGGGAAGGCTCGACGACCGGAGCCAATGGGCGGCGGTCGCTCAAGGTGGACCGGATCTTCGAATCTTCGACCAGCTTGAGCTTCAAAAGTGCCTGGCGAAGGTCGAGCTTGTGGTCGCGTCCGTAATGCTGGGCGGCCAAGAGCTGCGCCGGGGACAGGGCGCCGTCTCGCACGAGTTTCGAGCCGAGGTCTAGTTCCGAGTCGGTGGGCGAGTGGTCGATCGATCCGGCCATGAGGGTGCGACCCAGCGTCGTTTGAAGGTTCCCAACGGCGACAAAGCCCTGGAATCCGGCTGATTGTTCCGCAATCTTGGGCGGATTGCCACCCCTTTTCGCGGGATCAACGCCTCATCGTCCTGGGATCGGTATCGCCTTCGAATCCGGAGATTCTTCGGGGATCAAGAATTGCAGATTGCAGGATCGACAATCGTAAAAGATTCGAGGACTTAGGCTTCCGATTATTTTGCGATTGGCGATCCTGCAATCTGCAATTCTTGATCTCCAAAATTCGAAAGCGATAGCGTCCTGGGATGAGTCGGATCACGAAAAAAGCGTCGCCAGTCTCCGACTCACCGGGCGACCGAACAACCTGGTGGTAGGTTGGAAGATCGAACCGACCGGTCGGGCACTGGCGACGACTTGGAAATCGTACCGGATCAAAGGTTAGTCGCTCAGAAACCGCTCAACTCATCGAGGAGCCGATCCAGGGCGACCTGGATCTTCTCGGGGGTCTCGTAGGCCCCCGAGGCGATCTGCTGGCGAATCGCTTCGACTTTTTCGTGGCGGATTTCGGGGAGGCGGCTGATTCCGTCGAGCATCTGGCCGAGCGGCGAGATCTCGACGTGGTCGCGGGGGGTCGCGACGCTGGCCGACTGCCCGGCGTCCACGCCGAAGGCTGCGAGGCGAGGGTAGATCGGTTGGGGGCCGAACGCCCCGCCAGCACCATTGATTCTTTCCATCGGTAGGTCTCCTCGATTCGGTGTGATGACCCGGCGTCCTTGAAGGGTCGGCCGGCTAGGGTCCAAGTCGATTCCCACGAAAGAGGGGGAGGATTCGAGGCATCGGGGCGGTGATCCACCGCCGCTCGCCGCCCTCATCTCGGCCCTCGCCGAGAGACTTCCAGGATGGTCTCCTTTGGCCTCAACACCATTAACATCGGATGATTGGCCGCCCCGGTTGAACTTAATACCCGGAAATTCGCGCGAACCGGACGAAAAATTTGGAGGGTGATCAGTTCGCCGAGCCTCGGCGAGGTCGGGACGCCTGGGGCTTCATGGCGTCGCTGAGCTGCTGCGACATCTGGCCCAACCGACCGTTCACTTCGGCCACCTGGCGACGGACGAGGTCGATCTCCTCGCGCTGCTCGGGCGTGTTGGGTTTGTTTTGCATGGTGGCCAGGGTCTTGGCCGCGTCGTCGAGCTTCTGCGCCGCCGAGGCGAACACTTGGGCCGAATCATAAACGCTCTGGACCCGGACGTCTTCCTGGGTCGGCTTGTAGAGCGGGCTGAGGACGAACGGGTTGGCGTAGATCTTCTGGACGAGCTTGCTTCCCCAGTCGCTCATGTCCTTGACGTTGGCGATCGTCCGCTCCGCGTCGACCCGGTTTTTTGCCAGCATGCTGATCACCGTGTCGGTGATCTGCTTGATGTTAAACAGGGCCAGGTCGGCGCGGTTGCGGGTCCCGTCGACGTGGTCGAGGAGGACCCCCACCTTGTCGCCGTCCCGGGCGGCGATCGTCCTGAGCGTCGCGGAGAGTTCGCGGACGCTGGCGATGGTTTCCTTGATATTGGGTCGGTTCTCGGCGAGCAGGCCGTCGATCCGGGCGGTGAGGTTGACCACCTGGCTCAAGATGGCCTCGATCTTCGGCGTCGAAGCGGTCAAACGCTTCGCGGCTTCGTCGACCCGACCGACCGCCGCCTCGATCACGGGGCGAACGGCAGTCCCGGTGTCCCGGATGTTCGCCGAGGTTTCTTCGAGCGAGGCGACGATCTGCTTGACCTTGGGGGCGGCGTCGTCGATGGCTTCGCGTGCCACGCCGATCGAGTGGCTGATGTTACTCCGCTCGACCGGCCCCAGGCCGACCTGTTCGAGGATCGGGTCGAACATGGTGGTTTCGACGCCCAGGACGACCTTGCCGGGCGCGAGTCGCTCTTTGGCCAGGCCCGTCGAGATGATGTTGATCCGCGCCTGGCCGGTCAAACCCGACTGGACGGTGATCCGGGCGTCGCTCTTGAGCCGATTCGCCAGGTCGTCGGGGATCGCCAGGCGGACCCGCGCCCGGAGGACGCCCTCGACCTCGGCAAGAGTTACCGTGATCACCCGCCCCGAATCGATCCCAGCAATCCGAACGGGGCTGCCGGGCCTGATCCCTTGGCCGTCTCGGAAGTCGACGTCGACCAGCCTGCGGTGGGTCAGGAACCCCGGCCCCTCCGCCGCCAGCGCGAACAAGCCGGCCAAAGCCGCGAACACCAGGAGAACCAGCAAGCCGACGCGGATCTCGCGCCCCGATCGGACACTCATCGAGATTCCTTCCCCTTCGGTTTGACGCGGTTCCCCGAAGCTTGAAGGGACGCGCGAGGTGGTCGGTCGTGGGCGGTCAATGTCGATCTAAACCCCTCAGATTCATTGCAAATCGCGCATTGCAGACCGCAAAACATGACAATCAATTTATTGCAATCCGGGAACAAGGATGATCGCGGCTCGCAGAGCACGACAATGGCATCCTCTGCAATCTTGCGATTTGCGATGAAAAGCAACCATCAGCGGCCCGGGGGCATCAGCAAGGTCGGCCCGAATGCCGGTCCCGCGTGGTAGACGAACATGAACCAGCCGGCGTTGATCGCCAGGATCGCCACCGAGGCCAGGACCGAGGCCCGGCAGGCGGCCCGGCTGATCGCCGTCATCCCGTCTCGACGCTCTCCGGGTTTCAAAACTTTCACGCCTTCGTGGCAAGCCAGAAGTCCGGCCACCCCACCGAAGGCCACGCCTTTGACAACCAGGCCGACGATGTCGCGGGCCCAGAGCATTTCGAGGAACAGGTCGAAGAACATCGGCTCGGTGATGCCCATCATCGACTTGGCCACCAGGTAGCCGATCCCGACCCCGACCAACGCCCCCCAGGCGGCCAGGATCGGCCCGGCGACCATCGACGCCAGGACACGGACCGCGACGTCACGCTTCGACGGCGAAGGCTCGGTCCGCAAGTCCGCGACATAGATGACCGACACCAGGACGGCCAGGAGGAAGCCCGACAAGAGCGGGGCCAGGTTCCGGATCAACCCGACGCCCACCACCGGGCCAATCCCGTCCACGAAGGTCGCGCCGAAATAGGCTTGCATCGCCAGGAACGACCCCATCCCCACGTGAGAGGCGGCCACCACGCCATAGCCGAGGCCGACCAGGCGGTCGACCTGCTTGGTCGTCCCCGTGATCAACGAAGTGGAGGTCTCGCTTGGGCGAACCAGCGACCCGGCCGAGGTGACTACCAGGATCGCCGCTTTGCCGAGGTAGGCGATCCCCCCCAACCCCAGCTCGACCGGGTTCAAGGGGTGAGGGTCGGGTCGGTCGAGGGCTGGGGGCGAGACGGGGATTGCGACTGAGGGGTGTTTGGCCACGATGCTGGCCCTCCTTGGCCACCGCCGAGACGTTTCTTGCGACGCTTCCGGTCGGGTTGAGCCGAGACCTTACGCAATTCGCCGTCCTTTGGAAAGGCGGCTTGGGTGGACCGTTCCTTCCACCAGGATTTCCACTGGTCGACGATCGGTTTTCGCTCCTCGGCCGACGCCCAAAAGTCGTAGCCGAAGTCGCGGTGGGTCCGTTCTTTGAGCGTGCTGTTGGCCGTCATCCGGACGACGGGGTCGGGGTCGTTGAGCCGTTCGATCATCGCCGGGACGGCCACCCACTCGGGCTGGTCGCTCCCCAGGCCGACCGCCCTGGCCCTGACGATCGGCGCGGGGTGGAGCATGTCCCGGAAGTTCTTCGGGGCCAGGCTGCACCCCGAGCCGAGCCAGACCGCCGACGACGACGCCAGGCACCATCCGAGTAATTCAGCCCGCTTCACCGCGGGGCCCCCTTCCCTGGAGGTGTGGTCGGAACCCAATCGCCCGGCCCGCGAATCCTTTCGCGTCCCGCTCGTTCGGTGAACAGGAGCCCAATCCCGCCCGGACCGATCGCCAACAAGCCCTTTACTAACCGAACCAAGCCGACCTGGCAAGGTCGGACCGTCTCCCTTGATCGAAGCTTCTCCACTTTATGGCCTTGAAAACCGCTCTTCGACTCTCTGCGGCGGACCGGATGCCGGGGCTTGAGTTCGATTCGCGAATCGCTCTGGTCCAACTCGGGTCCTCCGAAATCTGGCCGATTGTTGCAAATTTTCTTCGGGCCCGTGCCCGTTGGAAATCCGGCCTAGGGTTTAGCAATAAGCCCATCGCTCTTTGATCTCCGAGAGGATTCAATGAAAAATCGACCGATCCGCCGAGGGGTCCGCTGTGGCGGTTTCTTGAGTGGTTTGGAGTCGCGGAGCTTGCCGAGCGCCGGGGTGGCCGGAGTGGCCGATGCACTGCGGAACCTGGGTCCAGTTTCGAGGTCGGCTGCGATCGCGGGGGTCGAGGCGACGGCCTTGATCAACTCGGGCGACTCGGTAACGTTCCGGTTCGAGATCGAGGCCGGCGGCAACTACACGCTCCTGATCCGACACACTAATGACGGGTTGAAGTTGGATGCGGCGAGTCCGTCGGGATCGTCGCCGATCAACCCTGGACCGTCCGGGACGTTTCAGGTCGTACCGCTGCGGCTCGACTCGACGACCTATGAGGTCACCGCGTCGGCCCGGGGCGGTCGGCCGGTTTTCGTCGACTGGGAGCTGTTGCTCAACACCGGCGTCAGCCAGTCGGCGCTATCGGGGCCGGGAACGGTACTGCCGCCCCTCACCCTCCCGACTCCCGCTCCGACTCCGCCGTCGACCTCGGCCATCGTCGAGGTCGTTGCCGCCCCCACCGCACCCTTGGGCTCCGAACCGGCCCAAAGTTCGACATGGTTGACCGCCGGCAAGCCGGTGGGACACCCCACTTTGGAGCTATCTTCCTTGCCCGAAGTGGCCTCGACGGCTCCAAAGACGCTCGACACCCTCGATCCCCTCGACGAATCGCAACCGATCTCGCCGGTCGACGTCGCCCTCATCGAAGCCCTGATGCCCGCGATCGGGTCCCAACCCGTCAATGGCAACGAGGTCCCTTCGATCGAGATTCCCTGGTGGAGTCGGTTTTTCGAGACCAACTTGGGCCAGTCGTCCGGTTCGGTTGCGGACGGATCAAGGGCTGAGTTTGGTCCCTTGCCCACCGACACCGCCGAGCCTGTGACCCTCAGTTCCGACACCGGTGAAACCCGATTGTCTGTGGCCATGATCAGCCCTGGTCTGCTTCTCGGCGTGACCGCCGTCACGATCGCCTCGCGCGGTCGGATTGTTCGCAACCGCAAGTTTTTCGAGCGGAATTCCATGCCTCTTTCTCCGCATGCTTTCCAGCTTGATCTCCACCAGATCCATTGAACTGGGCGGAGTCATCCCATTCCGGTCGGACCGGATGAAAGGACGGGGACTGGTCCTCTCGAAACCGAGAGGAAGCCGGTCCCCGTTTTCGTCGCGGCATGGTCCGCCGAAGGCCGTATTGAAGAATCGGAGCTGGGCTTCAGCTACATCCGTTCGCAGGTGGTCCACACAAGGAACTTGCTCAGCAGACCTGGGCGAGCGACCCGGACACCCATTCTCAAAGCGATCTTCACGAAGCCTCAGGGCCGACGGACGGCAAGCCCTTACTTCGAATCAATTTTATCGGCGGACGGACCCAAACGTGACTTCGTCGAGCGAGCGATTTTTTGCTTGCGGCAAAAAATTAAGCGACCTCCTCGCGGACCTTGGTGCGAGGAATCCTCAAACCGGTCATGTTCCGCGAAGCTTCGATCCGAAAAAATTCATCTTGGACTGACCTAAAGTCTTGCTTCCGACTCATCGGGAAGCTATTGTCGAAACTTCACTTCGCTTGTTCAAACAACACGTCAACAAATCACTTCGCCACTTCAGTCCTTTTACTAGGATTTGATGCATGCATGATTTGATTGAAACCCGGCGTCTCGGTCGCCAGCGTTGTCGGGGTTGGATCTTAGTCCTTGTCCTGGCGATCGTTGCCGGGGGGACCATGAATGGTTGTGCTCCCGCGAATCCTCCCGCGTCCGTGGACACCAAAGGGGGGAGTCGTCGCAAGGAGATGGCCGACTTCATGAAGACTCAGCCGCAGACGGGCGGCGAAGCCAGCGCGCCGGCCAAAAAGAAACCCTGACCGACTTCCTCTCGGTGGTCTTCTTGGCCCCCGGAGTCGAGCCCCTCGGTCCGCTTTGATTCGACGACCCGCCGCCCTGGACGCTCGCTTCGGCGAGCGGAACGAGACAAAACCCCAGGGCAGGCGAGCCGCCCCAGGTCACAAACCATCGTGGTTCGAGTCGTCTGATTCGATCCTCGACTGAAGTGGGTGGTGTTTCCACGTCCGAATTCGCCGCGACCTCGACAATTTGAGGGAGAACCGTCGTGAAGAAAGTTCAGCTTCGCTCCGCGTTCACGTTGATCGAGCTCCTGGTCGTCATCGCCATCATCGCCGTCCTGATCGCCTTACTCTTGCCCGCCGTCCAGGCCGCCCGAGAGGCCGCCCGCCGGACCCAGTGCGTCAACAATCTCAAGCAGATCGGCCTGGGGTTGCACAACTACCACTCGACGGTGAACTCGTTCCCGCTCGGGGCTTCGCTCGGCCCCAACGCCCCGAACCAGGTCTACACCTGGTCGAACTGGGGGGCCAACGCCCTGATGCTGGGGTACCTGGAGCAAACGCCGCTCTACAACTCCATCAACTTCAACTGGGCGCCCGAACCTTACGTCGAACCGACCTCGCAGGATGCGGGATACAATTCCCCGGGCGGTACGATCAACTCCACGGCCTACAACACCAAACTCAGCGCCTTCCTTTGCCCCTCCGACGGCAACGCCGGCCCGATCAACAACAACAGCTATCACGCGAGCGTGGGGACCACCACCAACAACATCGACCGCAACCCCACGGGGAGCAGCGGCCTGTTCGCGTTCCAGCGGTCGTATTCGATCGCCGACGTCGTCGACGGGACGTCCAACACCATCGCCTATGCCGAGGCGCTTTGCGGCGACTCCAACATCGGCAGTCCCAGGCGAGCCAACGGCACAGGTAAGTCGGGCTCGTCGCTCGCGTCGAATCAGCTTGATGTCTCGACGATCGGGATTGGCCCACTCTTGACCGACCTCCAGGCATGCTCCACCACCTTCAAGACCCTCTACACCGCCGACGACCGGGGGTATCGCTGGGGTGGGGGGATGATGGGTTACTCCATGTTCAACACGGTGATGACCCCCAACGGGGGGGGCCAGTTCAACTGGAATTCCTGCCGGGTCGACTGCTGCGTCCAGGCCCAGGCGGCCCACTATGTGCCCGCCACGAGCAACCACCCCGGAGGGGTGAATGTCATGATGACCGACGGGAGCGTCAAGTTCGTCAAAAACACGATCGCCTATCTCACCTGGTGGGCCTTGGGGACCAAGTCCAACGGCGAGGTGATCAGCGCCGATAGTTATTGAGGAACGAAGAGGGGGGACGAAGCTTTCGATCCGGCTCGAAGCTCGTCCCCCCCTCCTATCGGCCCGGTTCGAGCCGATAGACCAGATAGCCCTGGTTCTGATAAACCAGCCGCGCCCCTTCTTTGAAGGGCTTTGGGAATTCCGAGCCGGTCCGATCGATGGCGATGATCAGGGTTTTCCCCTTCCAGGCGTCGACGATCGCGCCTTCATCGAGGAACGCGGCGACCTCTCGCTTGCGCCGGTCGATGTCGGGCGTATTATACTGGTGGCCGACCCAAGATCGGAGCGGGGTATAGACCGAGGCGAGATAGCCGAGATCGGGGTCGGGTGCCAGCAAGATGGTGCCCCGGTTCTCGTCGCGGCCGAGCCAACGGTAAAGGTCGAGCTGGGACCCCTTGACCGTGAACCCGGTGAACTGCCGCCCTCGGAACGCATCGAGGGGGAACTGGCCCAGCCAGAGGATGTTGTCGAGCAAGAACAACCCCAAGGCCACCCCGACGGCGACAGGTCCTAGGGTTGGTCTGACCGACCGATGCAGTCGCTCGAACAAGTCGATGAGCGTTGTCGACCCCAGAAAGAACAAAGGCGTCCAGATATAGCCGCGAGTGAAGTGCAACGGTTGAATCGGAGGGATGGCGAACTCATGGTTCGCCAGCGCGAACGCCACCAGGAACCAGGTCAAAAACAGTCGATTGCGAGATTGTGCGAAGAATCGCTGGGCAAGGTCGAGTCGTCGGAAAGACCAAAACGCCAGCGCCCCGACCAGCGCGTAGGCCGGGAGGAAATGCACGGCTTGCAACTCCCAGGCGAGGGTCCAGGCTCGCATCAGCTCGCGGTGCTCGGGGAACCGGCCGAGGTACCCGAGGTAGTATCCGACGTGAAGTGCCTGGAGCCCGACGACCGCCAAGAAAAAACCCCTCGGCACCGCCGAACTTCGGACGAAGAAAAGCTCCAGGGCCGACCAAGTCGCCAGGATCAGGAGCAACTCGATCCCCGTGAACGGGTGGCTGGCCGAGACGAGAAACGCCAGGATCGCCGCCCGGGTGAACCGCCGGCGGAGCAGGCACAGGACCGAGCCGAAGAAAAGAGCGTGGTAAAGCGCCTCCGTCGGGAAAACGAGGTTCCGACCGAAGTTGAGGAACCACCAGCCCCCCGCCGGGTCGAACTGGAAGATGTTCGAGACCAACCCCCGCTTGACCAACGAGTAGCCGATCCCGGCGACCGCCAGCAACCCCCCACCCCAGAAGAAACCCACCAGCCCGACCCAACGAGCCCACCCGCCAAGCCCGACGACCTCGGCATACATGGCAAGGGCCACCCGCGCGCAGACCCAGGCTGCTGCAAATTCGAAGATGACCAGAAGTAGGCCGGGATCAATGTGGGTTGTCGAGAGGACGATGGCCAGTGCCAAGGTCATCGGTTGAATATAGATGGCGGGCGCATCGTATCGGGGGTCGAACGGGTTGCTGTAAAGAAGCTGAAACCGGCCGTTGTCGAAATGCTCACGAGCATTGGCAAGGTAATAAGGCATGTCATAAACGAGGAAACCTGTCGCCAACTCGCCGGACGGAGGGGCGGCGAAGTGCGAAACATATGGTAGCCAGGCGGGAGCGGCGAGCGCGAGGCTGATCAGCCAGAACCGCAGTTCCCGGCCAAGGGTCCAGCGTCTCGGTCGCGTGGCCTCGGTTGCTGGGTCGGTATCCATGAAGCTCGGGATCGCATGGGAACTGAACGATCGCCCGGGAACTATCCAAGTCTGACACGGTCGCTCTAGAATAGCCGGTGGTCAAGGCGGGTCGATCGCTTTTATGGTCGAGGACGAATCAGGGCCTATCCCGTTCCGCTCAATCCATCGAGAAACCTCGACGGGATCGGGTTCGGGACCAAATTGCGAGGGAAGCATGGAGAACGAATTGATGGGCAGGGTGATCGTCTCCGCAAAGATTGAGAATCTAAACGACTTGGAGAATCGTGAGGGGGGATTAATTCCCGCTGAGGAGGTGCGATTCATCGAAGTCGATGACGCTTTGGTCGATACGGGCGCGACCACGTTGCTGTTGCCGAAGCGTTTGATTGCAAGGCTCGGGTTGCGCCACCTGCGAACCCGCGATGCTCGGGGGGTCGGAGGGCACGTCTCGATGCCGATGTATAGCGCCGTACGCTTGACCATCCAAGGTCGCGACTGCGCCTTGGATGTTGGCGAGATCGCCGATGAGTTGCCCGTGCTAATCGGGCAGGTTCCGCTTGAACTGCTCGACTGGGTCGTCGACCCGAAAGGCCAACGCCTGATCGGCAACCCCGAGCACGGTGGAGAACACATCATCGACGCCTTCTGAACGGGTCGTCGCATCAAGGGTCCGATGCCTCGGCTTTGGCCAGCTTTCGAACTCGATTGACCTCGTCGTGGGCCAGCCGGGTGGGGATAGGCACCCGGTACCTTGGGGTCAGGCTGAGGACCAGTTCGACCGCGCTTTCCAAGTTGCACCGATGCCCAACCGAGACGAACAGCGGCTTGACGCCTCGTCTTGATCGGAGGACTGTGCCGATCACCTCGCCCTTGTCGACCAAGGGAGATTGGTCGCCGCGATCGGGACCGGGTTCGACGAACTTGCCGCAAAGTCGGCTCTTACCGCAGCCCACGGTCGGGAGGTCGAGGATCAGGCCGAGGTGGCAGGCGATCCCGAATCGCCGGGGGTGCGCTTGCCCTTGTCCGTCGCAGATCACGACGTCGGGGCGGTTTTTCAAGAGGTCGAACGCCTTCAAGAGCGCGGGGGCTTCGCGAAACGAGAGCAAGCCGGGGACGTACGGGAAGGTCGCCGGGGCGGCGAGGCTGACGTGCTCGACGATGCTGAAAGTCTCGGCCTCGACGACGACCACGGCGGCGAACAAGGTATCGCCCCCTCGGTCGAACGACACATCGGCCGCCGCCAGGGTCTTCCACCGAGGGAGCGGACTCGTCGAGTCGACCTGAGGGGCAAGCTCGGCCTGGAGGGTTCGAGCCTGCGCCGGGTCGAGATCCCAGGGGTGCGAGATCGGTTTGGCCATCGACGAACCTTTCGGATCAAATCGTTCAGGCGGCCGCCATCACCTGATCGAGGTTCCGGAGCGCTTCGGCGGCCTTGAGGACGTTTTCGCGGGAGGCGTCGAGGTGGGTGCAAGCCCGGATGACTTGCGGTCCCAGCACGCTCACCAGCACCCCTTCGGTTTTGAGGCGGTCGGCGACGCTTCGGGCCGTCCCGAGCGTCGGCGCGACGCTGATCCAGACGAGGTTGGTTTCCACCGGGCCCGACTCCAGGCTCAAACCGGGGGTTTCTTCAACGACCTGGGCCAGGATCTGGGCGTGCTCGTGGTCTTCGGCGAGCCGGTCGACGTGGTGCTCCAGGGCGTACAAAGCCCCGGCGGCGATGACCCCGGCCTGGCGCATCCCGCCGCCGAGGACTTTGCGCAATCGCCTCGCCTCGTCGATGAAATTGGCCGACCCGACCAGGGCCGAACCCACCGGCGCACCCAGGCCCTTCGAGAAGCAAATTGAGACCGAGTCGAAGTACCTGGCCCATTCGTTGGCGCCGATCCCGCTGGCGACCACGGCGTTCATGAGTCGGGCGCCGTCGAGGTGCATCTTGAGGTCGTGGGCGCGAGCCCAACCGGCCACTTCGGCGACGGCGGTGATCGGGTGGACCCGCCCCCCTCGGCGGTTGTGCGTATTTTCGAGGCAAACCAGACGAGTCCGCGCGTAGTGCATGTCGTCGGGGCGGATCTTGCCTCGGAGGTCGTCGAGTCCTAATAGGCCGTTGGAAGGCTCAACCGTCCGGGGGGTAACGCCCCAAAGCCGAGCGATCCCGCCCCCTTCCCACATGTAGACGTGCGCCGAGGTGTCGCAAAGGAGTTCATCGCCGGGCCTGGCGTGAAGTCCGATGGCGATCTGGTTGGACATCGTCCCCGACGGGACGAAGAGCGCGGCGGGCTTGCCGAGCAGCTCGGCGGTCCGTTCTTCGAGCCGGCGGACGGTCGGATCTTCGCCGAAAACGTCGTCGCCGACCTCCGCCTCCGCCATCGCCCGCCGGATCGCGTCGGTAGGCCGGGTCACGGTGTCGGACCGAAGATCAATCAAGGGTGTCGTCATGGTATGACCTCTCGCGGCGTCAAGGCTTCGATCTTCCAACCTCGGTCGAGGCGGTTCCGCTCGAACGAAGCGAGGAGTCATCTTAGCCATTCACCTCCGCCCTGGCGAACGACCGGATCGAGTTTCCCTCCTCGATCGGGTCGACTCCGGCTTTGGTTCGAGACTTCCAATCAATAAGAATCCGCGCTGATGACTTCGCCGCCGCTCCGGGTCCCGAGGGCTCGCCAGGCCGCCGGGTTGATCGTTTCTTTGATGAACCGGACCGAGCCGTCGGCGACCTGGACATTGACCCCGCCGGGATGGTAGCTCCTCGATGTGATTGCCACATAAGTCAGGAGATTGGTCGTGAACCCGAGTCGGCTGCTGGTGAAGTTCACGTCGTAGGACTGGCCCCCTTGCGGTGCCACCACCTTGGTGTTGGGGGTGATCGCGGTCGACATCCCGGTTTGGAGGATGATCCCGTTGACCCACTGATCATGGCAGAAGCTCGGCGTGACGGTCCCGCCCAAAGCGACGGTCGCGGCGGCGTTGGCCGGAGGCGGGGCGTTGGTGGTGTTGGGATTGCCGCCGTCGCGCATCACCGCGATATACGTCTTGACCTCAGCCATCGACAGGGTGTTGCTCAGCCCGTCGGTCATCTCGGCGAAGCGAGTTCCCTTGTTGACGCTGAACAAGCCATCGCCCGAAGCGTTCGTGTTGGGGTCCCAGACGAACCAGGTCCCGGTGCTCGCCCCGTAGCTCGTTGGGGCGTAGGTTTGTCCGTTGATCATCGTGGTCTGGGTTTGAATCTCGCTCGGGCAGAGAAAGGTCGCCACTTTGGTCTGGGTCACGGTCGTCTGGGCCGTGTAGTCGAGGTTGAAGTTGATCGCGTTGTACAACCCAGCCTGCTCCAGTTGGGGCAAGATCCGGGCATGCACCGAGTAAGTGTTCGACAAGATCCCCTGCCGCAACGCGCAAGACGGCGGAAGCGTCCTGTTCGACCCTTCATAGTTATGAAGGGCCAGGCCGATTTTGTTTGAGGTTGTTGACGCATTGGCTTCGCCTGGCGGCTTCGCGGGCGGCCTGGACGGCGGGCAAGAGCAAGGCGATCAAGACGGCGATGATGGCGATGACGACCAGAAGTTCGATCAGCGTAAAAGCGGAACGACGGCGCATGGGGAACCCCCTCGGAAGGAAAAATCTTCGGAATGATCGCTGAGTACCGTGATGAAAACGCGGCAACGGAGTGCGATACCTCGGGCGAGCACGCGAACCAGTCGCGCCTCGGTCGGGTCCGAGGGGCGTGGCGGTGCCTCCGAGCAAACCGGTCAGAACCAGATTCGCAGGGTTCTCTGGATCACTCAGCGAGAGCGTCGAGGGGGATGAAAGACCGAGGAGGGAATCCGGACCGATTGGTCATCGGGATCGTCGAAGGGGGCGGAACCAGTCGACCCAGGTCGCGGACTGGAGGAGGCTTCCGGGTCGAAGGCCCACTGCACTTGGGGCGGTGGCTGCGGGGCGGAGGTCGCAGGCGCAGGGCTTGACGTACCGGAGCATTCCGGGCCCGAACAAGGCTTGGGCGTAGCGGGCGAATCGACGGGGTGAAGGACAATGGTCGATGAGATGTCGAGGCGAATCGATGGCCGATCGTTCGGGTGCGAGCAACTGGCATGGGTCGGCGAAGACCAGGCGAGCCCGAACGTCAGGAACGTGATGAACGCCCCGACGCCTGACCATGCCCGAGACCTCGGCCTGGTTTCTCGCATGAACTGTTGCTCAAGATCTTGGAGAAGATACGCTTGAAAAGATTCAGAAGTGCACGGCAAGCATAACCCTCCTCAAGTTCCCTGGCAAGCGATGATGCGAAACGTCTTCAAGACCCCAAGTCCTCGGTGATCCAATGGTACTTGGGGCGACCCGATCGCCTTGGGAAAAAGGCGGGCGATGGTGATTCAAAATGACTAGAATCTTCCGAAGGGTGTTTTTGGAGCGGGATCAGGTCAATTGAAGGTGGCAGGTTCGATGGCAAGCCTCACGACCCCGAAGATCAAGATCGCCCGGATCGACTGCGCCCGGGGGGACGCCCGAGCGGCGATCGTCGCGTTGCGTCGCCAGTTGAGCCCTCGGGGGGACGTGGTCAGTCCCGAAGGGCGGGCGCGAACGGTGGCCACTTTCGGAGAATCGCTCACCCCGGCCCAGGTCGTCGAGCGGATCTGCTCCGACGTGCAAGCTCGGGGGTTGGCGGCGGTCCTCGAATACACCGCGAAGCTCGACCGGGTGACGCTCGATCCCGCTTCGGTCCGGGTCTCGGTGGAAGAGTTGACCCAGGCGCACGATGCCGCCGACCCGGCTTACCTCGCGACGATCGGTCGGGTCCGCGATAATATCCGCGAGTTCCAGTCGGCGATCTTGCACCGCGACGTCAACACCGAACCAAGCCCGGGGCGGCGGTTGGGTTTGCGGTATCGGCCGCTCCGTCGCGTCGGGGTTTGCATCCCCGGAGGGGCGGCGGCTTACCCGTCGTCGCTCTTGATGACGGTCGTCCCGGCCCAGACGGCGGGCGTCGAGCAGATCGCGGTGGTGGTGCCTCCCACCCGGTTCGGAGGTTACAACATCGACCTCCTCGCCGCTTGCCATGCCTTGGGCGTGACCGAGGTTTACCGGGTCGGCGGGGCTCAGGCCGTCGCGGCCCTGGCTTACGGGGTCGAGGGGATTGAAGGGGTCGACAAAATCGTCGGGCCTGGGAATTTGTTCGTCGCTTTGGCGAAGCGCCACGTGTATGGCGAGGTCGACATCGACAGCATCGCCGGGCCGAGCGAAGTCGTCCTGATCGCCGACCATTCGGCCAACCCCCGGTTCATCGCCGCCGACCTGATCAGCCAGGCCGAGCATTCTCCGGGCGCGTCGATCCTGATCACCTGGCGCCCCGAGTTGATCGAAGCCGTTGCCTCGGCCTTGGACGACCAACTCGCCACCTTGAGTCGGGGGGACCTGGCGCGTGACAGCCTGGAGCGGTTCGGGGCGCTAATCCTGGTCCAGGATGAGGATGAAGCCGTCGCCTTGACCAACCAGATCGCCCCGGAACACCTCCACGTTTCGACGCTCGACCCGGATCGGCTCGCGAGCCGGTTGCTCAACGCCGGGGCGATCTTCCTGGGTCACCAGACCCCGGTTGCCGTCGGAGACTATGCGGCGGGGCCGTCGCACGTCCTCCCCACCGGGGGCACGGCTCGTTGGGCTTCGGGCCTGTCGAGCAACGACTTCCTCAAGCGGACCTCGTTGATTGGGGTCGACCATGCCGGGCTCGCCGCCCTTGCCCCGGATATTCAAGCCTTGAGCGATAAGGAAGGGCTCTCCGCGCACCGACGGAGCGTCGACATCCGCCTCGAAGGGGCGAACGATGCCTGAACCGACCCCACCCGCCACCCTCCGACCGGCCCGGTCCGACGACTCGGCGACGATCGCCACCCTCGTCCGCGAGCTTGCCGCTTACGAGAAGCTGGCCCACGAGGCGAACGCGACCGCCGACGACTTCCGCCGCCACCTCTTCGGCGACCGGCCCGCCGCCGAGGTCATCCTGGCCGAAGTCGACGGGGTCCCGGTCGGCTTTGCCTTGTACTTCACCAACTTCTCGACGTTCCGAGGGCGACCCGGCGTCTACCTCGAAGACCTGTTCGTCCGCCCCGAGCATCGAGGCCGAGGGATCGGCAAGGCCCTGATCGCGGCGGTCGCGCGGGTCGCCGTTGACCGGGGAGCGGGGCGGCTCGAATGGGCAGTCCTGGACTGGAACGAACCGTCGCTCGCGTTTTATCGAGCATTGGGGGCCGAGGCGATGGACGACTGGACCGTCCACCGGATCACCGACGTCCCCTTGGTCCGCCTGGCCGGAGTCGACCCTCGATGAGCGCGGACCTCTACTTTCTGCCGCATGTCGCCCGGATGGCTGGCTATGTCCCTGGGGAACAACCCCGAGACGCCGGGATCATTAAGCTGAACACGAACGAGAACCCGTATCCGCCCTCGCCTCGGGTCCTCGAAGCGATCACCCGGGGGCTCGACGACCGGCTCCGACTCTATCCGGACCCGCTTGGGACCGCGTTCCGCCGCGTCGCCGCCGACCTCCACGGCGTCGACCCCGACATGATCCTGGCAGGCAACGGCTCGGACGACCTCCTGACGATCTTGACCCGAAGCTTCGTCGGACCCGGCGACGTGCTCGCCTACCCTTCGCCGAGCTACATCCTCTACCGGACCCTGGCGGAGATTCAAGGGGCGCGGTGGGTTGAGGTCCCGTTCGACGAGACCTGGTCGCTGTCGCCCGAGGCGTTCGCCGAGGCTCGCCCCCGCCTGGCCTTCGTCGCCAACCCCAACAGCCCGTCAGGGACCGTGCTCGGCGTCTCGGATCTGGCCAGGATCGCCGAGGCGGTGGATTGCCCGCTCGTGGTCGACGAGGCTTACGTCAACTTCGCCGACTCCGACGCCGTGAGCCTGGTCAAGTCGCACAAGAACGTCATCGTCTCCCGGACGTTCAGCAAAGGGTATAGCCTGGCGGGGCTTCGACTCGGCTACTTGATCGCGCAGCCCGACATGGTGCTGGGGATGATCAAAGTCAAGGATTCGTACAATTGCGACACCTTGAGCCTGATCGGAGGAACAGCGGCGCTCCTCGACCAGGACTACCAGGCCACGACCCGAGCCAAGATCCTCGCCACCCGAGTCCGCCTGACCTCGGCGATGCGAGGCTTTGGCTACGTCGTCCCTGACAGCCACGCCAACTTCGTTTGGTGCACCGGCGGTCCCCCCACGGCGCCGACTTATGAAGCGCTCAAGGCTCGGAAGATCCTGGTCCGGTTGATGCGATACCCCGGCTTGCCCGACGGATTGCGGATCACCGTCGGGACCGACGCCGAGGTCGACCGGTTCCTGGACGCTTTGGGATCGATCATCTGAGCCGGAAAAATTCATCGCAAATCGCAGCTTTGCAAATTGCAAAAGATCACATCCTCTGAATATCTCCCTGTTTTGCGATTTGCAATTCCCAGCCCCGATCGATCGACTCGAAGGAGCCACCGCCTATGTCCGACCGAGTCGCCGAAATTAATCGGAAAACCCGGGAGACCGACATCCAGCTTCGCCTGAACCTCGACGGGACGGGTCAATCCGAGGTGGCCTCGGGTGTCGGGTTCCTGGACCACATGCTCGACCTGTTCGCCCGCCACTCGTTGATCGACTTGCGAGTGGTTTGCCGGGGGGATACGCAGATCGACGACCATCACTCGACCGAGGACATCGGGATCTGCCTCGGGCAAGCGATCGACCGGGCTTTAGGGGATCGGGCAGGGATTCGACGTTATGGACATTCGGTCTTGCCGATGGACGAAACCCTCGTGACGTGCGCGGTGGATCTCGGCGGGCGACCGTACTGGGCGTGGCAAGCGCCCATGCCTTCGCCGAAGATCGGCACGTTCGACAGCGAGTTGGTCGCCGACTTCTGGCAAGCGGTCGCCACCCAGGGGCGAATGAACCTCCACGTCCTGCTCCATTACGGCCGGAACACCCACCACATCAGCGAAGCGATCTTTAAAGCTCTGGCCCGGACCCTTCGAGCCGCCGTCGAACTCGACTCACGCAACCCAGGCGTCCCCTCGACCAAGGGTTCGCTTTGATGACGAAGATTATTTTTTAGCCACGGATGGAACACGGACGGGACACGGATCAGGATAATCAATTCTTGGTGTTATTCGTGTTCTGCCTATGTTCGTCCGTGGCTACCTCTTAATTTGGAATTGAACTCGCTCGATGTTGCCAACAAAACCTGCTAGGCGCCCCTGGCTCGCCAATGCGGTGGGCGTCACCTTGGCGTTCAGCTTGCTCGGGCTGGCGATCCATCAGAACCGGGCCGAACTGGCCAAGGTCTTCACCAAACCGGTAGACCTCCGCTATTTCGGGGTGGGCCTGGCGATCTACCTGAGCGCGCTCATTATCACCTTCATGAGATGGTTCATGCTGGTCCGGGCTCAGGGGATTCCGTTCACGCTGAGGGGCGCGATTCGGCTCGGGTTCATCGGCAACGTGTTCAATCTGGTGATTCCGGGCGCCGTGGGAGGCGACGTGATCAAGGCGGCCTACCTCGGGCGGATGCAACCCGACCGCAAGCCCCAGGCGTGGGCATCGATGGTGATCGACCGAATCGTGGGGCTGCTGGGCCTGTTCCTCTTGGCGGGGGTCGCGGGCTTAACCACCTGGAACTCGGCCAGTGGGCAGGTCCGGACCCTGGTCGCGCTGGTCTGGGGAGCGATCCTGGTCGGGTTCATCGGCCTGGCGGTCCTGTTCTCGCCGAGCTTGTATCGCCCGCTCAACCGCCTAGTTGCCGGTCGGGGGAAGATCGAAGGGATCGTCGCCAAGCTTGAAGCGATCGGGATGGCTTACCGTCGGAGGATCGGGACGGTGGTGGCGATGCTCTTCGTCGCGGTGTTTTGTCACAGTCTCTACGTCCTGGCGTTTTTCACCGCGAGTTTGGCTCTCTTCGACTCGATGCCTACCCTGGCGCAGCACTACCTGATGGTCCCCCTGGCCTTATTCACCACCGCCGTCCCCTTACCGTTCGGGGCGTTGGGGCTTTCGGAGCAGATCAGTGGGCAGCTTTTCCAGATGGTCCAGCACGCCGACGGCGCGGTGGCGATGATGGCCTTTCGCGTCTTGATGTACGCCAGCGGGGCCGTAAGCGCTTGCGTTTACCTGGCCAATCTCCGCCAGGTCCGCACCCTCAAGCTCGACGCCGAAGTCCAGGCCAAGGCCGACAAATCGATTGTGGTCGAGGCGCCCGCGTCGCTTTGAACTCAACCAACAAAAAAAGAGAACAAACCCTGCGGTTTGTCCTCCTAGAAAGTTACCCGACCAGGATTCGAACCTGGAATAACAGGATCAGAACCTGTTGTGATACCGTTTCACCATCGAGTAATCGAGTTCAAGGCAGGGATGTCTTCTGACATTTAACCAGACAAAAGGGAGTTGGCAAGAGGAATCCCTTGGCCAATCTCCCAGCTACCCGACCAGGATTCGAACCTGGAAAAACAGGACCAAAACCTGTTGTGATACCGTTTCACCATCGGGTAAACGCCTCGTCTAACCTACGTACTGATTATAACCAGACCGGACCGACTCGAAAAGATCAACTCGCACAAGAAATCCCGCCCCCCCCGAGCTGGATCTGATACGCGAGGTGCTCGAGCTGGATGCTCAAGTCGACGGCGACGACCCGGACATGGTTCGGGACGATCAGCGGAATTGGCGCGAAGTTGAAGATCCCGACGATCCCGCTGGCGACGAGTTGGTCGGCCACCTGCTGGGCAAAGTCGGCGGGGACACTCAAGACCGCGAGGTTGAGCCGTTGCTCCCGGACCAGATCCGCCAGCGCATCGACGGGGCGGACGGTCATCCCTTCGAGGGTCTGCCCCACCTTTTGCGGGTCGTTGTCGAACAAGGCGATGATCTGAAATCCTCGGTCGCGGAACCCCTGGTATTTAAGCAAGGCTCGGCCCAGGTTGCCCAGCCCAACCAGGGCCAGCGGCCAGTCATGATCGATCCCCAGAATGCGACGAAGTGCGTCGGCCAGGTCCGCGATCCGGTAGCCGACCCCGGGGTGGCCAAACTGGCCGAAGAATGCCAGGTCCTTGCGGACCTGTGCATCATGAATCGCCAGGGCCGTGCCAAGCTGATGGCTCGACACGGTGGCCAGCCCTTGGCGACGAAACGTTTCGAGTTGGCGGAGATAAAGGCTCACCCGACCGACAACGGCCTTGGGTGCCGGCTTGTCACCGGTCGGAGCGCGGCGCAAGTTCCCCAACGCGGTGCGCTCCGAGAAAAGGACGAAAGTGGGCCGGAAGTTCGGTCGGGCGGGAGATCCAGGACGGAGTTGTCCGATTCGGAATGACCGATCATACCGAGGCGGTTTTGGAGGCGTCAAGGGTCGATTGCTCTTCGCTTCGAGGCCAAAGCAACCTTCCAAGGGCCTTCGGCGAGCCGCCCTTGAATCCGGACATCGCCATCGATGATGCTGATCTCGGGCCGATCGAGCTTCCAGGCGTCGGCCATCAAGGTAACTCCAACTCCTTGGATCGAAGTGTGGCGATGACTCCCACCTTCGACCTTGGGGGCGACGAAGACGTCGATGGCATCAACCTGCCCGGCGTCGAAAAACGAACCGAGGACGGCTCCCCCCCCTTCGACCAGGAGATTGGTCACGCCGAGGCGCGACAACTCGGCGAGCATCGCGACGATCGGGACCGATTTCGATCCGCCCGGTTCAAAACGCAAGATTCGGCACCCCATCGCTTCGAGCGCTCCTAATTTGTCTGATGGTGCTCGGTCGGTCGTCGCGACCCAGACCGGCACTTCGAGGGCAGTCCTCGCTAGTCGTCCGTCAGTAGGCAATCGGCCCCGACTATCGAGGACCACCCGGGCAGGAGTTCTCGGGCCAGGGGGGCGAGCTGTCAATTCGGGGTCGTCGGCCAAAGCCGTCCCCACGCCGACCAGGATGGCGTCCATCCGGCCCCGGACCTCATGGACCAAAGCCCTCGACCGGGGGTTAGAGATCCATCGGCTGTCTCCCGATCCGGTAGCGGTTCGACCATCGAGCGTCATCGCCCACTTGGCCGTGACGAACGGCAGGCCGAGCGCAAGCCGCTTCAAATAAGGAGCGTTGAGCGATCGGGCGGCGTCGCCATCGACTTCGACCGTCACCTCGACCCCAGCGTCTCGGAGTCGAGTCAGGCCACCGCCGTCCACCCTCGGGAATGGGTCTTTGTGCGCGGCGACCACCCGCGCCACACCCGCTCGAAGGATGGCGTCGACGCAAGGGGGGGTTTTGCCGTGATGGCAGCAGGGTTCGAGGGTGACATAGAGGGTCGAGCCTCTCGCCCGGTCCCCGGCCCTGGATAACGCAACGACTTCGGCGTGGGGGCCACCAAACCGCTCGTGGTGGCCGACGCCGACCGCCTCGTCGTCCGAGACCACCACCGCACCGACCATCGGGTTCGGCTCGACGGCCCCCCGACCCCGGGCGGCCTCGGCCAGCGCTCGCCGCATCCAGGCATGGTCAGACATGGTGATGGCTTCGAATCCAGACAAAGGCGACGGTCAGGCTTGTTGTCTCTTAATCCGAGGATGGCGACCAACCTCAAGGCGACCCTTTGGACGGCTTGGTTGGTTCGGGCATCTCGTTGGGGATCGGGTAGATCAGGCGGTACAAGATCGTGAAGTAGTCGCGGGCGTCTTCGGCCGACAAAGAGTCGGTCATGGCGTGAAGCCATTCCGGGCACGACTCGCCGAACCGGTTGAACCGACCCGGGTCGACTGGCGCGGGGTGATGGTCTTCGAAGTAAAGAAACTCGGCGTAGGGGTGTTCGAACCTTTTCTGAACCGCTTCGGCCTTCTTATGCGCCTCACTTTTTTTCGCGGCCTGCTCGACTTTCCGAATCATTTGCTCAATGAGAGGCTTGAACTCGTCGTCTTTTTCGAGCTTTTGCTCGTAGATCTGTTCCTGGTCGGGGGGAAACGGATCAAACTTGACTTTGGCCGCTTTCGCATGGCCTCTCAGATCGTCTCGAATTTTCGCAAGAGGCTTCTTCTCGATCTCGGCCCGTTTGTCGGGGGGGAGCCCGATCCAGATTTTCAAGAGGGGTGCCATCTGGGATGGGGAAATCATCCCCAAATCGCCGGTCCGAATCCTGGCGATCCGTGGGCCGTCGCGCTTCGGGCCGGACGACTCGGCGAGCCGGAACTTTCGGGCCAACTGGAACCGCTCGTCGAGGTCGGAGGTGGCGAGCAACGTGGAGCGCTGCTCATCGGTCAACCCTTGGAACCAGAGGTGATAATGCTGGAGCAACGCCCGGTAGCGTGCTTGGTCTTCCGGCTCGCTTTTCTCGATCTCCTTGTCGAGGCGGCGAATGGCGGTCTGCTCGGCTCCGCTGAGCCGATCGAAGCGTTCGAGGTTGTCCGCCAGGGTCGCTCGGCGATCTCGGGGGAGGGTCTCCAGGAACTGGCGATTCTGGAGGTCGTCGCCCAGGCAGACCGCACCGACGAAGAGTCCAGCCGAGCAGATCGTCGTTATCCAGGGGCGATTCCTCGCCGGCAATCGATCGAAGAAGAACATCGAGGAGCGATCCTGACAACTGACTCGGAGCGAGATCAACCGCGCGGCGATCTCAATAAAACTCGGGGGCGGCGTCGAGTTGTTTGAGGAACTCGATCCCGCCGACTTCCCGGTAGGCGTCGAGCGACTCGGCGATGGAGAGGTCACGCGTGAGTCGGGCCGAGGGGTTGGGCCAGAGCCTCGACGTGATCGTGTAGCCGACCAAGCCCAGGACCACCGCGACGACGAGCCAGCCGATCACGACCAGGATTCGCCGAGTGATGTCCGAGGCGACCGAAACAATCCGGTCCCCTCGGCCGTCGAGGGATTCCACTTCAACCAACGTCCTCGCCGTGAAGTCTTCGGAAGCTTTGGGACGCGGCAGGAGGTCGAGCATCTCCCAGGTTTTCCTGAGCGATTCGACCTCGCGACGCGCGGTCATACTTTGCGTCAGCTTGGCGGCGATAACCTGGGCCTGAGGTTCGGAGAGTTCGCCATCGAGGTACGCGACGAGGTTCGACCGTTCATCGGACGACAAGCGTTGATGTTCGGGAACCACGTCTCACACCTCCGACTCTCGTCTGAAACAACCGGTCCAATGTGGAACGATCAGCGAACGCCGGGCAAACCAACCCCACCAATTCCGCCACCTCCGGAAAACCCTCGGCTCCGAACCACGCTCACGTTGTTGTTCTTAGAGATGCCCGGCCGGATCGTCGGGTGATACGTTTTGGTATTGGCGTTGTTGTAATATCCCGCAGGCCCGAGGCCGTTGAGATTTCCGCCGATCCGGCTGGGCTTGCCCACACCGGTCCGACCCCGAACACCACTATTGAACCCCAGTTCGCTGCTGTCGGAGTCGAAACTCGAAGCCGAACTGTCAAAAAAGTCGTTGCGATTGGTCGCAGCGTAAGCTTGACGGTTCGCCGTGATGGTCGCGATCGTCGCCTCCGGGCCAGGCTGCAAGGCTTGAGCCTGCTGCCGAGGGAGGTAGAACGAATAGTAAGCGAAGAACGGGTCGTTGATGTTGGTGAAGGGGACCTGGGCGCGAGCCTCCGAGGCCAGCCCCGACACTCCCAAAACCATGAAGAAACCGAGCAAAGAACGGCGCATATTCGGAAGCCCTCCGTGAAGCGCGATCGCGATCCGAACTTTTTGGACGCGAAGAATGATCGTACCCAAAACCGACTGGAATGAGCCGAACCCGGACAACCCGACGCCGACGAAGAGGTCGCGCCGTTCCCAATCGCGGTCAAACCCAGAAGTATACCCCACTTTACGCCGCAAGCAAGCAGTCTTGCGATTTGCGTTTCAAGGACGCCTCATCGCGTCGGGTCGATCCGTCCTCGAAATAATTGACGACCACCGCGCATCAATTCGTCGACGGTGACGGGAGGAGAAACGCTTGAAGGATGACTCGAAGGTGACCAGGGACTTGAATCGCCCAGAAGCCGGGTCTGAAGTCGCTGGCACCGGGTTTATCATCCCCCAGGCGACTCCAACCAACTGCCCCACCGCTCCGGTTTTGATCTTCGATGAAGTTGTGGCCGAGTTGCGTCGCTTCGTGTGGGGCGTCGTGCGTGACTTCGCGCTGGTCGACGACGTGATCCAGGCCACTTATGTCAAAGCGGTAGAACGAGGGGGATCGGCCCACCCCAACACGGCCAAAGGGTGGTTGTTCCGGGTCGCCTACCGTGAAGCCCTGGTGGTGAAACGCCAGGACGCCGCCCGAGATCGGACGATCCGACGCCTGGCAACGCACCCCTCCCCCCTCGAAATCCCCCGACCCGACGAGGGTTTGATCCGATCCGAAACCGTGCAATCCGTCCGAGGTGCGATCGACTCTCTTTCGGAAGCCCAGCGTCGGGTCGTCCTGGCCCGAATGCATGGCGACCAGACCTTCGCCGAGATCGCGGCCGAGTCGGGTTTGCCCCTAGGAACCGTGTTGACTCACATGCGGCGTGCCTTGGAAAAAATGAGGCGAGTTCTCGACCTCGGAGACTGAAGTGATGCCACCCAGCCTGCCCCTCGAACCAAACGAACCCAACCTTCGGGCCATCGAGGGCGACGACCTCGCCTGGGACGCTTTTCGATATGTGTCCGACGCGATGACCCCGCCCGAAATCGAGGCCTTCGAACTCAGGCTTCTCGACGACCTCGGGGCGTGCGAAGCCGTGGCCGATGCCGTGGATTCGCTCGGGGCGATCGGGATTGTCGCCCGAGAGGTTGCCGTCAACTCGCCCGCGTTGGGTTCGTTTCGGATCAACCGCCGACTTCCCCGCATCCTGGCCCCTCTGGGATTGCTGGCGCCGGCGGCGGCTCTCCTCTTGGCTTGCTGGGGTTCGGGGACCATTCTCCGGCCTACTTCGATCGGCAACGCGATGGACGTGGCCCTCGCCTGGACGAACCTCCGGGAGGGTGCATCGCTGGGCGACACGGTACCTGCTCCTGGCGAATCCGCCCCGGTTGATCCGGTCGGGGTGTCGGAGTCATCCAACCTGGATGGGAACTTCACCGAAGTCGCCGAGGTTCCTGCCGAGCGACCTTTGCCATCGTGGATGGTGGCGGCTGTTTCGCCCATGCCCGACGACGACTCCCAACGACCGGAGGACAACTGATCATGCGACCCTTGTCGACCCTCGCGGTCTGTCTCGGCTTAATCGCTCCCCTTGTCCCTTCGGTCGGTCGGGCGACCGACGAACCGAAACCCTCGAAGCCCGACGCCTCGCAGGGGAAGACCACCCCGCCCTCGAAGGCTGCGACACCAACACCGGTTCTGGTCTTCTCCGCCGAGGCGGAAGCCCTGGCAATGACGCTAGTCCGCCAACACTTGCCGGAATTGGCCCAGGTGCTCGAACCGCTCAAGACGACCAACCCGCCGGAATATCGCAAGGCGATCACCGAACTGGCCGCCGAGTCGAAGAGCCTCGCCGACCTCCGGACGAGGAACCCTGCCCGATCCGACCTCGCGCTCGATGCCTGGAAGGCTCGAACGCGAGTGGAGTTGATCGCCGCCCAGCTTGCAAATGCTCCTTCACCCGAGCGGGAAAGCCAACTTCGAGGCGCGATCGAAGCCCGGATCGACGTCGACATCCGCCGCCACAAATTCGAGGCTGACCAGACCGAGGCGGCTGTCGTCAAGGCCCGAGAGCACCTGGCCCGAGTCGAAGCCAACCGAGATCGGGCCAGAGACGCGCTCAAGCAACTGGAAACCAACCGCGACGCCAAGATCGAAGCCCGGTACCGAGCCTTGCTGCCCAAAAAAGTTCCGCCAACCGCGAAGAAGCCGGCCCCCACGTCTTCGCTCAACACTTCGCCCATGCCGACGCAAGTACCCGCACTTTCGGACAACGCTGTTTCCGCCCCGTCGCCCAGGCTCCAGATCGAGGGAAAATCGCGATGAGACGCCCGCTCGCCCTTGCACTCGCCGCCCCGATCCTCGCCGCCTGGGCGACGTTCGCCCCGGCCGCCGATGGGCTCGAATCCGCTAGCGTCCGGTATGGGACCGAAGCTGGCGCTTCGATCGAGACGCCCGACTTCCAGCGCCACGTCTTGCCGATGATGGGGCGGGTCGGGTGCAACACCCGGTCATGCCACGGGTCATTCCAGGGGCAAGGCGGGCTCCGGTTGTCGTTGTTCGGATACGACTTCACCGCCGACCGCGACACCTTGATCAAGGCCGACTCCGGCCGGGTTGTCCTCGACAACCCCGAAGCGTCGAAGATCATCGCCAAGCCGACGCTCGCCCAACCCCACAAGGGGGGCAAGCGACTAGGGATCGACACCTGGCAGTATCGCCTCCTGGTCCGCTGGATCGAAGCCGGGGCCAAAGGGGTCGATGCCGACACCAACCGGTTCGAACGCCTCGAAGTCACGCCGACGGAGTTGGCCTTCACGCGATCCGGCGAGAAGATCCCGCTCAAGATCGTGGCGCACTGGGGCGACGGCAGCTCGGAAGACGTGACCTGCCTGACCCGGTTCCGGACCAACGACGAGTCGATCGCCGAGGTTGCCGAGGACGGGACCGTCACCTCCACCGGCCCCGGCGACACCCACATCATCGCCTTCTACGACAACGGGGTCGCCTCGATCCCGGCGTTCCGGGCGGTCTCCGACCTGGTCGGCGACCGCTACCCCTCAACCCCGACGCCGACGAAGGTCGACGAACTCGTCGTCACCAAGCTCCGGAAACTCGGGATCGCGACCTCGCCGGTCTGCTCCGACTCCGAGTTCCTCCGTCGAGTCAGCTTCGACCTCACCGGGACCGCCCCCACCCCCGTCGAGGTCGAGTCGTTCCTGGGCGACCGTTCGAGCGACAAGCGATCCAAGAAAATCGACGAGATGCTCCTCCGGCCCACCTATGCCGCCTGGTGGACGACCAAGCTTTGCGACTACACCGGCGCCGCCCCGCAAACCCTGAACGTGCAGCAATGGGGGAATCATGCCCCCCGCCAATGGTACGAGTGGATCAATAAGAGAGTCGTCGACAACACCCCTTACGACGGGATCGTCGGCGGATTGATTCTCGGGACTAGCCGCGACGAGGGGGAATCCTACACCGATTTCGTCAAGCGGCAGGCGGAGTTCAACAAGGAGAAGCCCGCGCCCGGCTTCGCCGACCTCGACACGATGCCGCACTACTGGGCCCGAACCAACTTCCGGAAGCCCGAAGAGCGTGTCATCGGCCTGAGCTATGCGTTCCTCGGGGTTCGGCTCGAATGCGCTCAGTGCCACAAGCATCCGTTCGACCAGTGGACCCAGAACGACTTCAACCGCTTCGGCGCGTTCTTCAACACCATCGGAGTCGGCGTCGCCCCCGAGTCTCGCGAAGCCAGCCGCAAGCTGACCGAAGCGGTCGGTCTCGACAAGCTCATGGGCGGTGAGCGGAACAAGAAGCTCTACGAACTGAGGCGAGAGGGCAAAGATGCTCCTTGGCAAGAGGTCTTCGTCAACCGGACCGACCGACCGACCCGGGTCAACGGGGCGAACAAGGCCAACCCATCGGGCAACGCCCGGGTGATGTCGGCCAAGGTCCTTGGCGGCGACGAGGTGTCGCTCGCCTCGACCGACGACCCCCGAGCCTCGGTCATGGATTGGCTCCGAAGCCCCACCAACCCCTACTTCGCTCGGGCATTCGTCAACCGAGTTTGGGCCAATGACTTCGGCTCGGGCATCGTCAACCCGCCCGACGACATGAACCTGGCCAACCCGCCGAGCAACGGCCCCCTGCTCGACTATCTGGCCAGTGGGTTCGTTTCGCACGAGTTCGACATGAAGTGGCTCCACCGCGAGATCTTGAACAGTCAGGCCTACCAGAGGAGTTGGAAGACCGAGCCGAGCAACGCGGGCGACGAGCGAAACTTCAGCCACGCGATCATCCGCCGACTTCCCGCCGAGGTCTTGATCGACGCCTTGGCCCAGGCGACCGCCAATACCTCGACGATCGCCAAGTCCGCCTCTGACGTGGAAACCCGGGCGATCGGTCCTCGGCTCGCTTCCGGGCGAGGCCGAACCATCACCAACTATGCCAACAAGGTCTTCGGCGCCTCGACCCGCGAAACCAACTGCGACTGCAACCGATCCGACGAGCCGAATTTGCTCCAGTCAATCTACCTCCAGAACGACAACGAGCTTTTCACCACCATCGACCGCCCCGACGGCTGGCTGGTCGAGCGGACCAAGTCGGCGAAATCCGGCCCGGTCGCCAACGGTCCGAGCGACATCGAAGCGGCCACCGGCCTGGACATCACCGAGTTGGAGCGTCGGCTCAAGGAAGCCCAAGCCGCGAACCAGACCCTCCGGATCGAGCGGCTCGAAGCCCGGATCAAGGTGGTCCGCGGTCAGATGGCTTCGGCGAAGCTCACCCCAAGCCCCGAAACGCCCAAGCCCGTCCCGGTTCCCGCCCTGACCTCGGACGAACGTAAAGCGATCGTCCGCGAAGCCTACCTGCGGACCTTGGGGCGAACCCCCGAGCCCCTCGAAGCCCAGGCCGCGACCGAGTACCTGGCGGGCGCCCCCGATACCGCTCGAGGACTCCGAGACCTGCTCTGGGCCATGCTCAACACCAAAGAATTCGCGACCAACCACTGAGGTTGATTGCATATGCCAAATCGCAGATTGCAAATCGAGAAACGATTACGATCCCGGTTTTGCAATTTGCAATCCTGCAATTTGTCATTCCCCGGAAGACCACAGAGCCGCATCCCCAACCCTCGCGGAGACTCGTTTCATGGCCTCTCACCTCGACTGTGATGGCGTCCGTCGCCGCGACTTTTTGCGGCTCGGCCTGCTGGGTGCCACCGGCTTGACCTTGCCGAACTACTTGCAACTGGCCGACGCGGGGGAGTTGCGTGCCGGCCGGGCGAAGTCGGCCATCTTCATCAACCTGTCGGGCGGCCCGTCGCACATCGACACGTTCGACCCCAAGCCCGACGCCCCGACCGAGTTCCGGGGCGAGTTCAAGCCGATCGAGACGAACGTCCCCGGCATCATGATCTCCGAGCATCTGCCGAAGCTCGCCCGCTGCGCCGACAAGTTCGCCCTGCTTCGGGGGGTAAGCCACAGCTTGGCCGCGCACGAGTTCGGGACGAAGTACATGAACACCGGCAACCGGCCGATCCCTAGCCTTGAGTTCCCCGGCTACGGCGCGGTCGCGAGCAAAGAACTGGGCGGGCCTCGCGACCTCCCGCCGTTCGTCGCCATCCCCGACACCCCCCAGGTGGCGGGCCACCTCGGCGTCGAATTCGCCCCGTTCAGCACGACGGCGGCCCCTCGCGCCGGGCAACCGTTCTCGGTTCGGGGAATCACGTTGCGGAACGGCCTGACGGTCGAGGAGGTCGACAAGCGGCGCGACCTGCTCCGCAAGCTCGACACGACGTTCAACGGCTTCGAGCGGAACAGCGACCTGATCAACGGGCTGGACCGCTTCTCGCAGAGGGCCTACGACATCATCAGTTCCCCTCGGTCCCGCAATGCGTTCGACATCGCCCAGGAGAAGCCCGAGGTTGCCGCCCTGTTCGGCCAAAGCCCGGTCGGCCTGAGTTGCTTGCTCGCCACCCGATTGGTCGAGTCGGGGGTCCGGTTCGTCACGGTGTCGACCAGCGGTTGGGACACTCACGATGACAACTTCGGCAGGCTCAAGTCCAAGCTCCTGCCCGACCTCGACGCCGCCTTGGCCGGGTTGTTCACGACCTTGGACCAGAAGGGGCTGCTCGATTCCACCGCCGTGTTCGTCACCGGCGAGTTCGGCCGGACCCCCAAGATCAACAACCGGGCGGGCCGCGACCACTTCCCCCGGGCCATGTGCTGCTTGCTCGGCGGCGGCGGGATCAAAGGCGGCCAGGTTATCGGAGCTTCCGACGACAAGGCGATGGGGCCGCTTTCCGGCGATGGGATCATTCCCGACGACGTCGCCGCGTCGTTCTACCATGCTCTGGGAATCGACGTCCAGAAGGAGTACAAAACCAGTTCGGGCCGACCGATCGCCATCGTCCGCAACGGCAAGCCGATCCCCGAACTGTTCACCTGACCCGATCGCCGGCCGAATCATTCTTGACCGTTCACCTTGCCCGGTCGACTGTCCTAGAGTAAGGACGGTCGACCGGGCGGCTTCGTGTCCCGGATTCATCATCGTTGATCGTTGAGCTGCATGCGATTCCCAGGAGTTTCCTCCATCGCGGATCGCCAAGCGTGGCTCTGGTTGTCTTTCCGTTTGCAACTCCGATCTGTTATGAATCCTCGGAATTGGTATCAGAAGTGGTGCATGATTTGGAAACCGACCCGCTCCTCGAACCGTTGTCTACCCCTCGATCGGAAGAAAAACGGCGTCGAAGGTGGCTCCGGCTCGCCGGGTATGCCTCGCTGATGCTGGCTGGCTTGGTCGTCGCCTGGATCATGATCGCTTACGTCGTCTTGCCCTGGGCTTGGAAGCACTACGAGCACCAGCCGGGCCTGGAGTCGGCCCCCAAGTTCTCGGTGACGGCGGCGGGGATTCCGGGCGACCCGCTCAACCTGGGTCTGGTCGGCGCGGACGAGGTTTTGGTCCACGCCATGCTCGAATCGGGCTGGACCCCGGCCGACCCGATCAGTTGGCGGACGAGCCTGGGGATCGCCCGGAGCGTCCTTGAGAAACGGCCTTACCCAACCGCCCCGGTGAGCAACCTGTTCGTCTTCGGTCGCCGCCAGGATCTCGCCTTCGAGAAGGCTGCGGGCGCAGGCGGAAGCGCCAGCCAACGGCACCACGTCCGGTTCTGGCGATCGAACGAATTCGGCAAGGACGGGCTACCGTTCTGGCTCGGGGCCGCGACGTTCGACCGGAGCGTCGGGTTCAGCCACCTGACCGGGCAGATCACCCACCACATCGCCGCCGACATCGACACCGAGCGTGACGCCGTGATCCAGGCCATCGCAGCGACGGGCTGGCTGACCGAGAAATACCAGGTCACCGGGGTCGGGGCCACCCTCATGGGCCGAAACGGCGGCGGCGACCGCTACGACACCGACGGCGAACTCAAGATCGGCGTCCTCACGCCCTCCCCGGACAAGAATCGGCAACCTTTAAACCCGCTCGACAACCCGACCTCCGTCGCCATCAAAGACCAACTCTGGTCGGCCATCCGCCCGATCCTCCGGTCGCTCCCCGACCTCAACCCCGCCTCAGACCCTTGACAAGCATCAACGTGGCAAAATCTCAACGGTTTCTTCCAGAGACCAAACCGCTCCGATAAGATCGCGGCGCCAACTGGTGAGGACCGAACCCCTCCGCGACCGGAGCCATGCCTCGATGAACTTTCCCAGAATCGCCTCCGCCCTGGTTTTCGCATCGATGATCGGGCTTTCGGGCCAATCCGAGGCCGGGCCGACATTCACTTACGGCCCCTCTGCCGTGAACGGTCCCGTCACCGGCTCCGCCTTCGCCGTCACCATCCCGCAGTACGATGCTATGCTCAACGGCCCACTCCAGAACGTCCGGTTCGCCTTCACTTTTCGGACGGATTCGCCGAACCAGATCGCCTTTGAGAACCTGGCGAACCAGCCGGTCCGGTTCGGGTTTATCCCTTACCTTGGCCTGGAGATCAAAACGACGAAATTCGACAGTCCACCGTTCGAGCCTTTCCCCCCCTCACCCCCGTTCCCCCCGTTTCCGACCCCGTCCATGCCATTGGGGGCATTCAAAGGGGTTGAAGACTTCATGGGGTCCGACTCCTTGACCGTCAACTTGACCAGCCTGACAGCGTCCGACACCCGGACCTATTCCAACTTCCCCGGCCTGTCCGACTTCATTGGCACCGGCAGCGTCACGCTCAACCTGACCGCCGCGTTGCTGATCCACGAGACTTCGACCCTCGCCAAGAGCCTGCCTGCCTACAAATTCCTCAATCCCGGGACGTTCTCGGGCGACCTGACGGTCACTTATAATTATACGGCGGTCGCCGAGCCGTCGAGCCTGGGTCTGCTCGGCCTGGCTGCGCTGGTCGGCTTCGCTCGCCGAATGGCCCGGCGAAGGCTCTCGATCGCTTGACGCGGAAGGTGGGCGATCGCGGAGTCGGCCGGATCGACCGGAGGAGTTCCTCGACACCTGCCGAACTTCGGGTCGATGTCCGACTGCTTGGCTTCGTCGATCGCAAAATCAGGCGGCCTCGCCGACTTCGAGGCTCACCTCCGGCTTGCCCTCATCGACGAGCGACGAGCGGATCAGAGTGCATTTGCCCCGACGTTCGAGGGCGAATGCGCCAGTGCCGTAGGGGTCGGGGATCTTGAGGAAGGCGGGTTCGCCGTCGCGGACCAAGACGAGACCGGCGCGGAGCATCGAACGCAAGGCAAGCATCCGATCGGCCACGTGGCGGACCCCCCAGGCCGACTCGACTAATCCAGCCACGATCGGCTGCGAGGATTGCTCGGTCTTGGCGAACTGATCGAGCGACGCTCGACAGTCGGGACGGGGCAGATCAAGTCGCCGGGCCAACTCGTCGAAGGCGGGTCCGGTCGCTCCCAAGTGGGCCAGCAATCTGGCCCGGTCCCCTCCGGTCAGGCGTTTGAGGGTCGCAGCATCCTCGGCATCGAACCCGATTTCGCTCCACTGGTTGTCTTCGATGATTGGTCCGATTGCACCGAGTTTGGAGCGGAGATGGCCGAGGATGAACCGTGATTCGGGGCCGATCATGGCCGACGCCGGCTCGGGCGGGGGCAGGAGTTCGAGACGCCTCGATAGGTCGTCGAGCGTCGCTCGGTCGAGGTCCGGCAAGATTCGCCCGAGTGTCTGGAACACCGAGGCTTCGCCGCCGCACTCGAGGACCCGAGCCATGTGAAGCCCACCCTTGCCGATCCGATGGGCCAGGGTCAAGCCGGCGAATTCGTCATCCAGGGCGTCTCGGCCCCGATGGAGCTTCGCCAGTTGGCGGGCGGATAGGCACGCGACGCGGATCGTGTTGAGGTTGGAAAAGTCAAGACGGCCCTTGAGCAAGTCGTCAATGTTCAGGATGTTCTCGGGCTGCCAGCGGCAAACGCCGATTGATGCCGCCTCGCGGATCGCTTCAAGGGCGAGCTTGGCTTTTTGAATCAAGGCCGCGACGTTCGGATCATCGATCGGGATCGTCGCAGCCTTGCGAAGCCGCTCCAGGTCTTCCAAGCTCAAACCCTTCGACCAGCCGAGCGCTTTCTGGTAGATCAGCGCCGCGTTGGCCTCTTTGGTCCCCGGACTTTCGAGCGTGGGGCGTACCCACGGCCTGAACCACCGAAATGGCGCCGTCGCAAGCATGGTGAGGAGCAGGTCGCGGCGGAACATGGGGACACTCGCGGGAGGGAGAGAGGGGATCGATGACGATCTCATCGATGATACTGAATTGGGCCGATCAACCCATAGTGGAGGCGACGGCGGCCTTGATCTTGGCCAGGCCGGTGGCGGCGACGGTGGCCGCGTCGAGCTTCCAGTAGTCCCGGTTGAAGAGTTCGAGCGACAGCGCCGTCTTGAAGCCAGTATCGCGGAGGGTCCGCAAGATGGCGGGGAGTGGGGCCACGCCGTCGCCGGGGTAGACTCGGTCGGCGTCGGTGAGGGCCTGGCGGGGCTTGTCGGGGTAGTCGTTGATGTGAAGGATGGGGACGGCGCCGGGGCCGAGGAGTTTCAGCCCGGCGAAGCCCGAACCTCCTTTGTGGAGGTGGTAGACGTCGGCCAGGATCGCGGCGTCGGGGTGGTTGGCGGCGATGGCGACGTGAGTGGCTTCGGCCAGGGTTTGCAGGTTCTTGGAGAAGCCCCAGACCTCGACGATCGGGGTGACGCCGAAGTCCTTCCCGAGTTCGAGCAAGGCCCGATAGCGCTCGCCCACCCGGTCGAGGTCGAGCTTGGGGCCGCTCGGGTCGGTCGCCCCGGTGGCGGGAGCGGCGATCCGGGTCCCGCCGACCTTGGCGACCATCTCCATGTTCCGCCGCGCTTCTTCGAGCCCCTTGGCTCGGCGAGCATCGTCGTCGACCGCCCACTCGAAGAAGCCGATTACGTCGACGACCTTGAGGTTGAGGTCGCGAGCTTGCTTGCCCAAATCTTCGAGCGAACCCCCGCCCTTGACGTGAGCGTCCAACTCGCGAATCCAAGGCTCGATCCCGTCGTACCCCGCCTTGGCCGCGATCGCCATCGCCTCGACGATCTTTGGCTTGAACCCCGAGATGGTGCTGGTGTTCAGGGCGAACAAGAACGGACGATTCGACGAAACGGGGGCTTGCCGAGCGTCCGAAACGCTTCCGGTTTGGACCGCCGCCAATCCGGCCACCGAGGCGGTTCGGAGCACGTCACGCCTCGTCCACGGCTGCGTCGTCATCGGAGCGTTCCCCTTGGGTTCGTTCGGGCTTGGGCTTTGTGGCCTCGAAGTCGAGTCAATCTTGCCCTTTTAGCCGACTTCCCCGGCGAGTTCAACCTCTCGGGATCGGCCTACGCCTTCGGCTCCCTTGTAGCTGGGCGGGATCTCGGAAACAATGGAATCGACTAACCGATCCGGTTGAATGACCAAACGATCAAACGAATCGGTTAATTGCAATCATTCGCCTCGACGAAGGATCAAGCATCGTGGGTCTCGCGTACCTTAATCTGAATCAGCCCACGAGACGCGGCAAGGTTCGCGACGTTTTCGACCTTGGCGATCGCTTGCTCCTGGTCGCCACCGATCGGATCAGCGCCTACGACTGGGTCTTGCCGACGCTCATCCCCGACAAGGGGCGGGTCCTCACCGCTCTCTCGGCGTTCTGGTTTGCACGACTTGGCGTGGCTCATCACCTGATCTCGACCGAGATCGACGACGCTGACTTGAATTTGTCCCCGAGTGATCGCGACTATCTCAGTGGTCGAGTGATGATCGCCCGGAAGTGCTCGGTCGTCCCGTTCGAGTGCGTGGTTCGCGGCTACCTCTCCGGGAGCGGTTGGCGAGAATATCGACACGACGGGACGGTCTGCGGGGCGACTTTTCCCGCTGGTCTCCTGGAGTCGAGCCGGGTTGACCCCCCAATCTTCACCCCGGCGACCAAGGCGGAAGCGGGGCACGATGAGAACGTCTCGACCTTCGTGATGTCGGGGAAGCTGGGTTTTGAATTGACCAACACCTTGCAGGCCATCAGTTTGCGAATTTATGGTGAAGCGGCCGATTATGCCAGGTCTCGCGGGCTGATCCTGGCTGACACCAAATTCGAGTTTGGTCACGACCTGGCGACCGGCGCGATCCTCTTGATCGACGAGGCCCTGACCCCCGACAGTTCGCGATACTGGCCTCTGGAGGGCTACCAGGCGGGAGGTTCCCAACCGTCGTTCGACAAGCAGTACGTCCGCGACTGGCTCGACGCCTCGGGCTGGGACCGATCAAGCCCGCCCCCGAGTTTGCCCGCCGACGTGGTCGACGCCACCCGCGCGAAATACATTCAAGCGTACAAAACTCTGACCGAGCAACCGTTCCCCTGGGCCTGAGCCATGCTCCGCTACCTGACCGCCGGTGAGTCGCACGGACCTGCCTTGACCGCGACCGTCGAAGGGTTCCCGTCCGGCATCACGTTCGACGCCGAGTTCATCAACCGCGAACTTCAACGAAGGCAAGGCGGTTACGGTCGAGGGAAGCGGCAGACCTTGGAAACCGACCGGATCATCGTCGAGGGCGGGACGTACCATGGCGTCACCACCGGCGCGACGATCGCGCTCCGACTGGTGAACAACGACAACAAGCTCGAACGCCTCCAGCAACCCGCATCCCCCCGAGGCGGCCACGTCGACCTTGCCGGGGCGATCAACTACCAGACCGGCATCCGCCAGGTCCTCGAACGTGCCAGCGCCCGGGAAACCGCGATGCGGGTCGCCGTCGGGGCGTTGGCCAAGCTCCTGCTCAGGGAGCTGGGAATCACGGTCTTCGGCTACGTCCGGGAATTGGGCGGGATCGTCGCGCCGGGCTACCCCGAAGTCCTCTTCCATGCCGCCACCCGCGACGCCAGCCCGGTTTACACCTTGGACCCGTCGAGCGACCCGTCGATCGTCGCCGCGATCGACGCCGCCAAGGCCAGCGGGGACACCCTCGGCGGTGTGGTCGAGGCGGTGGTCGTCGGCTGCCCGATCGGCCTGGGGAGCCACACCCAGTGGGACCGCAAACTCGACGCCCGATTGGCGATGGCGGTGATGAGCATCCAGGCGATCAAGGGGGTCGAGGTTGGTCTCGGACTCGAAGCCGCCCGACTCCCCGGGTCGAAGGTGATGGACTCGATCGAGTACGACGCCAACTTCCATCCTGAGGACCGCCGCCTCGGGTTCCGCCGCCCGACCAACAACGCGGGGGGGATCGAGGGCGGGACATCCAACGGCGAGGCGATCGTGATCCGCGCCGCCAAGAAGCCGATCAGCACCCTGGCCTCGCGGGGACCGTCGGTCGACATGGCGACAAAACAGGCAAGGCCCGCGACCTACGAACGCTCCGACGTCTGCGCGGTGCCCGCCGCCAGCGTGGTGGTCGAGAACGTCGTTGCCTTCGAGATCGCCGCCGCCGTGGTCGAGAAGTACGTTGGGACGAGCCTGTCCGCGATCCAAACCACGATGGCCGCCCTCCACGACCTCAACCGCCGTCACCTCCTCGAACACTGGCAACCCGCCACCAAATGATTAAGGACACTTGACTCATGTCCGTTTCCATCAGTAACTACCGGTCAAGAATTATATCAATATACACAAGTAATTATCGCAGCCTCGACGAATTAACCGGGTTCACACTCGGCGACTTGACCGCCTTGGTCGGCCCGAACGGATCAGGCAAAAGTAATTTCTGCGACGTTTTTCGATTCATCGCGGACGCGCTCAAGATTGGTCTGGAAGCGGCAGTCGATAAGAGGCACGGGATTTCTGCGATACGCAGGTGGAGCTCGGGACGGCCAAATCGAATTAAATTTGAATTTTATCTGAATGTTTCACACGTTGACGAAGAAGAAATGTTGATCGATCCATATTCATCACCAAATTGTCTTTATGTACTTGTTTTGGGCAGTAACGGGTCGAAAGATTTCCAAGTGAGGCATGAATCTGCTGCACTTAAGTTGCCGAATCAGGAGTCCGGCAATTCTTTCATAGTCAGAGATGGTACCTGGCTTGAGGGTCCTAGCGACCTTCGACCCCGCGTTGCGCCGCTAGGACTGGCGTTGTCGCTAGTTGCCGGGGATGAGCGATTTCGACCTATAGCCGATGCGCTTCGCAACGTCTCAATCTACAGCATTTTTCCGGATACTCTGCGTGAACTTCAAAAGCCCGATCATAGCAGGCCGATGAGCGAACATGGCGGAAACTGGAGCTCGATCCTCAAGGACATGAAAGAAGAGTCAGGTTCGTTGGATCTCATCGCCGCGATTGGTCAACTAACCGGAGACATCGATGAGTTTCGAGTTCGGCAACTTGCCGGATATCTCGTGACCGAGTTTCGCCACGGGCAGACCACGCCGACCGGGAAAAACGGTAAACCAAAGCCGAGGTGGTTCGAGGCCGCTCAGGAGTCGGACGGAACGCTCCGGATGGCCGGGATCTTGACCGCCCTGCTTCAAGAACCATCGCCGACTCTTCTGGGTATCGAGGAACCTGAACTGACGGTTCATCCCGGCGCAATACCCTTACTTTATGATCATATCAAGGAAGCGTCGCAGCGAGGGCAAGTCATCTTGACCACCCATAGCCCCGACTTGCTAGCCCTTCTGGATGCAGACGAGGTCCGTGTGGTCGAGCGACACGACGGGATCACGACGGTCGGACCGATGGATGAAGCCCAGCGCCAAGCGGTGAACGATCGGTTGTTCACCCCCGGCGACCTACTTCGGATGGAAGGGTTGAAGCAAGGCCCCCGGGTCAAATCAAACCAGGAGACGTGAAGTGGGCCGGGGCTACTTGGTCGTCGAAGGGAAGGGTGAGGTCAAAGCCGCGCAAACCTTGATCATTCGACTTTGGAAGGACTTAAAATACCCTCCGCTCTCCTGGGCCGACCCGATTCGAGGTCAAAATCTCCTTCAAAAAGCCGGGATCGCCAGAGCTTGCTCGATCGTTCGGTCAAAGTCGGATGCCGATGCGTTGTTGATTCTCCGCGATGCGGACGACGATTGCCCGGCGACCAGCGGTCCAACGACGGCTCAATGGGTCCGTGAGGAAAATCTTCATTTCCCGGTGGGAGTTGTCCTGCTCTGCCGTGAATACGAGACCTTGTTTCTCCCTTGCCTGGCCCGAATGGCGGGCGTCCCGCTCCGCGATGATCGAGGCGTCGAGCGTCCTGGACTTCTGGCCGGTACGACATTTGGAGGCGAGTATGAGTCGATCCGGGGAGTCAAAGAATGGCTTTCCAAACGGTATCCTGGCGGGCGAAATTATAAGCCGACTTTGGATCAACTTCCCATGACTCGCTTGATCAACTTCGACGACCTCCGAAAATCCGGTTTGTCCTCGTTTGGCACCCTGGAAAGAGCCCTCCGGTTTTTGAACGAAAATCGGGGGAGATCGAGCGTGTATCCGCGAACTTCGGTCTGATTTCTTGGACCTTTGAACCGCGACGGGCAGAAAACAAAACGAGCCGGGCGCGGAGGGTTGCTCGCCCCCACGCCCGGCTCGTCGCTATGCCTTTGATCTATCAATCAATACTGGTCGGCCGAGATCACTTCGCCGTTGGCCCTGGTGCCAAGCCCCCAGTAAGTTTGCATGGCGATGGTGCTCTTGATGAACTTGACGCTGCCGTCGGCCAGGAGGAAGTTGGAACCGCCCGGGTGGTAACTCCCGGCGTTAGAATAGTCCATGCTCGCACCGTCGCATCCACCGCCGCAGTCGGCCCGGCAAGCACTCCATTTATACTGGTTGCTGCTGGGCGGGACGATCGTATTGAACAGCGTGGCACCCAGGCCGCCGATTCCCCAGTCATGCCCATGGCCGAACGAGACATCCCCGGCGTATTGCGGGCTATAATGTTGGTTGCATAGCGCCAGGTCGGACAAGGTGTTCGCGATGTTCGTGTTGGCGTCGAGGTAGGGATTCTTGAGCTGCGCGTTCATGATCATGTTACCCGGGGTGATGTTCGTCGTCGCCGCCCCCGCCTGACCTTCGGAGAACGCGATCGTGTTGGACGAACCGTCGGTAATGTCGCGGAGGCCATAAGCCACCCGAAGCCCGAACACGCCAGTGGTCTGGCAGGCCCCGCTGAGCGTAAGGTAACCATTGAACGGCCCATTGTCCGGTCGTGGCGGAGTATCGCCCCCAGCGTACGTCGTCGTACCCACGCTCCCGTAGTAGCAGTTGTCATTCACACGACCGCCGTTGGGGTCCGAGGGGCAGATGAAGATGGCGATCTTCGCGTTAAAGGCCGTGGAATTCGCGAAGTTCGCGGCATCGCTCCCGCGGCCCTCCAAGCTGAAGTTGATGGCGTTGTAGAGTGGGGCCTGTTCCATGAAGTTGAGCATCATGGCGTGGGCCGACCAGTTGTTCCAGGTGGTCAGCGGTATGGGAGCGCCGTACGGGTAATAGCATAACGACGCGCCCATCGGGAAGACGTCGTTGGACGAGTGGTAATTGTGCATCGCCAAGCCGAACTGCTTCAAGTTGTTGACGCACTGGGCACGCCGGGCCGCTTCGCGGGCCGCCTGGACGGCGGGCAGGAGCAAGGCGATCAGGACGGCGATGATGGCGATGACCACCAGCAGCTCGATCAGCGTGAAGCCACGCGAGGCCGACCGGCCCGACTTGAGCGGGTTCATCATGGAGAGGTTCCTCCGACAGAAAAAGAGATGATAACGCGTAATTGCCGTGAGAAGCTGATCCTATTGTGACTTGCGACGAGAATTAGGGCCGCTACGACCCAGCACCGCACAAGTCAGATCTTATCGACCAAGAGACGTGCCGTTGGCCACGCCTAAAGTTTTTTCGAGCCAACAAAGGTTGGAAATGCAGGCGAAGGGGTTAACTTCGATTCTAATGAAAGTTATCTTAGCGGCACAAGGAGTGCCAACGGAATAAAGTTAATCCTCCTTGCGAAAGCGTCTCCCACAATCATCGCCGAGTTTTCCGCCGAAACACTCCCGGCGACTCGCCCACTTCTCGCTTGAACACCGCACACATGTGTTCCAAATGCTTAAAATCAGCCATCTGGCTGACCTGCATCAGGGGCAGTTCGGTGTCGATGAGGAGTTGCTTGACTCGTTTGAGTTGCATCCGGCGAATCAGCCCTTGCGGAGAGCAGTCGAGAATTTGCCGGAACCGGCGCTCGAGGATGCTTCTGGAGATCGGGACGTGGGCGAGGATGTCGTCGACCACCGCCCCACGGCAGGCGTTTTCGCGGATGTAATGGACGGCGGCGGCGACGTCGGGGTCGTCGATCGCCAGGATGTCGGAGGACTGGCGGGTGACGACTCCGAGCGGCGGGACGTCCAGGCGGGTCACCTCGCCGTGCTGGCCCGACATCAGGCCGTCGAGGAGCTCGGCCGCCTTGTAGCCCACGAGTTCGGCGTTGGGGATGATGCTCGACAAGGGCGGTTCGCAGAGTTCACAAACCTCCTCGTCGTCGTCGACGCCGATGACGGCGACTTCTTCCGGGACCGCCAGGCCCAGCGTCCGGCAAGCGTCGAGGACATGCTGGCCCCGGAGGTCGTTGCACGCCATGATCCCGATCGGCCTGGGGAGCGACGCCAGCCAGGTTGAGATCCGCTCCTGCTCGATCTCCCAGGAGAACGCATCATCACCGAACCAGGGGGATTCGTAGACGAAGCATTCCTCGCCGATCTTCTTGTTGACGACCAAGGCGAACTCGGCGAGTCTCCGGGCCGACCAGGATTCTCGGGAAAATCCGCAAAACGCGAAGCGTTTGAAGCCTCGTTCACGCAAATGATCGGCACCGAGCTGCGCGATCGCCCTGTCGTCGGACCAGACCTGGGGTTGACCGAACGAGCCGAACCGATCGGTGAGGTCGACCATCGGGACCTTCGACAACGCGGTCGCCTTGGCAAGGTGCTCGGTGGTGCTCCGCGAGATGATCCCATCGCCGCCCCAACTGTCGAGCCACTGCGGCGGGTGCGTCGTCAATGACCTGTGTTCGAGGAAGATCGACCAGGACTGGTGGGTGTGGACATACCGGCGAACTCCTCGAAGGATTCGGCGACCGTAGGCACTCGAGGTTTCTACGATTAAAGCCACGCGACGTCGCGTCATGAACGACCCTCAAGCAGTCGGCTGGTCCCGACGCCAACCCGAAACAACGTGACCGGAGTTTTATGAAGCGTGTGAATTATCATGGGGATTCGGTGGCCCTGATTTCAAGAGTTCGCTTCGGTGATCGATCCTCGAGGTGATCGAGGACAATCGTCGCGGTCGGCCCTTTCGGCGCGCGAGTCGAGATCGTTATGCTGATTCGATCTCCGAGCCGGTGATGATCATCGAGAGTTCGCGACGACTCGCGCTGTCAACACTTCAAGAAGGGTCCGCTCCATGCACCGCCCCTCCACTTGGTTTTGCGACCGGCTTCGCGCCGGCTCGACCTCGACCGGGCGCCGGATTGGCCCAGTCTTGGGGTTATGGATCGTCCTGCTCGGGCTTGCATCGTCCCATCCGGCCTTGGCTCAGCAGCAGCAACCGCAGCAATCGCAGCAAGACCCCGAAGACGACGCCTTGTCGAAGATTTTGACCGAGGACAAGCTGGCCGAAACCTCGAAGAGGGACCGGCTTCGCCCTCCGATCGAGCTTTCCCGGTCGCAGGTCATGCCCAACGACGTTTTGCCTTACATCAAGGCGAACCACTGGGCGATGATCGGCTTGGAGATGCGGGCGAACCACAACGATTACGACGGCTCGCTCCAGTCGCGCCCGGTCGGCCTGCTCGACCAGCCGAACGAGATGATTTACCGGCGCGACGCTCGCTTGATCAAGGGGCAGCAGGTCCGGCTCACCATGCCGATCCTCCTGCCCATCATCCCCAAGGAGTTGGGATTCCAACTCATCCGCCCCGACGCGATTCGCCAGGACGAGGATTGGCCCGCTGCGCTGAAGGTCCTCGAACCTCATCAGCAGTTGGTCGTCGTCCTATCCAACGAGGCCAACGACGTTTACAGTCGGTGGGCGGCGATGCGGTCGACGATCCCGCTCGACCTCCGCAAAGATGATCCGATGATGCTCGACAAGCACCGCTATTACCGGATGGTCCTCCCGCTCGACCCCGAAAAACCGCTCCTTTCGCCGCACCCTTTGACCTGGACCCCGATCAGCCACGTGATCTGGGACGGGATGCCGCCCGAGCGGTTGGGGGTCGGGCAGCAACAGGCGATGCTCGACTGGCTCCACTGGGGAGGGCAACTCATCATCGTCGGCGGTGCCGGGCCGGCGTTCGCCCCGCTCCGCGAGAGCTTCCTGGCTCCTTATCTGCCCGCCGAACCTTCGGGGGAGAACGTCAGCCGGTCGGGGGAGCAGTTGGGGGCGCTGTCGCAGGGCTACCCGCCGTCGGTGGTCCCGATCGACTCGGAAGGGGAAGTGGACATCACCAAGGCCTCGTGGATTGAGATCTGGAACCGGGCGGGACGTCGTTACAAGCCTCCTGTCCCGATCAAGACCGACCCCAAGAAGCCGATCTTCATCACCGCGCTCAAGCCCAAGAACGGAGCCACCTCGATCCCGCTAGGTGGTCCCGACGATCCCCCCCTGGCCGTCGAGTGGAGAGTGGGTCGAGGTCGGGTGACGATGCTCGCCGTTTCGGTTTCCGAACCCGACCTAGCCAAGTGGGAGGGTTACGATACCCTGATCCGACGGGTCGTCCTGCGACGTCCCGAAGAACCGCTCGTCGACGCGATTCGGAAGCGGGAGAACGGTCAAATCGACCCCGCGCATTTCGCCACCTTGAACGGGCCGGACCTCACCAGCGTCCGCTACCTGGCCCGCGACCTCGGTGCGCCGAGTCGAAAACCGCCCGGACCCGACTCGTCCCTTGGCTACACCGTCAACGGCTTCAGCCCCGGAAGCGACATCGAGGTTCCGGTCGGCGAGTGGCTCGACTCGGCCGTCTTGCCGATCATGGCCCGCGAGATGCTCGAAAAAGCCTCGGGGATCGAGATCCCTTCGCCTCGATTCGTCTTGAAGGTGATCCTGGCCTACCTCCTGACCTTGGTGCCGCTCAATTGGCTGATTTGCCGATACGTGATCGGCCGACGCGAGTGGGCCTGGGTGGTGGTCCCGGTCCTGTCGCTCGCCTTCGCGATCGGAGTCGAGCGCGCCGCGGCCTATGACGTCGGCTACGACTCGTCTTGCGACGAAATCGACGTCGTGGAATCCCACGAAGGCTACCCCAGAGGCCACATCAGCCGGTTCGCCTCGATCTACTCGACGGGGCGGGTGAGGTTCACGATCGCCTACCCCAATGACGCCTCGGCGCTCGCCTTGCCCCTGGCGACCGGTCGGTCGCTCCGGGGCGAGGACGTGATCCAGTCGAGCTTGAGGACCCTGCCGAACCCGGCCTTGAGCGACTTCCTGGTCCAACCCCGGAGCCTCTCGCTGTTCCGGGCCGAGCAGATGCCCTCCTTGTCGGGGACCATCGCGATCACCCCATCCGACGACAAGGACGCCCCGAAGATGATCGCCAACAACTTCGGGTTCGACCTGGCGGAAGCCTGGGTCGTCAAGGTGTCGCGAAGCGTCGAAGAGATCCAAGGGGTCCACCTCGGGGCGATCGCCGCCGGGGCCTCGGTCCCGCTCGGCGATCTCGAAGAACTGGAGATTCCCGAAGATAAGGCCAAGCCCACCACCCTCGAACCCGGCCCGTTCGAGAACTTGCTCCTGCGGACGAGCGTGTCGGACCGCCCCGAGGACCTGGGCGAAATCCGCCTGATCGGTCGGGTCGACAAGCTCATGCCTGGGCAAACAATCGACCCGCCGGTCGACCGCCATCGGGGGTTCACCCTCGTGGTGGCTCACCTGGAGGCGGCTCCCTTGCCCAAGCCCGACTCGCCTCGATACACCTCCGCGGTCGTCGGCGGCGAACCAATGCCCCCCGACCCTCGGACGTTGCCTGCGGTGCCGCCGTCGACCTCGACGCCCTCGCAACCGCCCATGCCGACGAACACATCGAGGAGACGACGATGATCGAGGTCAACCACTTCACCAAACGCTACGGCGAGTTCGTGGCCGTCGATGACCTCAACCTCTCGATCGGCAAGGGCGAGGTCTTCGGCTTCATCGGACCCAACGGCGCCGGGAAGAGCACGACCATCCGGTTCCTGGCCACGCTGCTCCGCCCGACCTCGGGCGAAGGGTTCGTCGACGGCCACTCGGTCGTCGACGACCCGATGGCCGTCCGCAAAGTCATCGGCTTCATGCCCGACGACTTCGGCGTCTACGACGGGATGAAGGTTTGGGAATTCCTCGACTTCTTCGCCGTCGCCTACGAGATCCCCCGCGACTACCGCCGGAAGATCATCGCGCAGGTCTTGGAACTCCTCGACCTGACCCACAAGCGCGACGACTACGTCAACGGCCTGAGCAAAGGGATGAAGCAACGTCTCTGCCTGGCCAAGACCCTGGTCCACGACCCGCCCGTCCTAATCCTCGACGAACCAGCCTCGGGGCTCGACCCCCGCGCCCGCCTGGAGATGAAGGCGCTCCTCACCGAGCTTCGGGGGATGGGCAAGACGATCCTGGTGTCGAGCCACATCCTGTCCGAACTGGCCGACTTCTGCACATCGATCGGGATCATCGAGCGTGGCAAGCTCCTCGCCGCCGGGTCGATCAACGACATCCAGCGCCAGCTCCGGTCGCACCGGGTCCTCAAGGTTCGAGTCACCGACCCGACCACCACCAAGGCCGAGGCGATCCTCCGCGACGAGGCCGGCGTCCGGTCCCTGGAAACCTACGACCACACCCTGACCGCCGAATACCACGGCGAGGACGAAGACCTGGCCCAACTCTTGGGCAAGCTGATCGGCCAAGGCGTCGGCGTCCACTCGTTCGCCGAAGAGGCGCTTAGCCTCGAAGAAGTGTTCATGATGATCACCAAGGGAATTGTCAATTAACCGAGAAGTTGATCAATGGCTTTTGAAACACCCTGGCTTCGCCGGACCAGCCCGAGATATTCCAGATGAAGCGTCGCTGGCTTACTATCCTCAGCTTGATGATCTTGATCGCCGCGGTCGCCGTCGGCCTGGCCGCGATCCGCAAGCCATCGTTGGTGTGGGCCAGCCTACTTTTCAACCTGTCGTTTGGTCTCAACTTCCTGGCGGTGGTCGCCGTGATTGTTGGTCGGGGGCGGACTCGCGCGGCGGCCATCGGCTTCGCCGTATGCGGTTGGGGTTATTTCACCGTCACTCGCTATTTTGCCCTCAACATCAATAATGTGATGATCAGCCCTCCTAGCCATTCCCCTCCGCTCATCGCCGAGGTGTTGGCGGAAATCGCCTTCGGGATCTTTCCCCCGGAAGACTCCTCGACCGAAGCCGTGAAAAACCTGATTTGGACGCTGGAAGCAATGACCACCATCGCCGCCGGTCTGACCGGAGCGGTCTTCGCCCGGTTTGTCGCTCGTCGTCCCCACGATCAAGCCCGACCAATCCTCCTCAACATGGGCCAACCATGATCCTCCGCGACAATCCCGTCTTGATCCGAGAGCTTCTGGTCAACCTCCGGTCGACCCGGGCGTTCGTGCTGCAACTGATTTATGTCACGTTCTTGGGGGTCGTGGTTTACTTCGCCTGGCCGAGCGAGGGGAAGCTCGTCAGCGCCGACCTGGCGCAGCGGTTGTTCGACATCTTCTTCCTGGGGCAGTTCTTCCTGGTGGCGCTGGTGGCCCCGAGCTTCGCGGCGGGGAGCATCACCGGCGAGAAGGAGCGGAAGACGTACGAGATGCTCCTGGCAAGCCCGCTGAAGCCTTCGAGCATCCTGGTCGGCAAGCTGCTCAGTTCTTTGACGTATCTGGTGCTTTTGATCGTTTCGAGCTTGCCGTTGATGATCTTGTGCTTCTTGCTGGGGGGGATCTTGCTGTCGGAGATCGCCCGAGCTTACCTGATCTTGATCCTCGCGGCGGGGACGTTCGGGCTGCTCAGCCTGGCCTGTTCGAGCTATTTCAGCCGGACGAGTTCGGCCCTGGTCGTCAGCTATCTGGTGATCTTGCCGTTGGCCGTGACTTGCATCACGCTGACCCGGAGCAAGGACTTGCTCCTCCGCGATTTCGTGTCGATCGCCGTTTTGCCACCGTGGTGCCTGGCGATCTGGGCCTTGGTCGCGATGCTGGTGAGTCGTCGGCTGCTTTTTCCCCCCGACGTGGGGAGCGGCGGGGCCGACGTGATCGACGAGGAGCAGGAGATGAAGTACGCCATCGGCGTCGTCATCGACCGCGACCTGTTCCCCGACAAGTTGTTCGCCCCCGCCAAGCGAACCGACCTGATGCCGGATGGTACCAACCCCGTCCTCGAAAAAGAGTTGCGGAGCGAGATTTTCAGCCAGGGGACCTTGATGCTCCGGGTGGTGATCCAGGTCAGCATGCTCTTGTCGATCCCGCTCATGGCCATCCTCTTGTTCTTGAAGCCGGAGCAGGCGGGTTATTACGTCTGCTATGTCCTGACGTTCAACTTGCTGGTCGGCCCGGTCTTCTCGGCGGGGAGCATCACCGGCGAGCGCGAGCGGCAAACCTTAAACTTGCTTTTGACGACCTTGCTCACCCCCGGCAAGATCGTCTTCGCCAAGCTCATCGCCGCGCTCCGGGTTTCGACCGTCCTCACGTTCTTGCTGACCGAGCAACTCTGGCTCGCCTACTTCTTGATCCCCGAGCTTCGGGATCGGTTCTGGACCCTGGGCGTCTACCTGGCGATCATCGCCACGACCTGCCTAGCCACCTCGACCATCGGCTTGCTTTGCTCGGCACTTTCCCGGAAGACCTCGGTCGCCTTGGTGATGACGTACATGATCCTCCTGGCGTTGTTCGTGGGCCCGATCGGCGTCCGGCAGTACCTCGAAGGGGTCGGGAAAATCTCGTACGAGCAGATCGACGCCCTGACGATCACCAGCCCTTATTCCGCCGCGCTCAGCATCCCGATGAAGCCGAGCCAACTGTCCTACAACTCGGCGAACGAGGCTTCGACCGCTGCCTTGGAAATGAAAGCCACCGTGGTCCCCGGTACGGGTTTGCCGGTCTGGGCGGTTTTCCTTCTGATCTATCCGGTGATTGCTTTGATCCTTTATGGGGCCACTCACATTGCGTTTCGATACCGATGGTGGAAAGCGGGCGGTACGGGCTGATTGAGCCTGCGGAATCGTCTCGATCCTTCGATCACTTGGGTGCTCGGAATCTTCCCAGGTTTCGTGACCGGCAAGGTCCTTCCCTCTCGACGATTTTTGGCCACAATGGCGAGGAGGCGGATTCCAAGGAGGCGTCGAGATTCCGACGCTCTTGGCCGAGCGAGAACGACGAGAACGTGGCGACGACCATGACCAGGTTGAAACTTTGGGACGACGTGGACGGGATCATCCTCGACGCCGTGGGAACCCTAATCGATCCGGTCCCGTCGGTCGCCCAGGTTTACGCCTCGGCGGCGGTTCGGCAAGGTCTTGTGGTCGAGCTGGGCGAGGTCAAGGCCCGGTTCGGCCAGTACTTCCGCAACGACGAAGTCGATGACCAGCTCGGGCCGATGGCGACCGACGAGGCGACCGAGTTTCGCCGATGGAGGCGAATTGTAGGGAACGTCTTGCCAGACCTGCCCGACCCTGAACGGGCTTTCGCCGAGTTGTGGGACCATTTCGGACGCCCCGAAGCCTGGCGCTGTTTCCCGGATGTCGCCTCGGGGCTTCGGGCGCTCCAAGATGCCAATTGGCCGGTCCGGATCGCGTCGAACTTCGACGGCCGCCTCCGGGACGTGGCCGGTGGCTTGGCCGACCTCGACGGATTCTCCGAGGTCCTGATCATTTCGTCCGAAGTCGGCTATCGCAAACCGCATCCCAACTTCTACCTGGCCGCTTGTGCGAGCCTGGGTTTGCCCCCAGACCGGGTTCTCTGCGCGGGCGATGACCCCGAGAATGACGTCCTCGGCCCCGAGCGGGCCGGACTTCGAGGGGCCTTGCTCGACCGTGAAGGCCGGAGCCCCGTGGGCCTGACCTCGTTTCCCGACTTGCCCAGCCTAGCTCGAACATTGATCGAAGCTCGATGTTCGGTCCCTCGTCGGGTGATCTTGGGCTGATCGAAAGTTCGAGATTGCGATCGGATTGAGTTAAATTGGGTTTGTTTGCGCGCGAATATCGCCGATTGAAAACGCGAGGCTGGACTTGGTGGGGATGGTCGCATACGATCTAGCGGTACCCTCCGGTCCTACCCGATCGTTCAAACGACGCCGGTGACTCTTCGAACAGCCTTCCCAAGGCCGATGCCGTTGCCTCTGGGGGTTCGCCCTGGCTTCGCCCGGCCCAGGTCGGAAAGGGGAAACGGCCCATGATCAAGGCTCTGATCGTCGAGGATGACCCCGATCAGGCCGAATTATTGGCCCGTATTCTCTCGCACCGTGACTTTGAGGTTGAGATCGCCGTCGATGGTCGTCAGGGTCTGGCCCTTGCCTCCTCGATTACGCCTGATATGGTCCTTCTCGACTTGATGCTTCCCGACACGACTGGTTTTGACGTCTGTCGAGAACTCCGGTTGAATCAAAGGACCATGTTGACGCCCGTGATCATGATCACCGCGCTTGGCGACGAAGCGCACCGCTCGAAAGGGATCAGGATCGGCGCCAACGCTTACATCACTAAGCCTTATGGTCCCGACGACCTCTACGATGCGATTGGCGTGGTCCAAGCCTGGCGTGCCCGGATGGCCCGAGGGGCTCTCCAAGGTGAGATTCATGTCGAACTGAATAGTGAGCTACCATTTCTCCAGGAAGTCAACGACTTCCTGCTCAGCCTCAAGCTGGCCAACCCTCTGACCAGCGAGCAGCTTTTCAGCTTGCGGCAGGCCCTGATGGAGATGGGGCAAAACGCGATCGAATGGGGAAATCAACATCGATCGGATGCCTTGGTCCTGATCACCTACCGCATCCACCCCGACCATGTCGAGATCGTCGTCCGCGACCAAGGTCAAGGGTTTGATCCTCAACAGATCGCCCACGCCGCCTCCGAGGATGACCCGATCGCGCATATGGACATCCGGGAAAAGCTCGGGCTTCGCGAAGGCGGATTCGGCTTGATGATCAGTCGCGGCTTGGTTGACGAGCTGAGGCATAATGAATTAGGTAACGAAGTCACTTTGATCAAGCGGTTCTCGACCGCCGGGGTGGATGGAAGATGAGTCGCGTCGAAGTCGCTCCCAGGTCCCTCGGCGCGAATGCGAAGCGTCCGACCTTGTTGGTTGTGGACGATGAACCCGAGGTGCTCCGGTCGCTCCATGACTTGTTCCGCCTCGAATTTCGAGTCCTGACCCACGAGCATCCGTCGGACGCCCTGGCCACTTTGGCCGGCGACACTGATGTCGACGTCGTCATGTCGGACCAGAGGATGCCCGAAATGTCGGGCGTCCAGTTCTTAGAACGAGCCAGGGCGGTTCGCCCCGACGCCACCCGGCTCTTGTTCACCGGATACGCCGACATCAAGGCGGTGATCGACGCCGTCAACCGGGGGCACATCTCTCGCTACGTCGCCAAACCTTGGGATGTCGACGAGTTGACCACGGTGATCCGCCAGGCGGTCGAGCAGCATGTCTTGATCGCCGAGAAGAACCGTTTGCTCCGCGAATTGAAAGAAACCAACACCCGGTTGACCGAGGCCGTCCGGCTCAAAGGGAAATTCATCGAGGTCGCCAGCCACGAACTTAACACACCGGTAACGGTGGTCCTCGGTCTCACCGAGTTGTGGAAGATGGCGATAAGCCCGACCGCCACCGCTTCGGAGCGGACTTGGGTCGACCGGATTCATGGTGCTGGGCTTCGACTCGCCTCGACGGTCGAGCGGATGCTCAAGCTCTTGAAGACCGGGCAGATGGCACCTGAACTCGCCATGAACGCCGTCTTGCTCGAACCCTTGATTCGCCAGGCGGTTGCGGGCTTGCAGCCGTTCTTGGAGGCCAGGAAGCAGACCGTCGAGTTCGCCATCGCCGACGACCTGGGCGAAGTGGAAGTCGACCCCCCGAAGATCTCCGACGTGGTCGCCAACCTGGTCGTCAACGCGATCAAGTTCACCCCCGATGGTGGGACGATCCGGGTCGCGGCCTCGGCGCTCGGCGAGTCGTCGGTGCAGGTTCAGGTCTTCGACTACGGAATTGGGATCGACCCGAGCGACCGCACTCACCTGTTCGAGCCGTTCTTCACCGGCAACGACACGATGCACCACTCGTCGGGCGAATACCAGTTTTGCAAGAAGGGGATGGGCCTTGGCCTTTGCCTGGTCAAGGCGTTCGTCGAACTCCACGGCGGGACGATCAGCGTTGACACCGCCCCCGGCCAAGGGTCGACCTTCACCTTCATCCTGCCTCGCCGCCGCTCATCGGTGATCGAGGGAGTTCGGTTCGATTGAACCGGAGGTCAGGCGATCCGGTTCCCTTCCGACGAAGCTTTGGCCGCTTCGGTCTGGTCGGCCAAGTAATCGCGGAGATAGCGGGGGAAGGTCGGCAACTCGTCCTGGTCCCAGGCTTGTTCGATCTCGACTTTGAGACGCTGGTTTTCGCCTTGAAGCGCCATGAACGCCTCGGCGTCGGGGGCTTGCGGGTCCAGGCCCAAGGCATGGTCATGGGTATTGACCGAAAGTAGAAACCCGTCCTTGGTGTCCCAGGGCTGAATCTGAAGCTTCATGTGGGGGTAACGGGCGTTGCCCAGGCGAAGCCCGAAGATCGGCTGATCGTCGGGGGTTCGGCCCACTCGCTCGAACGGTGGTCGGGAAACGAGTTCAGCCATCGAGACTCCCGAGGGCCAGTCGAGTCGGCGACGGACGGCGGGGGGTGGCTCGACCCCTGGATAGGCGATATCGAGGTAGATCGCGACCGCCCGCCGAATCATGTCGAGTCGCAAATTCGAGAATAAGTTCGGATCTTCGACACCGGGCGACGGCATGACCAGGTTCCAAACGGCCGAACATCTCTGTCCACGACTCAGGTCGATTTGGGCGGGTCGGTTCCCCATCTCGCAGGAGGAATGACGCTCCCATCATAAAGCGGGTCGAGCCAACCAACTATGCCTAGCCGCCACCAAACGGAGGACCGAGGCTTCCAAGACGAGATCAGCCGACGGTTTCCACCGCGATCCGCATCGTGGCCGACCCGCCAGGTTCGAGCGCCCGTAACCCTGTTTCGATCCCTTGAGCCTTCAGGTTGAAGGCGTCGGTCGTCTGGGTGTAAGGCTCGACGGCAACGAGGGTATCGTCCTGCGGCGGGACGAAGACGACCAGTTCCCGGAAGCTGTGGTCGAAGCTCAGGACCGTCTCGCAGCCGAGGTCATCGTCGACCATCCTGCAAACGCAGCGCCCTTCGTCGAAGGTCAACCCCGTCAGGACCTCGTCGAGATTTCGGCCGGCGGTTGAACCACCGCCTCGGAAGTCGACGCGCTGGTCCACCGCGATCCGCTCGCCGGTCGGCAAGCTGGCGTCGAGGACCCACTGCTCCGAAGCGGGCAAGATCAACCGACCCCTCTCGGGGGTCCCCGCCTCGAACGGGAGCCGAAAGTACGGGTGGATGCCGAAGCCGAACGGCAGGTTGCGGTCGGTCGGGTTCTCGATCGTCGCGGTCAGTTCGAGCCGACGCCCCGCCAGACCATATCGGACCTTCAAGACGGCGTCGGTCGGCCAGGAGGCGAGCCGGTCGGAAGCGTTCTTGGAAATCTGGAACCGACCTTCGAGGAACGCCCCATGATCAGTCGCCCCAACGTCGATCAGGTCCCAAGGGACGTTGAGGGCGAAGCCGTGGATCGCATGGACCTTGTCCGGCTCGATGAAAAGTTGGTAATCCTTCCCCTCGAACGAGTAGCGACCATCACGAATTCGGCCCGGGAATGGGAAGAGGATCGGGATTCCGTTCCGGGCGGGCCTCAGAGGGTTGGCGGCGAAGTCATCGTTGGCGACGATCACCCGGCGAATATCTCCTTTGGCCGGAAGCCGAAGGTCGAACAGGTTGAAGCCATACGACGGCAGGATCGACGCCGATGCGCCGCTGGCCTCATCGACGAGAGTATAGATCGTCCGACCGTTCCACTCCGCCTGATCGACTCGGGTACTCATCGAGCGTCGGTTGCTCCGTCGAGGCTGGGGATGGACTGGAAGATGGTCAGCGGTTCGCCTGGCGACGGGTCAGCGACGGTCGGTGCGGCCCGGCGAAGGCCGCGACCACTTGGGGGAGCGCCGCTAGATGGAGGTGGACCAGGCTCCCGACGGCATGGTGATGATAGAACAGGTCGCACCCTTCTGCAATCGGTCCAAATCCGGCAGAGCAGTGGCAAAGTTCTGAGGTAGGCTGGACATCCCATCGCCCGGCGTTGTAGCCTCGGACCTCGGTCCCCTTGGGTCCGAGCCAGGTGTCGGATCGAAGCGTGATAGATACCGGGTACGGTGCGGGCGGGTTGTCGCGGAGGATGGCGTCGATCGGCAAGATCCCGACCCCCGCCAATTCTCGATCGCCAAACCGGAAACTTCGGCCCAGGTAGGCGGTCCCTCCCCCTTCGGAGTAGATCCGGTGCCCCTGGTAGACATGAGCCCGGATCGCCGCGATCAGGCTATAGTTCGAGGTCAAAGGCTCGGCGAAGCGGTCGGGATAGCCGCAGCCGATCATCACCAGGTCGGCGGCTTCGGGCAGTGCCTCGCTCCGGAGCGGCGAAAACTCGACCAGTTCCGCCCCGAGGGTTTCCAGGGTTTCCAGAGTGTCGGGAAAATAGCCGCCGAACGCCTCGTCCTGGGCGTAGGCCACTCGAAATTTCGAGCCGCACATCCGCCCGGGCGGGTCGCACTCCTCGGGGAATGGCCGCGACTGGGCAAGCCCTCGGAGCGCGTCGAGGTCGGCGAACCGGAGGAAGCTTCGCGCCAGGGGGGCGAAAAGCTCGTCGGGAACTTGCTGGTCGCGTGGGATTGCCGCCAACGCCCGACGGGTTTCGGGGAGGGCCTCGACCGCCCCCAGGACCGGCTTTTTGAGGATGATCCGGATCGCTTCGGCGACTCGGGAGAAGTCGCTGGCCACCTCAAGATCGTCGATCAAAACCGCGTCGACCCCGGCCGCTAGCACCGGGAAGTGCAGACTCTCCCACCGGGGGCAAGACACCAGGGCCACCGTCGGCAGGTTGAGTGCTCGGATGATCGGAGCGAGACCACCGGGTCGCCCGTAATGCTCTCGTTCGAGCGGGCGAGAGAGTTTGGGCTCTTCGAGGGTCCCCTCAACCAAGGCGAGGTCCGCCCCGGAGGCCCCTCGGGCGAAGACCGTCCGGCAAACGTCGGGCGGCATCAACCAGGCGTCGAGGTGTCGCCCGGGCAGGCCGGTGATTTGACCCACCACCTCGGTCCCGGTCGGGCAAGCCCTCGCCCGGAAGTGCTGGACGCGCCAGCCCAACTCGGTCAAGCCCGACAGCAACCCCAAGCTCGCCGGAGAAGGCTCCGAGCCGCTGATCGGGACGGCTAGCGCCAGTCGTGGAATCGCCGTCATGGCCGAGGCCCAAAAACAGGTTAGTACGTTCGAGGCGAAAGACGAGAGAGGAGAGTCCGCGAAGGGTTCCAAACGAAGCCAATCCGACGTCCAGCCCGGAGATTCGACTTGGACGATCGCAAACAAGCCCGGATCGGGATGAGAACGAGTCGGCTCTTGCTTGTCGGGGGTGTCGGACCGATGAGGATCGGACCACGGACAATCATACGAGCGTAATCATTTCGGTCAAGCCGCAGTCGCGATCAACGAGGCATTCTGGGAGTTCTTTTTCTTCAGATACCCGATTAATTCTGATTCGCCAAATGGCGGTTGCACCTGGCTTGCTCCGGGAAAACCTCGATCTTCTGCCCAGGCAATATGCTCGGGAAACCCGGATCGGACCGATGGTCCGGGCGATTTCGGGATCGGCAAGTCGTTCGGGCTTCGGGCTCGCCTACAATGAGCTGGCGTCTCGAAGCGAGTGACGAACCGCCCGACCGTAGAGCGGGTGCTCCCTTCGACTCCTCAATGACGAGTGGTGAACGCGATGGGCTACGAGTTTTCCAAGATCGAAGAAGCTCTCGACGCGATCGCCGCTGGTCGTGTGGTGATCGTCGTCGATGACGAGAAGCGTGAGAACGAAGGGGATTTCATCGCGGCCGCCGAGCGGGTCACTCCCGAGACCATCGCCTTCATGATCACGCACGGTCGAGGGCAATTGTGCATGCCGATCATGCCCGACCTCGCTCGACGGCTCGAACTGCACCCGATGGTCGAAACCAACACCGCGCCGCACCGGACCCCGTTCACCGTCCCGGTCGACCATATCACTTGTCGGACCGGGATCAGCGCCGATGAGCGGGCGACAACCATCCGGGCGATCATGAACCCCGCCACCAGGCCCGACGAGTTGGTCCGCCCCGGCCACCTGTTCCCCTTGGTCGCGATGGAAGGCGGCGTCCTCCGACGCGCCGGGCACACCGAGGCGACGGTCGACCTCGCCCGACTGGCCGGCCTGGCTCCAGCAGGCGTCCTGATCGAGATCTTGGACGGTATCCACGTCGCCAGTCGGGAGCGGCTCCACGAGATCGCCGCAGAGTTTGATCTGCCGATCGTCTCGATCGAGATGCTCATCAGTTACCGTCGACGCCGAGAGAAACTGGTCCATCGCGCCGGCGAAGCCGATCTGCCCACCCGCTACGGGCGAGGGCGGATCGTCGGCTATCGGGTCGACCACGAACCCGGCAACGAACCGGTCGCTATCGTCTTCGGTGACCTCGCGTCAACTCCCGCGCCCCTGGTCCGAATCCACTCGTCTTGCTTCACCGGGGACCTCCTCGATTCGCTCCGTTGCGATTGTGGTGACCAACTCCATCTGGCGCTCAAGGCGATCAGCGACGAAGGAGTCGGTGCCTTGATCTACCTCCCCCAAGAGGGCCGGGGGATCGGTTTGATTGAAAAGATCCGCGCGTACAACCTCCAGGATCAAGGGATGGACACGGTCGACGCAAATCTGGCCCTGGGATTTCGCGCCGATCCGCGAGACTACGGGGTCGGGATGCAGATCCTTCAGGATCTCGGCTTGAGCAAGGTCCGCTTGTTAACCAACAACCCCAAGAAGACCGACGCTTTCATGTACCACGGCCACGGCCTTGAGGTGGTCGAGCAGGTTCCGATCATCGCCCCCGATGAAGCCGACCGCCGAAGCTATCTCGACGCCAAGCGCGAAAAGATGGGACACCTCCTGCCGGTGACCCCGTTACCTCCCCCCAAGCAGCCCGCGTGATAAGTTGGAGTCAACGGAGACTGATTTCCCCGTCAATCGCTCGAAAACGGGAGCCGGCAATGCGAACCTCGGGCTGGGTGATCTTGGCGTCATTGATCACAATCGGAGCCGATGTCGAGGCGGGACGTCGTCGGGGTCGCCAGGCCGACGCGACCCCGCCCCATCAACTGGTCACGCCAAACGGGGTGGTCGTCCCGACCTGGGCGACCCGTCGGATCGAGAACTCGCCCGTCCCGCTCTACGGTTATTCTGGAGGGCGGCGTCCCTGGGCCTACCCCCTGGCCCACCAGGACACCCCCTCGGCCAGGATGGCCCGGGCCGACCAGCTTGGGGTCGGGGCCGGCCCCATTCCCGGCTACACCAATGGCCCACCGTTGGGTAACTACCCCCAGGCCGCCGTGGGTCCGACCGGGATCATCCCCGCTCGCCGAGGAGTCGGATATCCGTTCAACCTCTATCTTAACGGGAATTGAAGTAGGGCCGGGGCGAACGGACAATTGAGGAAGGTCACCTCTTCGACTTCGCCGCGTTGCCATCCCGCTCGACTTCGACGTAATGGCCGAGGATGGACAGCCACATCAACCACTCCTCCTTCGGGTTGACCGTCACCCCGCCGACGATCAGCCCGGTCATCTCGTCGGTGCTCCCCTCGCCTAGGGTGATGCGTTTGGGTGGGCTGTTGGGGTTCCGGGGGTTGTCGGAGGTGTTGTCCCACGACCACTCGGCCCTGATCCGGGTGCCTTTGGGGAGCCGGAATGGCTCTTTATAGCGGTAAGTGTCCTGCCAGTTGAAATCCCAATCTTGGATCGAGAGCAGGTCCTTGGTCCCCCCTTCCGGCAACTCGGCCCAAACCTTGACCTCCTTGCCGATCATGTGCATGTGGGCCCAGATGTCGCGGACCTCGAAGTCGACCGGCAGTCGGAACGAGTCGGCTCTCTTATGACCACTCGCACCTGCGGGGATGTCCACGTCGTTGGTCCTCATCAGGACGACATTGGGATTACGCTCAGGCTTCTTATCGGCGAAATAAAGGCCAATCCGAGGTTGGTCGACCTCTTCCTTGCCGGTCGGGTGGTAATGCATCTGGAGGACGACATCCGTCCCCTTGGGGAGCGTGATCCCTCGGTCGTCCGAAGTGTCGATCTTGGTCATTTGCCCGGGGGCATAGCCGGGTAGGAAGCCCCGAGGGAGGAAGCCCGGGCCGCCGAAGTTCGGGTAATGGTCGCCCCCATGTCGTTCGGCGAGTTTTCGGGCCTTGCCGCCGCCGTCGAGGATCGGCACGCCGTGGTGTGCCACGCGACGGTTGCTCGGGAGGACCTGCACCGCCTTGATGTAGCGATCCGCGTCGAACCCCAAGGGCAACACGAAATGGACATAGATGTCCGGCCCGTCGGCCGGGATTCGATAAGGCTTCGCCACGCCGAGGATCAGGTCCGGCTCCCCGAGGTGCCAGCCTTGGGGAAACTTGGGGGTCGGCGGCAGGTCGCCAGCATCTCCCTCCGGTGCCCCCGCGTCGGCCCAAGCTTTCAGGGTGGCGATCTGGTCCCGGGTCAACGTCCGGGCGTCCTTGAACTCGCCGACGCTCCCCGACGGCTTCCAAGGTGGCATGGCCCCTCCCTCGGCAACCTCGGCGATCAACCCGGCTCGCTTCCTCGCGTCTTCGTAAGTCAGGAGGGGAAACGGGCCGACCTCGTCGGGCCTGTGGCAGGTCGAGCAGCTCGCGAAGAGGATCGGCGCCACGTCCTTGGCGAAGGTCGGGGAGGCTTGCTCGCCGAAGGTGGATCTCGCCAGGAGGAGGAACGATCCGACGAGCAGGGGGAACCGGGACTTGGTCATCGAGAAGACTCCGAGGGGAGGGACGAGCCGTTCGGGACGACGCCCCGCCCGGTGCCCCGACAGGCGGGAGCCTATGATACTGCCCGCCACCCGGGGATACCTTTGCCTCGACGACAAGGTTTCAACCTCGACACGGAGCGACCGCCCCTGCGAACTTCTGGCGATCCCAAACCGTCGGGCGGGATCACCGGCGGACCGGCTTGGCCAAGATCAGGCACCAGTAAGGGATGCCCTCGGAATCGGTCGCGTAGCCGACCCCGATCTTCGTCATCGGGCCGAGGAGCCTTTCTTTGTACGAGGGGTTGTCGAGGAACAGCTTCAGGACCACTTCGGCCGTCGGTGCTCCCGCCGCCGTGCTCATGGTGAGTTCGCTGTACTGGCCGGTGTCAAGCCCCGAGAATGAGGTGGGGGTCCCCCCCTTGCCTTTCACTTTGGCCGACTCCGCGGCTTGCGTCTGGGCGGCGGTGGCGAGCTTGGCGTCGACGGCCAACTCGGGATGCTTGGCGACCGTCCTCGCCTCGTTGAGCTTGGCGACAAACGCGCCTGTCGCGTCGGAGGGGTCGAACTGGGGCATCGGCTTGCCGAAGGCGACGCACCAGAACGACTTGCCCGCCTTGTTCTCGACTCGGGCCACGCCAAGCTCGGTGAAGTCGCCCAGGATGTTCTCCTTGTGATGCGGGCTGTCGAACCACGCCTGCATCACCTCGGCGACGTCGGGGTACCACTTCGCCACGTTCTCACCCGTGACCAACGAACGATACCCGGCGCGTTTGATTCGCTCCGACGAGGTCGAGCCGTCGGACCCTTCGTGCTTCATCTCGTCGTGCTCGGCCATGTCCTCGGCCTGGATCTGCGCCGCATTGGCCAGGAGGGGCGCGAACTTCAAGGGGGGCAAATCCTCCTCGGACCGGATCTTGTTGTGCGCCTCGACGATCGCGATGACCATCGGGTCGGTCGCGACCCTCGGCTTCCCGAGCATTGTCCGAGGCTTGGCCGGGGGTTTGATCACGGGGTCTTGCCCGCTCGCGTCTAGACCCCAGACCAACGTGATCCCCACCAGAAACAAAGCCAAAGCTGCCCGGCTCGGTCGCGAGTTGTTCATCTCGGTGTCGTCCAGTGGGGCAAGAGCTTGTCGAAGGCCGACGCGGTGACCGACTGGAGGTTCGCCGCCGGATCGGCTACATTTGGCGATGAGATCACGTATTCTAAGGGACCTCGCGCCATGCGGCTCGCGCTTTTCCTCGCCTTCGCCTCCATTTTCAACGGCCCGACCCGCGCCGACGAGCCCAAGCCGGCCACGGTCGCCGGATCGCCTGAGGCTCAGGCGCGGTTTGATGCCCTGGTGGCGAGCTATCGAGGTCTGCCCGCGTATGCCGACCACGGCGAGGTCGTGGTAGTCACCCAGGTCGGCGAGAAGACGATCCGACGGTCGCAGAAGGCGAGCATCGCGTTTGTCAGGCCGAACAAGCTCGACGTGGAAACCGACCTGGTCCGGCTGGTCAGCGACGGGACGACGGTGATCGAGGCGAACATCCCCTCGAAGAAATACCGGGTCTTGCCCGTCCCAACCCCGTTCCGCGAGACCGCGTTGCGAGGTGGCGCGATCGGTTCGATCGAGTTCGGGGGGGTGGCCGGGTTGCCGCTTGCGCACGTCCTGAACCTGGTGATCGGGGTTGAGCCCCAGCGGTTGGTGGCCGACTTCGCCCCCAAACTCCTGATCGAACCCGATCAGACGATCGACGGCGCCACCTATCAAGTCCTCCGGTTCGACGAGGCGGACAACCACGACTGGCGGTTCCTGATCGACCCCAGGACCGGACTGGTCGCGCACGTCGACCTGGCAATTGAGGGGGACGCGACGAGATCCTCGATCGCCGGCCCGAACGTCCATGTCTCGTCGATCCGGTGGAGCGCCGGGGCGGTCTCGACCTCGCCGCCGGACCCCTCGGCGTTCCGCTACCGGGCTCCCGAAGGGTTCACCCCCGTCGCTCCCCTCGACGCCCCGAAACCGCCCGAACCTTGATGTGGATGTTGAAAGGTTGAGCGGGCAGCATACAACAAACGCTGATAACGTCCATCGGACCGTCATCGATCTTGAATGGGGGCCTTGTTGGGCCTCCGACGACAAGCGAAGGCACCAAGGAGAATTTTTCATGGCACAGGTCACCGCGAACTCGGGAACGCTTGCGCAAGAGAGCTCGAGTGGGGGATTTGTCCGGCTGTTGAGCCACCTCTGCTTCGCCGGCGGCTTCCTGTCGATCTTCGCCTCGATCGCCGTCTGGATGCTCTACACACCGACGGAGCCGGGCCTCGGCGAACGCGCCGCCATCTTCATCGGCCTTTGGGCACCGACCTTCTTCGCCCTGTCGGACCGGCTCGATCGTTATGTTACCTCGCGGGCCAGGTGAAGCGGGCGACGAGTTGTGCTTCGAGCAAGCCCCGACGATCCCGTCGGGGCTTTTCGGTCATGCCGACCCCGCCAGCGTTCCGCAAGCGGCGGCGATGTTCTTCCCTCCGGAATAACGGCGGACGACCGGCTGGCCGACGTGGCGGGTCAAGGCGTCTCGGAAGGCTTTCATCTCGGGTTCCGAGGGGGGCGAGAATCGCCCCGTCGGGTCGGTGACGTCGATCAGGTCGAGGCGGACGGGGGTGTCGCCGATCAAGGTGCCGAGGGCCTGAGCGTCAGCCTCGGCCATGTTGACCCCCGAGATACAGACGTAGGCGAGCATCACCCGGTCGCGTCGGGCCAGGGCATGGCGGCGGGCGGCGGCCATCACCTCGACGACAGGGGTCCGGGCGGCGACGGGGACGAGTTCGCGACGGAGGGCGTCGGTGGCCGCTCCCAGGCTGATGCTCAGGCGGTATCGGTGGCCTTCGACAGTATATCGGTCGACCTGGGGGACCAGGCCGACGGTGCTGATCGTGATCTTCTCGGCGGCGATCGACCCGGCGTACGAGCATCGAAGCAACTCGGCGGCGGCGATTACCCGGTCGTAGTTGAGGAACGGCTCGCCCATCCCCATGAACACCGCGCCGGCGATCCGTCGACCCTGCGATTGGGCCAAGGCCCGGGCCTGGAGATATTGGTCGACGATCTCCCAGGTCGCTAGGTTGCGCCGGGTGGGCATCCTTGCCGTGGCGCAAAAAGCGCACGCCATCGGGCACCCGACTTGCGACGACAGGCAGACGCTGACCGCCCCGGCTTTATGGAGCGGGATCAAGACGGTTTCGACCGACAACCCGTCCCTGGTCCGGAACCGGAGCTTCTCGAAGCCGTCGTCGGCCGACCGGACGTGGGCTTCGAGGACCAGCCGGGGCCAATCTTCCGAGGAGGCCAGGGCGACCAGGCCCTTGGGAACCTCGAACCTGGCCGTCCAGGTGTCGGGATCGAAGGTGTCGTGCCCGAATACGGCCGAGGTCCACCGTCGGGCGACGGCTTCGGGGTGGCCCTTCGATCGGACCCGGTTGGCGAAGTCGCTCGGGGTTTGGTCGCGGAGGTCCCACACGTTTGGCGGCGACTCGGGGGGGCGGGCGAAATATTCTCGCGTGAGAGACGAATTAGCCTACGATAACCAGGAGCACGTCGACCCGCCAGAACCCAAGGTCGATCGCGTCACTTGAACTGGATTTTCGGCTCGGAGATTTCTCAAAAACCCGGCCAAACCTTCGCCGATAATTGTTCGTAGGAGAGAAATAGCAGTCCCGAGGCTCCAAGCAACCAACTTGTATGTTGGGAGATCGCGGAGCCGCCACCGTCCTTCGTTTGCTCGGTTGGTTTTCGTTGGGTTCGTTTCGTTTGATCCAGGAGATTGATCCAAGATGAAGCGCAACGCATTGGCCTGGGCGGCCATCGTGATTTCGACCGCCGCCCTCATCAGCTCGCGAGGAGTGACTCGCGCTGTGCCCGCCGCCTTGCAGATCTCGCCCGAGGGGCAGAAGCAGGCCCGAGCCTTGGGCGACGCCTTCAACGCGGTTGCCGAGTTCGTCAAGCCGTCGGTGGTCCAGATCAGTGTCAAGCGTAAGGTCAAGGCTGGCGTTCGGATTCCATTCAACCGCACCCCTCGCGGCCCCAACGACAACGGCAACATCCTTCCGAAAGAGTTCGAGGATATGCTCAAGCGGCTCCACCCCGACGGGCAGCTCGAACCGCAACAGTTCGGTGGTGGCGGCGGGAGTGAAGGGACCGGCTCGGGTTTTGTTTACGACGAGAAGGGTCACATTGTGACCAACAACCACGTCGTCGAAGGTGCCGACGAGATCAAGGTCCAGTTCTACGACGGCGAGGAAGCGATCGCCAAGGTCGTCGGGACCGACCCCCAGTCGGACGTCGCGGTGATCAAGGTGGACGCCACCCAGTATCGCCCGCTCTTGAAGGGAAAGAGCGCTTCGGCTCGGGTCGGTGATTGGGTCCTCGCCATCGGCTCGCCGTTCGGGTTCGACCAGACGGTCACTTCGGGGATCATCTCTGCCGTGGGCCGAACTAGCGCGGGAATCTTGGATCGCGTGGCTGGAGCTTACGAGGACTTCATCCAGACCGACGCCGCGATCAACCCGGGCAACTCGGGCGGCCCCCTAGTCGACCTCGAAGGCAAGGTGATCGGGATCAACTCGGCCATCGCCACGTCGAGCCGGTCGAACTCGGGGGTTGGGTTCGCCATCCCGATTGACATGGCCGGTAACGTGGCCGATCAGATTATCAAGAATGGCAAGGTCACCCGCGGCCTGCTCGGGATCGGCTTGCAGGCGCTGACTCCGGCCATCTCCCGCCAACTCGGCTATGACGCCAAGCAGAAGGGCATCCTCGTCGGCGAGGTCGTCGAAGGCAGCCCCGCCGCCAAAGCGGGCGTGCAACAGGGCGACGTGTTGACCAGCTTCAACAGCACCCCGGCGGTCAACGTCCAGGCGTTCCGCAACATGGTCTCGACCAGCGAGATTGGCAAGGAGTTCACCTTGAACTTCCTCCGCGACGGCAAGGAAAAGTCGGTCCAGGTCGTCCTGGCCCCGGCCGAGGTCGTGACCGCCAAGATGGAACGGGGCGACCGCCCCAAGCGGGCCGAACCCCGCGAAGCGGAAGCCGAGAAGTTCGAGCTGTCCGACTTCGGCCTTGACGTCCAGGAGTTGACCCCCGAACTTGGCAAGCAACTCGGCTTCTCCGCCACCGCCAAAGGGGTCGTGATCAGCGACGTCAAGGCCGGCTCGCCCGCCGACGCCAATGGCCTTGAAGCCGGGATGTTGATCACCAAGGTCGCTCGCGACAAGAAGTTGTCCCCGATCACCTCGGCCAAGCAGTTCCAGGACGCCGCGAGCAAGTCGGAGGAACTCCTCTTGTACGCCCAGACGCCGCAAGGCGTCGGCCGACTGTTCACGCTGGCCAAAACGGCCGCGAAGTAACTTCCACCGGCAACACCGCTTGCCGATGATGAGTCGAGGCTTGCCTCGACGCTCGAACCGACGGCCCGGCGAATCGGAAATGATTCGCCGGGCCGTCGGTGTTTCGAAGTTGGATCACCTTTGGCCACTCCTCGCGGTTGGAAATCTCGCAAATCATCGAATTCGATCGGCCATGCGGTCGTAATCCCCTTCGCGGCGTGAGACCATCGACGGAGTTGAAGCGACTTTGAGCCTGCCGAATCAGTCACCTCCGAGGTCCACCCACGTCATGTCGCACCGATCGAGGATTTCCAAGGGCTTTCTCATCCTGACCTTTGCATCCGCGTCGACCTTCCACGGCTGGTATCCTCTCATGGCGCATGACCGCCCCTCCGGGCCGCTCCACAAGACCCGCTCGGCCGTCGTCTCGCGCAACGGGATGGCGGCGACGAGCCATCCGCTGGCGACACTCGCGGCATTGCGGGTGCTCCAAGGGGGAGGCAATGCGGTTGACGCCGCGATCGCCGCCAACGCGGTCCTCGGCGTCGTCGAGCCGATGTCGTGCGGGATGGGCGGCGACCTGTTCGCGATCGTCTGGGATGCGAAGTCGAAGAAACTCCTCGGCCTCAACGGCAGCGGTCGGGCTCCTTACGCCGCCAACCGCGCCCTGTTCCGCGAGAAACGCCTCGCGTTGATCCCGACCCAAGGCCCGCTCAGTTGGTCGGTCCCGGGCTGCGTGGACGGTTGGGCACAGCTCCAATCTCGGTTCGGGACCAAGCCGCTCGCCGAGGTCCTGGCCCCCGCGATCGAGTACGCCGAGCAAGGATTCCCCGTCACCGAGATCATCGCCCACGACTGGCAGGAGGCCGCCGCCGAGCTTTCGAAGATCCCGACCTCGGCCCGATGCTACTTGCCCGGAGGCTCGGCCCCCAAGGTGGGCGACTCGTTCAAGAACCCCGGGCTGGCCCGGTCGCTCCGGCTGGTCGCCGAAGGGGGCCGGGACGCCTATTACCGAGGCCCGATCGCCGAGAGCATTGTGGCGTACTCGCGGCAGCTAGGCGGCCTGTTCTCGAAGAAGGACTTCGAGGACCACACCAGCACCTGGGTCGAGCCGGTGTCGACGAACTATCGAGGCTACGACGTCTGGGAGCTTCCCCCGAACAGCCAGGGGATCGCCGCCTTGCAGATGCTCAACCTCCTCGAACCGTTCGACCTGAAAGGGATGGGCCCGCTCTCGGCCAACGCCCTTCACCTCATGATCGAGGCCAAGAAGCTCGCCTACGAAGATCGGGCCAAGTACTACACCGACCCCGACTTCGCCAAGGTCCCGGTCGCCAAGCTGATCTCCAAAGCCTACGCCGCGACGAGGGCGCCGCTGATCCGCCGCGACCACGTCAACGAGCGGCCGGTGGCTGGGGAACCGGGCGAGGCCGACACGATCTACCTGACCGTCGTCGACAAGGATCGGAACGCCGTCAGCCTGATCCAGAGCAACTTCCACGGGTTCGGGTCGTATCAGGTTCCGGGGGATCTCGGCTTCGCGCTCCAGAACCGGGGTTGCCTGTTCGCGCTCGACGAGTCGCACGCCAACCGCCTCGAACCGCACAAGCGGCCGTTCCAGACGATCATCCCGGCGTTCGTCACCAAGGACGGACGCCCCTGGCTCAGCTTCGGCCTGATGGGCGGCGACATGCAGGCCCAGGGGCACGCCCAGGTGATCTGCAACATGGTCGACTTCGGGATGGACGTGCAAGAAGCCGGCGACGCCCCGCGGTTTCGCCACTCAGGCTCGTCGGAGCCGACCGGCGTCCGGGCCAACGGGAGCGGGAGCGTCGCCCTGGAGTCGGAGATCAACCCGGGCGCCCGCAAGTCGCTGGCCGCCCGAGGGCACCGGATCGTCAACCTGCCCGGCGGGTTCGGCGGCTACCAGGCGATCCGGATCGATCTCGATCGAGGCGTCCTGCTCGGCGGCTCCGACCCTCGCAAGGACGGCTGCGCGATGGGGTACTGATCGCTCGGCTTCCGGGGGAAGATTTTTGGAATAAACAGGCTCGCCGCCCCCAGTACGGTTGAGGACATCGAGGCGTACTCCGGAGGTCGATGCTATGCCGCAAACGAAGTCGAGATCCGCACCGAAACGGCCCGGGGCCTCCCCGGAGCCGGAGATGGACGACGGCCAACTCCTGGGGCGATTCAACACCCGCGACGAAGACTCCGCCGAAGCCGCCTTCGCCGCCCTGATCCGCAGGCATGGCCCGATGGTCCTGCGCGTCTGCGACCAGGTCCTCGGCGACACCCACGACGCTGAGGATGCTTTCCAGGCCAGCTTCCTGGTCCTGGCTCGCCGATCCGGCTCGATCCGCCGGCCCGAACTGCTCGGAAATTGGCTCTACGGGGTGGCACTCCGGACGGCGAAGGAGGCGAAGATGCGAGCGGGTCGCAGGCGGAGGCTCGAAGCGCCCTCGGCGGAGGTCGTCGACCGAGGATCACCGAGCGAGGTTGTTCGCCCCGAAGTCGCCTTGATTTGCCTCGAAGAACTGGAGGCCCTGCACGAGGAGGTCGCTCGCCTGCCCGAACGGTACCGCATCCCGGTCGTCCTCTGCGAGCTTGAGGGGCTGACGTATCAAGAGGTCGCTCGTCGGATGAAATGCCCGGTCAGCACGATCGGCGTCCGCCTGACCCGGGCTCGGGAACGCCTCCGGACGCGGTTGATCCGGCGCGGCATCGCCCCCTCGGCCGCGATGGCAACCGCGATGTTCGGGGCGGAAAACGTCTCCGCGTTGATCTCGGCGGGGCTGGTCGACGCTACGGCTGGGGCCGCCGTCGGGTTCGCGGCCAGCGAAGCCGCCTTGACCGGCCTCGTCCCGGATGCAGTGGTCGCGCTGACCCAGACCGTCCTTCAAGCCATGAAGCTGGCACGACTCAAGGTGGCGACGAGTGCCCTGATGGTCGTCGGCCTGACCGCGACCCTCGGCTGGGTCGGCGGAGATCGGCCAGATCAAAGCCAGACCTCGGGGCGGAGCCTTCCCCCGTCGTCGACCGCGACGCAGCGGCCGGGGGACCAGGCCCCGACGATCGCTATCCGGCCGATCGTGAATCTCGCTCCGAACAGTCCGCTCGCGTCCGCCCCCATACCGCCCGCTCCCGCTATCGCGTCGGATCTGCCGGTCGGTACCGGTCGCGACGAAAGGCGGTCGAACTTGATCCCGACTCTGGCCAGCCTCCGGCGGACGGGCCGCGAGGAACTGACCCGGGGGGAAGCGTTGTTCTTCAAAAATTGGGTCGCGAATGATCCCGCCAGCCCCCACGGCGACGGGCTGGGGCCGGTCTACAATGAGACCTCGTGCGTGGCTTGCCACGGGTTGGGAGCCCCCGGAGGCGCCGGCCCGGAGAGCAAGAATGTTGCCATCCTCACGGCGCTCTCGGCCAACGGCCGACCGATTCCCAGGGGCCTGGAGAAATTCCACCCGGGCTTACGCAATAGTCGGAGTGCGGTGCTGCATCGCTACGGGACCGACTCGAACTACAGCTCGTGGCGGAGGGCTTTTTTCGACAACCATCACGGGAAGGACGCAGGCGTGCCGCCGGATGGGGTCGAAGAGACCGCCGACGCCCGGATTCGGAGGATCGCCGAGCAAATCTCCTCCAACGGTGGCCGAGGCGGGCGGTTGATTCGCCTGAACCCGGAGCCTGGCGTCACCTTGCGGGTTTCCGAACGGAACACCCCCGCCCTCTTCGGGGTCGGACGGATCGACGAGATTTCCGGCGAGGTCCTCGTCGAAGAGGCCAAGTCGCAGCCCGCCGAGGTCCGGGGGCGGGTCAGCCGGACCCGGGATGGCCGGGTGGGCCGGTTTGGTTGGAAGGCCCAGATCGCCAGTCTCCACGAGTTCGTTCAACGGGCGTGTGCCAGCGAACTCGGCCTCGAAGTCCCCGGCCACTCGCAAGCGAGTTCCCCAATCGCCCCCTTGGAAAAGGCGAACGGGCTCGACCTGACCCAGTCCGATTGCGACGCGATGGTCGCCTATGTCCGGGCCTTGCCCTCGCCCGTAGTCGTCGACCCCGACGGGCCGCACGGGAGCGGCGCCCTGAGGGACGGCCGACAGGTCTTCGCCGAGGTCGGTTGCGCCTCGTGTCACACGCCGTCGCTCGGCGACGTCCGGGGGATCTACAGCGACCTCCTGCTGCACGACATGGGTCAAATCCTGGGCGATACCGGAAATTACTACGCGATCGAAGGCCCCGAGTCGCCCGGCGACCCCAGCCCCAACGAGTGGCGGACCCCGCCGCTTTGGGGCTTCCGCGATTCGAGCCCCTACCTCCACGACGGGAGGGCCGAAACCCTCGAAGAAGCGGTGGCGCTCCACGGGGGCCAAGCCGGCCCATCGGCCCGACTCTTCTTCGCCCTCACCTCCGAGGAGCGGTCCTGGGTCGAGTCGTTTTTGAAGTCGCTTGTCGCCCCGTCGACGGCGGCGGCCCCCGGCGTCGTGCTTGCCGCCGAGCTGGAGTCGCGGATCGTGCCCGTTGAGGTTCGCCAGGCCGAGGCCCTCACTCGGAAGCGCCGCGAAGAGGCTGAAGCCTCGGAAGTCCGCAAGCAGGCCGAAGCCCGCCAACGGCGTCTGACCGCTGAAGCGGCAATCCGGGCGACGGGCCGATTCCGGATCGCCGCCAACCTCGACAAATCCGGAAAAATCCCCGGCGCGATCGCGTTTTATCGCCTGGTCGTCCAAGATGCCCCGGACAGCAAGGAAGGTCGGTCGTCCGCCGAGCGGATCGCCGCGCTCGTCAAGTACAAGAAATCGCCTTGATCGCGCGACTCCCCAGGCAATTTCATGGAGGGATTTCGACTCGACGACGAAAGCCCGACCCCTGCCGGATCACCCCTGGGGTCGGGCCTTTTCGCGGCCGGCGGGCGGATCGTTCTTGATCTGCTCGCAGGCGGTTTTCACCCGCTGGCGGACATCGGCGTTGGGATCTTCGCGGAATCGTTCGAGGGCCGGGATCGCGCCCCTGGCCTCCTGGCCAGCCAGCCCGAGAAACTTGATTGCCAGCAGGCGAACCACGACCTGCTCATGTTCAAGCTGTTTGATCAACTCGGGGAGCGACCGGACGTCGGGTCCGGTCCGCTCGAAGGGGCGGAGGAGGCGGTCGACCGACCGCTGATTTTCCTTGTTGGCCGCCATCGCGATGATATCCGGGATCAAGATCGCCCCCGAGGGTCCTAGTCGCTGGATCGACTTCGCGGCGGCCCGACGCACTTCGATCTTCTCGTCGCGGAGGGCTTTGCCGAGGTAGGACCTGAGGCTGTCGGCATCCAACTCCAGGTTCCCCAACGCGAACGCGGCGACCTCGCGGACCTCGGGGTTTTCATCGCCGAGCAGGGCGGCGATCAAGGTTGGGCCGGCTTCCCGAGCTTGCCGAGCGTCCGGGCGGCGACCATCCGGATCTTGGGGCTTGGGTCGGCGAGCAAGGCACCCAACTCCGGCACCGCCTCGACGGCACCCGAGCCGTGACTTTCGAGGAACTCGGTCGCCGAGCGCCGGACCTCGGGGTCGGGGCTTTTCAGGAGCGCGACGACGGGGGTCACCGACCTCCGGGCCAGTGGGCCGAGGGATTGCAAGAGGTCGATCGCTTTCCCCTGAACCCTCGGATCGGAATCCTGGAGGAGCGACGCGAGATCCCCGACCAAGGCGTCGTCCCGAGCCGCCGATTGGGCGAGGATGACAACCACCTGGAGGCGAATCTCGGCGGATTCCTCATGGAGCAAGGCGCGGACGGTCGGGACGGCCTGCGAGCCCCTCGGGCCGAGGTGCCCGATCGCGGTCAAGAAAGCGGTTTTGACCTCGACGTCCGGGTCATCCAGCCCAGCAATCAGCTTGGGCACGACGCCCGGGGCCAGGGGGCGAATCTGCCCGAGGGCGAGGGCCGCGCCCCGTCGGACTCGAGGGTTCGGGGACTCGATCGCTTGCGTCAGGATGCTTAGTGCGGGCCGACCGACCTGCGCCAGGGCCTCGGCGATCTGGTCGATGCGGCTCTCGCGATGCGGCAGGGCCTTGATCAGTCGAGGCGCGGCTTCGGGACCGATCTTCCCGAGCAGGAACGCGGTGTGACGCGCGACCCCGGCGTCTTCGACGAGCAAGAGCGACTCAAGATCCGAGGCTATGCTTTCGAGCAGCGACCGACGGTTGACCAGCAGATCAATCACGCTTCGCCGGACGCCGTCGTCGTCGTGCCGGAGATTCTCCTTGAGGATCGGAAGCAGAACCTCGTCGGGGCAACGCAACCGACCCAGCGATCGAACCGCCTCGGCCCGCATCATGGGGTCGGCTTCGAGCGAGCATCCGACGACGACTCGGAAGACCCGGTCGCTCGCCCCTGGCAAGAATCCCAGGGCTTCGATGGCCCTGAATCGGATCATCGCGTCTCGGTCCGTGGTCGCGGCAATTAAAGGCTCGACCGCCGAGGTCCCGATCCGACCCAGGGCCAGCGCGGCTTCCCCTCCGACCCGGTCGCCCTTGTCACCGAGGGCGACGATCAGGTCGGCGACAGCGGCCGAGGCGTCGGGGCCGATCCGCCCCAAGGCCATGATGGCTTCGGCCCTGACGTTTTCTTTGGGGTCCTTGAGGAGCCCGCGCAACCCCTCGACGGCGGGCTTGCCGATCGCCGCCAACGCGAGGGCGGATCGATAATCCTGGTGCGATTCTTCTTGCCTCGCTCCGCCGTAGCTCGTCCGCAAGGTGTGGACCAGCGCCGGGATGGCCGACTCGGCGTCGGGACCCAGCGCCGTCACCGCGTCGAGCACGGCTAATCGAACCTGGCCGTCCTTCTCCTTCATCAGGAGGTCGATGAGCGTGGGTAACGCTTTGAGTTGCACGGTTTTCTCGGCCAGGCGGACCCGGCTCGCCGCGCCTCGGCGAACGATCAAGTCGCCGGATCGGAGGTCTTCGAGCCGAGAAGGCGACGGGTCGGCGGTCGGCCTATCCTGGCCTGCGCCTCCCAAAGCCAGCGATCCCCAGGCGACGACGATCAGGAAGGCCCGGTTTCGAGGGATTCCAATCAAGACCGCCCTCCTTTCAGGCCAACAGGCCCGGCAGGGGTTCGGTGCTGTCGCCGAATCGAACGACCGGGACGTGGGCCTGGCGGAGCATCGCCAGGAGGAGGTTCGACATCGGGGTGTCCGGTCGGCACTTGAGGTGCTGGCCTGTCCGAAACGTGCCCCCGCCTTTGCCCACCACGACGACGGGCAGGTTGACGTGGTCGTGCTTGTCGCCGTCGCTGATCCCGCTCCCGAAGAGGACCATCGAATTGTCGAGCAGCGTCGTCCCGTCGGCTTCCTCGACGCCCATCATCTTCTCGATCATGGAGGCCAAGATCGAGATATGATAACGGTCGATCTCGCGGATCTTCCGGTTCTTCTCTTCCTTGCCCGCGTGGTGCGAAAGCTCGTGGTGGCCGTCGGTGAAGCCGAGCCAGGGGTAGTTCCGGTCGGTGGCTTCCTTGGTGACCATGAAGCTCGACGACCGGGTGCTGTCGGTCTGGAACGCGAGGACCATCAGGTCGCACATCAGCCGGAGGTGCTCGTCGAAGTCTTCGGGGATGCCCGACGGTTTCAAGAAGTTGTTGCCCGGAAGCTCCACCGTCGAGGCGGCGTGCTGGATGCGACGCTCGACCTCGCGGACCCCGGTCAGGTACTGGTCGAGCTTGCGCCGGTCGGCCTGGGCGACTCGGCCTCGGACCCGTCGGGCATCGTCCATCACGTAGTCGATCATGCTCTTGCGGTAGAAGTCGCGGTCGGCGACGGTCGACCGCGTCAGCTTGCTGTTCCCTTTGGTGAACAGTCGGTCGAAGACGACTTTCGGGTTCATCTCGTAAGGGGCGGGCGAGGTGGCGGTCCGCCACGAGATGTGCGTCTTGTAGGTCCCGCTGTAGCCGAACGCATTGCCGGATCGGGCGGATTCGCAGCCCAGTTCCAGGCTGGGGAACCGGGTGTCGTTGCCGACGTGCCGCGCGTAAAGCTGGTCGGCCGAGATCCCGACGCGCACGGCGTCTTGAGTCTTCTCGGCCTGCGCCCCGGTCAAGAAGCTCGCGGCCCCTTGGCCGTGCCCGCACCCTTCGTCGTCGCCGTTGGTGAGCGCGGTGTTATGGGTGAGGTTTTCGAAGGTGTTGAGGTATTCTTTGGCGAATGACAGCGGCCGGAGGGTTTCGGGCAAGTCGACGAGCGACCCCGCCTGCTGGGGGAACCAGCCCGCGTGGTTGACGCCGTTAGGCACGTACCAGTAGCACATCCTGACCGGAGGCTTGGTCGATCCGGCCGCCCGGGCGACGGGGTGGAGGCTTTCCATCCAGGGGAGTGCCAAGGCGGCGCCCAGCCCCCGGAGCATGTCCCGGCGACTCATCGAGAAGGCCATATCCGCTTGCTCCTTGAAAGCTCGAAAAGGGGTCCGACCGTCAGCGGGAGGCCCCTCGATGCTGGAAGGATCGGCTCTCGACGATCCCGAAGACGACCTGGCCGATCCGGTAGTCGTTGGCCGCAAGCTGCTTGCGGATCTCTTCGACCGTGCAGTAGTCGAACGGTTCCAGCCCTCGACCTAAACCATAGGTCAGCATGTTCTCGACCAGGGTCTTCGAGAACTTCTTCGCGGAGGAGGAGTTCAGAAGTCCTTTCAATTCTCGGACATCGGCAAATTTGCGCCGCCCGATCAGTTCCCCGGCGGGATCGATCGGGAACTGGCCGTCCATCGACCTCCACCGCCCGACCGCGTCGTAGTTCTCCAAGGCGAACCCCAACGAGTCCATCTGGAGGTGGCACGAGGCGCACTTGGGGTCGCTCCGGTGCGCCTCCATTCGCTCCCTCAGGGAAGCCGTCTCGGCCGACTTCGGGCTGTCGTCGAGCTTGGGAATGTCGGGCGGAGGAGGAGGCGGCGGCGTCCCGAGGATCTGCTGCAAGATCCACTGCCCTCGCTTGACCGGCGAGGTCCGGTTCGGGTTTGAGGTCAGTGTCAGGACGCTCGCCTGGGTGAGCACCCCACCTCGGCGCCGATCCGCCAGGGCCACTTTCCGGAACTGGTCCCCCGCGACCCCCTCGATCCCGTAATGCCGAGCCAAGGGTTCGTTGACGAAGGTGTAGTCCGAGTCGAGAAGCTCCAGGACGCTCCGATTTTCGCGGAGGATATGACCGAAATATTCTTCCGTTTCCTGCCGCATCGATTGACGCAAAGTGTCGTCGAAGCCGGGGAAGAGGTCCTTGTCGGGCGTGACCACCGCGAGCTTCCGAAGTTGCAACCACTGGCCCGCGAAGTTCTTCACGAACTCGTCGGACCGGGGGTCGGCGATGAGTCGGACCACTTGCTTGCGAAGGTTCGCCCTCAACGTCCCCTCTCTCGCTTCGAGGAACAATTCCTCGTCGGGCAAGCTGCTCCAGAGGAAGTACGAGAGCCGGCTCGCCAGTTCGTAATCGGTCAGAGGGCGATCTTCGATGGTTTCTTCGGGTTCGAGGAGGAAAAGGAACTGGGGGGACGCCAAGACGGTCGCCAGGGCGATTTGGATGCCTCGCTCGAAGCTTTCGCCCCGGTCGTTCACCAGTCGGAAGATCTCGAGGACTCGCTCCACATCGTCCGGCAACGCCGGTCGCCGGAAAGCCCGATCGGCGAACCGAGTGATCACCTCCCGCGCGCAGTCGAGGCGGGACTGATCGCCAAAGTCGGGCGTTCTGAATACGATCTTCCGATGCGATGCGGGGCGTTGTTCCGCCTCCAAGACGACGGGACCGCGCACGACCATCGAGTCGACGTGCAAGCCTCGATCCCCCTCGTATCGCTGATCTCCGCTCACGTTGGCGGCGATCTCCTTCGTCTTGCCACGCTCGGCCTCGCCCGGAGCCAGCGCGACAAAGACCAGGTCGTCCCCCTCGGCCACGTTGAGCCAATAGCGATACAAGACCGTCTCATCCTGGACCCGGACCGCTTCCAGGGCCCGACGATCGCGTCCCAGGCCGATGACCAATCGAGGCGTCGGGACCGACTCGGCGATCCCCACCCTCACCAGGCTGAAGTCGGCCAGGTATCGACCGGGCTTTAAACCGTGCTCGAACTCGACCGGCTTGTTCGCCGGGAGCGGATACGTCGTCAAGCCGATCAGCTCGACCGGAGGGAAATCTTCGGCGTCGGGAAGGACAATCGCCTTATCGAGGGCGATTTCGGCGGCATCAAGGTACTTCTCGACGTGGATCGGCGAGATATTCAGCGACGAGCCGACGTTGTCGAAACCGAAACCGATCTCGTCGGGGGGGAAAGCGTCGGCGAGCCGGAGGTCGACGCCCAGGAGGTCGCGAATTGTGTTGTTGTATTCCTGGCGATTGAGTCGGCGAATCGCGACCGGTGGCGAGCTCGTCTGCTGGCCACATTGGGCGGCGAGGAAGTCGTTTTCGATCCAACCTTTGATCGCTTCGAACTCCTCCGACGATGGCTGGGGCGAGTCCGCCGGTGGCATGATCCGCCCCTCCAGAGTGTCGCGGACCCTGAGCCATGTTCGACCGTCCTTGATCGCCGCCGCCTGATCGTCGAACCGATCGAGGACAATCCCGGCCTCCGAATTGTCGGTCGAGTGGCAGTCGACGCAAAACCGTTCGAGCAAAGGCGCGACACGACTTTGATAAGCGTCTCGCTTTTGCGGCTCCTGGGCGATCGCCGCCGACAAGGCCCCCACCATGAACAAGGCGACAACGGCCGTGGTGCGGACCACCGATCTGACGATCTTCATCAACTCGATTCATCCTCATCGAAAGATCAGACGCCTTGAGCGATGATTGACGTTGTCAGGAGCAGGTGGCCTTGCCGCCGAGGGATTCCAACGTCGCTCCCTGCCTAGCATTGGACAAGGTTCGATGCTCCGCGTCTATCGGGTCCTTCCCGAATCAGACTTTTCGAAGGCAACGCGAACCGCTCGGATCGGTCGTCGAAGGTTTCTGATATTCGCGGGGTGATCTTGGCCAAGTCGGCGAGTGTCTTCAATCCCGAGGAAGACGCCAAGACGATCAGAGACGGCAAACCGTAGGGCGACGAAGATCCCGCCCACTGCGGCGGGAGCGACCTTCTTGACTGAGGGTCTTCTCGAAAAGATCAAGCTCGACCAACGCAGAGGTGGCGACGTCGAGCATCCTCCTGTTTGTCGAAGCTCATCGCGGGGTCGGACCGAGGAATTTGAGCCGGCCGTAATCCTCGAAGCGATGGAAGTCTCGGCGGGTGAGCGGGGCCGAACTCATCATGATCGGCTCCGTCTTCTCGGGGCCGAAATAGTCGTAGCGGCAAAGGGCGAATGACCAGGTCGCGCCCGGTTCGGGGCGGGCGTTGCTCGGCTCGAAGGCGGTCCAGGGGATTTTCCCCTCGACCGTCCAACCTTTGTCGGTGTCGCCCGGGTTGTCGGGGGTGCCGTCGGTTACAGCGACGGCCGACATCCCCATCGGGCGGCTCGTCTCGAATGGCTCGACCGGCTTGTGCCTCGCCAGGAACGATGCCTCGAAGAGGACCGACTTCGGGTTGGACTGGAACTCGTAGTATTCGGGACGATCTCGGCTCGGCTTGAAGAACATCTCGAAGACGTCGCCGTTCCAGAGGTAGTCATTGTGCTTGGTGCCGAAGACTCGGACGTCGGAGTCGGTCATCTCGGCGGCGAAGTAGAGGGCGTCGCGGTCCCAGAGGAGTCGAGCTTTCGTGGAGTGGGCGGGACCAGGGTCGGATTTGTTCCAGAACAAGGGGAAGCGATCGATCACCGCGGCGGTTTTCCAGGCCGGATCATCCAGCTTGCCGTCGATCTTCGGCGCCTGCTCGGTCCATCGGCAATCGGCCTCGCGAGTCACGGGCGGGTCGACCGCCCGTGCGGTCGAGTCGGCCAGCAGCAGCACGTTCACAAGGACAACAAACGTCGAGGCGGATCGGACGCGGTTGGTCATGAGTTTGGCCCCCTTGTCGGCGGATTCGGACCTGATGATCACATGATGCCCACCACTGGGCAAGGACGACATGACGGGCGTTGAAATTGTGACATTGGTCGATTCGGTGTTCCTCGACCGTGCTAGAATTCGACGGGAACCGATCGGGAATCCGCTCCCACATGTTGCCGAAAGGGGCGTTCAATATCAAGGTGTTGTCGATCACGGGGGACGGTTGAGTCTTGATCAATGCTCGCTCCCGTCCACTCGATCAGGACTCGATACTCGAAGGCATCAACTTGGTGGAGGATCTGATCGAGGCACCCAACCACCAGACCTTGATCTACCAATGGAACCACGCCCAAGCTGGAGTATGACCTCACCGGTGTGGGGGTGTTGCCCACAAAAACCAATATCGCCGAGAGAAGGCCAACCATCATGGAAGTACGCAGCTTCGGCGAACGATTGGATGGATACAAAACGTATTTGGCCGCCATTGGCTTCGCCCTCTTGGGCTTTTACAAGCTAGCTGACGGTCGCTGGGAGGATGCCGCCGAGATGATCCTGGTCGCCCTGGCGACGGCAAGCTTGCGGCACGCCATAGCCCGCAAGCCCGTGGCGAAAAGCGATCACTTCCTCGAAGACCACGACTGAGTCGCGAGGCCGATTTCTGAAGATCATGATCAAATCATCGATCGTTGCTCGATTGCCCGATGATGCAGTCAAGGTATCCGATCGTTCCCAAGACGACTAGCGGCGATCGATGGGCCGGAAGGCATTGTCGAACACGTAGTCGGCCACGCGATGCCCTAGTTCGATACCTCGGACCTTGTCAAAGGGCCAGTGGACGCCGAGGTAGATCCGGCTCTGTCCATTCTCCTCCTCGGCCTCGGAAAGCGAAGAGAAGATCCGGAGCCGGTAGGGTCGGATTTGACCATCGTTGCCCACCGTCATGCCGTTGAACTCGTCCGAGACGAAGGTGAAGGTGATGCGATCGGTCCCGTAAAACTGCCTGAGGGCCTCGAACATGGCACCCCCGATGCCGGCGTGGCCGGAGGGATACGAGGGGAAAGGCGGCGTAAAATTCGGCCCGGCCAGGTTGCTCGACTGGGCGCCAAGCGGCGTGAAGTTCGGATCGCCGCCGGTCCGGCGGTTCCCATCCCCTAGTCCGGTCGGCCCGGTCCCTGGGTCGGACTCGCGGATGCCGGTGACCGGCCTCCAGAGCTGGTAATGATACTTCGATTCCCAGACCGCGATCGCCGCGTCGGCCATGCAAATGTTCACTAGCGCCAGCAACCGGGCAAGTTCGACCCCACTCGTTCCCCGCTGCCTGGCGACCTGCCCCGCGACCTCGTTGTACAAGCGTGGCGGGGCACACAGGCTGGGTGTGCCGTCGTAAGACCAGAAGATGCCGGTGAAGGTCTGATCGGGGGTGCGCTCCGTGGGAGTGACGATGCCGTCCCCGCCCAACACCTTCACGACATTGAACGCATCGGCGTACTCCTGACTCCCCAGGGCGGGTGGCGGGGGGACTCGGAACTGTCCCGCCGAATCGAGGACGAACGGACGGACCTGGCCCCAGTAGGCCCCCAGCGCCAGAGGATTTCGGCTGACCGGGTCCTGACGCCATCGCCCTGGCTGGTTTCCCGGGAAGAATTCGATGCCGACGCGCGGCTCGGCACGTTGAGAGCCATCACCGTTTCTGCCCCTGAGGATCGCGGAGGCCGCCCGACGACCCAGGCTGATCCCGCGCAGTTTGGCCACCCCGTCCGGTATCCGATCCAGGCTCTCGTCGAGGTGGCCGTCGATGATTGGGGACTGCGACGGGAAGAGGGCGACGAGGGTATCGTGAGCCGCCAGCGCGATCGCGGCGTCGGCGGAGCTACCGCCGAGGGCCGGGGGGAGCTTGGTGTACCCTGCGTATTTGCCTTCGATCGCGTTCAGGGCGTCAAACATCGCGATGTGGACAATCGCCATCGCGCGACTCGACCGCGTCGGGCCGTATTGCTCGCCAAAGACGCGATTCTCTCCGGGGGCGACGGGAGTGTGATCGAGCCCGCTCGCGTCGATGGCGATTCGGTTCCAATGGCGGATGTGGGTTGTTTGCTCGGCCTTGGCCGATCCGATAACGGTGAGGCAGAGAGCGACCGCCGCTGATCGCGCCAAGATCGCAGCCTGGCCTCGCCTGGGATGCATCGCGATAGACCTCCATCCAACCGTCGTCGACCGACCGGGTCAGCCCCCATCTGAGCGTCCGAGCGCCGCAATCGCAGGCTATCACAGGCCATTCTCGTCGGATAGGGTCTGCCGAGTCGAGGTGATCGCCGCTGGGGATCGATTCGCACTTTCGCCAAGACAGGTGAACCCAGGTTAGCCTTTTCGGGTCATCTTCTTGTTCGGAGGCGAGTGGCGTAACGGTAGCACCGCGGCCTGTTAAACCGCCAGTCCAGGTTCGAATCCTGGCCCGCCTGCTTGCGAGCACGATCCGTTCGTCTAGCGGCCAAGATGCCAGGTTGTCGACCTGGAGACGGGGGTTCGATTCCCCCACGGATCGCTTACTTGCATCAAACTCAGTGGTCTCGACTTTCGAGTCGAATCCAATGAACCACGGCCTCGTGGTCCGTGTCGAGACGATCGGGCCTTGGTTGTCAGGGCCTTAATTATGCCGGAGCGGCTGTTGGTAGCCCGGATGGTCTCATAAGCCATCCTTCGCAGGTTCGATTCCTGCCTCCGACACTGTGCCTATAGCTCAACTGGCGGGAGCGCCGGCTTATGGAGCCGGAGGTTGCGGGGTCGAATCCCGCTAGGCACCCACGGGTTGCTCGTCCAACAGGAGGACGCCTGCCTTGCAAGTAGGGAATCGGGGTGCGACTCCCCGGCAATCCACTCGCTTCCCCTCCGGTCAGGCGAAAAGAGTGATCTTCGCCAGGTCTTTGGCCTGACCAAATTCCACGAATACTCAGAGCCCGACGGATCGAACAGATCCGGATCATCGACTCGCTGGTCTGGACTTGCGGGACTCGAGGGACGACGACAGCTTTTCTTGCGAAGTCTCCTGCTGGTAAGGTCTCCGAGCGATGCCACCGAAGGATCTCACGCGACATTACGACCGCTCACCGACTAAAGGCTGGAAACCAGCCCCCACATCATCAACAATTGGGCGGTCCTCTTCCAGTTTAAGGGGAAGTGGTCGTAGACATCCATTCCGGCCAAAGACGGTTCCCCATCAAGCTTGCCCCGACCTGCATGGTGGCGAGGAGTCTTACCGTGAACCCTGGAACGATCCTGTGGAGCCTGATCCTCGTTGGGCTAGCCTCCCGAGGCTTGCCCGTCGACGATCCGGTGGTCGCTCCCAGATCCCCGCGAGAGTTGGTCAGCCTCTTCAACGGCAAGGATCTGTCCGGCCTGACAACCTGGCTGAAAGACACCCGTCGCGACGACCCTCGGCGGGTCTTTCGAGTTGCCGACGACGGCCTGCTCCGGATCACCGGCGATGGCTTCGGCTACCTGGCTACCGATCGGGCCTATCGCGACTACCGCTTGGTCGTGGAATATCGCTGGGGAGAGAAGACGGACGGCGGGAAGTCGGTGCGGAACTCGGGCATCCTCCTGAACGCGGTCGGACCCGATGGCGGGGCCGAGGGTACCTGGATGGCGTCGGTCGAGTGCCAGCTCGCCCAAGGGTGTGTCGGCGACCTGATCGTGATCCCCGGCAAGCAGGTCGACGGGGTGGCGATTCCCGTGCGAGTCACGGCCGATGTCGCGGTCGGACCCGACAGGCGACCACGTTGGAAGGAGGGTGGCACTCGCCAAATCTTCAACGCGGGGCAACTCTGGTGGTCGCGGCATGACCCCGACTTCAAGGAAATCCTCGATACCCGAGGCAAGGAGGACGCGGAGAGTCCCAAGGGAGAGTGGACCCGAGTCGAATGCACCTGCAAGGGGGCCATGATCTCAATCCGAGTCAATGATCAGCTCGTCAACGAGTGCCGCGATGTCGCCCCCGAAGGTGGCAAGATTCTCCTTCAATCCGAGGGATTCGAGCTATTCGTCCGCAAGTTCGAGTTGCACCCAATCCTCTAGCGCAAGGAATGACATGCACGAACCGACCACACGACGCGAGATCCTCAAGGCCGCCGCGATCGCCGGGACCCTGGCGGCTCTGCCGGAAGCCCATGCGGGCGGCGACGAAACGCTCCGGATCGGGCTCGTTGGCTGTGGGGGCCGAGGAACAGGCGCCGCCAGCCAGGCGCTCGCGGCCGACCCCAACGTCAAGCTCGTCGCGCTGGCCGACGCATTCGAGGACCGTCTCCAGGAGAGCCTTTCGTTCTTGCAAGGCGACTCGAAGCTGGCCCCCAAGGTCGACGTCCCGCCCGACCGCCGCTTCGTCGGTTTCGATGGCTGCGAGAAGCTGATCGCCTCGGGCGTCGACGTGGTCTTGCTCTGCACGCCGCCGCAATTCCGCCCGCTCCACCTCCGCCTCGCGGTCGATGCCGGCAAGCATGTCTTCGCCGAGAAGCCGGTGGCGGTCGACGCCACCGGCGTCCGCTCCGTCCTGGAATCCTGCGCCCGAGCGCAGTCCAAGGGACTTTCCGTCGTCTCCGGCCTCTGCTTGAGGTACGATGCCGGCTTCCGCGAGACCGTCCGAAGGATTCACGACGGGGCGGTTGGCGAGGTCAACACGTTGATGGCCAACGACTACCGGAGCGGCCGGTGGACCAAACCGAGGGAGCCGGGGATGACCGAGATGCTCTACCAGATGCGGAACTGGTACAACTTCACCTGGCTCTCCGGCGACTTCAACGTCGAGCAACACGTCCACCACCTCGACGTCTGCGCCTGGATCATGAAGGACCGTTATCCGGTCAAGGCCATCGGGATGGGCGGCAGGCAGGTGCTCACCGAACCCGAGTATGGCCAGGTCTATGACCATTTCTCGGTGGTCTACGAGTACGACGACGGTGCCAGGCTGTTCAGCAACTGCCGCCAGCAGCCGGGCTGCAAAAATGACATGAGTATCCACGCCGTCGGCAATCGGGGGCGGGCCGAGCTCTCGGAGCGTCGCAAGGGACTCTCGATTCGAGGGGTGGGGGGCGATTGGTATTTCAACGGCCCGAAAAACCAGATGTACCAGGTCGAGCACGACGAGCTCTTCGCCGGCATCCGCGCGGGGAAACCGCTCAATAATGGCGAATACATGGCCCGGAGCACGATGTTGGCGATCATGGGCCGGATGGCCGCATACACCGGGCAGGAAGTGACCTGGGAGATGGCCATGAACTCCCAGGAACACCTCAGCCCCACCCGATATGGTTGGGATGCTCCGCCCCCCCCATCGGCCGTGGCCTTGCCGGGGCAGACGCCATTTCGCTAAGGGTTGCCAACGACGGGACTCGATGGGAGGGCTTCGGATGCACGAGATCAAACCCGACAGTTCGATGGAGATGGGCCGCCGGGACTGGCTCCGGTCGGCGGCCGTCGGGTTGGTGGGCCTGGCCGCCGCGCCTGGCCTGGGGTTCGCTGCGATGGGGCCAACCTTGGAGGGTCGGGCGACCCGGTTCCAGGTCGCCTGCATGACACTTCCTTATTCGAGGTTCCCGCTGGCGCGTGCCCTGTCCGGGATCAAGGCGGCCGGCTATCGCTACGTAGCCTGGGGGACGACGCACCGGGAGGGATCGACGGCCGAACCGATCCTCGCCCCCGATGCGTCTCCGATTCGAGCGAAGGAACTTGGCCAGAAATGCCGGGACCTCGGCCTGGAACCGCTGATGATGTTTTCGGGCGTCTATCCCGAGGCGGACAATGCGACGGAGATCCTGATGTCGCGGGTCCGCCAGGCCGCCGCGGCGGGCGTCCCCCAGGTCCTGACCTTCGGCCACACCCGAGGCGGCGGTCGCAAGCTCTGGGTCGAGCGTTTCCGGCGGCTCGGCCCCATGGCGCGCGACCACGGCGTGACGATCGTCGTCAAGCAGCATGGGGGCGAAACCGGCACTGGGGCCGCTTGCGCCTCGATCGTCCGAGAGGTTGACGACCCGGGGATCATGGTCAACTACGACGCCGGGAACGTGATGGACTACCTCGACGTCGACCCGATCCCCGACATCAAAGCCTGCGCGAACGTGGTCCGAAGCTTTTGCATCAAGGACCACCGGAACTTCCCGAAAGATCAGGATTGCGGCCCCGGCTTCGGCGAGATCGACCACTATCGCCTGCTGCACCCGGTGGCCTTTACCGGCCTCGACCTCCCCCTCTGCTGCGAAAACATCTCGGCCCCGGTCCTCGCCGAGCCCGACGACCCGGCAGGGGTAGATGCCCTGGCCCGCCGCGCCCGCGAGTTTCTCGAAGTCGTGATTCGCGGGCTTGGGGCCTGACCGGTCGCCGGGACGTCTCCTCGGACATGCATTGCAAATTGCAAGATCGCAGATCGCAAAGCAATCAGAGATACCGGAACCTCCTGGATCTGCATCAAATTGCAGATTACAAAGGAGGACTCAGTCGAAGCAGCTTTGCGATCTGCGATTTGCAATCTGTCATTTGCAATGGACTTCTGGGATTTGAATCAGTAGGAATCCGCGCTGATGATCTCGCCGAGGTTCCTCGTGCCGAGCGCCCACCAGACCGGTCCGGCGATGTTGTCCTTGATGAACTTGACGCTGCCGTCGCCCATTGCCGCGTTCACGCCGCCAGGGTGGTTGCTGTTGGCATTGACGTAGCGAGAGTCGGCGATGTCTCCACCGGGGGAATCGAAACGGCAAGCGGTCCAGGGGTGGTCTTTCGAGTTGGGCGTGATGATCGTGTTGAACAAGGTTTGGCCCGGGGTCGCGAGGCCCCAGCGGTCCCCTCGATTATTGCCGACGGTCGTAGTGGTGCCGTCGCTGACGTTCCAGGCCGCGTCGCACGCCGTGACGCCCGCGAAGACCGCCGCGACGTCCATCGACGGGCTGAGGCGGCGGGTCCCGCCGGGGTTGCTCGCGTTGACCGGGCCGTGGTTGCGGGTCCGGGCCTCGGTGGCGGCGTTGCCGACCAGGGCCTCGGAAAAGGCGATGGTGTTCGAGATCCCGTCGGTGGCCTGGGCGATGCTGAAGCCGATCTGCATGTCGAAGAGGCCGGAACTGTTGCTGGTGGTATTGCCGTTGGCGTTGTCGTCGGGAACATAGCTGTTGTCGCCATAGTTGGCGGCGCCAACGCAAGCGGAATAGCTGTTGATCCGGACCTGCCCGGCGAGGCCGTCGGAGGGACAGAGATAGCCGGATATCCGGGTGTTATACGCCGTGCTGTTGATCTGCTCCGCCGGGGTGCAATAGATCACCGCGAGGTTGAAGTTGATCGAGTTGTAGAGCGGGGTCTGCTCCAAGTAGGGCAGCATCAACGCCTGGCTACTCCAACTCGTCCAACTGAGGTAGGTTGAACCGTTGGAGCCGCAATAACCAAGCGTGCCACCGAGCGGGAAGATGTTGTTGGTCGAGTGATAGTTATGGAGGGCGAGCCCGATCTGCTTCAGGTTGTTGGTGCATTGGATTCTGCGGGCGGCCTCGCGGGCCGCTTGCACCGCCGGGAGCAGCAGCGCGATGAGTACGGCGATGATGGCGATGACGACCAGTAGTTCGATCAGCGTGAAACCGCGACGACGTGGGCGAGTCGAGAACAACATCGTTGGCATCCTCATGGGGGTTTGGCCGCGATCGCGGATGGGCCGCGGCGTTCGGGCCCGGGTCGTACGCCAGCACGACCCGGAGGATCAAGGGATCGGGGTTTCAGTCGACGAAAACTTGGTTCGATCGAGGCGACTTCGCCTTTGTCGTTTTCATTCGCTGCTTGCGAGCCTCGGCGGACTTCAGCATCGCTTGTTGATCGGCCTCCTGGACAGGAACCAAAGTTCCAGATTCGCGAGATGCGTCGGAGCACGCGACCGCCCCTAGAGCAAAGCTGAAAGCAAGCCCGGCCAACACGCGGCAGAGGTAGGGCGGTCTGTTCGACCTCATGGGATTCATGCTCCTGGATGAGCTGAGGCGAGGAGATGGGCGGCGGGTCCACCAGGTCATGGGGGACTCAAGTCGTCGGACGAAGGCGTGATCGTGGAGCTTTCCATTTTCGACCGAACGATTGACTCAAGATCTTAACTTCGCCCACCCTCTTCCGCAACAATATGTAAAAATCCCTGACCGTCACGGATCTTGAGGGGACGCCACGGCGATGACTTGAAGAAAAAGATTGGCACAATTCGATCGTTTCGACCACTTCATTTTGGGCACGCGAAACAATTTCGAGCGGCATCGACCGGTAGTGGCTTGTCATCAGGAACCATCCCGATGATAAAATCTGGGTCGGATCGAAAGTTACTTCAACCTGTGTAATCGTGGAGGCTCGATCAATGGCTCACTTCACCATCTATCAAGACAAGAAGAAAGAGTACCGTTGGAATCTCAAGGCGAACAACGGCGAGACCATCGCCGATTCGGCCGAAGGATACCTCGCCAAAAGCGATTGCGAGCATGGAATCGAACTGGTCAAGACACTCGCGACCGAAGCAAAAGTCGAACATCCGGAAGTCGTCAAAGCGGGGACCACAACTCGCAAGAAGAAGAGCGAATCCGTCTGAGCCGGTCGAACCCTTTCCTGGGCGCGGCCCTTTTGGTCGGTCCAACGGTGGCGACTGTTCCGAGCCTTGGTCAACTCGACCAAGAGGTCGGCATCTTCGAGCATGTCCGGGCGACCGCCGACATCTTCGGTGGTCGTCCCGGCCTACCGGCAGTTTTGGCTTCACGCCTTGTCCGGCTCGACACCCGGGGCGGTTGCGTTCTAGTACTACAATTGCATTTAATCAGGGCGGTTTTGAGCCCCGGGTGTTGTAGTGGCACTGTTTCGCAACCTGCTGATGGGCCCGACGCCACTCCGACCAGGCCAGGGTCCGTTCAGCGGGGATCAGCCGGGCCCACACCACCCTGAGTAACAAGATTCGGACCTCGGGCACCGTCAACGGGATCAGCCGAGACCCCCTTTTTTCGCCGGCTCCCCTCCGGCGGCCCGCGATCGAATCACCACAAGCATCGCCAACGCGAACATCGACAGCGTGACGTGCCGATACCAGCCGACCCATGACCGAACCTCATACTCGTCCAATCCGCAATCGCTCTTGGCTCGCTCGAAGCACTCCTCCACTGCCCACCGCTTGCCGGCCACCCGCACCAGTTCGCTCCGCGGCGTGGTTGCCGGGCCCTGGCAAATATAGTAAGCCCGCTCTCGCTCCTTGGTCCGCTGACGCCGCACCAGAAGCCAGAGCCGCCAGCCTCGTTCATCGATCGCGCCCAACTCCAGGGCCGCCCAGTCGTACCACCGAGGCCCCTTCGACCCGGCCCCGGCGCTCATCTTCCGCCAGGCCTTCGCCGGAAGCCCGGCGGCGATGGCATCGACCCGGTCGCGGTGCTGCCCGTCGAAGACCCGCAGGTCGCACTTGACGGCCAGCACGAACGGCTGTCCCTGGGCCTGAAGCGTCCGGCGGAGATGGGTGTCGTTGCCGTAGACCGCATCGCCGGTGACCCAGGCCGCCTTGACGCCAGCCTTCCAGGCCCGCTGAAGCATCCGCTCGGCCAACTGTGGCTTGGTCGCGAACGAGACACCCTGCGGAATATGGGCGGCCTGAGATCGGGCGGGGTCGCCGGTCCAGGTTTCGGGCAGGTACAACTCGCGGTCGATCAAGGCGTGCCCTTGGCGACCGGCAAAGGCCAGGAAGACACCGATCTGGCAATTCTCGATGCGGCCGGCGGTGCCGGAGTACTGCCGCTGGACGCCGGCCGACTTGGTCCCTTTCTTGAGGAAGCCGGTCTCATCGACGATTAGGACTCCTAGTAGTTCACCAACCTTAAATTGCCTGTCAAATGGCGATAAATCTGAACCTTTGGACAATATTTCCGCCGCAATTTAAGCTTGGTGGGCCACTAGAGGGTCGCCCAGGTGCTCGCGGAGGTAAGCGGTCAGGTCGTCGCGGACCGCGTCGGCGTCCCAATCGGCCCGTCCCAGCAGGTGTTGGACGCCATGGGGCGACTCGTCACCCACCTCTTCG